>Ga0302325_10006018_pt1 | contig 27422 bp, 27 predicted proteins | sample Palsa_T0_2_FD_201948 | JGI IMG/M metagenome (GOLD analysis project Ga0302325, IMG submission 201948) | Peat permafrost microbial communities from Stordalen Mire near Abisko, Sweden - Palsa_T0_2 | ecosystem: Environmental > Terrestrial > Soil > Palsa > Peat permafrost | place: Sweden: Abisko... | reverse complement strand
ATAGCGTTCCGAGAGTTCGAATCTCTCCCTCTCCGCCAGGTCTGCGAAGGAGCCGTCAACCGTACGTGCTCCTTCGTCGTTTGGCGCTAGTGCGCCGGTGACGGCGTCGCCGGAGGTCCCGCCAGTTTTGGATCGGCGGGCGTCGCCGGAAACGAAAAGTCACTGTTGGTCGCGTCGACCGTGAAGTGCACGCGGCCGATCTTGAGCGGTCCGTAGACCGTGCGCGCGAAGCTGACGTGCTGGACCAGCCAGTGGTTGGCCACCGTCGTGTAGTCGACCGCAAAGTCCGAGTTCGGTCCGGCATAGACGACGCGGGTCGGCAAGTTCGTCGCATTGTCGACGTAGACGTCGTGCAGGTAGAAGTCCGAGCTGTTGTCCGTCGTCAAACTCGGCAGCGGGTCCATCTGGATATGCGTGATGCGGTCGTTCGTATCGGGAGCGTACACCGCGTGGTAATAACGCAAATAGGTCACGACCACGTCCGAATGCGCGGCCGATACGTCGCTGAAGGTGAGCACCTTCTCGAGCTGCACGTAGCTCAACGCGTTGCGACGGCCGCCGTTGTAGGTCAGGTGGAAGTACGACAACGCGTCGAAGGTCGGAATGAGCGGAAAACTGTGCGCGTACTGACGCTGCCCCTGGGGCAGATCCTGAAGCACCGCAAAATCGTCCTGCGTCCGCGTTTCAACGGCCCGCGCGATGACCTTGTGCTGGCCCAGCGAGGGGATGTCCACGTGCACGTCGGTGCGATAGGCCAGGTACTGCGGTGCCTGCGCGTAGGCCGCGGCGGCAGCGTTGGCGGTCGTGCGAAAGGCGACGTCGGCGGTGATCATCGGCGTGCGCAGGGTCCCATGGGTGCGGCAAACAAGTGCGGCGTCATCGTGGCAAACACTTCGCCTTCAACGTTTACCGGCAGCGCCCCGTTCCTCACCAGCGCCGGAGCGCACGCAATCTTGCACGCCGCGCTGGCCGAGGCCGAAAAAATCGGCGTACCGCAGTGCGTCGCCGTCGTGGACGGCGGTGGCCACCTCTTGGCCTTCGGACGCAGCGACGGCGCCCGCATCGGCTCGATCTCGATCGCGCAGACCAAAGCGATCTCCGCTGCGACGCGCAAACGGCCGACGGCGGAAGAAGGCGGCGGGGATCCGATCACCTCGATCCGGCTCGCCCTCGCGGCCGACCGCGTGACCGGCATTGGCGGCGGCCTGCCGATCGTCGTCGAGGGGCACGTCGTCGGTGCAATCGGGGTGAGCAGCGGAACTTCCGACGAAGATCTGGCCGTCGGACGCGCCGGCCTGGCCGTCCTCCAAGCGCAGCCCTAGTACTGGTATTCGTCCAGCGTCGCGTGCAGCGTGCCCGCGGGCTGCTGGTATTCCTTGATCACTAAGAAGCGGCGCGACGCGCCGACGTTGGCGATCGGCACCGGCGACACGAAACCGCCGGCAAACGAACCGAGAGCGATGTTCGGCCCGAACGTCACGATCGTCTTACTGGCGATGTCGATGAGCACGATCGGCGACGGGCTCAGGCTCGCCGACGCGAACAGCGTCGTGCCGTCGGCTGACGCCGCGAGTGCCGTGAACTGCGACTGCAGCGTCACGAACGGCATCGGAACCGTGCCGCTGGGGTAGGCGAGTGCATCGAGCGCGGTCGTGTTTCCGGCCTCAGCGCTGGCAAGATAGAGCTTCGTGCCGTCGGCCGAGAACGTTTGCGCGGTGACGGGCCCATCCGGCGTCGCAATCGTCGGCCCGGCGCTGCCGTCCGCGACGTGCATCGTCACGAGTCCCGGCTGCGACGAGTCGGCACCGAAGACGAGCGCCCCATCCGGCGATGCTGCAAGACACTGATCCCACAGCGCGCACGTGACCGAGGCGCTCATCGCGGCGATGCCGCCCATCACGCCGGTCAGGTCGTAGATCGCGCCGGCGCCGCCGCCGAGCGGTGTCCCGTAGATGAAGCCGTTCGCGCTGCCGGGGGCCGTAGCGATAAACTGCGGCGCGAACGCGGTGCTGCGATTTGCGGTCAGCGTGCTGCTCGAGACCAGAACCTGCGCGATCCCGTTGACGGTGTTGCCATCGGCGTACGGGACGTACGCGTTCCCGCTCGCATAGGCGACGTTGCCGGCAATTGGCGTCGCCCCCGCCGCCGGCGTTGCCAGCTGCGGGGTGGCGATGACGGCGCGTGTCGTGGCGCTGACCGCGAGCAGCGTGGGCGCATTGGCGTTCGCAGCATTTTGATACGGGATATGAAGTGTCGAACCGCCCGGTGCCAGGGTGAGCCAGTGCACTGGGAGCGTAATCTGCGACAGCGGGTCCGAGCGCACCAGCCCCGGCGCGAACGCGAGCGTCACTGGCTGCACGGTTACACCGGAGGCGCTCCCGCTGACCGTCACTTTTGTCAGGCCTGAGGCGCCATTGTATGCAAGCGTTGCGCTTGCGCCGGGAGCGGCGATCGAGGATTGTGAGACGGAGACGCGCCCCGTCGGATCGGTGACCGCAACGGTGATCGGCGGCGCGTAGTTGCCGGGGCCAACGATCAAGTTCCCGTCCGCATCGAGCGCGGTCGCATTCACAGCAATGTTGGCGGCGGTGCCGATCGTGGCAATCGGCGTACCGAGCGTCAGGGTCGCGCTCTTGGGAACGCCGTTGAGCGTCAGCAAGATCGGGTCCCCGTTCCCGCTCAGCTGCTGCGTCAACGAGACCGACGAGAGGGCGTTGCCGCTCGGCGTTCCGCCGCTCAGCGGCTGATCGTAGGTGGTGATCGTCATCGCGACGCTGCCGACCGGCAGGATCACCTGGAACGTGCACACTTCGGATTCGCCGCCTTGGGTGGGTGCGGGACATGCTGCGCTCGGCACGACGACGTTGAGCGCGATCGACGGGAACGTCGTCGCTTGCCCGTTGACGGTCTGCACGGCGATGAGCAGCGACTTCGTCGAGGGCGAAACGTACCGCGGCGCCCGCTGCGATGCGCTTGGCGTGGCAGGCGCCGGGATCGTTAAACGAATCGTTGCGCTGCCGTCGCGAGGCGCAGCAGTGACGGAGCGGGCAGCACTTCCGCCGCCGCACGCGGCGAGCAGTGCGCTCGAGAGGACTGCGGCGACGATGCGCGCTGTCGGCACTGCGTACCTCATTGGATCACGATCGGAGCCGGGTTCGAGACCGTCACGCCCACGGAGGCCGAGTTGCCGACGGAGTCTTGGTAGGTTATCGAGCACGTACCGACCGCGTGCGGCGTGACCGAGACGTTGAGCACGTTTGCGGTCGGCGTCGTCGTACCGCTCGGCAGGACGCTGACGATGGTGACACCGGCGGTCGTGCACGTGTCGCTTTCGGTCAGCGCAGCACCGTTCAGTTCGGTGATCGTGAACGCTTGCGGCGCTGCGGTGGCGGACGCGAAGATCAGGTACGTCGCGCTTGGCGTCAACGAGTTCGACCCCGGTGAAGGAGTTGCCGTTGGTGAGCCGCTCGGCGTCGGCGAAGCGCTCGCGGTCGGCGACGGTGACGGGCTCGGGCCCGGCAGGGTCAGAACGAGCGCGAACACGACGAACGCCGGCGTCGCCGGAACCGAAAAGGCCGTCGTGCCGGCGGCAAACGATACCGTGCTCCCGCTGAGGACACCGGTCGAGAGCGTCGTGAACCCCGCGCCGGCGCTGTTCGAATTGTAGATTTCGAGCGTGTACGTCCCGAGCGCGTTGACGTCTGCCGCCGGCAGCACGAACTGTAAGGCGGGTGTCCCGGTAAAATTGACCGTTTGCGACGCTTCGACGAGCAGGTATTCCAGCACCGAAACGCCATTTTGCGCGACCCGTCGCGTGGCTGCGCTGACGATCCCGTTCGGTGGTGTGGACGACGCGTCGAGGGTAAGCGTCGCGCCGACTCCAAGCGTCGCGCCCGGGAAGGCGATGCTCGTGGACGTCGTGCCTCCACCGGCGAGCTGCCCGTTCGTCCCGCCGGCGCTGACGACGACGTTCTCCATCGGCCCGACCGTCGACGGCGGCGCGTACACGTTTCCGCTCCCGCTACCCCCTCCGCACGAAGCCAGAGCCAGCGCGGCAGTAGCGAGAATGACGGCCAGCCGATAGTGTCGCACGGCCACGGGCGCACGGACCTCTCTTCTGAAGAAACGAGGGTCGAGTGGTGAGGCGGTTTGGGGGCCCTCGCGTCCGATTCCTTGCGTTGGGATGGTGAACCGCCGTCGGCAGGTCGCAAGGACCTGCCCGGCAGAGACGTCCGGCCACCTCGCGTCGGGAGAGTAACTACGAGCATGGCCCTCCAGGGAGAAAAGGCGTACGAAGAGTTTCGCGTGGGCGACCGCACGACGTTCGCGAAAACGATCACCGACGCCGATATCGCTCTCTTTTGCGGGGTCAGCGGCGATCTCTATCCGCTGCACGTCGATGAGGAGTATGCGAAAACGACGCGCTTCGGTCAGCGCGCAGCCCACGGGATGCTGACGGCGAGCCTCCTGTCGACCGTGAACGGCGCGATGCTGCAGGTTCCCGGAGGAATCTACGTCTCCCAGACGCTGCACTTTCTGCGTCCGGTTTTCATCGGCGATACGCTGACCGCGAGTTCGGAAGTGGTCGAACTGCTGCCGCAGCACCGGCGGCTGCGTTGCAAGACGCGGATCGTCAACCAGCACGGCAAGATCGTGCTCGACGGCGAAGCCATCTTGCAGAAGGACCGACGCTGAGCGGACTCTACGAGGATCCTGAACTGGCCGCACGCTACGCCCGCGTAACGGCCGAGAACGTGTGCAATGCAGCGTACGAACGGCCCGCGATCCGCGCGCTCCTGGGCGACGTTCGCGGGCTCGACGTTCTCGATGCCGGCTGCGCCGCGGGCGAACATGCAGCCTGGCTCGTCGACGCCGGCGCGACGGTCACCGCGCTCGACGCGAGCGCCGCCATGATCGCCTTAGCGCGCGCCCGGCTGGGATCGCGCGCGCAGGTGGTGTGCGCCGACCTTGCGCAGGCACTGCCGTTCGGCGACGCGTCGTTCGACGTCGTGCTGTCATCGCTGACGCTGCACTATCTCGAGGATTGGCAGCCCACCCTGCGCGAGTTCGCGCGCGTGCTGCGCGCCGGCGGCCGGCTCGTTATCTCGACGCACCATCCGTTTCTGACGCTGGATGCCGTCGCGTCGTATCACGACGTCGCGCTCATCGAGGAAGCGTGGTCCGGTTTCGGTGACGATCCGGTGCCGGTGCGTTTCTATCACCGCCCCTTCGCCCGCATGGTCGACGACCTCGCCGCGACCGGCTTCCGGCTGACCGCGCTGGGCGAGCCGCAGCCGAGCGTGGAGGCAGAAGCGCGTGATCCCGTCCTCGCGCAGCAGCTGCGAACGCGGCCGCAATTCGTCATCCTCGACACCTTGCGCAACAACTGAAAACCTCGCCTCCGGGCACCGCGTGCATCGTGCGGAGCGGGCGGGTCGTGGTGGCAGAGGACGATGCAGCGATCCGGGACCTCGTCGTGCACCAGCTGGACCGCGGCGGTTTTCGTTGTGACGAGGCGGCCGACGGACCCGCCGCGCTTCGGCTCGCCCGCGCCGGAGCTGCGCTCATGGTACTCGACCTCGGCCTGCCCGCGATCGACGGCTGTGACATCGTGCGCACGCTGCGCCGTGAAGGCCGCGATCTCCCGATCGTCATCCTCACCGCGCGCTCCGACGAAGTCGATAAAGTCGTTGGCTTGGAAATAGGCGCCGACGACTACATCGTCAAGCCTTTTTCCGTTCGCGAACTCGTTGCGCGCGTGAAGGCGGTCGGAAGACGCTTTGGGTGTGTTCCCGTCGGCGGTACGCCGGAACTTCGCTTCGGCCGGCTTGTCATCGACGAGGCAGGCCGCGAAGCGCGCGTCGATGGAACCGACGTCGGACTGAAGCCGCGCGAGTTCGCGCTGCTGCTCGAGCTTGCGACGAATCCCGGTGTCGCCCTTTCGCGCGCGACGCTGCTCGAACGCGTGTGGGGGTACGACTTCGAGGGCGACGAGCGCACGGTGGACGTTCACGTGCGTCGCTTGCGCGCGCGGCTCGAAGACGGCGCAAAGCTGCCGGGACTCTTGCGCACGGTCCACGGCCACGGATACAAATTTGCCGCCGCACGCACTGACGCTTGACGCCTTCGCGCAGCGTCTCGGCAGCACCGAAGACGTTCCCATTCTGGTGTTGCGGCTGCCTCAGCTCGAACGCGTCGCATGGACCCGGGGCAGGGCCGTCGCCCGGCGTCTGGAGCGGCGCGCGCTGCGCGCGTTCGCGCAGGGAGCGCGGCGCGTGCTGCGAGCCGACGATCTGCTGGCCCACGAGCCGGCCAGCGACACGTTCGTCGCAGCCCTGGCGGCGAAAGTGCGGCTGCCACGCGCGGATCGTGCCGATCCGGGCGCTCGCGCGGCGATCGCGCGCATTGGCGCCGTGCTGGAAACGTCGCTTGGACTGACAGTCGAAACTGGCTGGGCGACGTGGGACGGGGAGCGCGACGCACGCGCGCTTCCAGCGCTCCTGCAGCGCGCACTCGCACAGGGCGCGCACGAACGGGAACGCTTTGCGTTCTTCTCCGCGGTGGGACACGAACTACGCACGCCGCTTGCGTCGATCCGCGGATATCTCGAGACCGTCCTCGAGGAGACGATCGAGCCGCAGCTGCGCCGGCGATTCACGGCTGTTGCATATCGCGAATCACTGCGCCTGAGCCGGCTGATCGACGGCATGTTCGAGATCTCGATGCTCGATCTGCGACCGAGTGCGGGCGCTGCAGCACGCGCGTCGCTGAGCAGCGTCCTCGACGCCGTGCGCGACGCGACCCTGAACGCGGCCCATCTACGCGGGGTTCACGTCGAGATCGTACCATGTGCCGACCTCACTGCAGCGATCGATGCGGACCGGCTTGTTCTCGCGGTCGTCAATCTGGTCGAGAACGCCGTGAAGCATGGTCGCGCGGGAGGGCACGTGCGCGTCGTCTCCGAGCGGATAGGCAACGACGTCGGCGTGACGGTCGATGACGACGGGCCCGGTATCTGCGTTGAGGAACGCGAGCGGCTCTTCGCGCTCGGCGTTCGTGGAAGAACGTCGGCGGCGGGCAACGGCGTCGGACTGGCATTGGTCCGGCTGCTCGTCGAGCGCGCCGGCGGCCGCGTCGAAGTGGGCCCCTCACCGCTCGGCGGCGCCCGTTTCGTGGTTGTCTTGCGCTCGACGCCGGCGGACGCGGAGCTGCCCGCCGCAGCGGACTCGATGATCGAGATCGCGTGATCGGAATCGGCACTTTCCGAGCGAGCAATGCCTCAACTGGATCTTGCCGCATACGCAAGATTATGGTAAATTTGCAGTGAGCGAGAAACAGATCCTATGGATGAGATCGTCGCTCAAGGATCTCCGGGGGATGCCGGACGGTGTCAAGGTCCAGATCGGTCGTGCGCTCGGGAAAGCGCAGGCCGGGAATTCGGCGAGCTACGCCCGACGGATGGCTGGGAATCTGCGCGATGTCGTCGAGATAGTCGCGGATGACGTCACTGGTACGTATCGGGCGATGTACACGACGGTGATTGGCGAGGCCGTCTACGTCTTGCACGTGTTCCAGAAGAAATCGAAACACGGATTGTCGACGCCACTAAAGGACCTCGGCTTGATCGCACAGCGCCTTCGAGCAGCACGGGAGCACCATGAAAACCAGCAAGCGAAAGAGCGCTAAGAAGACCGAACCCTGCACATTCGAAGAGGGCAGCGGCAACGTCTTCGCGGACCTGGGACTCCCCGATTCCCCCGGACTCCTCGTCAGGTCTCACCTGATGGATCTCATCGAGCTCGAGATTCGTCGGCGCAACCTGACACAGGCCGCAGCGGCCGAAAAAGTGGGGCTGAGCCAAGGCGACATCTCGAACATCACTCGGGGCAGGGTCGACCGTTTTTCCCAAGAGCGTCTCATGGCCGTGCTGCGCAACCTCGGGACGGACATCGAGATCCGCGTCACTCCCCGCGGCGCCGATCACGTCGGCACCCTCACCGTTCGCCAACCGAAGCGTCGGCGGTCGACTCGAGGACGTGCGGCGTGATGAAGAACAGCACTTCGTCCTTCGTGTGAGAACGCTGCCGGTTGCGGAAGATCACGCCCAGGACCGGCAGATCGCCCAGCAGCGGAAACTTGGTGACCGTCTCGCTATCGACGTCTTCGAACAGGCCGCCGAGCACGATCGTCTCGCCGTCGTGTACGCGCAGCGTGGTGTCGATCTTGCGGTTGGCAATGATCGGAAAGCTCGCGTTGAAGCCGGAGATTTGCGAATACTCCGGATGCAGCTCGGCGATAATCGTGCCGCCCTCCCCGATCGTCGGCGTCACGCGAAGCCGAACGCCGACGTCGATGATCTGCACGCTGGGATATCCGGTCTGCTGGTTCACGGTGACGACGGGGTACTGCGAGCCGACGAGCAGCGAGGCCTCGCGGTTGTTGAGCGTCGCGATGCGCGGCTCGGCCAGAATCGTCGCGTGGCCTTGCTGGATGAGCGCGTTGATCTGCGTGTTGACGACGATGGAGCTTTGCGTCAGCGTATACGGAAAGACGCCCAGCGACCCGCTCGTTGACGTCGCATAACCGGCACCGCCGAAGGTCAGGCCGACGTTGCTTTGGTCGTTGACCGGCTGCACATCGGCGACGCGCACTTCGAACACGACCTGCCGTCCGGGCGCATCGAGCGCCTCCAGCAATGTGTGGACCGTCGAACGCAATTCCGCGTTGCCGGTGACGACGACGACGTTCTGCCGGTCGTCGGTGAAGACGGTTCCGTCCGGAGCAACGCCTTTGAGCAGCTTTATAGCCTCACTGGCGCGCAGATTGTGCAGCGTCACGGTCGAGGTGCCGCCGCTGCCGCCGGGACCGTACATGGGAATGTCCAGCGCGGTGATCAGGCGTCGCGCGCGCAAGATCGTCGCCGGACCGCCGGTGACGAGGACCGCGCTCGTACGTTTATCTCCGACGACCACCGTGCCGGGGGCGAGTGCTGCTTGCAGCGCCGCGGCGGCCTCGTCGGGTCGCGCGTGCGCCAGAGGAAAGACCTGCGTCTGCGTGCCGCCCGGCAGCGAATCGTCCGGGAAGCGGCGATTCATCGACGCGGCCTCGCCGACGATGATCGTGCGGCCTTCACGATGGGTTTGCAGGCCGTACGCGTTCGTGAGCGCTGCGAGCGCTTCGTCGAAATCGACGTCGCGCAGGAGCAGCGTCACACGCACCGGCTTCACCGAGCCGTCAGCGAGGACGTTCCGGCCCGATTCAGCACCCAGCAACCGGATCACGTCGCTCAGCTGAACGTCGTGCGCGTCGAGCGTGAAGCGGCTCGTCTGTGCGTCTCCCGGAGCGGCGAAAGAAACGACTGCCAAGAGCGCGGCGAAGAAATGCTTCACAGCGCTCGTCCGCCACGCGCTGAATGGTCCGCCCGTACGAGCCGGAGGTTCGTGCCGTCCGCGAGGCGCACGCCGCCGGCATCGATCGCCAGCACGAAACTCGAGCCGACCGCGTCCCCCACGGTCACGATCCGTGCTGTGGATCCCGGCTCGTCGATGACCGCCAACGGATGCGTTCCCGTGACCGTTGCGGCGACCCGCGCGGGCTCGGCCGCCGGCGGACTCGAACCCGCGCGCATCGCAGGCGGCATCGCGCCGACGACGTTCGGCGCCGGCAGGCCCAGCGGCGCGGCGGACGGTGTCGCAGGCGCCCGCAATGCCGGATCGCCGGCGAACGGGTCGCGGCGTGGAAGCTCGTAGGGAGTCGCGCGCGCTGTCGTTGCGAGCGAGTTGCCGCGCGTTGGCACACCGATGGCCCCGCGCGCATCGCGCGCCAACGTTGCCGCCGCCGCCACGCACAAGGCGATCCCGAGCAGCGCCAGCACCGATCGTTCAGCGCGGCGCAGCGATCTCATGCGCCCGCTCGCTCGCGCTGGACCAGCCGAGATTCACGTGCAGCGCCGCGACCAGCGTCGCATCGAGCGCGCTCGGATTCTTGCGCGTCAACGACGCGATCCCGACTGCGGCGGGAAGACGCGCGTGCGAGAGGGCGCGCACCGTCGCCAGCACGTCCGCATAACGGCCTTCCAGCGTGACCTCGTACGACAGGCCGCCGCTGGGCTCGTCGGCAGAACTCGGCCGCGCTCCAAAGGCGCTTTCGCGTTCGGCCGACGCGACCGCGGAGACGCGGGTGCGGTGGCGACGTGCGATCGCGGAAGCTTCGCGGACGAACGCTGCGCTGCGCGCGGTCGCATCCTGCACGGAGAGTACCGGCCCGAGTTCCCGCGTCAGCCGCTCGCGCTGCGTGCTCAGCGCGGCGCGCTCCGCCACGGCGGTGAGGTCGGCCGCGATCGCGGCGCGCAAGCTCGCATTCTCCTCGACGCGCTCGGCGATGCGCCGTTCGAGTGCCTGCGCGAGAAGCGCGGAGGCGGCGATCGCGGCCAGCGCGCCGGCGACATACGTTCTGGGAAGCGATCGTAGGCGGCGCATCACGGAGCCCGCTCCACGGCGATCGCATAATCGAACCCGCCGTGAAGAACGTCGTCGCGTACGTGAAGGAGCCGGGCCTGCGTAAAGCGCGGGAGTCGCGCGAGGGCGGTCATCGCCGCAGCGACCTCTTCGAGCCGAGCGCCGCGTCCTTCGAGCGCGACGGCGCCCGATGCAAGGCGCAGCGTGGTGAGCCACACGTCAGGCGGCAGCCGATTGCCGAGCTCTGCGATCTCCTCAACGTCGGCCTCCGCGAGGTGACGCGTCGCATCGACGCGCCGCGCGAGCACCTGCAGCTTCTCGATCTCGCGGCGGAGCGACTTCGCGCCGGCTGCCGTCGTCTCGGCGTCCGCCAGACGCTGCGTCAGCGATGCGGCATCCTGCTGAGCCGCATTGAGTCGCGCAAGTTCGACTGCACTCGTGGAGAAAACAAGCAGCACGGCGATTCCGAATGCCGCTAGCGCATGCCGCAGCCGCTGATCGACGAAAAGCGCGGGGACCCGGCGCCGCGCCGGGGCCCGCAGGTAGTCGATACGTTTCACGCGGCAGCGTCCCAGAGCGCAAGACCGCACGCCAGCGCCCAATCCGGCGATGCGGCGCGCACGACGTCGGCCGGCAGTGCCGCGGTGAGATCATCGGCCAGGAGCGCGGGCTGCACCGGCATGGCGAGCGCCGCTTCGAGCGCGCCGGCGAAGCCTGCAAGCCGGGCGCCGTTTCCGGTGAGGACAACGCTGCGAATCGCGGCTCGTGCCAAGGCGCGCGCTGAAGTCAACGCGGCGACAAGCTGCGCGATGAGTTCGTCCCGCTCGGCCTCGCCGGCGCCGGCGAGTCCGATTGTGATCTTGCGGTGCTCGGCGGCCCCGGCATCGATGCCCAGCCCGCGCGCGATGGCCTCGGTGAGCGCCTTCCCTCCGGTCGCAAAGACGCGCGCCATCGGGACAGGTTCATCGTACACAACGAGCGAGGTGAGCGTCGCACCGATATCGACGACGGCGGCGTCGGGCTCGACGCAGCGGCGCAGCGCGAATGCCATGTCGTCGATCGCGACCGCACGCAGGCCGGCCGCGCGCACGATCGCCGCTCGCTCGGCGATGAGCCGCCGCGGTGCGACCGCCAGCACGCAGCGCGAGCCGTCGAGCTCGATGATGCGTACTACCGCCGCGTCGATTGAGGAACCGATCGCACGTGCGGCTTCGAAGCGGGCGGCGCGATCGCGCTCGCGGCGCGCGAGCACCGGAAACTGAACCGCGCGAAACATTGCCGCCGGCGCTCCGACGGCGAGGATGCAGCGCCGCTCGCGCGTCCCCAGCTCCGTCAGCGCGGCCACGAGTGCCTGCGCGGGTTCAGACGCCGTTGGACGAACTGCGACCGCGACCAGACGCGCGGCGCCGCCGTCGCGCCGTTCCATCAGCGCGACACGCGTGCGGCTTGCGCCGAGATCGATGCCCAGCGGAAGCGTCGCGAACCGGCTCACGATGCCGTCGCTCGCAGCGCCGCGGCGATCGTGCCGGCAGCGAGAAAGGGAGCGAAGGGAAGCGCGTCCTCCAAGTGTCTGCGACCCGATACGAGCATGCATGCGGCAAACAGCGCTCCGCTGACGAACGCGGCGCCGAGCGCGAACAGGCCGGCGACTGCGCCGCACCCTGCGCCGATCGTGACGCCCAGCTTGACGTCGCCGAATCCCAAACCGCGTCCACGCGTCAGCGCGAATAGCGCCAAGAGCGATCCCGCGACGGCTGCCGCGCCGGCAGCGGCCGCGGCGAACGTCCCGGTCAGGGCCGCGACGGCAAACGCGATGCACGCAGCAGCGCCGCTGATGCGGTCGGGGATGTAGCCGGTGCGTACGTCGATGACCGCGGCCGTGCACGTGCCCACGATCGCAACGACGGTCGAGGCGAGCATCAAGGTTGGGCCTCCGCAGGCCGGTCGCCGGCGCGGCTCGCCATGCGAGCGGCAAGGCGCGCGTAACGCGCGTCGCGCGTCATCGCCGCCGCGTTCAAGAACGCCGCCTTTGCATCGCGCCAGCGGGACAAGCGCTGCGACGCGAAGCCGCGATCGACCCACAGGCGCCCGTCCTGCGGGGCGGCCTCCAGCCCGGTCGACGCAGCGGCGTAGGCGCGCAACGCGTCGCCCGGACCACGACGTAAGAGGAAAGCAAACGCAAGCCGGTCGGCGGCATCGGCGTCGTTGCCTGCGATGCGAAGCGCGCGACCGTAGATCCGTACCGCCCCGCTAAGGTCGCCGGAAGTGAGCAGGGCGTCACCGCGCGAGACGAGCGCGGTCGCAACGTTGCCCCGAAAGAGCAGCGCGCAGCAGCACAGGCTGACGGCCGCAACGACGACGCGCCGCGGCGGCGTCAGCGGCCTCACGCGAGGAGTCCGTAAAAGGCTCCGAGGGCGATCATCAGGGTTCCCGCGATCGCACGCGATGCGGAAGCAGATCCGATCCGTGCGGGCCGGGGCCACCGTCCGACGCCGACCGCGGCCGCCAGTGGCAGCGCGTGGCCGCCGGCAAACGCCGCAATGAGGAGGGTCGTCTCGAGTGGGCGGCCGTCGAGCGCCGACAGCATGCCGATGCCGGCGACGAGCGGCGTGCAGCACGGCGAAGCGACGAGCGCGCTGCACGCTCCGACCAGATAGGTGCCGCCCGCCGTTGTCGTTCTGCTCGCGGGATGCGCATGGCCGTGCGCGTCATCGCGCAGCAACGTGATGCAGCCGGCGCCCGCGAGCGCGCAGGCCAAGCCTGCGTCGATCGCCGTCGACCAGCCGCGAACCGCGCTCAGCAGGCCGGTCGCCATGCCGAGCGCGACGTACGCGCTGACGACCCCCACCGCGAAGATCGCAGCGGTTTGCCACGGCCGTCCGGAGCGCTGGGCGATGGCGGTCAATGCCACGTAGCGCGGCGCGACGCACGGACCGATGCTCGTGACGACACCCGCGCCGAACAAGATGGGAATCGCCAGCGGCGAGCGCGCGCTCAGCAGTCGCAGTCCCTCGCTTGCGAGGTCCGTCACGGCGCCGCCTCGAGGCCCTCACCGGCAATGTACTCGATCTTCGACGCGGTGCAGTTCGCGCCGCAGACCGTACCGCTGGTCGCGCCGACGAGCTCGAGTTTCGCGAGCGTCGATCCGACGTGCACGCCGGGACACACGATCGTATACCCGGCTGGATTCCCACCGCCGGCCTGGGTGGTGGTGAGGGTGTAGGTTGCGGCGCTCGTCTGTGCGGCTGGATCTTTCGGCGTATTGTTGAGATACGCGACGCCGTTCGCGGTGAGCAGTGCAGGCCCGACCGGCGAACCGGACGCCGTCGGATAGACTTGGTTGTCGGCATAGTACAGCTCGAGCGCGGTCGCGATCGAGCGCAGGTTGGACATGCAGGCCGCAGTCTGCGCCTGGGCGCGCGCGTTCACGAAGTTCGGGATCAAGATCGAGGCCAGGATCGCGATGATCGCGACGACGACCATCAGCTCGATCAGAGTAAAGCCGCGCTCGTTCGCGCGCGAGTCGTCAATCTGCACGATCGTCCTCCGGCTGCTGTTCCGGGCCGAGTGCCCGGCGCGCCGGCCGGCTATGCCGCGCAGCGTGCGCTCCTGCGGGTTTAAGAAAGTTTAAACTGCGCGTGAAATGTTGCCTTGATTCTTACCGTGCTGCCTCCGATGCTGTGAGCTACCGGGGACGCCACGGGTGTGCGTTCCGTCGCGTGACCCGGCCCCCGCATGCCCCGAGGTCACGACATGGCGCTCATCGTTCCGGACGGTGCTTCCTCCGCATTCGGTTTCGCGGCGATGCCCGAGGCCGTCGCGCGCATTCCGCGCGAGCTCGCCTTCACCCACGACGTGCTCCCGCTCAACGTCGTCGACGGCATCCTCGTCGTCGCGCTGCCCGATCCCGACGACGCTGACGTCCTCGATGCGGTACGCGCAGCGACGCGGCTGCGCGTGCGCGCGCTGCCGATGGCGCGCGATGCGATCCGCGACCACCTGCGCCGCGCGTACGGCGAGGCCGCGCCCGCGTTGCTCCGTCCGGCCGAGCGCGATGCACCGGCGGTGCGACTGCTCGACCAGATCTTCAGGCGCGCGATCGCGGCGCATGCGAGCGACATCCACTTCGAGCCGCGTCCGCACGGTTTCGGCGAAGCGCGCATGCGCGTCGACGGGGTCCTGCGTTCGCTCGAGACGATCCCGGCGGATCTGTTCCCGGCGCTGAGTTCGCGTCTGAAATTGATCGCGTCGATGAACATCGCCGACCGGCGCCAGCCGCAGGACGGCCGCTGTGCGATCCCGTTCGAGCAGCGCGAGATCGATGCGCGGGTCTCGTCGGTCCCGTGCGCCGACGGTGAGAAACTCGTCATCCGTTTGCTCGACCGGTACGGCGCGAAGCCCGACCTCGGACGGCTCGGCATGTTCGCCCCAATGTTGGAACGCTATCGGGCTGCGGCGCGAGCGCCGTGGGGATGCATCGTCGTGGCGGGCCCGACCGGCAGCGGGAAAACGACGACCCTCTATGCGTCGTTGAGCGAACTGGACGTCGCCGCGCGCAACGTGTGCTCGGTCGAAGACCCGATCGAGATGCGTCTCGCCGGCGTGACGCAGGTTCAGGTGAACCCGCGCACGGGCCTCACCTTCCCGGTCGTGCTGCGCGCGTTGATGCGCCAAGATCCCAACGTCATCATGGTCGGCGAGATGCGCGACCGCGAGACCGCCGCGGTTGCGATCTCAGCCGCGTTGGCGGGTCAGACGGTCTTCACCACCCTGCACGCCAACGACGCGCCGCGAACCATCGAACGACTCATCGAACTCGGTACGCCGCGTCAAGCGCTGGCGAGCGCGCTGACGGCCATCGTCGCGCAGCGGCTCGTCCGCACGTTGTGCGAGCGCTGCCGGGCTCGGGAAGCCGTGCCCGACGAGATGCGGGCGGCGCTGCGCTGGCCGCACGACACCTGGCACGTCGCTCGCGGCTGCCGCGCGTGCGCGGGCACGGGGTACGCGGGGCGAACCGGCGTCTACGAACTCATCGCCGTCGACGATGGGGTGCGGGATGCCATCGCGGGCGGTGCCTCGAGCGTTCAACTGGCCAACGTCGCCCGGGCGTCGGGCTTTCGGCCGATGATCGCCGACGGTATAGCAAAGGTCCTCGACGGCGTCACGGCGTTCGACGAGATCGTACGCGTCGTCGCTTGGGACGCGCTCGCGTGAGCGTCGGCACGGTCCGCATCGCATCCTTGATTCGTGCAGCTCGCGACCGCGCCGCCTCCGATCTGCACTTCGGCGGCAGCGATCGGCCGGGGTTGCGCGTCGACGGGCGTCTGATCGTGCTCGAGACGACGCCGATCGATGACGCGGCCATACGGACATTCCTCTCCGCTGCACTTTCCGGCGCGCAGCTTGCGCGGCTGTACGCAGCCGGCAACGCAGACGGCGCTGCGCCGGCGGGCGCCGACGGCGCGCCGTATCGTCTCCACGCGTATCGGCACGCCGGCGGCCTGCGCGTCGCGATACGGCTGCTGGCCGAACGCGTCCCCAGTCTGGAAGAACTCGCGCTCCCGGCAGCCGTGGCGGGGTTCGCCGAGCGGCCATCGGGGCTCGCGCTTTTCACCGGGCCGACCGGGAGCGGAAAGACGACCGCGCTCGCGGCCCTCATCGATCGCATCAATCGCTCGGCCGACCGCAACATCGTCACCGTCGAGGATCCGGTCGAATACGTTCACGCGCCGCTCCGCTCGTTCGTCACGCACTGCGAGGTCGGCCGCGACGTTGGTGACTTTGCCGAGGCGCTGCGTGGTTTCATGCGCGCCGACCCTGACGTCATTCTTGTCGGCGAGATGCGCGACCAGGCGACGATGGAAGCGGCACTCACCGCCGCCGAAACGGGTCACCTGGTCTTCGCGACGCTGCACACCAACGACGCTGCGCAAACGGTCGACCGCATCGTCGACGCCTTTCCGCCCGAAGCGCACGCGCAGGTTCGCGTTCAGCTCGCCTCGGTGCTCGCCGGCATCGCCGCCTTGCGGCTCGTACCTCGGCGCGAGGGCGCGGGGCGCTGCGCGGCAGCCGAGATCCTGATCGGAACGGACGCGGTGCGGGCCTTGATCCGCGAAGGTAAGACGCACCAGCTTCGCAACACGATCGTGACCGGCCGCGCTGCGGGGATGCAGACCCTCGAGAGCCACCTCTCCGAGCTCGTCGTGCGCGGCGACGTGCACCACAAAGACGCCCAAGCCGTCACGGTCCGCGCCTCGGACGTGCGGGGCTTTGAACGGGCAGCCTCATGACGGCCGGCGTGTACCGTTACGCGGCGCGCACCGCCGAGGGCGAACTGATCCGCGGCTCGATGGAAGCTCCGACGCGCGAGGCCGTTCTCGCGAGTCTCGGTACGCGCGCGTTGTTCGTGACCGCGCTCGAGCGCGAGCACGCCGTCGAGCGCGCGCTACGGCGGTCGCTGCACATCGGTGTCCCCGGCCGTCGCGCGCTGCTCGCATTCTTTCGTTCGTTCGCGACGCTGGTTCGCGCCGGCATCCCGCTGCGGCGCGCACTCGAGGTGTGCATCGCGCGCTGCGAAGACGCCGGGCTCCGTGAAGCGCTGCGCGCCGTCCTTGCCGATGTGGAACGAGGCGACGGGATCGGCGATGCGCTCGCGCGACGGCCGCGCGTGTTCGGGCGGCTCCAGGTTGCGATGATTCGCGCGGGCGAGGCCGGCGGCATCCTGGACGACGTCCTCGAGCGGCTTGCCGGTTTGCTCGAACGCGACGCCGACGTTCGCAAGAAGCTGCGCGCCGCGCTTGCCTACCCGTGTGCGGTGCTCGCGGCAGCGACCTTGCTCGTCGTCTTCCTGCTGGCGCGCATCGTGCCGATGTTTGCGCAGATGTTTGCCGCCTTTCACGTCGAGGTGCCGCTGACGACGCGTCTGCTGCTTTGGCTCGGGACGCTGTTGGCGCAACCGGGCCTGTGGCTCGCGGTTGGGATCGTGGCCGCGCTCTTGACGGCAGCGATCGCGCTCGCCGCCCGTTCCGAGCGCGGCGCGCTGGTATTGGACCATGCGCGCCTGGCACTGCCGGTCGTCGGGCCGCTGCTGCGGCGTTCGATTACGGCGCGCATCGCGCGCACGCTGGCGACCCTGCTGCGATCGGGGATGGATCTCGTCGTTGCGATCGGCACCGTTCGTCCCGTCGCCGGGAGCGCCGCCTACGCGCGGACGCTGGCGCGTGTCGACGTCGCTTTGCGCGAGGGTGATCCGCTGTCGGCGCCGCTCCTCCGTTCGCGGCTGTTCGATCCGCTCGCCGTCGCGTTGGTCGGCATCGGCGAAGAGGCGGGACTGCTCGACGAGATGCTGCTGCGCGTCGCGAGGTACTTCGAGAGCGACGTCGAGGCTGCCGTCGCGACGCTGGGCGCGACGTTGGAACCGGTCCTCATCTGCGGCCTCGGGGCCGTCGTCGGCTTCATCGTCTTTTCGGTTTTTATCCCCCTGTACACGTTGATCGGGAGTGTTTCGTCATGATGATGCATCGGGAAGAGCTGGTGGCGCGTTACTGCGCCGAGCGAACGATCGAACGGCGCAATGCCGTCGTGGACGCCTATCGTTCGCTCTGCGTCCGCAGCGCGCGCAAGTTCAAACGGGCCGGCAACGATCGCGCCGACCTCGAGCAAGTCGCTGCGATCGGGCTGATCAAAGCTGCCGAGTACTATCGCGCCGAGATGCGCACGAGGTTCGAGTCTTACGCCTCCGTCATGATTTTGGGAGAGCTCATGCACCACGTTCGCGACCACGAGCGGCTCGTCCGCGTGCCGCGTTCGCTGCACGCGCTCGAGAAGCGCAGCGCGCAGATCTGGGACGCGTTCTGCGCCACGCATCATCGCGAGCCGACCACGGCAGAGATCGCCGCAGCGCTAGGAATCTCGGCGGGACTCGCGGCCGAACTGCGCGGGCTGCGGCGTTCGGATCGCACCCCGCTCCCGGAACCCGGCTCGCAGGAAGGTCCCGAACGCGTGGAACTGTTAGCCGACGCGCCGCGCGGCATCTCCGTCGAAGAACGGCTGCTGCTGACGTCGGCGCTCGACAAGCTCGGCGAGCGCGAGCGGACGATCGTCGTCGGAACGTACGGCGCCGGGTTGACGCAGGCCGAACTCGGGCGGCGGCTTGGGCTTTCGCAAAGCCACGTTTCGAAACTGCTGGCGCGCGCACTCGGCGAACTCGGGCGGCGCGTCGCCTGAGCGCGCGCCGCCGCGAGGCGTTTAGTGGACGCCCGCCGAGGCGGGCTGGAACTGCGCTTCTTCGGTCGAGCCGGTCAACGCGGTCGTCGACGTCGAGCCGCCGCTGACGGCCTTGGCGACCTCGTCAAAGTACCCCGTGCCGACCTCGCGCTGGTGCCGCGTCGCGGTGTAGCCTCGGGCTTCGCTGGCGAACTCCCGCTGCTGGAATTCGGCGTACGCCGGCATGCCGCGCCGCTTGTAATCATACGCGAGCTCGAACATCGAATGGTTGAGGGCATGCCAGCCGGCGAGCGTGATGAACTGGAAGCGGTATCCGTAGCCGAACAGCTCCTGACGGAACCGCGCGATCGTGTCGGCATCGAGCTTGAGCTGCCAATTGAATGATGGCGAGCAGTTGTACGCGAGCATCTTGCCCGGAAACTGCGCGTGGATGCCATCGGCGAAGGCCTTCGCTTCGTCGAGCGACGGGTGCGACGTCTCGCACCAGATGAGGTCGCAATGCGGCGCATAGGCGAGTCCGCGCGCGATCGCTTGATCGAGTCCCGGCCGCACGCGATAGAAGCCTTCCGGCGTCCGTTCGCCGGTCAGGAACGGCCGGTCCCGCTCGTCGATGTCGGACAGCAAGAGATTCGCCGCATCCGCATCGGTGCGCGCGATGAGGACCGTCGGAACGTCGAGCACGTCCATCGCGAGTCGCGCGGCGACGAGATTGCGAACGGCTTGCTGCGTCGGGATCAGGACCTTGCCGCCGAGATGGCCGCACTTCTTTTCCGAGGCAAGCTGATCTTCGAGATGGACGCCGGCGGCGCCGGCGGCAACCATCGCCTTCGTCAATTCGAACACGTTGAGCGGACCGCCGAAGCCCGCTTCCATGTCGGCGACGATCGGAGCGAACCAATCGGTACCGCTGCGCCCTTCGATGGAGTCGATCTGGTCGGCGCGCACAAACGCGTTGTTGATCCGTTCGACGACCTTCGGCACGGAGTCGTACGGATAGAGCGATTGGTCGGGATACGTCTGCCCGGCGGTGTTTGCGTCGGCAGCGACTTGCCAGCCCGAGAGATAGATCGCCTCGAGACCGGCCTTGACCGCTTCGACCGCTTGACCTCCGGTCATGCAGCCGAGTGCGGCGACCGGTTCGTCGCCTTCGAGAAGCGCGCGCAGGCGCTCGGCGCCTCGACGCGCGAGGGTGTGTTCGACGTGCAGCGAGCCGCGCAGCCGCGCGACGTCGTCACGCGTGTACGGCCGCTGCCATGCGGACGCCGGGGTCGCGCGCCCATTGGTAGAGCCGTGGCTGTGACCGTTGGCGGAACCGTTTTTCGCGGCGGGACGATCGAACACGGAAGACTCCTCGCGGCAGATGTGGTGTTCGCAGTATCGCCGCAGGGCGCCGTCGCTGTCCGGTCTTGCAGCGCGAACGGGCGGTTTGTCCGCTCGAGCGGTTGGGAATCCGGCCCGACCCGCGTCAGCCTCCGCCCCCCGGGGCGGCGGGAGCCGGACTGACCGGCGGTGGCGGCGTGGGCACTCTTGCGCAGGCGGCGCCGATGCATGCCGGCGCGGTCGGCAGCGGAAGCGGTACCGCCGGGGACAGCGTCGCGATGGCGGGTGGTCCGGTCACGGCGAGCGTGATCCGGCACGCGACGTAGCGGTCGGCGTGCGCCGCAGCATAGGTGAACACGAGGTGATACGCGCCGGAGGGGGGACACGGCGTCTCGGGGCCGGCTTGGCCGAGCACGGCGCCCACGATTCCGGCGACGTCGCCGTTGCCGTGAATCGTCAGGGCGAACGACGGTGCGCCGAGCTTCTCCGTTTCGAGCACGGCCACGCGCGCCTCGAGCGCCGGCATCGTGCTGGCGACGAGTGCAGCCGTGCCGGGACGATTCTGGTACAGCTGCGCTCGGAAGCCGTCGCCGTAGGCATCGGGAACGAACGCGAGCGTGACGCCCTCATCGAACGCGCGCGCCGTCGTGCGCGCGCCGTCGAGCAGCGCATCGAAGCCGGCGGCCGCCGCCGACACCGCAAGCGAACGCGAAGACAACGTTAGCCAGACGCCGCTCAGCGCGATCAGGCTGACCACGCCGGCGGCGAGGACGACTTCGACGAGGCTGAACCCGCGCTCGCTGCGCACCGCAGCGCACGGTACCCATCGCCGCGCCGGCGTACCGGCGGCCGGCGATCAGCGCGTGAGGGTCAACGTCGTGCGCGTGGCCGCCTTCACCGCGGCATCCGAGAACGGCAGCGGCGTGCGCGCGAAGCGCGCCCAGCCGTCGGCTTGATCGGTGTAGTGCGCCGATCCAGGTTCGCCCGATTCGCCCGCATCGATGTCGATCGTTCCCGCGTCCCAGTCGCCCGCGATCCAGAGCGCGCGGAACGACTGTCCGTGCCCATCCCATTGCACCGCAGGAGCGAAACTCGCGCCGCGACCCGGGAAGGTGGGACCATTCCACAGCGTGAGACCGAAGCCGGACAACGCGTGCGTCAGCGGCTGCGCCGCGTACGTGCCGAAGGGCGGAACGGTCGACCCGAAGCGGTTCGCCACCCGCAGCATCGACGCGATGACGAACGCGTCGTAGTCGTCGTGCAGCACCCACCCGCGCGGACGCTCGCGGAGCGCGCGCAGTACGACTTCGAAGCCGGGGCCTGAGCGCGGGTATCCTGAAACAAGCGCGGGCGGAAGATGATCGGCCGCAATCTGCGCGAGCATATCGCGCCGCAGCGCCACCACGGCGGTTGCGCCGGTCGACGTCGGAACGAGGTTGCCGTCGAATGCGGCGACCGCCGCCAGCAGCGGCGTCAACGTCGTGTCCTTGTCGGCCTGAGATCGGCGCGCTGCGGACAGCACGAGGCGCGCGAACTCGAGCTCGGCCGGTGAGTGGTCGTCGCGCTGTTCGCGCACGACCGCCTCCGGCGAAAGCTTCGCATCAGCGGAGCGCAGCGAGGTACGAATCTCGTAGGCGCGATAGGGAGGCGGCCAAAACGGCGCCAAGCGCGGCGAGCCGCTCCCGTCGGGACGATTGTTGCTGGTGACGACGAGCGCGTCGCGCGACGGTCCTACCTGCGGCGCCGCGTCGTACGCGAGGAACGGCGGGACGGGAGAATCCCCGTCAACCGCCCAGCGGCCCCAAGAGGCATCCATCGGTACACCTCCCGCGAAGTGATAGGCGACGTTCCCCGTGTCGTCCGCGAACAGCATGTTGAGCGCCGGCTCGGGCAGCGCGCGCATCGCCTCGATGCCGTCGGAGACGGTGCGCGCGCCTAGGAGCCGGCTGAACGGCGACAACGGCGACGCCGGATGCGTCAGCATCCGCCACTGCATCAGGTACGCCGACGACGTTGCGGCGTCGTCGTGGATGACGACGCCGTGCGGCGTTTCGAGCACGTCGAAATCGACGGCCGAGCCGAAGCGCACCTCGATGTGTTCGTGCCGGCGGCGCGCCGTCACCCAGCGTCCGTTCTCAAAGAACTCGTCGTCGTGCATGCGGCGTTCTTTGAGCACGCGCATCGCGGCGGTTTCGCCGGCTGTCGTGCCCCACGCCAGATGCTCGTTGTGTCCCAAGGTCACACCGGGCGTCCCGGCCAGCGCGGCACCCGCGACGTGGATCCCCGGCGCGCTGCCTTCGAACAGGTACCAGATGCCGGGGATGGACAGGCTCAGGTGCGGATCGTTGGCGAGGATTGCTTTGCCGACCGTCGTCCGCGCGGCGCCGACGATCCAGCCATTGCTTCCGGCCGGGGCCCGTTCGACGGCCGGATTCAACGCCACCGTGCTCGTTGCGCCGCCGAGTGCGGGCAGCGGCGGAATCGAACCGGAGGGACGACCGTTGGTCGGCACGTCGTAGCGCGGATCCGTCAGCGGGTAGAACGCGTCGGTGCCGCGCATGCCGAGCAGCCGGTGAACGTAGTCGCGAAAGACGACGTCATCAGGCACGTCGTCGAGATCGAGCACGGTCGCGAAACCGACGGCGAGGCCGTCTTCCGGCCGCCATGGTTCGAAACCGAGGAACAGCGCGCGGTACTCGGGCGGTAGCGGCTGCGTCGCTGCGGCGGCGTTCACGCCGTCGGCGAAGGCGGAAAGCTCGGCGCGCTCGTCCGGCGAGGTACGCACGTAGACGCGCGCAGCAAGATCGCGAATCGCGTAGCGGCGCATGCGGCGGTCGACCGCGACCAGCGGGGGGCCGAGCATCTCCGCCAAGCGCCCGTCGACGAACCGCCGGGTGAGATCCATCTGGAAGAGCCGGTCGCTGGCCATCGCATAGCCCTCGGCCACGAACAAATCGTGCACCGACGTCGCGCGGACGTGCGGCACGCCGCGCGCGTCGCGCGCGATGGTCACCGGGGCGTCGAGCGGAATCCCGGCCTGCGTGCCGTCGACGCGCGCGACCGCCGTGTACGTGCTGAGGAGCACCCAGGCGGCATAGAGCAGCACGATAATCCCAGCCGCGCTGAGAAGACGGCCGGCATAAACGACCGCCCGGTAAACGATCCGGCCCGTCATGAGCCGGTCAAGTCAGCGAAAGCGGTGCCGCTTTCCTCGTTTGCGCGCCGGGCGAGGTCGCGGCTAGCGGTCGGCGAGTGCTGTCAGGCCGCTAGAATCGACGTTGAAGCTGATGCGCTGCTGCAAGTCGGGACGAGGATCGTGCGCGAGATCGGGGCAGGCGGTGCGGTCGTAGTCGAAGCGCCAGCAGTTGGCGATCTTGACCCACGTCGCCGAGCAGCCGCAGGGAAAGAGCAGCCGCTCCGTCACCACGCCCAGCTGCGCGTCGTACACCGACTCGCGCCCGAGCGGGTTGCCGTAGCCGTCGATGCGTGGGAGTCCTCGCCGGTCGATCATGGGGGACGCTTTCCCACCCCCCGCCGCTTCTCTTGGCGGCTGCGGCCGTCCTCACCAAAGCTGAACCGGCCCTTTACCGGCCCTTGAGAAACCCCCCATGGGGAGGGGAGAAATGGAGTGGCCGCTCAGCTCAGCGAGGCGGGCTGGCCGACTACCGCAGGCGACCTTGAGCTTTGACCCGTTTCATGGTAGAATACGCGTCTGTGCCCTTCGGCCGATTACGCGGACCTCAGGGGCGCCGGACCCGCCATCCCCGCAGCAACGTCGCCTTTTCAAGTGACGCTACGGGCCCAACGGTGCTCTACGGCGTCACCCCGGCCGCCTCTGTCTCGCCGACGCGCTGAAAAGGAATAGATGAACCTCCTCGACGTCAACAATTTCGACGCGATGCGCATTGGCCTCGCGTCTCCGGAACAGATTCGCGCGTGGTCTTTCGGTGAAGTGAAGAAGCCCGAGACCATCAACTACCGGACCCTCAAACCGGAACGCGACGGCCTCTTCTGCGAGAAGATCTTCGGGCCGACCAAAGACTGGGAATGCCACTGCGGCAAGTACAAGCGCATCCGCTTCAAGGGGATGATCTGCGACCGCTGCGGCGTCGAGATCACGCGCGCCAAAGTACGTCGCGAGCGGATGGGCCACATCGAGCTCGCTACGCCCGTCACCCACATCTGGTACTTCAAGGGCGTGCCCTCGCGCATCGGCATCCTGCTCGACATGTCGCCGCGCCAGCTCGAAAAAGTCATCTACTTCGCGGCGTACGTCGTCACCGAACCCGGTGACACGACGCTGACTAAGCGCGAGATCCTGACCGAGCAGAAGTACCGCGAGAGCCGTGAGAAGTACGGCACGCGCTTCAAGGCCGGGATGGGTGCCGAAGCGATCCGCGAACTGCTGCGCGACCTGAACCTCCGCAAGCTCCAAGAAGATCTGCGCCGCGAGTTCAAAGAGACGTCCGGCCAGAAGCGCATCAAGGCGATCAAGCGCCTCGAGGTCGTCGAAGCCTTCCTTTCCAGCGGCAACAAGCCGGAGTGGATGATCCTCTCCGCCGTTCCCGTGATCGCGCCCGAACTGCGCCCGATGGTGCAGCTCGACGGCGGCCGCTTCGCCACGTCCGACCTCAACGATCTCTATCGCCGCGTCATCAACCGCAACAACCGCCTCAAGCGGCTGCTGGAACTGAGCGCGCCCGAGATCATCATCAAGAACGAAAAGCGCATGCTGCAAGAAGCAGTCGATGCGCTGATCGACAACGGCCGTCGCGGCCGTCCGGTGACGGGCCCGAACAACCGGCCCCTCAAGTCACTCTCGGACATCCTCAAGGGCAAACAGGGCCGCTTCCGGCAGAACCTGCTCGGCAAGCGCGTCGACTACTCGGGCCGCTCGGTCATCGTGGTCGGCCCGAACCTGAAGCTGCACCAGTGCGGGCTGCCGAAAGAGATGGCGCTCGAGCTCTTCAAGCCGTTCGTGATGAAGAAGCTCGTCGACCGCGCTCAGGCGCACAACATCAAGTCCGCAAAGCGGATGGTGGAGCGCGTGCGTCCGGAAGTGTGGGACGTCCTCGACGAAGTGATTCGCGAGCATCCCGTGTTGCTCAACCGCGCCCCGACGCTGCATCGGTTGGGCATTCAGGCCTTCGAACCGGTGCTGGTGGAAGGCAAAGCCATCCATCTGCACCCGCTGGTCTGCACGCCCTACAACGCCGACTTCGACGGCGACCAGATGGCAGTCCACTTGCCGCTGAGCGCCGGCGCGCAGGCCGAAGCGCGCATCCTGATGCTCAGCGCGAACAACATCCTGCAGCCGAGCTTCGGGAACCCGGTTTCGATTCCGACCCAGGACATGGTGCTCGGACTGTACTGGCTGACCTTCAATCCCGACGAGTACACCGGGCCGGCGAAAGCCGCGCTCTCCGACGACGCGCTCTATTCGTCGCCGGTCGTGCGCAATGGCAACGCCCGCAAGAAGCCCGACGGTACGACGGCGCTCCTCGCGTTCAAGGACGGCGAAGAGGCGGTCACGGCATACAACCACCGCATGATCGGTCTGCACGAATGGATCGAAGTGCGCGTCAAGGGACAGCGCATCCGCACCACGGTCGGGCGCGTGATCCTCAACGAAGCCTTCCCGGCGGAGTGGGAGTACCCGTTCCTCAACCACATCCTCGACAAGAGCGCGCTCAAGAAGCTGATCACCGAGTGCTATCGCAAGTTCGGCAACGCGGCCACGGCCGAGTTTCTGGACGCGATCAAGGCGCTGGGCTTCCGCTACGCGACGCAATCGGGTACGACGGTGTCGATCAGCGACATCATCGTGCCGGAGGCGAAGCACGAGCTGCTCGAGCACGCGCAGGCGGAGGTCGACGAGCTCCACGGTCTGTTCGACCAGGGCTTCATCTCCGACGACGAGCGCTACAACAAGACCATCGAAGTCTGGCAGAAGGCCGGCGACGACGTCACGCTCGCGATGCAGGCGGCGCAGAATCCGCTCAACCCGGTCTTCATGATGGCGACCTCAGGGGCGCGCGGCTCGATCGCACAGGTTAAGCAGCTCGGCGGTATGCGCGGACTCATGTCCGACCCGTCGGGCCGCATCCTCGAGATCCCGGTCAAGGCGTCGCTCAAAGAGGGCTTGACGGTCCTGGAGTACTTCATCTCGACCCACGGCGCGCGCAAGGGCCTCGCGGACACCGCGCTGCGGACGGCGGACTCGGGGTATCTGACCCGGCGTCTGGTCGACGTCGCGCAGGACGTGATCATCCGTGAGGAAGATTGCGGAACGACGAACGGCATCACCGTCACCGACATCACCGTCGGCAAGGAGACGATCGAGCCGATCTACGATCGGATCATCGGCCGCCGTTCTGCCGAAGACATCAAGGATCCCGAGAAGCCGCGCGGTGAGAAACTGATCAAGCGCGATGACGAGATCGACGAGGAGAAGGCCAAGGCCATCCTCGCCGCCGGCATCACCACGATCAAGATCCGCTCAGTGCTGGCCTGCCAGGCGAAGTACGGCGTCTGCGCGATGTGCTACGGACGCAATCTCGCCACCGGCCTCAAGGTCGACATCGGCGAGGCGGTCGGTATCATCGCTGCGCAGTCGATCGGTGAACCGGGTACGCAGCTCACGCTGCGCACCTTCCACACCGGGGGCGTCGCACAGGAAGACATCATCACCGGTCTGCCGCGCGTCGAGGAGATCTTCGAAGCGCGCAAGCCCAAGGGCGAAGCGCCGGTGGTGGAATGGGCCGGCACGATCAAGTTCGGCGAAGAGAAGAACAAGCGCGTCGTCTACGTCACCGACGACGACGGTGTCGACCACGAAGTCGACGTGCCGGCCTCAACGCACCTCTCGGTGCAAGAGGGCCAGCGCGTCGTCCCGGGTCAGCCGGTCGCCGAAGGCTCGCTCAACCCCCACGACATCCTGCGGATCAGCGGTGAGACCGCGCTGCAGAACTACCTCGTGCGCGAAGTGCAGAAAGTCTATCGCTCGCAAGGCGTGGACATCAACGACAAGCACATTGAGGTCATCGTGCGTTCGATGCTGCGTAAGGTGAAGATCGTCGACGGCGGCGACACGCGGATGCTCCCCGGCCAGTTGGTCGAGGCAGCCGTGTTCGCTGAAGAAAACGCGAAGCTCAAGGAGAGCGGCGGCGGCAAGCCGGCCGAAGGCACTCCGGTGCTGCTCGGCGTCACGAAAGCGTCGCTCGCGACGGAGTCGTTCTTGTCGGCAGCGTCATTCCAAGAGACGACCCGTGTGCTGACGGACGCCGCGATCAAGGGCAAGCACGATCCGCTGCTCGGGCTCAAGGAAAACGTCATCATCGGGAAACTGATCCCGGCCGGAACGGGGATGTCGCGCTATCGCAATCTCAGTATCCAGCCGGAAGGTCAGGACATCGACGA
>Ga0302325_10006017_pt1 | contig 27429 bp, 26 predicted proteins | sample Palsa_T0_2_FD_201948 | JGI IMG/M metagenome (GOLD analysis project Ga0302325, IMG submission 201948) | Peat permafrost microbial communities from Stordalen Mire near Abisko, Sweden - Palsa_T0_2 | ecosystem: Environmental > Terrestrial > Soil > Palsa > Peat permafrost | place: Sweden: Abisko... | reverse complement strand
CTGAACTGCGCAGTCATCAGCACCACTGGGTAAAGAAGAAAAAAAGCGAGTGTAAGTAACACAAGGATAATCCCGAACATCGTCATTTCTTTGGTTTTGATACCACTTAAACGGGAGAAAACGAAAAAAATTATGATTGATCTGGAGAAAGAGAGGTATCAAATAGTTTTTGCTTCGCAGTGGAGGATCCGGCCATGAACGCTGCCGATTCCCGTAACGAAAAAAATGAGCACCCGGACGCCTATTGCTGCTCGATCGCCTGATGAAGCATAGGTTCCGAGAACAGTATCCAGTCCGGAATCTTCGATTCCTGTATCTTCCACAATCCTTCAATTAACTGCATGGAGAATACATGACGATTTCCCCTTTCGTCGCTGACGTCAATATGGTAGCCGGGGTTAGGGAGGCCCTGTTGTTTTCTAAAATTAAATTCCTTGAAACTGCCACCAGTTTTTATATTACAGGAAAACTGTACATTTTTTGTAATATTCATAAAAAGGCTAAATGATTATTCTTCAAAAGTACGCAAAAGCGAAACCATTCATGAACAATCATCCGGAGGATCACAAAAATGGGCAGTTCAAGAAGTTTAACACTATGCCAAAGCAGCTTCTACTGGTTTAACAACCTTGACAAATTCTGCCTGGGCATGAATAGAAACCTCATCTCCTAAAACGACACCACCAGTTTCCGAAACCATGCTGAAACTTACCCCGAATTCTTTCCGGTTGACTTTACCGCTTACCGTAAATCCTAAACGGGTATTGCCCCATGGATCCTGGATCGTACCGCCATATTCCACGTCCAATACGATATTCTTACTGACTCCACGCATCGTCAAAATACCAGACAATTTATAATTGTCGGCATTAATCTTCTCCAGCTTGCTGCTTATAAAAGTTAATTGAGGATGATTCTCAGCATCAAAAAAATCACCTGAGCGCAGATGACCGTCCCGCTGTTCGTTATTGGTAGAGATCGAACTGATCTCCGCAGAGAATTTGACTTTTGCCGTTGACAGATCGTCCCCTTCCGTCTCTACCGTCGCATCGAATTTCTGAAAATGACCAGTAACCTTGGAGATCATTAAATGTTTAACCTTGAATTGTACCTCTGAATGTGTTGGGTCTATAGCCCATTTTGTAGTTGCCATAATTGTTGTTTTTATTATTTTAAAATGGTTTCATATTCGTTCCATGCTTGCTGTAAGGCAGATAAAAAAATTTCGGGCGCCTGGGCACCGGAAATGGCATATTGGTTGTTGATGACAAAAAATGGTACTCCGGTTATTCCCAGCTGATTAGCCATGTCCTCATCCAGACGAACTTCTTTTGCATACCTGTCTGAAGAAAGCAAATCATCCAGGTCCTCAGCGGGGAGACCTATTTCCAAACCAATTTGATTTAGGGTAACTGCATCATCAATGTTCATCCCTTTTACGAAATGAGCATCGAATAAGGCCTCTTCTGCAGCATCATCCAGTTTTTTGGTCTTAGCAAGTTGTATGAGCCGGTGAGCGCTGAAAGAGTTTGCAAGAATCATTTTATCAAAATCATAATCCAGGCCTACCTCCAACGCTGCCTTTTTCACTTTGCTGTGCATTTGAACCGACCATGCATGGGACTGGCCCTGACGAGTCGCCAAATAATCGTACACATTGGTTTTCGTATCCGTTTGCACTGTTGGATCAAGTTCAAAACTTCTCCAAATAACCCCCACCTCATCTTTTTGTTTGAACTGTGAAAGCGCATTTTCGAATTTTCGTTTTCCAATATAACAAAACGGGCATCTAATATCGGACCAAATGTTCACTTCCATATACCGTTTTTATTTATCCGCATTTTTTAATTTCTTTAGCCGGCCTAAAGGCGGCACTCTTATCCTTTAATTCCACGGATGAATCCTTTTATAAAATCTTTTAATACCAATAAATTGCGCTCTTCCCGTTCATTATCCTTGGCCATCATATTGATCGAAATAAGTCCGTGAAGCATCGACCAGAAAGCGTAAAATTTCAGAAAGGGATCAATTTCCAAAAACTGGCTTTCTTCAATAAGCCGGGTGATCGGATCCGTGACCAGTTGGGTAAAATTCTTCAATTCTATAATTTGATTAGCCATTTCACAACCCGGCAATCCTAAACCATACATCAATTGATAATACTCTTTATTTGAAAATGCAAAATTCCAATAGGCAAAAGCTATCGATTCTATTTGCTCTTGCGGATTCTCAAATTGACGGGAAGCCTCTATTAATTGCTCATTCAATAAACGAAAACCACGTTTGGTGAATTCCAGAAGGATTGCCTCTTTATTGTCAAAATGGTCATAAATGACAGGAATGCTATATTCAATGGCGTCAGCAATTTTACGTATGGACAGCGCCTGCCATCCTTCTGCCTCTACCAATTCCCAACTGGCTGCCATGATAGCTTCTCGGATTTCCAGTTTTTGCCGTTGCCTCCTTTCTATGATACCCATTTATTGGCTGTTATATTATCTAACGATGTTAGCAAATATAATGAAATAATCCATTCGTGGTGATTTTTTTACCCGGTTGGCGGATACATGTTAGAAAGCCAGCAGTACAGCAAGGCCGGCTGATGAAGATATTGCCATCATCATGGCTGCCGCCAAACTTCCTTTGATTGCTATCAAGCCGATTCCTGCAGATATCAAACCACCAATACCAATCTGAATAAATCCTAACAGCGCCGAGGCTGCGCCAGCATTTTTAGAAAATGGAGAGAGTGCCACAGCAGCGGCATTAGGGAAACCAAGACCCGTGCAAAACAGAAAAATGAATAGAAAAACCAGGACAGCCGCAAGCCCATCCCAGGAACTCAATTCCCCGAGAAGAAAAAGGATGCTAACCAATACCTGGAATATGAGGGTTGTTTTAAATATTTTTTCATTCTGATATTTTCTCGCCAAAACATGATTGAGCTGGCTGCCGCCGATAAAACTCACGGAAAGAAACGCAAATATAAAGCTATAGGTTTTTGCGCTCAGGTGGAAGCCATTCATAAATATGGCTGGCGAACTTGTCACATATACGAACAAACCTGCAAAAGAGAGTGAGCCTGCCAGGGTAAAGACATAGAATTTGGGTTCAGCCAAAATGATCTTAAACCCGCTCAAAATGGATTTGGGTTTTAGGGATAGGGATGGATCGGCTTGATGACCTTCAGGTAAAAACCAAAAAACAACCAGGAGCATGACTAGCGCAATCAGAGACAGCAGCACAAAAACAAAATGCCAGCCCCAGGCAGTAACCAAAAAACTCCCAATGCTTGGAGCGAGCATCGGTGAAACCCCCAGGATTAAAATCATCAAAGATATAATTCTTGAGCTCTCGTCAACAGGGAAAAAGTCACGCACCATGGCCATGGCCGCGACTGATGCCACGCAACCGCTGAATGCCTGGGCGAACCTGATAAAGAGCATTGCTTCAATGCTGTGAAACGAGATGCATCCGACAGATGCTATTATGTAAAAAAAAAGGCCGATAAACAAAGGTGGTTTTCTCCCAAAACGGTCCAAAAGAGGGCCGTAAAAAATTTGCCCTAATGCGAAGCCAAAGAAATAGGTGGATAGTGTCAAGGCAACATTGCTGATTGTGGTATTCAAATCCTTTGCAATCCTGGGGAAAGCGGGCAGATACATGTCAATAGAAAAAGGCGTCAGGACATTCAAAGCGCCTAAAATCAGAATTAAAAAAAAATTTTGTCTTCGGGATCTATTTATGGACGCGCTATGCCCCTGCATTCCTTTTTATTTATCAGGTTTTTTAAATTCTAATTTATGATCGTTTAATGGAGATTGTTTTTGATCGGCTTATGAAGTAAAGTGGCTGGATTTTGGAAAATCATGCTGATCCGGCTGATTGTACACTGTTAAACCATTGCGTGCTTTTTTGGGTAAAAAGAAAAATCATAGCCAATACCTGCAATAAGATGAGCATGATAAACAGGATCTCGATCAGTAGATTTGCTTTCAATATTTGCATGAATGTAAAAATAGTGGAAACGGTTCCTGCAAGAAAGAAAACTAAAAGCAGGATCCTAGCCCATTTCCTGCCGAGCCCAATTTGCCTTGTCAAAAACCAAATGATGATAAATGTGATGATTGCGGATGTCCAAACTTTCACATCCGCGAGTTTCCCAAAACCGCTGGTGATCTTACATACTATCAAAATGAGGAGGGCTAAAAATATTGTGGAAAACAAAATATTTTTTGCTGCAACTATGCTCTGAGGCTTGTGAAAAACAGGATCAGTGGGTATCATTCCGGTTTAGATTAGATTGTCCGAATGTAAACACAATTGTTGGGATTACTCGGCCAAACTAATGAAAAGGGGGATCCTCCTTTTTAGTTAGTGCTGCTATTCTCCAAAAGTTTGAATAGTTCATCTAATTTGGGAGAAAGGATAATTTCCGTTCTTCTGTTAAGCGCCCTTCCTTCGGAGGTACCATTGGGCTGCACCGGGTCAAATTGGCTGTGTCCCGAGGCAATAACTCTTACTGGGTCAACTTTGTAGTCATTGGTCAATATTCTAACAATGGAACCTGCCCGGGCCGTACTTAGGTCCCAATTATCCTGGTATCTTCCACGAATAGGGATCGAATCCGTATGGCCTTCAATATCAACGGTGATGTCAGGATTAGTGTTCAGTACCTCGGCTAACTTGCCCAATGCATCTTTCCCTTTGGGATTGACAACAGCGCTGCCCGAAGGGAATAATAAATTTTCTTGAAGGCTTACGTATACTTTACCATTTTTAATGGCTACTGTTAATTCATTGGAATTGAACCCAACTAAGGCATCAGCCATTTTTTTCCTGATTTCGTTGATTGCCTTTTTCTGTTGGTCCATCAAGGCCTGAAGCTGTTCCAGTTTTTTTTGTTGATTGGCTAATTCCTGTTGACTTTGGCTGAGCTGGGATTGCTTATTGGCAGCATCAGTGGAAAGCTGTCCCGCCCGGCTACTCATATCTGCCAGTTTTTTGTCGAGGTCATCAATTTGTTGCTTGAGTTGTGAAACAGTTCCCTGAAGGTTGGTAACCTTCCCCGCGAGCATGGCACTGTCAAGCTGTACGGATGTCAATTGTTCCTGGGAGGCCTTATATTTTTTCATCGAAACACAACTGCTCAATAAAATGAGGCCAATCAACGGTAATAACGCAAAGAAACTTTCCTTTCTCATATCGTATCTATTTTAGTGGGCGGGTGCAAGACCCGCTTATTTGTTTAAATTATACAATCCGGTCAACCCCTGCTCCGGGAGCCTTTCGCAATTACAAAAGATCCCTTTGGAACCACCTCCGTTTGACTCTTTTTTTCTGCAAAAGCCACTACAGGCGTTTGAATTTTTCCAGTATCAGACAAAGTATTATTATTGGCCAACAAACTGGAATGCCAAATCAGTTTTTCTTTTTTTATTTCATTTAAAAGCAATTCTATGCAATTCAAAAGGGTTTGGATTCTGCTATTTATATTTTCGGCCTGCAATCCACCACATGACGATGTCATTATTGGAAATGTGCACAGTATTTATTCAAACATCCTCAAGGAAAATAGAATAATATGGGTACATGTCCCAGGCAATCCGGATAGAAAATCAAGCGTTGATCAACATTATCCTGTAGTCTACCTGTTGGACGGTGATGCACATTTTGCTTCGGTCATGGGCTTGATGCAGCAACTCAGCGAGGTAAACGGAAATACCCTTTTTCCTGAAATGATCCTGGTAGGGATTCTGAATACGGACCGGATGCGCGATCTTACGCCTACGGCCGTATCGTCGACCTTTTACGGGGACAGCAGTAGCGTCAGTACTTCAGGAGGTGGTGAAAAGTTCACAGAATTTTTGGAAAGGGAATTAATTCCACATATCGATTCTCTTTATCCCACCGCACCTTACCGCATAATGATTGGTCATTCGCTAGGAGGATTAATGACAATAAATACCCTGATCCATCACAATCAGCTGTTTAATGCTTATTTGGCCATTGATCCAAGTATGTGGTGGGATGGCCAAAAACTATTAAAGCAAGCCGATACCGCCCTCGCTCAGAACCGGTTCAACGGTAAGTCCCTCTTCCTGTCTATTGCAAATACCATGCCCCCAGAAATGGATACTACCATGGTTCGAAAAGATACAACGGGGAATACTCTTCATATCCGATCCATTTTGAAGCTTTCGGATGCTCTCAAGAAAAACAAGGAAAATGGGTTAATATGGAGTTACAAATATTATGAGGAAGACAATCATGGATCCGTTCCTTTGATCAGTGAATACAATGGCTTGCGGTTTATTTTTGACTTTTATAGATTCCCCGCATCTGAAAGATTGTTTGATAACAATTTCACTGCGGCAAGCGCTATTGCAGCTGTAAATGAACATTATCAGCATATCTCAGAACAAATGGGTTATGGGGTACTGCCTGCTGAAGGCTATATTAATGGCCTCGGCTACAATTTTCTTCAGCGTAAAATGTACTCAAAAGCAGAAGCCTTTTTCATGCTCAATATCAAAAACTTTCCGAAGAGCGCTAATGTGTATGACAGTATGGGTGATTATTATGTGGCAACAGGGGATACAAAAAATGCAAAAAGTAATTACGTCAAGGCTTTATCCATTGAAGAAAACCCGGTTAGCAGGCGAAAACTGGAAAAACTAAATGGCGGGAAATAGACGTCCGTGGCGCTTTTCCCTGGATGAATTATGGGAGCCGGCAATATCAGCCAATTCAATGGGGTGTGCCGTAGGTAAACCGCTTTTTTGGTTCATTCATCGAAGGAAAACAGGTTCTTATCGAAATCATTCTTTAATGAATGCATTTTATTAGATCTTTATTGCAGTAACAAAATATCCAATCCGAAAAAGCCAAATAATCCAATCCTGAGAAATTCCTACATGATCCAAGTATCTTAAAAAATGTAGAAGCAAACTGATTCCAAACCTATGAAAAAACGAAGACCGTACTCAGATCAATCACTCAAGTTCAAAAAAGATATTTTCTGAGTATCTGAAGAGCCGCAGAAGCTGTGGCTCTTTTTTATTTTCTTAAAAAAACGGGAAGGTCCGCCAACCGAGTCAATAGCGGTTGCGGTCCCTGTTGAAGCCTGGTTTGTTATAGCCGTCCCTTTTTCTATCAGGGCCGAAGCCACCGCCTCCGCCATCAGAGTTATTTTTTCTGTCTTCAGCCACCTTTACAGCCAATGTCTTTCCTTCCAGCTGAACGCCATCCAAATCCTGAATCGCTTTTTCCGCATCTACGGTATTGGCAAAATCCACAAATCCAAATCCCTTGCTTTTCCGGGTTTCCTTATCCAGGATTACCCTGGCTGAATTTACGTCTCCATAGAGTTCAAACATCTCTTTTAAGTCCACATCATCAAAATCATAGGGGACGCCTGCAACAAAAAGGTTCATGATATAGGTATTTGTTGTAAAAATACGTAAGTAAAAACATAATTACTTCGCCCATTCAATAGAATCAAAAATGTTTTGAACCAAAAATGAAGTTTTATTGACCCCGGACCAAAAGAGTAACTGGTCAGATCTGGAGTAATACTTACAAAATCTTGAACTATCCAAATAGTTGATGCTTCCATAATTATCTATGAAACAATCAATTATAATTGAACTCCTTTTTATATGGTGTCCACTACTCCAAAATGATACGATCCTTAAAAATGCCACTAATCTTAGGCAAACCTCTATAAAATATTTTTTTTACTTTTCCCAAAACCTGATATTCCTGACCGGAAAGAGAAAATCAGGTTTTGAAGCATTAATAGAAATTTAGTTGCAGTTAATACCTTAGCCATCTTAATTCCGGATAGTAACATGCAAAAATTAATCGTCGGCATTATATGCTGTCTTCTTTCACAGTATTCATTCCCACAAAAGACTTATGATTTCAGAGACCTCAAGCCCTTAATTGATTCAATAAAACAAATTGTACAAAGAGAAAATATAACCGGTTTGATGCTCGGTATTGCTACGCCGGATTCGGTTCTTTATTCTGGAGGTTTTGGTTATGCCGATATCGAGGCTAAAAGACCAGTCACCAGAAAGACTTTATTTAGAATGGCTTCCATCACAAAGATGTTTGTCGCATTAGAGATTTTGAGATTGGTGGACGAAGGAAAGCTTGGTTTATATGATGAATTAAAAAAAGTAGCTCCGGAAATCCCTTTTCAAAATAAATGGGAAGCCTCAGATCCCGTAAGGATCATCAATCTTCTCGAACATACTGCCGGTTTTGATGATATAAAGTTGAATCATTTCTGTAGCGTGGACACTACTGAACTCAGCACCCCTGAAATGGTGTTGCTTCAGCAACATTCACTGGTTTGCCGTTGGAGGCCAGGGGAAAGATTTGCTTATTCTAATCCGGGCTATGTTTTATTGGGATATATCCTGGAGAAAATAAATGGAAGACCCTATACCGACATAATCAACCAGCATATTTTAAGACCATTAGGCATGATTGGATCGAATTTCAACTTATCCAGCAAAATCCCCGGCGAGGATACCCGGCAATATCTGGTGGAAGGCGGCCATATTAAAAAAGTTCCCTCTGTAACCCTTCTTGCCGGACCTGCAGGAGCTCTTTGGTCGAATGCAGATGATATGGTAAGATTCGTTCAGTTGTTTCTGAAACATGGTCAACCCATCTTCCCAGAAACCGCCATTAAGGAAATGGAGACAACCCATAGCTCCCTGGCAGCAAGAGCAGGACTTAAAAGCGGATACGCACTTGCCAATGCAGATATGTTTATTTATGGAAAATATCCCTGGAGGGGCCATCGTGGATTATTGGGCACCTGTTTCTCCACCTTAAGTTATAACCAGAACCTGGGAGTGGGTTTTATTCTTTCTTCAAATGGCAACCAGCCAAATCTATCTGTGGAAAATGCCATTATTCATTTTTTTGAGCAGGATCATGCCCGCAAAATTTTGGATACTATCCGGACCGATCTGAAGGCCATTGAACCTTTTTTGGGACAGTATCAATTTGAAAACCCAAGAAATGAGATCTCTGGGTTTAAAGATAGATTATTGAATATTCCGGAACTCTTTTTGGAGGATCAGAAACTATATTTCAAACCTCTGTTTGAGAGAAAAATCAGATTGGTTCAGATTGCGCCATTTATTTTTGCCAAAGAAGGGACCAACACCCCTACCATAGTCTTTACCAAAAATAAGGATGGCAAAAATATAGTGATTATTGACGGAGGTTATTTTGAGCAAACTTCCATTTTGAGCACCTTGGCGATCCTATGGTGTTGGATAGCAGCAGTAATATGCATCATTTCCTCCTTTTTTGCAGGGATAATGGCCATTATTAAATGCCTGCTTGGGAAACAGTCAGTGCAAAAATTACCCTTCAGCATGATACCCATGGTAGCGGCTTCTTTTTTGGTCTGGGCAATAGTAAACTTATCGGAAGTGATCGATAAATCCTATCTATTAGCCGAACTGACCAACATCAATCCAAGAACGATGATTATTTTCTTTGGCACATTTATTTTTGGTATCCTTTCCCTGATTGACCTGCTTTTGGTGATCCTTAAATTCAATAGATTGAAAAACCGTTGGGATTACTTTTATTGGACAATGACTGCCGCTTCATTGTGTTTTATTTCCGTTGTTTTGTTCCAAAACGGATGGATAGGCCTACGCACCTGGGCCATGTGAGAAAACGGCTGGCTGTTAATTTGAATTTCTTTTGCAGATTACATACATAAACCGATTTTTCTATCTAACAGTTCGTTTTCAGCCTTGGTCCATATCAATACCTTGGCGGCTTTAAAGTATTTTGCCGCCTGCTCCTTTCTTTTTAAGGCCAGATAAAACTCTCCCAAAGACGCGGGAAGATGAAAATAGGAGGAAAGTGACTTATCCGCCTCCAGCTCATGTAATTGTTGGATTGCCGTCAATGGGCCTTTTATTTTTCCGATAATCACTGCTTTATTCAATCTGATCACCGGTGAGGGTTTGATTTTTTCAAGACTGCAATAATATCCATATATTTTTGCCCAGTCAGTTTCTTCAAAACTCCGGGTAATGCAATGTTCGCCTGCAATGGCTGCCTCCAGGTGGTATTCGCTTAATTTTGAACCCAACATGGATTTTTTTAAAAATCCAAGACCTGTAGATATCAGGCCCTTATCCCATTGCGCCCGGTCCTGATCTTCCAAAATAACCAAACAACCCTTACTATCGATCCTGGCATCAAAACGGGCGGCATGAAAACACATCAGCGCCAGTAGTGCAAATACTTCGGGGTAATTTCCTAATGAATTTTCCGTCAGCAGCATGGCCAGGCGCATGGCCTCCAGACAGAGGTCGCGGCGTATGACCAGGTCGCTGGCAGATGAATAATATCCTTCATTAAAAAGAAGATAAATTGCAAGAAGCGCAGAATCCATTCTGCATGCCAACTCTTTACCAGCGGGGACTTCAAAATGAATATCCTGACTTCTTATTTTCTCTTTTGCCCGGAAAAGCCTTTTGTTGATATTTGATTCTGTGGTCAGCAAAGTGTGGGCTATTTCCTTAATGCTGAATCCGCAAAGTGTCTTAAGTGTCAGCGCAATTTGGGATTCGGTGGATAATAAAGGATGGCAACAGGTAAATATCATCCTGAGTTGGCTGTCTTTTATTTCATCTTCAAGATAGACCTCCTCCATTTGGTATGCAGATGATTTATTCCATCTCCATAATGCTCCCCCTGTTCCGTCAAAATCCTGCATCCATTTTTCCCTCCTGACTCTATTGATAGCTTTTCGTTTGGCAACTACCATCAACCAGCCGGAGGGATTTTCCGGAATATTTCCCAGGCTCCAATCGATTAAAGCCTGATGCAAAGTGTCCTGTACGATGTCTTCAGCCAAACCCAGGCGGTGAATACCAAACCAGCGGGTCAAGACTGCTACCATCTTTCCCGACTCGTGCCGGAATAGATGGTCGACTAATTTTTGAACGCCTGAAGTGGATGGTTCTGGCATCAGACAAACTTAATCCATCTTTTTTAACTTTCTTACCTCTAAGACGAACTGATCCAGCAAAGGACATTCCTTGGTCAATTCGGTGGCTTCATCGATATCTGTTGCGTTAATTATAAAGTGACCAGCTATCATTTCTTTGGAATCCATGAAAGGGCCATCGGTAAGGATTTCTTTCTTACTTTTTAACAAGCGGCCTTCATTTTCGTCCAGAGGACCTCCGGAAACATACCTGCCGGATAAAATATTTTGAACCCATGCTCCGAATTTGTTCATTCTTTCTTGCATTTCCTCAGGCGAGACAGAAATGGGATCCTTACCTTTTACAATAATCATAAACTGGTTCATAAATGATTTATTTTGTGTAGTTGTCAAATGTAGGCTGGAAAATAGGACAATCTTTGAAAAAAAATGTGAAACAGTTTCTGTATATCGAATATGGCGTTGCCCCTGTTCATAAAACATTGTGTATTTTTAACTGCATGGATTCGGCATGAAAAGGCTTTCCCTGATATATATTATCTGTTTACTGGGTTACAGCCCGGAACTCTTTTCACAATACAAACAGATCAAGCGAAGGGATTTTTTCAATGAAGAGGGACCCATTGAAATGACATTAAGGACGAACCTTAGAAGTTTAATCTTTTCTACAAAGAACCCTATTTATCAACAGGCTAGTATCAGCTGCAGGTTTTCTGACAGCACCCTGATCAAAGAACAAATCCGGGTAAAACGCAGGGGTCAGTACCGCAACCAGCGATGTTATCTGGCGTCTTTGATGCTGGATTTCAAAAACCCCAGTTCCCCTGTCCTCTCTCCGCTAAAGAAAATGAAATGGGTGGGTGGCTGCTCCAAAAGTTCGGACGATGAACAGCTGTTATTGAAAGAATACCTGATCTACAGAATCTACAACCTACTCACCTCTATGAGTTTCAGGGTAAGATTGATCAAAACCGGATTTCAGGACAGTCAGCAGAAAGTCAAAGACTACGCTCAATATAGTTTTCTAATCGAAGATATAGATGCATTGGCAAAGCGCAATGCATGTAAAGAAAAGACCGGAATTTCTTTTCATAACGAAAACACGGAGCGCAAACAGATGACGCTCCTAGCTATTTTTCAATATATGATCGGAAATTACGATTGGTCCGTCCCCTACTACCATAACATAAAACTCCTGGTACCGGAAAACGATACGATGGCCCGCCCATACCCAGTCCCCTATGATTTTGATTATACCGGATTGGTAAATCCACCCTATGCTGACCCCCCTGCCGAAATGGGCATCCACCATATCACAGCCCGCATATACCGGGGGTTTCCAAGGACAATCGAAGAAATCGAAGCCTCCGTTGCCCTGTTTATCCAAAACGAAGACAAAATACTTTCGATCGTTAAGAACGCCGATTTTCTTTTAGACAGAAATAAGAAGGAAATGCTGGATTTTTTGTCCGAATTCTTTGAGACCATTAAAAATAAAAAAAGCCTGAAAAGAACATTCATCGATGAAGCGCGGTCGGAATAATGACGGAACACATCGTTGATCCTTCTTTTGGAAAATAAGTTGCGATTGATTCTAACATCTAAAACACAAAAATGACCATCACCAATGATTTACTCAGGGATACTGCCATTCATATTGCGGACTCCATTCCCGAAACAGTAAGCGGAACTAGCCACCTGCATAATTATTCGGCCACCGTAAAAATGGTCCAAACCTGTGACCTGATCAGCGTCCAGACTGAGCTTGGAAAACAAGACCGTATGAAAATCCTGTTATCAGCCTGGTTTTTGTACGCAGGCTATGCTAATAATCCGGAGAATTACCAAAATCTAAGTGCGGAACTGGCAGTAAAATATTATACCGAAAAGGGTCTGGACCCGGATTCCATTGAAGAGATCAAGGAAAGCATACTCTCCACCTGCTATCCCCAACAGCCTGTTACCGTTGGGGCACAGGTGCTTTGCGATGCTGAAAAAAGCTGGTTTGCCGACAAATCATTTTTCAACATGCTTAAGCAATATAAAAAGGAGAAAAAAAGTAGAATCAACAATGAGATATCGAACGAGGAATGGTTAAAGGAAAATATTGCCATCCTGGAAAATCATATTTATTTCACCCCTTTTTCAAGGAAAATGTTCGAAAAGAAAAAAGAGAAGAATAAAGCCCTTTTGGAAGGCAAGCTGGCGGCTTTGCAAATTTCAGAATCCGAAATACAGGAGCCAGACCTGCCTGCCAAAAACGAGGAATCAATTCAGCAATCCTTGGCTGGGGAGGTTAAATTAGAAAGAGGCGTAGAAAGCCTGTTCAGGAATACTTCCCGGAACCAAATACATTTGATCCGCTTGTCTGATTACAAAGCAAACCTGATTATCAGTATTAATTCAATCATTATTTCTGTCATCCTTTCCGTCCTGGTGATAAGACTGGATGCCAATAAATACCTTGAACTGCCGACTTTACTTCTCATACTGACCAGCGTCATCACCATCCTGATCGCAGTGTCGGCTACACGCCCGAAAATCAATATCGACAGTCAGGACAAAGAACATTTCAAGGCTGCCAAAGATAACCTTTTGTATTTCGGAAACTTTTACAAGATGCCTTTTAAAGAATATAACCAGGTCATTAAAGAAACCATTGTCGACAGGGAGGAACTGTATAACAGGTTATCGATGGATATATATCATCAGGGTATAATGCTGGCAAAAAAGTTTAAACAAATCAACTTATCCTATAGCGTTTTCATCATTGGCCTGACGCTTTCTATCTTGGTATTCATTGTCTCATTTCTGCTCCATCAACCTGCTCCGCAATCTTCTTGAGCTTTATCCCCGATTTCCAAAAAATCCGGGTTGGATTTGCAGGCAGCGGATAAAACTTTTTGTTTTGAAGGCTTTGACTATTGCGCTCAGGAACAGGGGAAAAACGATTTGGCAAAATGACCAGCAAAAGGATTTTTTGGGAGAGTTTGTATTGGAAATTCATCGTCCGTAAGATGCAGGAATCATTGAATGGTTATTTTTCGAATGGCCCCGTAACAGCCATCACTTACATAAATATTTCCGAGGGCATCCATCGTGATGCCTTCAGGCGAATCAAATTCTGCAGCTCCTCCGATCCCGTCGGCGAAACCAACGGTCTTCCCGCCTGCAATCGTCGTTACTTGTCCTGAAACCGTGATCTTACGAATGGCAGCATTGGCTGCATCAGCGATATACAAATTCCCTTGAGGATCTATCGTTATTCCCATTGGCCTATTAAATTGAGCTGACTGACCTGTACCATCTTTATATCCAATAGCCTGACCTCCGGCAATGGTAGTCACCATTCCTGTCTCTGAAATCTTTAGAATGGCTGCATGATCAAGGTCTGTAACATAGAGATTACCGGCATTATCGATAGCAATTCCTTCCGGTCGTCCCAAACCCAGGGTACCGATTTTAGTTCCGGTGTTATTAAGCAAGGAAGTCGAAACAATAGTCGTCACCCGACCTGCAGGAGTAATTTTTCGTATCGCTGAATTGCCGGCGTCCGTTATAAATAAATTCCCCCTACTATCGATGGTGATACCTGACGGAGAATTAAATTCAGCCGCCCCACCCTTTCCATCAGCATTTCCCGGTGAATTATCTCCTGCAAAGGTGTTGAGCAGACCTGAAGGATCAATCCGGCCCACGACCTCATTGGAAGGATCCGTAAAATAAAGATTTCCTTGGCCGTCAGTCGTCATACCTTCTGGAGTTGCCAATGCAGAAGTTCCGAAATATCGGTTGATGATCAGGGTAGAGATCAGCCCGGAAATTGTCATTTTCTGAATCGTGGCATTAGCAGAAGAGGCAATATAGAGATTGCCTTGATTGTCGAAAGTTAAACCCTCAGGAGAAGGGATATGGTCTATAATTGTGGAAACCACGTACTGTTGAACAGGTGCACTGTATCCCGCATTATTATCCGAAACTGGCAAATCAGCTACGATGGATTTGCCGCAACCCGAAATAAAAAGCAGGAAAACCAAATTGATAATTACAATAGAGTGGCTTTTGTGAAATCTTTCCATGACGTAATTAGCTTTGAATGTACAATTACCCACTCGCAAAAGAGGGATGGGCTTGGACCCGAGCATGCAAACCAAAGATAACCAATCCAGCTTTACACCCCGGGTTAATGGCCTCGCCTCGACTAAGGGCAAACCCATCTATTTGGGTTTGTTAGAGAAAACAAATGACTTGCCTAGGACGAATTTAAGAAAACTTATTTTACAAAAAAAACCGGATCGCAGGTCGGATTCCTTTCACCGGCACCTCCCGACAACGGTTTGGTTTCCTTATTCCATTTTGTGAAGTATTTGGTTCAGCCTTCTGATTTGACTATTTTTCGGTAGATTAATAATTGAAAAAATCAACGCTCATGCATGTTTCCCCTTTGCCTTTGGCCCGGCGTCCGGTTGATATTGCCATCGTCATTTTCTTTTTCATCAATCTTTTTTTCATCACCTATATTGTAGACCTGGAACAACTGGTAATTGCCGATCCGGACCATTTTAATTATCCGGTATGGCCTCCCGCAAAACTAGTCGATCTCGTGCATTGGTATGGTAGGAATTTCGATCCGGTGCTGATGGCCCGGCCTGCCTGGTGGAGGGCGACAATATGGATTGACGCGCTTTTCTTTGGACCGTTTTACATTTTTGCGATTTATGCGTATATAAAAGGCCGTAATTGGATCCGCTTCGGAAGTATCGTTTGGGCCTCGGTCATGCTTACCAATGTCGGCATCATCTTGTTTGAGGAAGTGAATGGAGAACATGCTTCCCCGCAGTTGATGCGGGTATTTCTTTCCAATGCAGCTTGGGTTATTTTTCCCTTAATCGTTTTGTTCCGGATGTGGAAATCAGTAAAACCTTTTGACCCACCGGACAAATTCATCCAGCATTAATTTCTATGATATTCAAAGAAAAATATGGCCCCATAGCTCTTATCGCGGGCGCTTCAGAAGGGATGGGAGCCGCCTATGCACATGCCCTAGCTGCCAGGGGCATGGACCTGGTGATTGTGGCCAGACGCGAAAAAAATCTTACCCAGTTTGCCAGTGGATTAAGGGCTCAATATCCTGTGAAGATTTGGCCTCTGGCCTGTGATCTGGGCTTGCCCGACGCAACCCAGCAAATTCAGGAATTTATAGAAGACCGGGTGATCTCTTTCTTAGTCTATAACGCTGCGCTTTCCTATATCGGGCCCTTTGTTGACACAGCTGCAGCCACACATCTGCAAATTGCAGAGGTGAATATGCTCACGCCAATGAAAATGGTCCATCATTTTGGAGCTAGAATGATTGGTGAAGGCAGGGGTGGCATCGTGTTGATGTCCTCTCTAGCGGGATTTCAGGGGTCTGGTTTTTTGGCAACTTATGCCGCTACAAAGGCATTTAACCGCATCCTGGCCGAAGGTCTCTGGTATGAATGGAAAACAAAGGGTGTGGATGTTATCAGCTGCTGTGCGGGAGCAACCAATACCCCCAATTATATAGCATCGAATCCCCAGAAGATTACCCGGCTCGCGCCTAAACCGCAAATGCCCGAACAGGTGGTAGAGGAATGTCTTTCAAAAATTGGTCACAGCCCTTCTTTTATCAGCGGGAGATCAAACAAAATCGCTTGTTTCCTGATGAATCATTTGTTTAGTTTGAAGACGTCCATTAACACAATGGGAAATACTGCCAGAAAAATGTATGGCATCAAAGCATGAATATGTAATAATCCCTATTTTTAGCTCCTCATGCAATCTGCCCGGGGATCTTCTTATAAAAGGCTTCGCCTTTTACAACTAGCTGCCGTCATTTTCCTCACCGTGTCGGGCGGCCCTTACGGGCTCGAACCACTACTCACCTATATTGGTAAGAACGGCGCCTTATTCCTATTGCTGGTCACGCCCCTACTGTGGGATATACCCATCATTTTTACTGTCATGGAGCTCAATAGCATGATGCCTTTTACAGGCGGATATTATCAATGGGTAAAACGTGCGATGGGCATCCGGTGGGCATTCTATGAAGGGTGGTGGACCTGGCTCTATACCTTTACCGATTTGGCGATCTATCCTGTGTTGTTTATGCAATATGCAGAATACTTTTCCCCGGGTATCGCAGCCTATAAGATCCCGGTCTGCCTCCTCATCATTTGGTTCAGTGTAGGCTTAAATATAAGGGGTATTGTGCCGGTAGGTAAAATTTCGGTCATTCTGAGTGCAATCGTGTTAGCGCCATTTTTAATTCTTTTTGAAAAAGTTTTTTTCCATCATCCCGGATCAATGGGCATGCCATCGCTTGCGATCAATGGCACAGGTTTTACCGCGCTGGCTATGGGCCTCTACACCATCATGTGGAATTATATTGGTTGGGATAATGTGACGACCTATGCAGAAGAAGTAAACAAACCTATCAAAACCTACCTATTTTCGACAGCGATAGCCTTTTTCTGTATTTACCTGGTGTATTTTTTTGCCATCTATGCGGCACAGGTCTCGGGCATAGATTATGGTTTCCTAAGCGAACATGGGTTTCCCGTTTTAGGCGAACTGGTAGGTGGCCGATGGTTAGGCCAATTGCTGGCAGCAGGAGGGATGGCCAGTACGGTAGGTATTTTTTCAGCAGTGCTGTTATCTGTTTCCAGGGTACCCGAAGTGATGGCTAGCGACAGGCTATTACCAGCAAAACTGCATTTATTACATCCCAGATTTAATACGCCTTATGTTTCGATCATATTATGCGGGATCGTTGTCAGCGGGATGATCCTTTGGACATTTACGGATCTGATTATCATTGACGTGACTTTATATGGCATGGGATTATTGCTGGAATTCATAAGCCTAATCCTGCTAAGGCTTCGTGAGCCTGACGCAATAAGACCTTTTAAGATCCCGCTGAACATCCCTGGCTTGGTAGCTATGGTTTTCATCCCTTTGGCCACTTTTGGCATTGCACTCACGGGTGCCATCTTTGCAAGCGCCAAAACCCAGGCACCGATTCTGTTTACACTTGCGGCCTTGCTTTCCACTGAGTTGATTTGGCAACTTATCCGGTTTCGCTCTTCAAGAGTAAAGAAATAGCCTCCATGATGGTCCTGCCGAAGACATCCTTTTACCTGCTCATGCCAACAATATTAATGATTGAAGAAAAGGTTAATCGGGAGGGAAAGTCTCCTTAGAGAAAGAGGATCCGACAAAAAAAATATCGCGCTTCCTTATTTTTCACCCGTTTTAAAAGCCAGCAATACGTTTCCGGGGAGCTCCCCAAACATTCCATAACCAGAATTAACAAAAAGCATTCCTTCAGAAACCACGGGGGCTGGTCCGTCCAGTGCCCCGCCATGGCCTTTGAGGCCATCGGAAGTTTCAAAAGGTATTGCCGTATCGAAATCCCAGAGTATTTTCCCATCCTTTGTGGCATAAGCCCGTATATGCCCATCAAGTGTACCGGCAAAAACAATTCCGGGAACGACGGAAGGGGCTGCTGAATTGAAAGCGAGGCAATCCTGATTACCAGGACAGGGTGGAGAGGCCGTTTTCCAGACCTGTTTTCCACTGCGCAGATCAAGAGCGAAAAGACCAGGACTAGCTTTCACCGAACTGTCCCTTTTATCAATGGCGATCATATTATCCGCATTTGCTGCAAATACCAATTTACCATCGGAGCACATTCCCCAATGGATTCCACCAAGTGCGCCTCCTTTTCCGATCCTGGTCTTCCATAGTAAGGTTCCGGTTCCGGGGGAAAAAGCATACACCATTCCGGACTTTTGTCCTGCCACGAGTATTTCTTTTCCTTCGCTTGTTCTTACCAAAATCGGCGCCATTCCGAAATCAAGATCGGGCCCACCCTGACCTGGACAATTATTAAGAGCGGGACAGGCGAGATTATACATATCTCCGCCGGTAGCCTGGAAATTCCAGACCAATTTACCGGTCTTCATATCCAAAGCCTGGATAGCATCGCTGGTGCTGGTAGATGGCATGCTGTAGTTTTCACCAGTTCCAATAAAGACCAGTCCTCTTTTTTTATCAATCGTGGGGCTACACCATACAGGGGCTCCGGATGGCCCGTAAAAAGGTTTCCCATTCGATTTTTTTCCTGACTCTTTAGCTGGGGATTCGATCACCCTATGTCTCCACAATTCGGTTCCTGTAGCCGCATCCAGGGCTACGAGGCCGCCTGAAGAAGAACAACAGGGATAGCTTCCATAAGCAGCCGAAGCCACTTCGATTGACGTGATTGGCACGAACACTTTTCCTCCAAAAACAACAACTGATCCCGTACATGCGGATTGAGGTTCAAAACCTGCTCTGTTATTCCAAATTTGTTTTCCTGTTCTCACATTGATAGCGTACACGTTGCTGCTGAAATCCGCAAAATAGGCCGTCACCGCTCCTGCTTCCCTTTTCACGGCAATCGCTCCTCGGATAGCTGCACTGGCTTCAAATTTCCATCCTAATTTCCCGGTCCTTTTGTTGATGGCGTATAATTCCCCATACTGACTACCAACAATCAACCATTCCCCAATCACAGCAGGTTTGCTTCTGACGATTGTAGCATCAGGAAAGGCAAATGCCCATTTCAACTTTAAGGAAGAAACATTCGCCGTTGAAATCCCGGATTGACTCGCAGTTCTGAATCCGGTGCTTTCCAAATTGGCACCCCAGCCCGAATAATCAAAATTTCCATTCTGTGATTCCGTAATTGAAAAAGATGTGTATGCAGAAGGGTCAATGACTGTTTGAGTTACATTTTTCTGCACAATCCATTGGGAAACAGCCAATTTTTGATCATCCGTCAAGGTTGCACCCTGAGCCTGCATTTTTCCTTTATTCAATGCAAACAGAATGGATCGGGCAGTCATCGTTGTCAAAACATCAAAAGCAGGAGCCCGTGCAATGGTTGAATCCTTATGACAGGGAGAACAGCTTCGAAAAAAAATAGCCCTTCCCGCCGGAGAAATCGTGTCTCCCGTTTTATTTGATGGATTCCGTGCAATTGGACTCTCATAAGTAAGGGTAAAGGTTTTCTCTTTTGATTTGAGCGGGTTCAGCCCTAAAATCGTCGAAACAATCATTATCATCATTAAAAGCATGCGCATAAAACAATATTTTTCAATTTTTTGTAATTGGTCATTATATCATAAATCGGATATAATTGATTTTGAATTCATTGGTGATTATATAGTAAACCAAGGGAAATAATAATAGGAATTCTTATGCCCAGGTTTGCCTGTTGGATTCAATAGTTGTCATTTGCGAAACCAGGTTTGAAACTATCATGGGTTTTGCCATTTCCAAACCTCTTCCATGCTTCATCCATGATTACTTCAGTGGCGGAAGCCCCAATCCTGGTAGCGCCAAGCGACTTAGCCCACAAGAGTTCATCAAGGGTCCGGATTCCTCCGGCAGCCTTGATCTGCACCTTGGGCCCGCTATGGGCCCTCATCAAGATTAAATCGTGTTCGGTAGCTCCCCTGTACGAATATTTTCCATCAGGTCCCTTGACGAAACCATAACCCGTGGATGTTTTTACAAAATTGACCCTGAGCTCCGTACAGATCTCACAAAGACGTATTTTGAATTGATCTTCATATAGAAAATCATTTTCAAAAATCACTTTTAGGCCAGCTTGGTATTCCCGGGTAACGGCTGTTACCCTACCTATTTCTTCAATCAGATAATCCCAGTTCTTACCTAATACTTTTCCAATATTGACTACCATATCAATTTCTTTCGCCCCATCTTTGCAAGCCTCTTCCGTTTCATATTCTTTTACCCGAATAGAACTATTGCCATGAGGAAAACCGATAACAGCACAGGTAATCAGGCCGCTTCCGCTTAAGTAATTCAGGACCTGCGGGATGGCATAAGGCTTGATACAGACTGCTGCCACCTGGTAATATTTAGCCAGCTCACAGCCTTGAAGGATTTCTTTATCCGTCATTGCCGGTTGTAATAAAGAATGATCAATCATCTTTGCCAGTTCGCTAATATTTTCCATCTGGGCTTTGCAATTTTTTTTACCCAAAAAGGGGGAAGTTTGCAATCAGCAGGCAATTTAAATAATCTAACCATGCGTTGGTTCCAGATGCCAAAGAAAACGATTGACGACCTGCCCATCATCTAATTCCGGACTAGTGACCCAGGAGATGCTATCAAGGAAGGATTGTTTTGCAAAAGCGGTTATAAAACTGGGGAAGGGTGTGAGAAACAAGTGGATGACGGGAATACAGCTCGAGCCTTTTAATATATTGTAGAAAAAATGTGCAATTCATCTCAAAATTTTGGCCGAGTCATCGAGGATCAGGATCAAGCCACTGTTAGAAAAAGAAAGCTGGCAGACTAAAAAGCAGTCTGCCAGCTTTTTTTACCCCGTCACAAAGCGCGCTATCTGCTCAACCCACGCTCCAGGACAAAATTTTAATCTGTAGAAAAGGATAATATTTAATAGTTAATGGGACCGGTTGATTCATGGTGCGACCATCATTATCCGAAGGTCATGAATCGGTCATCACATGTAGCAGGTAGGTCTACTGAAATTCATAGGTAGATGAACTCAATCCAATACGTACTTATACGGTTGTCAGGGATTATTAAATTCAAAGGTTTTATCGATTCGGGCGATCCGAAGCGTGTTAGAAAAACAAACCTTCCAAAAATGAAAAGATATTGGTATCATTATTGGCATCTTCCAGACGGTCAGGCTGGGTAAAAATCTGGAAGAAAAGCCTTTATCTGCCTGGTTGATTATATTTTATGGGCTTAGGATAGTGCACATATGCCAAAGTTGCTTTCTTCTCGTGTGACGGATTCAACTGGCTTTGATTCATCCTACAATTAACTAAATCCAGTATTTGGTAAAAAAACTTCCTGGCCGGATAGTCACAATCATGGGGAATTTGTATATTGATACCTGCAGGGTATGGATTGGCAGATCTCAAAATTAAATACCCGCATAATTCTTACATCATGCACCTCTCGATTCCCCTGCGGCTGGTAATAGCCGATGATCATGAGATCTATCGTGACGGTCTGAAAGCCATGCTTAAAAAACAGGAGGAATTTGAAGTGGTCGCCGAAGCCTCCAATGGAAGAGAATTGATCGAAGCCACCCAACAACTGTTGCCTGAAATCGTCTTGACAGATATTGTAATGCCAGTGATGGATGGTATTTTGGCAACTCAGTACCTGACCAAGCATATACCTCAAGTCAATATTATCGCTCTTTCCATGTTTGATGAGGAAAATTTGATTATTGATATGCTGGAGGCCGGGGCCAAGGGATATTTGCTAAAAAATGCCAACAAGACAGAAATCATAGACGCCATTAAATCCGTGTATAGAAATATTCCCTACTACTGTGCCAGTACTTCTTCCAAACTGGCTCGTATGATCGCGCACAGCAAGTTCAACCCCTATAAGAAGACAAATGCGCCCTATTTCTCGGAAAAAGAAATGGAAATCATACGCCTTATCTGCCAGGAACATACCAATAATGAGATAGGGCAAAAGCTTTTTCTGAGCGGCCGCACGGTAGAAGGATACCGGGTGAAAATCCTTGAAAAGATGAATGCCAAAAGTACCGCAGGGATCGTTATCTACGCCATTAAAAATGAATTATACAAAATTGGCAATACCTCGGTTTAATTTGAATCCGAAGCAATCAATTAGATATGGATTGCCATTTTGGAATGCTTATTTTACCAGTCAGGCACCGGCATCTTCATAGGAAATTAAGCTGCCTGCATTCTTCCATTTGTCAAACCATCTGCTGGCGGAAAATGACCAGATGGTATTGACGCCACAACCTGATTACTACGGGTTGAAAAGGTAGCGCAAGAAAATTATAAATAAAAAGAATAACTTTCGCTATCATTCATCATCATAAAAACGCTATATGACAAACAGAAGAAGATTCTTACAGCAATCAGGCATGCTTGCGATAACAAGTATGCTTTACCCTGGGCTGAATCGTGCAAACAATTTTTTCAGGGCAAGTAAACCCATAGGATTGCAATTATACACCCTAGGCAATTTAATGACAAGCGATACAAAAGATACATTGCAAAAAGTGGCAGCCATCGGTTATACAGAAGTTGAAAGCGCCGGATCCCAAAAGGGAAACTTTTATGGATTTAAGCCAAAGGAATTTGCAGCCATGGTAAAAGATATGGGTATGACCTGGCGCTCGGCACATGTAAGCGGCGCGCCAATTTCAATAGACCAGATTATGAAAATGGCCAAAACGCCTGAAGATTCAGCGAGGATTCAAAAGATGGCTGCAGGATTTAAAAATAGACCAAAGCAGGTAACCCTTAAAGATGATTACCAGCAATTGGCAGATGATGCGGCAGAAGGTGGCCTTAGTTATTTGGTATGCTCCTTTATACCGGTAGGCACTTTGGATGAGATTAAAACCGCAGTGGATGTGTTTAGTAAAGCTGGTGAAGCATGTAAAAAGGTGGGCGTACAATTTGCCTACCATAACCATACTACCGAGTTTGATGAGGTGGAGGGGCAACGGCCGTTTGATTACATTCTTTCCAACACAGACAAAGACATGGTGAAGATGGAATTGGATCTTGCCTGGGCAACAAAAGCAAACCAAAACCCCGTCGCTTTATTCAAAATACACCCAGGTCGTTTCCCGCTTTGGCATGCAAAAGATCTGGATAAAGAAAAAAAAGAACCGGCAGAAGTCGGCTCGGGAATAGTAGATTTTAAACGCATATTTAATAGTGCCAAAGAATCAGGCATGAAGTACTTTTTTGTAGAGCAGGATGGTGCTCCGCAGCCATTGCAAAATGTAGCCAACAGCTACAATTACCTGAAAAAAATGCTTGCTTGAAAGTGGCGCTTTTGATTTATTGAAAAGCAACAGGTTCTCATATAGGTAAAGTAGTAATCCATTTTAAATCGCTCTCGGCTCATTTGGTTCCTACGCAAGCGGGTTTAATTCACTGCTGCTTCGTCACCATAAAGCTGCCTTTTAAACCGGAGAGAGGGCGATGGTATCAAGGGGCCAATTTTCAACATATCCCATTTCCTGTCAATGGATTCAATCGTATGATTATCTGCTACGATGACATTTGGCCATTCCCGCTCAAAATCATCATATTGCTTTGTTTTACGGGTACCGTCAAAGCCAATACAGGCAAATCTTTTTGAAGGATTTAGCCTGGATTGATCCTCGTATAGGATATTGTCCCTTTTGGGATCCAGGTTATTACAGAATCGCCACAAAGCAGTGGCCAGGTCATGCGGATCGATATTCTGCTCAACATATAAAATGATCTTAATTCCTTCGATCCTGATCAGAGAGGAGCAGATTTGTTGATGCAATTGCTGAATATGTCCCTTCCTTTTTTTCTCCACGGATAGAAGTATACAGGGAATATTTTTTCTTACCAATGCCAAATTCACAGCCCTGATTTCCGGAAATTGTTGGATAATTGCATCTTCACTTAAGAGTTCTGGACTAATGAAAGTATCACCGGTCAATTGATACCGCTGGTCTGTTTCTTCCTGATATTTGATTGTGCCATCAATACACATTTTGCCACCAAACCCCAGTTTGCTACTACTATGGTCCAAAACATCCATGGGACCCTGGGAAAAATAAATATCAGTTGCAGGATTAAGGTTTTGACATACATAGGCAGCTAAAGAAGCATAATCCTGGATACACACGCCTTCACCAGCCAGTACGAGGATTTTGTTGAACATCATCTGTCCAGCACCCCACATGGCGTTCATTACCTTCTGACCTTGGCCAGCATATTCCTTGTGAATTTGACAAATGACTAGATTATGAAAAACACCTTCTACGGGCATATCCATATCAATAATTTCCGGCAGCAGTGTCATTTTGATAGGAGTAAGAAAAATCCTTTCGGTGGCCTTCCCTAGCCAGGCATCTTCCTGGGGTGGAATGCCCACAATAGTTGCAGGATATACGGCATTTTTCCGGTGTGTTATAGCTGTCACATGAAATTTTGGATACCAATCGGGTAATGAATAATAACCGGTATGATCACCGAATGGTCCTTCTAAAATGAGTTCTTCGTCGGGTTCCACATATCCTTCAATAATAAAGTCAGCGTCCGAAGGCACTTCAATATCCGGCTGGGTGATGCACCTGACCAGTTCCACATTTTTTTTTCTCAGAAAACCAGCCAACATGTATTCGTCCACATTCTCAGGTAATGGCGCCGTTGCGCAATAGGCATACACCGGATCCCCCCCCAATGCGACAGCCACAGGCATCCTTTTTTTTAATTTCTTGAAAGCTGTAAAATGTTTTGCGCTGACCTTATGCTTATGCCAATGCATTCCGGTAATAGTCGGGCCAAATAGTTGCATCCGGTACATCCCCACATTTCTTATCCCTGTATCAGGGTCTTTGGTATGAATGACTGGAAGGGTTATAAATGGGCCTCCATCCTTAGGCCAGCAGGTAATAATGGGAAGTTTGGTCAGATCAGGGTCGGCCATGATTATTTCCTGGCAATCGCCTCTCCCTTTTTTTATTTTGGGCATCCAATTGGCAAACTGTTTAAGTTTAGGCAAAAGCCTTAACTTATCGAAAAGACTTTCTTTCGGGGCTGACAATGTTTTGAACAATCCTTCAATTTCTTTTGAAACGTCATCCAGGTGCTGCACACCAAGTGCCATGCAAATGCGTTTCTCGCTTCCATATGCGTTCATCAATACTGGGAATCCATATCCTGTGTTTTCAAAAAGCAACGCCTTGCCCCCTCCTTCCGTCTTGCTGAACCTGTCAGTGATTTCAGCCATCTCGAGCCTGGGATCTACAAAGCCATTAATTCTAAGAAGTTCCCCAGCAGATTCGAGGGCTGAGATGAATTCCTGTTGGTTTCGATATGCCATTTTTATCGCTTCAGATGCAAAAGTAAACTAGCTGCTGAAGCATCCTAATAAAGTTTTTTTGGACATTCAATACTCCCTCTGATTCCCTTTCCATATGGAGTATCTCCCTTGTAGTTAAGACCGATACTGATTTTTATAACCGAGAAATAATACCAGTCCTTATATTTGGAACCACCTCTAAGTGTACCGTCTGTTGGATAAGTTGGATTGCCTCCTTTGAGTTCATTGGCCCTATAGGACATTTCGACAGCTTCGGGCCCTTTTGCTGCCAGCAGCACGGTCTCATCAACATAGGTGGTACTCACATCATCCAGATAATCTGTAAATAATTTCCTGAATCCAACCTCATAAGCCAAAACCATATTATCGGTTATCCTTATTTTTATGCCACCTCCAAAAGGGATAGCCATTTGGGTAAGCGAATAAGGCTTCCGGTCCGGATATTGCGATAAACCTTCGCCTTCAGTACTTAACGGGCGCAGGAACACTTTATGCCCGAGCGTATCAAACGCATATGGATTAAAATGATACACTGCCAGTCCAACAAATGCGTATGGCGAAAACCGGTGCCTGCTAAGATCATAAATGGTGTATTCACCCAGGACATTACCTTCAACAATCTGTGTTTGAAAGCTAAGGTTCCGCGCCCTTAGATCGGGCTTATTGTAGGCATCGGAAGCACCCACTTTTGCCAGACTTAAGTCCCCGAGAATTGAAAAATGACGCGTTACATCATATTGGACACCAGCGCCAAAAGCGCCATCAGCTTCGTCTAGAGTGAAGGCCTTACTTTGTAAATCACCTTCATAATTCGATATCCCACCATAGACATTGATGTGCCAACGCTGTGCTTGTAATAAAGCTGGGATTAACATGCCAAAAAGAAATAATTTCTTCATACCCATAAAGTTTCATTCAAAATCAGTAAGCGGCTATGCAAGGAATAAAGATCGCTAATAGAGGTTTCGACAGGATTGGAGAAAGAACCATTAAAAACGAACCCGTGAGCGAAAGGGTTCATCTTATTTTCTGTTATATAGATAAAGTTAATTTCAAACTTTCTTTTAGACGGAGATCTTTCTCCGTTATATAATCAATCAAGCTTTCAGGCTTTATATCATTACAGACTATAAACCTCGTCCATATTATTGGTACAAAGCTAAAAAATACTCCGGGTATTGCAAATACCCGGAGACCAGGTGGAGAAGGACATAGGAGGCGAAATACCTTTATGGAGAAGGATAAGGATCGACTCCGGTTTTTATATTACATTTGCAGCCTTCCTAAGTTCGGGTAGTGGCGCAGCCCGGTAGCGCACTTGTATGGGGTGCAAGGGGTCGCTGGTTCGAATCCAGTCTACCCGACTAAAGTTGTAAATCACTGATTTACAACTTTTTTTATGTCTATGATTTGTCTAATGCAATATATTTTCTTTTCTTCAATTGAGAAGTATCCCTTCGGTGAACTCCCTATCTAAGATATTGCAA
>Ga0302325_10006012_pt1 | contig 27444 bp, 27 predicted proteins | sample Palsa_T0_2_FD_201948 | JGI IMG/M metagenome (GOLD analysis project Ga0302325, IMG submission 201948) | Peat permafrost microbial communities from Stordalen Mire near Abisko, Sweden - Palsa_T0_2 | ecosystem: Environmental > Terrestrial > Soil > Palsa > Peat permafrost | place: Sweden: Abisko... | reverse complement strand
CTGCTCGCCGAAACTCATCTCGGCGGGATTCGGCTTGAAACTATAATCGGCCGCGGGCATCTGCTCGGCAAGCGCCAGCACATACTTCTTGGAAGTCTTCCAGTGGTCCACCAACTGCGGCGGCATTCCTGCCTCTTGTGCGAAAACGGGCAGCACGAGTGCTGTGCCCAGTAATAAAGTTGTCAGCGATCGGTACATTGTGTAAACCCCTCCTGTCTACAATACCCTATCGTTGGAGAGGTATGGCCTCCACTGTTATTCTCGAACCAAGCGTACGTGGAAAGTTCCGCCGGAGAATCGCCGAAATGGAATTCCGTCGAGGCTCCTGCTCGGCAGGCATACTCCCATTCCGCCGCAGATGGCAGGCGGACCGGCACGTCGCTGCCATGGCTGAGCCGCTCGCAGAACTCGCAGGCATCGAGCCAACTCACATTCTCGACCGGGAGATCCGGGTGTCCGTGGAACCGCGAGGGGTTGCGCAGCCGTGTTCAAAACGCTGGTGACTTTCAGTGGGGCAGATGGCGGCAATCCAACCGCCGCCCTAGTGCAAGGCATAGATGGGAATTTATATGGAACCACAAACGCCTACGGCCCAAATCTTGGCGGCAGCGTTTTCAAGATGACTCCAAGCGGATCGCTGACCGTGCTCTACAACTTTTGTGCTCAACCCAATTGCGTTGATGGCAGCCGACCCAATAGCATGGTGCTGGGCAGTGACGGAAACTTTTATGGGACAACCAACTTTGGCGGCAGTGCCAATGGTGGCATCGTCTTCAAGATCACGCCTGAAGGCACCTTTAAGACACTCTATAGCTTTTGCGCCTTGACAAACTGCATCGATGGCAACAGACCAAACGGGCTAATGCTGGGCAATGACGGGGACTTCTACGGGACAACCAATTTCGGCGGGAGTGCCAATAGTGGTGTCGTATTTAAGATCACTTCTGAATTCGCTCTAAGGACGATCTATAGTTTTTGCTCCCAGTCGAACTGTAGCGACGGCGCCCTACCCGTTGCTACGGTGATTCAGGCCACTGACGGAAATCTCTATGGGACGACCGAGGAGGGCGGGGCCAATGGATCGGGCACGGTCTTCAAAGTCACACTAATGGGCGCTCTCACGACGCTCTACAGCTTCTGCTCCCAGCCAAATTGCGCCGACGGCGCCACACACTCGTTCAAGCCAACAACGGAGACTTCTACGGCACAACCCTGGTTGGGGCCTACAACTCGGGCACGGTTTTCACAATTACCGCGGCGGGCGCGTTTGCGACGCTCTACACCTTCTGCGCTCTAACGAATTGCGCAGACGGCGCTGGTCCGTATTCCGCTCTGATTCAAGCAACCGATGGGAATTTCTACGGGGCAACAGCCTTCGGTGGGACCACTGACAATTGTTTCGCTTTCCCTCCGCCTCCGGGTTGCGGGACGCTCTTCAAAATCACCCCGAGCGGCAGACTAACCACCTTGCACACTTCGATGGAAACGATGGCAACGGCCTGTTCCAAAATCCGCTGGTGCAGCGAACCGGTGGGACTTTCTACGGCCGACTAATGGCGGGCCTCAATCTTGCCGGCGCAACCGGTGTCACCTTTAACAGCGTAGCGGCTACGTTCAAGGTCGTCTCGGCAACTGAAATCACGACCACCGTACCAACCGGAACAACCACCGGCAAGGTTGAAGTCGTAACATTCACCGAAACGCTGAACAGCAACGTGAACTTCCGGGTCCTGCCCTAAATCACGTGTTCCAAAAGTTCGCGGACCGTTACCTCTCTTCCTGGGTGATATTAAGTAAAAATGGCATGGGTGGATTCCCAGCCGTAAGCGCGTTCCACAATCTTGAATAATTGGAGCAGTGGCCATGGCGCCCCCTTCACGCCTCGCCGTCGTTAATCATCACGCCACGCAGGCACGTATGCGCCTACACACTTTGCAGCGCGGATAGCGCGCCACTGATTGCGTCCCCTCATGCTGGCATCCGCTGACCGCATTTCAGAAATCCATGGGAAGATCGCATTTCAGGCTCCGCGTGGGCCATCTCATTTGGGCAATCCGCCGCCAACGAGATTCACCCGCACGGTAATCGATCCGATTGTCTGGCCGCCCGACTCGGCCTTCCAGCCGACCGTTTGCCAAGCCGTATCTCCCTTCGAAGGCGAGGCCAGTACAGTTTCGACCGGATACGTATCACCAGCATTTACCGGATAGACGGCTTGACCGGCGACTACGGTCCAGCCCCCGGGCAGCACCGCGGCAAGTGTGACACTGGAAGTCTTGCCCGTTCCATTACGAAGCAGCAGGGGTAAATGCAGACGCTCGCCCGGCGCTATACCCACTTCTGGAACGCTGAGCAATCCCGCGAGGCTGTCCAGTCCGTGCGCCTTCCAAAAGTCGCGATAGAAATTCCACGGGCCGCCCAGCTCGACGCTAAAGCCGGCGTCCCCTGTGGCACGGTAACCACGAACGGGCGCGAAGGGAATCGAATCCGGTCCGATGCCCTCGAAGATATCGCCGGTCATAGTCGATGCTACGTTAGACTTACCGAAAACCAGCAGCACCGGCTGTTCAAATTCCTTGAAATCACCCTTCGCGATGGCTTTCCTGGCTACCTGCCCGGTATCGTCCTGGGTGAGATGAAAGCTCATCTCATCCGCGGCCAGCCGGTAGTATGGGATGCCGCGCGATGGCGAGGTATCCGTGGTCGCATATCGCGGGCCTTTGCCTTCCAGGAAATCGGTGTGCGACGCGTCGGAAAAATAGTATAGCTTTTTCGGCTGCCACTGGCGCAGACCCTCGGTAAGGTTGGAGATACTTTGGCGATCCCGCGGCACCGCGATCTGTTCCGCGAAAGCCGTCGCGTCTCCCGCCATGTCGAAGGCCTCGGTGGCGATGACACCGGAAGCCTGATGATCTCCGTGGTTCTCGCCGGCCACGTACAACGGCAGCCACGTGAGGATCACTTCCGGCCGTGTCAGCCGCACCAGGCGCACGGCCTGCGCCAAAGCCGCGCCGTGGTTCCAGGTTTCCAGAGAGCGCAAAACATCTTGCCCTGGCGTGTCGGGTCCGCCCAGGAACCAGACGTTCATGATGCCGAAAGAGGCGAGCGCCCGGCGAGCCTCAATCTCTCGCACGGCGCCAAGCGCGGCGGCTTGCTCGTTACCCATCGCATTGCCGCCCCCGTCGCCACGCGTGCCGAAGATAACTGCCACGCGGCGATGCTGGTCATAAATCGCCTTGGCCAGATAGCCGGTAATCACTGTTTCATCGTCGGGATGGGCGACCACGACCAGAATATCGGCCTTATAGCGGTCATCCGGAAGCGGCGCCGGCGGAGCCTTCGGCAATTCAGCGGCAGACAGTCGAGCGCACAGACTCAGAACAATCGCGGCGAGGCGTGCATTTTTCATAAGCGGAATTTGGCCCGCGTTTCAAAAGCGGAAATGGAGTCCAAGCTGCATCTGCCGCATCGGACTGGCGGTGGACGTGATCTGGCCCGCGCCGGAGATATCCACGGTCGCGTTCGGCAGGCCCAGGTTCACGTGGTTCAGGGCGTTGAAGTTCTCCCAGCGTAATTCCAGCGTCTTGCGCTCAGTGATGGTGAACACTTTAGCAAGAGCCAGGTTGAAGACCACGGACGCCGGTCCGCGCAGCGTACCCTTGCCCGCATCGCCGTTGCGGTAGGGCGCTTGCGGCGCGGTGTAGGCGGCCGGGTTGAACCACTCGGCGGCGCTCGGATTCGGTACGTTGGGATTGCCGATGATATCCGGCCGGAAGTAATTGAAATCGGCGTTGACTAAGGGCGCATTGGATATAGTCGGCGTGAATGCAAGGCCGGAGTAAACGGTGGTCACTCCGCTGAAGCGCCATCCTCCGGCGACGGCATCCACCAGCTTGCTCGATTGTGCGCCGAAGTGGCGGCCTCTGCCAAACGGCAGATCCCAGTTATGCAGCAGCGTGAAGGCGTTGGTCCGGTCGAAGCTAGCCGGGCCATGATCGGCGGCAACGTCATAGTTGTTCGCGAATCCGTACCCGCCCTCGCCATTGTCGAGCGCCTTCGAAAAAGTATAGGTGGCCAAGAAGTCGAGACCTTCGGCAACACGCTTCTGCACTTTAATCTGGAGAGCGTTGTAACTGGAGTTATCGCAGTTACAAACGGTGTAGATAGCCTGCGTGTCTCCGAATTTGTAAAACGGACGCCGTGGGTCGTAATCGCCCGGACCTGGAACCGCCTGATTCTCATTCTCGTTGAGGAATAGATGCCGCCCCACGTTTCCCACATAGGCCGCTTCCGCCGTGAGAGTGTGCGTGAATTCGTGCTGCACTGTGAAGTTCCAAAAGTCAGCCAGCGGAATCCGGTAGGAACTCAATGGATCGAAGTAAAAGTAGACCGAGACGCCATTAGGCAGCGGATAGCGGCCGTTGGGCCCGATGGGAGGCGTAGGCGGCGCGGGCGGCCCCGATGTGAGAAACGTGGGGATCGCGGAGGAATACGGATTGGGCTGCGTCAGATTCTGCACGAACTGCACCGGCGGGTCGAGCTCCGGATTTTGGGCGAACACCGCGCCCACTCCAGCGGCATTGTAACTACGCCCATAGCCGGCGCGGATGACCGTCTTGGGATAGAGCCTGTATGCAATTCCCAGCCGCGGCGCAAATCCGAGATTGTACGGCTTAATTCCCATATTGCTGGGAACACCGCCGATGCCCGCCACCACAACATCTCCAGTGGCCGGATCGAAAGTTGCCGCGCTCCCAGGCTGCGCGCCTGTTTGCGGCAGATAGTTCTCATAGCGCAGGCCGATGGTGAGTGTGAGCTTGGACGTGGCCCGCCATTCGTCCTGGCCAAACAGGAACAGCCGCGTCTGCCGCAGGGCCGGGTAATAACCAGGACCGGTGAACTGCTGCACGAACCCGCTCGGATCGCCAAGTAGAAACGAGGCCAAGGCGGCCCCCGTGGTGGCATTACCGTTCGCCAGCGTATCGATATCGGAGTCCCCTGTAACCGAGTCCGAGAAGGTCACTTCGCCAGCCCGGTGCGTGCTGCTGTCGATACGCCTCTGCTGATTGCGGCGTATGTCCACACCCCACTCGATGGTGTGGTTCCCTTTCTGCTTGGTCCAATTGCTGACCCACTGGAACTGGTTCTCGGTCTCGCTCAGCGGACAGTTGCAGCTATTCACGCCGAGCGCATAGCCGAAGTCGAATCCCCCGTTTCCGTTGATGTAGAACGCAGGCATGCCGGAAGTATCCTCCCCGCCACGGTTCAATCCCAGCAGCCCGGAGTCGAGCGCCGGAGTCGTGCCGTAACCTTCCGGAAGGCTGTGAACCCGGTAACGATAGTAGCCGAACCGAAAATCGGCGATCAGCGATGGGCTGATGGTGTAGGTGTAGCCGACCGCGAGACTCTGGTTGCGCGATGGTGAATCACCGGCATAGCCGAAAGGACTGGGCCCCCCGGCAACATCGCCGAACGCGCCTGGACCGTACAATAGAAAATTCGCCAGCGTATACCGCGCGAAGAAGTGATGATTGCTGGCAATATTATAGTCCACCCGTTCATCGTATTGATCGGCGTTGGAGGTTTCCCGTACCGTGGTCTCATAGTTGTTATAGATTTGGCCCGCCGCGCCAAAGTTGGGCATCGGGATGTAGCTCAACAGCTTGTCCATCGCGGGTGCGGGTGTAATCACGTTCACCTGCCCGTTGGTGGAAATGGCCTCGCGCCCGCTGCCGTCGGGATTGCCGGTTGCCGGATCGAACACCATGCCGGCCTGTGCGGGAACTCTCCCGCCCTCTGTGGTGGTGACATAAGCCGGATTCGCACATCCGGTGGCTGAGGTCGAGCCATCCGCGCAGATGTAGTTAACCAACAGCGATGTCAGGTTGCCACTGCGTTCTTGCGCGGTCGGAACAGTAGTAATTTCCGTTCCCCCCAGATCGCGCCGCGTGCCTTGATAGGCGAAGAACTCGAACAGCTTGTTCTTGCGGATAGGGCCGCCCACCGACCCGCCGAACTGATTCCAGCGGATGGGCGCGTCAACGCCGCTGAAGGGATCGGCGGCATTGAAAAAGTCATTGCGCAGATACTCGAAGGCGGACCCGTGCAGCTCATTGGTCCCCGACTTGGTGGCGGCCTGCATCAACGCGCCGGATACATTGCCGAACTGCGCGTCGTAGTTGCTGGAGGTGACCTTGAATTCCTCCAAAGCATCCGGATTCGGAACGATAACCGAAATCCCCAGAATGTTGCTGTGGTTCTCGGTGCCGTCCAGCACGAAGCCGTTGGAGTAGCCGAGTTGCCCGTTCACCGGAGTCTGTTGGTCGCGCTGCTGGTTCTCGTCAGTGGCGGGCCCCGAAACGCCGGAGTAGAGTCCCGCTCCGGGGAGCGCGACCAGCAGCGTGGTGATGTTGCGGTCCAGAATGGGCAGCTTACCCAGCTCCGAGGCGGTGAGCGTGTTGCTCACATCCGCGCGATCGATCTTGAGCAGCGGATTTTCACCGGTGACCGTAACCGATGTGGAAGTCTGGCCTAACTGGAGCCGCGCGTCCACCCGTGTATCGGAGTCCACTTGTACGTCGGCGGTGGCGACGAACTCGGCGAACCCTTGAGCCAGGATGTGAACTTCGTAGTGCCCCGGCAGCAAGTGCGTCTGGGTGAAATTACCGCTCGAATTGGAGGCCGCTTTATAGGTCACCCCGCGGTCGAGATCGCGCACGGTCACCGCTGCATTGGGAACCGCAGCGCCCGCTTGATCCGTAACATTGCCGGCAATATTGCCAAAAACCGCCTGGCCCAGCGCTACCGCGACGACCAGGAGTAACACCACGAGAAGCTTCGTTGGCATATACACCTCGCTCTACAAGATTTGTCATTGCTGATTCAACGCGCCGTCATGGGCGCTTGACTGCGACGAGGCAGCGGGCCTTACCGCCCCCATCTTTTGATAAAGGGCGATCTCCTTCGCGGCGCCGGTTGTGTCTCCCAGAGCCTTATACGCCGAGGACAGTAAATAGTGAGGAATCTTGTTGCCGGGGTCGAGGCGTGCGGCTTCCGCCAAATGCGGCACCGCCTCCGCTGGACGTCCCAGCCTCATCAGCGTCTTCGCCATCCCAACTTGCGCTTCGACGAATTGGGGATGATAGCTCAAAGCGCGGGCGAAGTGCCCGACGGCTCCATCCAGGTTCCCGTGTTCGCGCGCGATCTCGCCCAACTCATATTCGGCATCGGCGTTTCGCGGTGAGAGCCCCAGTTCCTGCTCGAATTCCCGCTTCGCAAGCTCGATCGAATCCGGAGTTCTCGAAGCGCTCAGAATCACTCGGCCCAGACGATAGTGCGCACCCAGCAGACGCGGGTCCCGCGCCAGCGCGTTGCGGTACTCCTGCGCGGCGGCGTCGAAGCGGTCGAGGCTCTCCTGTACCTGCGCATTGGCGTAGTGAGTCCATGCGGAATCGGGCGCCGCGCGCACCAGTTCCGCCATCAATACGTAAGAGCGATCGCTATGCAGGCGGGAGACCTGATACAAAATCTCGGGATCGGCGGGATAGCGCCGTATCAACTCTTCGCCGGCTCCGAACGCCCTGTCGAATTGCCGCAGCCCTGCATAGGAGCGTGCCAGGTGCAAACCGATGAGCCGCCCGATTTCGTCGTCCGGCGGGTGTGCGAAGGCCGGCTCCAGAAGGTCGATCGCTTCATGGTAAAGGCCCAGTTCGGCATCGCACAGTCCAGTCATCACATCCACCTGCGGTAGCGCGGGATTGAGTTTGCGGGCGCGATCGAATGCCGCCAGCGCGTCGGAGGCCCTGCCTTGGAAATACAGCGCGAGACCAAGATTCGCTTCCACTTCCGCCACCGAGGGCGCCAGGCGAGCCAGTTCTTCCAGCGTTTTTGCGGCCTGCTCCCACTGCTTCGCCGCCAGTGCTGAGCGGGCCTGGTCGGAAAGGCGCTGCAGGTCGTCATCGCGCGCCTGCGCACTGAGGCTGATACTTAAAACCAGTAGTAACACCCCGGATCGAATCATGATCCCTCTGCCTTTCTGGACACTATACCACCGCCGGTCACTTCCGGCCTTGCAGGGTTGTCTTGAGCCAGTCGACCATGCGCTGTTTATAGAAGGCCCATTCGCCATGACCGGCCCAGTTCTCCATACCGTGCGGTGCTCCATCCAGGACCACCAGCTCATAGCGCGCCCCGGACTGCTCCAAGCGCTCCGCGTAGGCCAGCGTGCCCGCGTACAGTTCATCCTTCGTCCCCTGCAAGAGCAGCACCGGAGACATGTCCCCGCGCACGTGAAACACGGGCGAATAACGCTGTAGAATGGCGCTGTCCCAATGACCGAAAATACGATCCAGCATCGGGCGGCTATCCGCATCGTCCGCCCAGTGCGTAAAATCGTACACACCGTAAAAGGACACTACGGCTTGGACCTCGCATCCCGGGCATGGCTCGGAGGCAATTTGGGTTGCCATCTGGCCGCTGGCGGATTCGCCCAGGATGGCGATGCGGTCAGGGTCCACATGAAAGCGCGCGGCGTGACCGCGCACATAACGGATTGCCGCGCGCAGATCGTCCAGTTGATCGGCATTGCGCACGTAAGGAGTGAGCCGGTAATCGATGGAAAACCAGGCGAATCCAGCCTGCGCCAGCGGACCGAAAACAGGCGAGACGTAGGTCGCCTTGTCGCCCGCCTCCCAACCGCCGCCATGCGCAATCACTACGGCGGGAGACGGTCCCGCGCCTTCGGGAATGAACGCATCCATAAGCAGATCGCGGCCGCCGGGGCGCGAGTAGGTGATGTCCTTCCATAGGCCGCGTTGGTCCCCGCGCAACCAAGCTACCAGATCTTCTTTCCATTCCCATTGATCGGGATGCCAGTTTTCGAAGTTGTGGATGCCGCCAGTCACGGGAACGAATCGGCACGCCGGCCAGCTAGCGCACAGCGCTGCGATCCCACGCGGCGGCGATTCCTCATCGTCGGTTCCCTGAAAGATCAATACCGGCGCGCCCGGCACGGGCGGACTGCCGTCGAATCGAGCTCCAAACAGCACCACTCCATTCGCTTTAGCCTCCCCGGCCGCGCGAATCGCCGGCATGGCTCCGGTGTCTTCGGCGATGAGCACCAAGCGGCCGCCGATATTGAATCTTCCCGGGCACCGTATGTATCTCACAGCGGCGCGGAGATCGTCGAGATCCCGGTAATTGATCGAGAACCAAGCGAAACCAGTGTGCTCCAGAACCTCAAACAGTTGCGTCAGGTGCGTCGATTTGTCCCCCTGGCTGCCGTGTATCAGAATCGCGGCCGGCCGCGGCGAACCGGCAGGCGCATACGCATCAAGGGTCAGCGCGCCGGAATACTTCACATCGCCAATCGCGCCCGGAACCATGTAGTTACCGGCGGGATCGCCGGCGGGTGCGGGACAAGGTCGATCGGAGGCGTGGAGGTGCGTCCAGCAGCCGATGCAGATGGCCACTATGAGATAGAGTCGATGAACCCAGGTTCGCATTCGTGGTGTACCGATCAGGGCGGCGCTGCCATTCTATGCTCATAGTCGAGACCACCTAGTTCGCTATCCCCGCTAAGCGCGACTACTTCACACACTCCCTCACCCAACTCAACAACACTAACATCGAGGGCGCCACCTCCAAGGTCGAGGACGAACGCCATTGTGTAACTTTGGCCGCTAACGTATCTTGAGAGCACGACGGAAGCTGCTGAGGGTTCCGAGTAGACCCTAATTATTGGAATCCCCGCCAATTCAAAGGCCCTCAAGAGAGCGTTGCACTGGCGAATTGTAAAATTCGCAGGAGCAGCGACGATAGCTGACAAGACATTCCTGCCTGTGAAATCTTCCACATTGCGCTTCAAAGATCGCAGGATTAGCGAGCTCACAACCTCTGGGCTCATGGCTATACCGGCGACTGTGACGACTTCAGTGCTGCCCAATTTTCGCTTTATGGCAGTGACGCAACAGGTGCGGGGATCATGAGCGTGCTCCAGAGCACGGTGACCAACCACAAAATCCTTTGAGGGGAAAAAAGTCACGGCAGAGGGATGAGTTCTTCCATCCGAGTCTGGCACGAATTGCACTTTATCCTGACCAAGTATGGTCGCCAAACAAAAGCTCGTGCCAAAGTCGATCGCGCAGATCACCTCTACCGGTGGATTATGAGACTCCGCTCTTGGCACAGAATTGCCCGTGCGAATCTCGCTGCCGATCGGTAGGCCGGTCTGCCATCCGTTAAGGGTAGCCTGCGAAACGATAAGTGTGTCTTTAATCTCGATTGGCTCGACACTCGAGAAAGGTGACTGGCATGGTCGCTCAAACCTAGCTGAGAATCGTGGTAGCTCTGTTTTTAAATATGAGTCAAGTTCGTAAACAGTCGCACATCGGCCGGAAGTAAAAGCTTGCTCAAGCGTATACGCAAATATGCCTCGCTTGCAAAACTCGGACTCATACGACCGTTCCGTTGGGCTGCATGACCAAATGGTCGCGAATCCTGGAACACGGAGTGAAGATGTCGCGATTGGTGGAAGCCCATTAACCGATTTTGCACCGGAGATTGCCGCCCGGCAGGCATCCACCAAGAAAACGTTGATTCGAGCGCGCCAACTCCGCACAAAATGCTTTATGCGATCGATGTCTAACGCCGAGTCCTCAAGGGCGGTGAGCACAGCATCTGAGGGAAGGAGGTAATCTCGAGCCTCATCAGATTGCATTCCGTGTCCGCTAAAGAACAGATACAAGCGGTCGATCTCGGGCATTTTGCCTTTGCGACGCTGTGGTTCAGCTAATTCGCGAATTATATTGTTCCGGGTCGGCTTTAGCCGCAGGTCACTTGCTGATGTGAAGGTAATGACGTTGTCTTCGGGCAAACCGCAAATAGACTGAACGAGTTTTTCGATGGCCAGTGCGTCTTCAGTGGGGTATTGAAGATCACCTATTTCATTGTCGTCGTACTTGGAGCACCCGATGATAAAAGCGACATCGATCGACATTTATCGGGCTCACTGTTTACGCTGAAAGATTAATTTAAGCCCACCCTTAACCTCAGTACCGGCGCTTCCGATAAGCCGCACCTCACTCTTCGCAGTGACTTCGATGGTAAGCTTAAAACTATGTAGGCTATATTGCGAAACAGAGTCTACCACGCTCTGTAACGTACCACTTATGCAATTACAGAATTCCTGAAGATTGTTTCCGAAGGAAGCGAAATCAAGAACACCTATCTTCTCAACGCGCCTACGAAGTGATCCGAGCGGCCCCTTCGCGCCCTGCTCCGCCTCCTCGTCGAAATAGATGATTTGAATGGGTTGAGCTTGCGAATTCGGGGTGAGGTCTTGTGTTGATTGATTATCCATTTACGAGGAAATTCTACCACATTGGTGCATGATTTAAGCCGCCGAGCTCGGGCACCATCTTGGATGCCTCCAACGCCCAAGGGATGCTCATCGTGCCCTCGCAGGTAAGAAGGACTCCGACTTCTAACGTCGCCTGACAGCCGGCGACTCCCAAGCACGGATCAGACCGCCGGCCGCGGCTTGATCGAGAATAGTTGGCAGTGCCCACAGTTGCCGCAGACGTAAACCCGCAAGTTCGCCTCAAAACGCTATGCAGCCCTGGTCGAATCATGGAAGCGATTTTCGAACTGGGGCGACGTGCTCTGCAAGGGATCGAATCAGACGTCCGGGTTCGATGAAGCTTCCACTGACTGGGGCCCCGTCCGACGCGTCCTCGGCGCTTTTGAACAACTGACCCGCCACGAGGCGGCTCGACTAGCCAGCTTGCTTGAGCAGTGCGACGCCCGATTTTACCCCCCTTGGCCGCCGCGATCCTGGCAGGCGGCTATTGCTTCTCAAGCGAGGCGCTAACAGTTATCCCAAAGCCGCCTTGGATACCACTGCTCATCACCATCGAAATCTTATCGCCCGCATTGACAGAAATGACATCGATTATGTCAGAACAAGAAACTTCGGTGTTGGTCACTGCGACTAAGGAACAGGCTAGTTTCGTAACCGTGCTATTGACCCAAACGGCCACTGTGATTTGAACTGATCCAGAGGAGCAAAGGGCGGTCCCCTGAGCGTTTCCTTCACAGTACACGACAGCGGCAAGATTTTGCAATTGGCCCCCGGACGGCAATGGGACCCCAATGACGTTGCCAGGATCGGGGCCAATGTAGCTCGCAGTGGCGCCGTTGAAACAACCAGCATTGCCAGGCGGCGTGATACCTAGGCCCGACAGCGTTCCGTATGTCCAGCTAGTTGGCGTATCCAGGTTGCAGTAAGCGGTTAGTATCGCCGGAGTTCCCGGAGCGCCCGGAGACCCCTGCGGCCCGGCTGGCCCCTGTGCTCCAGTAGGCCCTAGTGGTCCTTGGGCACCCGCTGGCCCGGCAAGTCCTTGTGGTCCGGTCGGTCCGGATGGTCCAATTGGCCCAACCGCTCCAAGGGTGACGCTGAATGCCGCGCTCTCGCTGCTGCTGTTCGTTACGGTCAGGGAATACGTGCCTGCGTTGAAGCCGGTGGGCAATTCCGCCACCGCCTTCTCGTTTTGTGAAGGAAGCGAGCACGAGTGGGGTATGTGCGAAGGCAACCGTCGGAGCAAGCCCAGACGGGCTGAAATTATTGCCTTCAATAGTGAGCTGGTTTTTGGGGGAATTCACCACGGTGCTGTAGATGGCCACAGACGTGGCAGCCAAGCCAGTACCTGCGGCGATGGTAGCGAGTGCGGCTAGGAAGGAAACGAACGATTTTGAAGTCAGGGCCCGAGATTGCATCGCGTAAGCCTACGCGGATTTAAAAGCGTGTCAACTCGAAAGTTGACACTCGAAAACTACCAGTACCGGGCCCCCCAGGCTGTGCCCACCACTTCGGAGCCTGATTCCGACCCGTTTCCAGCCCGTCCAACGCCCGCTAGACCTCCCATTGACACGCACGAGACTGCCCCCAGATCGATCCGCCCGCCACGCTTCCACAGCAGCCCCACCACCCGCCACCGTCCTTGCAGTGCTTGCGGGACACGCAGCTTTCAAAGGAGGCAGACCTGCCATTGCGAGCGCCAGACTGCCCCCCTAGATCGATCCCTGGATCGCCCCGCCGTCATGATCGTTCATCGAGCTTGATCGACAATGTAGCCGACGCCATCGAGCCCCAGGCCATGATCGTCTCCGCCCGCCCGCGCTAGACCAGAACCAACCCGCCAGACCGCCCGCCAGTCGAACCCTTAATCCTTATCCCTATCCGGCTTTTCGTAGCCGCCAATCACTGTAATCGGATTCGGTAGCTTCCCGAAGACGGTTGCATTCTCGGCTTTGTAGGCTAGAGCGGTGCGTCCATCCTTCAGTTTAGTGATTTCCGCGTCCTCGTCGCTCGGGCGGCTGCGGAACCAGCAGCAACCGGTGCGCTTCGCCTTGGTGGAGCGCGGAGTGGCGTCGGCAGGCACGGTGCGGAGCCAGCGCTGGAACTGGTGCTGAACACAGGCGAGCGGCTGCGCATCAGCTCCGGGGTAGACCAGACAGCCTTGCGTACAGTGTACGAGGGCCGACCTTCGCCAGTTTTACGCGCATGTCGTTTCCGCGGCACGTTCGGTAACCTTACGTCGAATCTTGTATTTCTGTCTGCAACCCACAGTTCGTAAAACTGGCGGAATTGTTCAAGTGCATCACGATACGCATCTGCTTGACCTGTCATGTCGGACAACACTCCAGCCAAGCCAGTCCTCTAAAGGCAGATGTGCGAGTCGCTTCTGGAAAGGCTTTGGCTCCATCTATTCGGAATACGTGTGAAGTAAACGTGGCGATGGACTGTTTGCCTATTGGTGACGCCATGCCGGTAATCAAGAACACGGGGTCTTGATTGTCGCTTCCAAGCTCAGTGAAGTTTACCATCAAGCATAAAACGCAGGTCACCACGATATTGCAGTTCGACGTTAGTGAACTTGTGCGTTAAGCGACTTGGCAGACTGCAAGAGAACCAAAAACACATCCATCATGCTTGAGCCTTGGGTTTCCTTAAGATTGAAGGAAAGCACTGATGGATTGAGGTAGAGTTGATAATGCACCGATGCCTGTATTCTGTGGTTACCGTTAGCCACGGAAACGGGTCTTAAAACGGTCAGGTAGTTCCATGCACCGATGGCTATCAGCGCCCCGCAGAACAACAGTGCGAGGGTCAGGAGTGCGGGTCGGACGTTGCATGTCATGCAGAAACTCCGCCCGTCATTATCGTACTCCCGGCAGTAGCCCCACTTCAAGCCGGCGCAGCCGCCTCTCGAGCACACGCATTTCACTCCCTCCCAACGCTGGCCAGCCGCGGCGTGCGGCTGGGGCTGCTGATCACCTCTTCGATTCCGGCACGCTGCTTCTGGCCAAAGACCAAGGATCGCAAATAGTAGATGCGGCGACCATTTCCCCGGCCCCGAATCGAAATGTGCTCGTGCTGTTCAAGCTCGTGAAGGAACTCTCCCGCGCCGTCCAGACCGGCAAGATCCGGGAGTTTGTTGCGTTCGACCAGGACGAAACCAGCTTGGACTTGGTTGCCCGCGACTGCGCTCGCCTCGGCGTACAGACGATTCCGGGCTCTGTTCGGCAGATCTTGTCCGGCAAGGCGAAACTGGGCCAATATGATTTCGTGTACGCCGCCGGCCTGTTCGACTACCTCAGCGGTCCAGTCGCCGCCGCGCTCACCCGCCGCATGTTCGAAGTGACGCGCCCGGGGGGGTCTGATGCTCATTCCCAATTTCCTGACCGGTGTCCGTGATTCCGGCTATATGGAAGCGTTCATGGAATGGGACTGCCGTAGCGCTCAGAACCACGCGGGTACAGGTTCTTTTTTGATCTTGAGGATGGCTTCCTGGGCCGTGTTCTTTACGTCGCGATATATGGTCAGCGCTCGCTGTAACTCCGGCAGTGCACCGGCCGCATCCGGTCCAATGTTGCCCAGCGCGGCGGCGGCGCTGCGCAACACGTAAGTCTGCTCAACAGTCGCTAATAAGCGCTCGCCCAGAGCGGGGACGGCTGCCTTCGCCGCTGGCCCGATACTTCCGAGGGCATCTGCGGCGGGCGCTCGCACATAAGCTACGGGATCATTCAATGCCTGGATCAGTTCGGGAACTGCATCCACGGCCTTCGGCCCGATCGGCCGCAGAGCCACGGCGGACAAACTGCGCACCCTGGGGTCCGGGTCCGCCACAGACCTTCTCAGGCCAGAAACGGCGCCGGTAGACGATGCCGTCACAATCCATGTAGGACCAACCGGGCCGGGCCGATTCGGATCACCGCTCCGGTCCTCCACCGCGGGCAATGGCTAAGAGCCGCTGCTTCAGCACCCACTCTGCCGGACCCTTGCCGTGTGATTCCAGCCACCGCCGGAAATCCTTCATACGCACCCTGTGCTCGACGGCTGGATGTCTAACACGCACCTTCAACTCGGAGGCCCTCGCGATCTCCTCGACCCAGGTGTCCCCGCGCATAATCGCCAGCGCCTGCGCTACCGCTTCGTACAACGATTCCGCAGTGACCTCGACAGCGTGTTCAGTGCCGGCGAGGTCGCGACATGAGACCAGGCAGGAACGGAGGGCCATGCCAAGCCCACGTCTGCAGCGGCATGCGCGGCGGGCTGCTTGCCAGCATTGGCGCTTGCGGGCGACCCTGAGTGCGTCCAGTCCACAAATGGCGCGAGGAAAGAACCGGCGAAGGAGGATCTTCGTTCTGGCTTCATATCTCCGATCGCGAAACCACTTGGAGTTACAGCCAGCGTTCTAACCAATACTGGAAAGAAAAAGCCGTTCATCTCCCCTGGGCAGATGCGTTGACCTTTTGGGGACTCCGTAACATGTCCGCCAAGGGGTTCACCCTGGCTAGTCAAAAGATTTTGCGGAGCGAGACCATAGAGCTGGAGGGCCATAATCGCGATTGCTGGGTAGTGGAGAACGAAATGACATTACCCTCACTACCCTCACCCCTCCCGGAATTTGTCTCGACCGCTTGGCTCGACAAGGAAACTGGTATCGCCCTGCAATCGGTTGACGCGTCGGGCGGGAACGGTAAATCAACCACAAGAACAGCCCACCTCGAACTGGATGTGCCACTGCCCGATTCATTGTTCGTGTTTACGCCGCCGCCGGGCGCGAAGCAGATGGAATGATGTCCGGGTTCCCTTCGGAATCGGCGCAGGACGAGCCCGTGCGAAAGCATCTCCGTCTCGCGATCGGCCCAACCAGATCTCGCTGAAAACGCGCGGTCTCGCGGGTATCGTATCGAATCGCCTAGCCATAATTCCAGATTGATGCGCAGCGCGGTACGCTCGCTCGCTTTGCTGGACTATGACAGAAAGACGGTCTTCCTGACCCTCTGCAAGCACAAACCCGCCGGCGATAGCACCGGCCCCGATACGTTCCGGACCCGTCCACTCCCGGACCGGATCGAACGCGGCAACCTTGCGCCGTTGGCGGTCGCTCGACCGACGGAAGCGCGTACGCCAAAGCCCATCATCCACCACCCGCTTTCCGCCGCCCGTGCTTTGTGCGCCGCCTTCGTCGCCGTCCACGATGCGCCGCTCATCGGCCAACGCGCCGCAACGCGCCGGCGCATCGCAACGGATCGGCCCGCTCGAGGCTTCCGCGCACATTGATGGAGACGGCGAATTCGATGGCTGCGGAAAATCGCTTGGCCATCGAGCAGGAGCGTGAACTCCGCAGGCAGCAACGGCATGAACGGGGTCGCTGTAACCAGGCGAATGAAGGTTCTGTTTGCTAGGACCTCCACCCCGAACCCGCAATTCAGCGCGCCTCTGATCTCAACATCAATCCCGGTGGCGGGGTTATGCACCGGCCACTCAACTGGAGGCACGTGAAACGCAGCCCCCAATTAGCTGGCCTGATAGGCTTGTCGCACCCGGTCCAAGGCCATTTTGGGATTAGGGCCATATTCATTTGCATCCGGCTGGCTATCCAAACAGAGAAAGACCAAATTGACAATCGGAAGAAGTACCCACCATCCGCTTCGCCCAGTATCATGCATCCTTCGAACCGCAACCGCAATACCGGGAATCAATACTGCCAGGCTGTAAGCAACAGTTGCGGCGTTGCTTAAGGTGGTGCCCACGCCGAGGATGCCTCCGAGGAAGCCCGTCACCAAGCCCAGGATGAAAGACACGATGAAGTTGAACAGAGCGAACATCCAGTATTCTTTTCGTCGCGCTCTCCCACTGAATACAGCGTATTGTTGCCATACGGCCAGATACCAACTCATACTCAATCTCCTTTCACTTTGTGTTAGACGAGCAGGCGTTGCACATCGCAGCCTTAGACTCTGCTCGATACATATTCAACCCGCATCAGTCGACGCTTTAAGTTGTTGACTTCGTTGCCAACAATGAATAGTGATAGTTTCATGTCAAGTGTTTCAATATTCTGCGTGCTCATCCCAGCTCTGCAATCCGGTGCCCTGCTTGGGAAGTGCGACGAACCCGCGGAAAATTTTGTGGAGCCGACGGGATCCGAGCCGGTAACCGAACTACTACTCCGCTGGAGAGCCGGAGGAGGTGCTGCGGCATTCTTACTGCTGTCGGATTGGTCCTGATAGTGAAACGAACTCTTTCCAAGCGACACTATTGAATGTAGGTGATGAATTGGCCAACGAGCCGGAAACGGCGGGCCGTGGGATCGAGTATGCGGCAAGAAAGAGGTAACATGTTTCGAACGAAGGTAACGCATACGGGACTTTGTGCAAATCGCCAGGAGCGCCGCTGCCACGCAAGAAATGCAATGGAAGCGTTGAGAGTGCTGGTCGCTGTGGTCATCCTGTCTGTGTCCGCTTCCTGGATCGCATACGGCGCACCCCCCCGATCCGTGCGTCCGAGCGCAGGCACGGGCTCTACGACAGTGACGCTTGGTTGGGACAAACAGCGGCTATTCTTCGTGGTCATGCTGGTGCGGTTGCAGCCACATCCTTCAGCCAGCGTGCGTCTGAGTCATAGTGACCCTATGGAACTGGGAAAGGTTATCGACGCTCTCTACGACAGTGACGTCCGGCGCAACCCTCGGTCCGCAGTGGAGAGGTCGAGCTGAAGGCGAGTGTGGATTTCGCCAGGCAGTCCAATCCACAGAAATTACGCGTCTAGAGATCGAAACTGTTCCAGTTCAACCTGGAAAGCCGAGGATCTCATCGCCCACCATCGTTAAATCCGGTCTACTCAGGACGCGATGTCTTTCCGGAATGAGAGAATGGGTAACAGCATGAACAAGACCTGTTCTTCTATCCAAAAGAGCGCAAGGCTGTTAGCACTCGCTTTGCTTGCGAATCTGCTGCCCTATTCTCCGGCCCGCGCCGCCGACACCCCTGGAACGAATTGCCCGGCCGCATTCCGGCCCTACTCCTCGGCCGGAACTCCGCTTCTCGATCTGCTGATTAATCCCGCGACGAAAGAGTTGGTCGACCGCGATCTCCCGGGCTTTCTTGCCGGGCTACCCCCCATGCTGGCCAAGCCATCGCCTCCTACGCTCGCAGATATTCTCACGATCCGCACGCTGGCATCCGAGTTCGCGCCGCTTCCGGCGACCGCTCTCGACAAGCTGGACAAAGATTTGGCACTCGTCCCACTCACGCAGGAAACGGCAATCGCCCGTTGCGCGCTGATCAAGGATACGCGCTTCGAGTTGGGCCGCTCCGGGAAATCCGTAAACTTGCAGTTCCGGGCTGAGTTGTTCAATTTGTTGAACATCGTCAACTTCGGATTGCCGTCCAATATCATCACGGGATCGGGGTTTGGAATCATCAACCGGACTGCGGGCAACTCGCGGCAGGTGCAGTTCTCACTGAAGGCGATGTTCTGAGATACATTGCTACACTTAGGGCGAGTGGCTTATCAGCACTGTTGTGGCTGAGGAAGAGGTCGATATTCTTTTCCACGAGGTTACTCCGACTAAAATCGGATCATTTCTGGGAATCATGAAGGCGGATCCGTTGTGGGACTGGGCGGCAGACGTCCGAATCGTCGACCGTCCGGGAGCTTTCCGGATGAGCGAGAAGTCGGAGGTGCGTCGAAGCGTTTGCGACGGGTGGCGGGCAGGGGCCACCAGCGCACCGGTTGCCTGGATACGCGGCGGTGCGCGGCCCGTCCGCTTCAAGCCGGTCTTTGGTGAGGTCGGGCGCGCCGAATTGCGGCGCTTGGAAGATCCGGCATTGCCGGGATCCACGCCGGGCGGCGGCGCCTTCGGCAATGGCACAATCTTCGCCATCCAACCATAGCTCATTAATCCGGTATGGCCGTGGCGGGACCTGATCCAATCATTCTCCGAAATGTAGTGCCTGCGGGCTCGCCCTACTACTAAGCCACGTCTGAGTCTTTGTGCCAGGCTCGCTGAAGGAGAATGGCGGTAAAATGGATCTCAACCATGCCTGATCGCAACCGCTCGTTGTCGAGTGCTGTCCTTGCTGTTGCAGTTCTGTTAATCGCTGCTCCACTCCGCGCGCAGGATTCAGGTTCCGATCGTCTCAAGCTGTTCGAAGAAAAAATTCGCCCAGTGCTGGCCGCGCGCTGCTATGTCTGCCATAGCACGAAGGCGGCGAAGGTGCAGGGTGGTCTGCTCCTTGATTCACAAACCGGTCTGAAACGGGGCGGCAACTCGGGCGAAGTGATCGTTCCCGGCGAGCCGGACAAAAGCCTGCTTGTGCGCGCGCTGCGCTATCAAGACAAGGATCTCCAGATGCCTCCGGGCAAGCCACTGCCGGTCGAAGTCGTGGCGGTTTTTGAGACTTGGATTCGCGCAGGCGCCGCCATGCCAGACGACGCCATTGCGGTAAAGTCGGTCGATCAGAGGAAACAGTTCTGGTCGTTTCAACGACCCAAAGATCACGCTCCGCCCGAAGTAACGCGGAAGGATTGGGCGCGCAGCGACATTGACCGCTTCATCCTCGCGAAGCTTGAAGAGAAGGGCTTGACTCCCTCCCCTCCAGCCGATTCACGCACCCTGATCCGCCGTGTCTATTACGATTTGACTGGACTGCCGCCTACTGCCGAAGAGTCGGACGTTTTCGCGGCTGACAAGTCGCCGGGCGCTTACTCCAAATTAGTTGATGGTCTGCTGGCGTCGCCCCGCTATGGCGAGAGATGGGGCCGGTTGTGGCTCGACGTGGCTCGTTATTCAGATGCGCGCAATGTTGGAGAGCGCTTCGCCTACTCGTATACATATCGTGATTGGGTGATTCGTGCGCTGAATGAAGATATGCCCTATGACCAGTTCTTGACCCAACAACTGGCGGCAGATCGCATCCGGGGCAATGATCCGCAGAATTTGGCGGCGCTTGGATACCTGAGTCTGGGACGCGAATTTCCCAAAACCTTTCCGGAGACCGTAGACGATCGCATCGACGTCGTCGCACGTGGGATGCTGGGCCTTACAGTTGCATGCGCCCGTTGTCACGATCATAAATACGATCCGATCCCCACCAAAGATTACTATTCGTTCTATTCGATTTTTTCGAACATACGCGAGCCGCAAGATCTGCCCCTTCTGCAGACGAGCAACAGGAAAGGCGAGGCTGACCAGATCTATGGCGATCGGCTTGCGCGCATCCGAAAGGCTGATGCGGACTATCGAGAACATCGGTTAGTGGTCTTGAACGATTTTTCCAAGACGCAGATAGCCGAGTATCTTATAGCGGTACGCGATTCCGCGAAAATGCGGGCTACCGAGGTAGAAGATTTGATCAAAGAGCGGCAGCTCAATCTCTACGTGCTAGGCCGCTGGAGGGATTATCTGGGCGATTCGCGGATGAGTGTGCAGCGGGTATTCGGTTTGTGGAATGCAGTTGCGGCAGTTTTGGATAGCGAGTTCGCGAAGAAGTGGCCAGGAATCCGGGCGGCGCAATCCGCCGGGAACCCGCTGGTCCTTGCAGAGTTCAAAACGGAGCCGGCGAGCATCAAAGAGGTTGCAGCGCGATACGCCGCATTGCTGGTCCGCTATGATTCGTCCCTGCCGTTTTCAGATACCCAGAAGGAAAATCTGCGCATGGCTCTCCGTGGCGATGGAGCGCCGGTCAACGTGCCGCTCAGCGACTTCGATTTGGTGATGACTGAAGGGGACCGGAACAATACTATCAACTTCAAAAATCGCTACGACATCATGCGTGCCCTCTATGCCTATGACGGCGGTGCGCCACGCGCCATGGTGGTGGAGGACGTTCCCAAACCGCAGCCGGCACACGTATTTGTGCGCGGGAATCCGAATAACCCCGGCATCGAAACGCCAGCGCATTTCCTGAGTTGTCTTTCGGCGGGTGAGCCCGAGAATTTTACCGATGGCAGCGGTCGCCTGGATCTGGCAAAGGCGATAGTGAGCAAGGATAATCCATTGACCGCCCGAGTTATAGTGAACCGCGTATGGATGCACCATTTCGGTGCGGGCATTGTGCGCACGCCAAGTGATTTCGGTCTAAGAGGCGACTCGCCCACTCATCCGGATCTACTTGATTATCTGGCGGTCAGGTTCATGGAATCCGGCTGGTCGCTCAAGAAGTTGCATCGCATGATCATGCTTTCGGCCGCCTACCAACAGAGCAGCGCGGACAATCCCGAGGCGCGAAAGCAAGATCCCGAAAATCAATTGATCTGGCGCATGAATCGGCGGCGTCTCGATATCGAGAGCCTTCGCGACTCCGTTCTAGCCGCTTCGGGTCAACTAGAGAACAAGCTCGGCGGCGTGCCCTTCGCACTTACCGCCAGCCCGACCGTTCCGCGCCGGACAGTCTATGGCTACATTGAGCGCGGACGCATTCCCGGATTGCTCGCAGCTTTCGATTTCGCTATTCCCGATCAGCATGTTCCGCTGCGCTATACGACGACGGTGCCCCAGCAAGCGCTCTTTCTCCTAAACAGCTCCTTTATGGCGGAGCAAGCCGTGCGTCTGGCAAGCAGGGCCGAGGTCGCGGCCGAGAGTGACCCCCTGAAACGAGTCGAGCGTCTGTATCGGATCGCATTAGGGCGCGATGCGACGCCGCGTGAGATCTCGGTCGGTTTGAAATTCATCAATTTCGGCGGGGAACCTGGTCCGGCAGCAAATGACCTCTTGCCCTGGCAGTACGGCTTAGGCGAATACGATTCCACGACAGACCGGGTGAAGACGTTCGCGCCATTCCGTGTTTTCACGGGTGATTTCTGGCAGGGTGCGTCGATGCTTCCCGATTCCGTGACCGGAAAGGCAAAGCTGGGCGCCGATGGCGGTGAGCCAGGAGACAATCCGCGGCAATCGGTCGTCCGTCGATGGACCAGTCCTGCTAAAGGCACGGTATCGATCGAGGGCACGCTTCACCACGACCAGAACAGCCTGAGAAATTTTGGGGACGGCGTTCGGGCTCGCATTGTTTCAAGCCGACACGGTGAACTGGCGTCTTGGAACGTGAATGGATCGAGCGCGGAAACAAATCTGAACGGAATCGACATCGAAAAGGGCGACACCCTGGATTTTATTGTCGATGGCCGGGCGGATAGCGAAAACGATGGTTTCCGATGGGCTCCCACTATCAAGATGATCGGATTGAATGAGAACGCGCCAAAGGCAACGGCCTGGAGTGCGAAGGACGATTTTCGCGGTCCCACACCGCGGCCGTTGACCGTTTGGGAGCGCTATGCGCATGTGCTTCTCGAAACAAATGAATTTGCCTTTGTCGACTAGCAAGGAAGAGGACCAATCATGAAGTTTCAAGAAAGATTATTCACTCGCCGGGAGCTGTTGCAACGGACAGGAATGGGTATGGGCGCGGTGGCCCTTGCCGGACTGATCGGCGACACTGGCCTACTGCGAGCGAATACGAGCGGTAGTTCGGTGAACCCGCTCGCCCCCAAAGCTCCTCCTTTCCCGGCCGGAGCAAAGCGCGTGTTGCACCTTTTTATGAATGGCGGCCCATCGCACGTCGACACCTTTGATCCGAAACCCTCGCTGACTAGGTTTTCCGGTAAGGCGATTCCGATTACGCTCAAGACCGAACGACGCACCGGTTCTGCATTCGGATCGCCGTTTGCATTCAAGAAGTACGGCCAGTGCGGAACTGAAGTCAGCGAGATCTTCTCGAAGGTTGCCGAACATGCTGACGATTTATGCGTGATTCGGTCCATGTGCAGCGATATCCCTAACCACGAGCCATCGCTGATGATGATGAACTGCGGCGAGACGCGCCAGGTTCGGCCGAGCTTCGGGTCATGGATCACGTACGGCCTGGGCTCCGAAAATCAGAATCTACCCGGGTTCATCATTCTTTGTCCGGATGGTTTGCCTACGCAGGGCACCCAGAACTGGCGCTCGGGATTCCTGCCGGGCTCCTATCAGGGAACGCTGATCGATACTCGCCAGACGAAAATTGAAAAACTTATCGAAAATATCAAGAACAGCTATTCGACAAAGCAGGCGCAACGCCGAGATCTGGATCTACTCTCAGAGTTAAATCGCGATTATCAAGCGCATCGCCAGGAAGACGCGCTGCTGGAAGCTCGGATTCAATCGTTTGAACTTGCATTCCGCATGCAAATGGAAGCCGACGAAGCATTCGATATCTCGAAGGAGCCCGAGCACATGCACAAGATGTACGGCGAGGGATTGCAGGCGCGGCAGATGATGATCGCCCGTCGCTTGCTGGAGCGCGGCGTGCGATTTGTGCAGGTATGGCATGGCGCTGGGCAGCCATGGGACAGCCACGATGACATTAAGACGAATCACGGAAGACTTGCGCGCGAGTGCGACCAACCCATTGCTGCGTTGCTGCAGGATCTGAAGCAACGTGGACTGTTCGAGGAGACGCTTGTAATTTGGGGCGGTGAGTTTGGCCGCACGCCGACGGTAGAGTTACCGGATGTGGGCGCGAACGGCGGAATGTCGAACGGCCGTGATCACAATCCGTACGGCTTCTCCATGTGGGTAGCTGGGGGCGGCTTTAAAAAAGGCGCGGTTTATGGCGCGACGGACGAGTTTGGATTCGCTGCCGCGGAGAACAAGGTGCACGTACACGACCTCCATGCGACGCTGCTGCACCAACTTGGATTCGATCACGAGAAGTTTACGTACCGATACGCGGGCCGGGATTTCCGATTGACCGACGTCGCAGGACGGGTGGTGAAGGATTTGCTGGCGTAAATCGAAGGAAGACCAAGTATTCGACACCCCAACTTGCGCTTCGAACGTACTCGGTGCGATGACCTCGTTTCTGTTCCTGCGCGCATTGGACACCTCGATGGCCTGGCGTAAAGAAGGGGCCCCGACCGAATCGCGAAACCCTTCATCCAACCACTTTTGCGCTTCGGGGCCGGGGCCGGACGCGGCGGCTTGGTAGCGATCGTTTGACGACGCGGCGATTCGCACACCGGTAGCGCACAGGGAGGCACCCGCATCTAACCTTGAGATAAACTTGTCCCAAGCTGTGAATACTGCATCCATCCGAGTGTCCTATCGGCCAATTCGCCTCGGTTTGTGTATTGCCGAGAACGCGGTTGAGGATTTACGGCAGGCCATACGTCTCAATTCGACGCTCTGGGGCGGCAAGTTTAATCCGATTATCCCGCTCGGCAGTGATATAGGGTTCGCGCGCACCCTGGTTCGAACGTTCAGGGTTGACGTGCTGTTAGCAGTGAGCAACACGGCGGACGTCACCAAGTTTGTGCGCGAAGCGGACTACTTGCCGTGGCCGGATGATCGTCGAACGCTATTCATCACAATAGCCGGCAGTCCACTGCCCTTATTCCTTGACGTCTACCACCCATTACGCAAGCTTTCTGAATTACGTGAGAAGCAGGGCCGGCTCGGCCTGGATGGAATGTTTAGCCTTCCGAATCTCCTTAATCGTGTGGTACAAGAGGGCAGTTCCATAGCCGACGTCCTCTTGTGCACTTTCGGCGATTATCCGAACGGCGACTATTGTGCCATCCCCTGCGGAACTTTTGCGGACCGCCTGCTAGGAACGGAGTACCTACCGGCTGGGAACCTAACCGGAGACTACTGGAAACGCCTGAGCCCGCTCGTCGTAACCCAACATGGCCTGCTCGTCTACAAGCCACTCGGTGGATGGAGCACGCCCGGGGTGTTTGTCGGAGATCCGGCATCATTCTCCGACTTATTGACCTTTTGGAACCTACGTGCAGCCGACATAGGAGTTCTGTTCCTGCCAGAGTCTGACCCAGGCGTTCTACTGACGGGAGCGCAAGACTGGATGGCTGCAGTTGCGGCGTTTCAAGCAAAGGGCGAACCCCAATGCTCTCAGTCGGCCGGCAATTTGGAGCAATCGTCGTGATATGGCTTGGAGCGCGTACGACCGCGTATTTGAAGGCAAATGTGCGCGATACATATTGTCGAATGAATCTTGGAATGGACTGAACGTCAAGCCTCCTCGTGCACTTTGAAGAGCAATCGGTACTTGGTACCATCGACGAAGCCAGCGGCGACGTCGAAATTGCTTTCCCCCTCCCGCCCGAACCGTTTCTAGAGGCGCCCGAGACGGCCCACCAACTGGCGATAGTGACAGAACGGCCGTTAATCGACCCTAAACCCAGCGTCGGGACGTTTCACTATCCCAATATTCAACAGATGAACAGATTCTACGGACGCCGTGTAAGTTTAGGGTATTCCCCTGCTCGAATCGAACCAGACGGACTCGAACTGGTAATTGGGTTGTCCGACACCGACTTGCGACTTCGCGGGATCTCTCCGCTGAATCTCGCGACGGAAATGTTTAGTCTCGCGGGCATTTCGGCGACGCAAAGCTCTGCTGGCAAGGTCGCAATGCGCGTCATTCAACAAATGGGGGGCCTGGATAACTGTCGGGTATTCAAAATCAAAGGTGTCCGCGATCTACTTCATGAATTTAGCCTTCCCAAGGCGTTCTCGCACAGCCAGGCTTTGGCCCGGATTGGCCCGGGCTTCCAAGTCTACAAGCGACTGTTCATTGAGCCGCGGGAGAGCACTGAGCTGGACCCGCAGGACGTCTTCTTGTATCTCCTCAAGAAAAAGGTGATTCGCACGGGCGTTGAACTTGAGTGCTCTAACTGTCGGTCGCCAGAATGGCGCTCGCTCGACGATCTCGCCGAGACGGTGACTTGTCCATATTGCGGCTCGCCCTTTGACTGCGGCCCTCAACTGCAAGACCGTTGTTGGTTTTATCGCGTTTCGGGCGTCTTCGCACGGACTCGTGATAATGAAGGCGCCATACCTGTAACTCTCGCACTCCAGCAGGTGATGCGATGCCTTGATTTCCGAGGCGTCGCCTGGACAACAGGTATGAATCTAAGTTGGAGCGAGTCCGGGAAGGCCATTGATGGTGAAACTGACCTAGTGGTGACTAGCCAAGATCATGAGCAAGTGCCCGAGCTTTTGATAGGTGAGTGCGAGACAGGGATGGAATTGAATGCGGAGCAGATCGAGAGGCTCGTCAACGCCGCCGCGCGTTTCGCCGATACAGGCATCAAGGTATACATTATGTTTGCCAAGGCGGCGACAACGTTTACCGATCGAGAACTAGAGCTGATTGATGCGCGCCAAACGATTGATTTCAACTTCATCCTGCTCACGGCCCGTGAGCTTGAGCCCAACGTACCATACGTGGAGGCCACGCCAGATAGCAGTCGAGGAATGGCGCCTGCGACACTCGGTCAATGGGCTCACTATAGCCAAGAACTCTACCTAAAGAGCAAGCCGGCAGATGTCTTGCAACGCCAGGTCCGCCCTACATCGCCGACAAAGTCGTAGTGACCTCAGTACGATCTTACGTTGCCGAGCCGGAATCGCGGGCCTCGCAACTGGGACGGCAAACAGGCGCGGAAGCAAGCGGTGGATGGCAATCGGCGCCGCGTTCAGGGCGCACGAGGCAAGCGGCGCTATAATCGATGGCTGACTGTATTTTTCCTACTTGAGGAGAGGACCCACCATGCCTACCATTAAAAACGCTTTTGCCGCACTTGTCATCGTTACAATCCCAGCGGCGCTTCTGGCGCCCGCTCAGGACGCTTCCCACGCAGTCGAAGGGGGCGGCATTTCCGTATCCGGCTGGACGGGCAAAATCGACCCCAGTGAAGAGAAAGCGGGACACAGCCTCAATGACGCCAAGTTCTCCAAAGAAGGCGAGGCCTTGCACGTCACCACTGGACCTGCAGTCGCTTACTGGAACCCAGCCAACCAGGCCAGTGGCAATTACACCGTCAAGGCCACCTTCAAAGAGCCCAAGTTCATGAACTTGAACAGCCATCCGCACCCCTACGGCATCATGATCGCCGGCAACGATCTGGGCACGGCCAAACAAAGCTTCCTCTATTGCTCGGCCTACGGCAGTGGGAATTTCATCGTGCGGGGATTTGGTCCCGAGCCGTTTCAGATGAACGGCAGGCGCGAGCCCAATGCGGCGATTGCCAAAGCCGCGGCTCCGGGCGAGCCGGTAACGCAGGAGATCGCCCTGTCGGTGAAAGGCGATAAG
>Ga0302325_10006010_pt1 | contig 27452 bp, 27 predicted proteins | sample Palsa_T0_2_FD_201948 | JGI IMG/M metagenome (GOLD analysis project Ga0302325, IMG submission 201948) | Peat permafrost microbial communities from Stordalen Mire near Abisko, Sweden - Palsa_T0_2 | ecosystem: Environmental > Terrestrial > Soil > Palsa > Peat permafrost | place: Sweden: Abisko... | reverse complement strand
CTTTGCCGCTTCTTTCGCGTCCCCATCGCCATAGATCGATTGTAAGATCAAAACATTTTCAGTACCACATGTTTTTGCACTTTAGACACGGGCTGCTAGCGATTGAGCGATATCGATGGTGCTCGATTCCGGGCCCAGATGAAAACTGACGGTCGGCGCGTCGAACATTGCAAGTAGTACGGCCGATAGCAGATGCTGGCCGGTGTGTTGTTGCATGTGATCGAAGCGGCGGGCCAGATCGATCCGCCCGTCCACGTCGCTTTGCCCGGCTTCGATCTGCATGAGGCGGCCGCTCAGAACATGGGCGATGCGATCCCCTTCGTCGATCACTTCGATGACCTTCACTCCGCCCAGTTGGCCGGTGTCGAAAGGCTGGCCGCCGGACGTGGCGTAGAACGCAGTGCGATCCAGATAGACGCGTTGCTGGTCCGGACTCGCGGCATCCGGACTCACGTGGACCACGCGAGCCTGGAATTCAGTGAGATAGCTGTCCTGGTAATAGAGGCGATCCGTCATTCGACCGCTAGCTGGATAGAGGTGCTCGCGACATTGTCCACCAGCAGCAGCGACATCGTATTGTTGCCGCTTTGGATACCGGACGGAATGGTCACGTTGACTTGATACAGTCCGATGAAATACGGGGTTAATCCAGCGAAGGCGGCGGTGGCGCAGGGCGCCTGGAAGAATGGCGTCTCGACGCCGAAACACACCTGCGTCGTGCCTGGTACCTTAGCCAATGGGCTGGTTGGCGACGCGATTCCGGACGCAACCGGCGGCGAAGTAGGACCCAGGCCAATGGTGTAAATGACGATCGTGTCTCCAACCTTTACCGGATGGGATGGAATGCCGGTCAATACGTTGTCGGGCGTCGTCATGATGGCGTAAGGCCCGCCGTTGTACAGAATGAATCGCGGCACCCGGGCGTTGATGTCCACGTAGATCAGGTTCCCCGGCGTGCCGTTACGGACAATCTGGACCGTTCCGCCGCCTCCGTTGGCTGTGGAGGCGTCAATGGGTATCTCGAAATTGATTTGGTCCGCCGAGACATAATAAACCGGCGCGGCTGTGCCGTTCACCAACACCTGGATTCCGTCCAACGTGGTTTGGAGGGGCAGGCTGGGCGCCGACTGCGGAGCATCGAAGTCGAATTGATTGCCAAACACGGCGGCAATATCGCCTTGCGCCAGCGCTTCGTTCGCGCCAAAGGTTCCGTTGTTCACCACGCCTCCGGCGGATGCGACAGGCGGCCCTTGAGCTGCAACAGTGAGCTGCACCGGGATGACGATATTGCCGTTGACGCCATTGCTCGCGATGGTGACCGTGCCGGTGTAAGTGTCAGGCGAAAGCCCGGTGGGATTGGCCGTAACCGATATGCCTCCGCTGATGGTCGCGGCGGTAAGCCACGTTCCACTGCCGGCGGCGGCAGCTGTGACGCCGGAGACGGTCAGCGTGCCTTGCCCGGCATCCGTTACGGCTACCGGGATGGTCTGGGATTGGGTTCCCTGCGCGGCATTGAATGAGAGCGTGCTGCTGCTAGCCTGAGCGATGGGTTGCGTGGTGACATGCAACAAGACTGAAATCTGCTTGTTGTCGGCTGCAAAGGACGAGCCGCTGATCGTAATCGTTCCGTTATAATCCGTCGCGGCCATACTGCTGCTCGCGGTGGCTGTGACGGTAGTCACATAGTCGCCGCTGGCCGGGTTCGACGAGGTGGACGTTTTCAGCCAGGAAGCGCCGGAAACTGCCGCTGTGAACTGACCGTTGGTGGTGAACGTGGCGGACGTGGAGCCTCCGGGCGCCAGATAGAACACCAGATTGCTTGGAACATCGCCGCCCACTTGCGCGGTGACGTTAATGTATTGCGGCGAATCTATGGCATTGGGGTCCATGAGAGTGATGATTCCGCTGTATGTGCCGGCGGCCAGCGATGAAGTTTGAAACGCAATCGACACCGGGTAACATCCGCCGCTCAGGCCGCAGACTTGCGAATCGCCGACGGTGGGAACCAGCCATGGGACGGAAGAGGAAGCCTGCAGATTCAAGGCGCCAGTACCAACATTGAAGGTATAAACAGTAGACGGGGGACCGTTTTTTCCAGTCGGGACTGAAACGGTTAGAAGGTTTGTGATCAGATTCAGGCGGGGCGCGGCGCTCAGCGCCGATACGAGCAGCAACGGCGCAAAAAAACGCATGCCGAGAGTATTCTTAGAAATCACGGAAGCTCCTTAGCCTTTGTGTGGTGTTCAAATCCAGGGTTTGGGACGCGGGCGGTGCAGCCGTGCGTGCAGGCCGCATACCATTGTCGCAAATCATTGGCGGAGCGCGAAACCGAGACCGCTCGCGGACGTGTTCCGCCACAGCCGATGAGGCAATGGGAAACATAACGTCCTCATTCTTTCGGCTCGGTGATTTCGAAGTCCACCTTCAGGAATTGCCAGTCCGGAAGTTCGTAGACGCGAAGCTTGGTAGGAACTTCCACAGTCACGTCCTTTAATTCGGTTGGTCCAAGGCGAGAGACCTGCGCGGGAAAACTGATAAGCGGCGGATCACCGGGCTTGGCGGCGGTAGTGCCCAGGTGAACGGCCATCTTCACGTCGCCGATGTCGGCTCGCGAGTGATTCACCACGCCGAATTGGGCGATCAGATGCCCGGGACTTCTTTCGGTAATTCGAAAGCCAACCAGTTCGATGTACTTGGCGATGGCATTGGACGTGTTGCTCGCCGTATAGTGCGCAGGTATGGCGGGCGCTGCCTTTGCCTGCTTGTCGGGCGAGGAGGAAGAAGAGCAACCAGCTAGAAACGCTGCCAGGACGAGCCAACTGAGCCGCATCGAATTCATGATGCCATATTGCCGAGTCTGATTCCGGCACAGGTGGAGCAGATTCATTCCCAAAGACCCACAGCGCACAGCGCGCAATCCGGCGCAACCGCCCATCGATTGGCTAAACTGAGCTAAACCTATCAGTATGCCGCTCTCCGCGGGCACCAAACTCGGCCCCTACGAAATTCTCGCGCCCATCGGCGCCGGCGGCATGGGTGAAGTTTATAAAGCGCGCGACACGAAGCTGGACCGGCAAGTAGCGATCAAGGCGCTGCCCGCGGCGCTGGCAAACGACGCAGAGAGGCTCGCCCGGTTTGAGCGCGAGGCCAAGGTGTTAGCTTCGCTGAATCATCCCAACATCGCTCAGATTTACGGCATCGAAGAGTCCAACGGAGCGCCGGCGCTGGTGATGGAGCTGGTTCCCGGCCAACCAGTGCAGGGACCGCTTTCAGCCGAAATCGCCGTCAACTACGCCACAGATCGCCGATGTGCAGGAAGCTGCGCACGACATGGGCATCGTCCATCGAGACCTGAAACCGGCCAACATTCTTGTGACCGCCGCCGACGTTGTCAAAGTGCTCGACTTCGGCCTGGCGGCTGTGACGGAAGGCCCGGCATCCGCCAGCGGGAATGCCGCGGATTCGCCCACGCTCACCGCCTCACCGGCGCGGGCGGGAATGATTCTGGGGACTGCGGCGTACATGAGTCCCGAGCAGGCGCGCGGCAAGGCGGTGGACAAACGCAGCGACATCTGGGCCTTCGGCGCAGTGCTGTACGAAATGGTTACGGGCAGAGCCTTATTCCCAGACGAGACCATTTCGGACATTTTGGTGGAAGTCCTCGGGAAGGAACCGGACCTCGGACCTTTGCCGGAGCACCTTCGTTACGTCGTGGCGCGATGTTTGCGCAAGGACCCGCGCAACCGCTGGCAGGCCATCGGGGACGTGCGGATTGCTCTGGAGGAGGGGCCGCCCGCCGCGGCTTTTCCGGCGTCCGCCGCGGACGCGAAGCGATCCCGCTGCCTTGGGCTATCGCCGGTGCACTGCTGCTGGTTGCCGCGGCCGCATCGTTGATCGCGTGTCGCGCCACAACACGGATTATGACATTTGGACGCTGCCCTTGGACCCGACCGATCCGGACCGGGCGGCGGCAGCTTGCCGGTCTGGTCGCATGACGGAAAGTTCCTGCTCTTCGAAACTGCCGACAACCGGATCATGGAGGCCGGCTACACAGCGAATGGCGTTTCGTTCTCGCCGGGCAAGCCTCGCCCCTGGTCCGACAAACAACTCGCCATGCCCACCACCAACGCGAATTACGATCTCGCTCCGGACGGCACAAGAATCGAGGCGCTGGTTGTTACCCCGGCGGCGGAAGAGACCAAAAGGTCCATTCACGTCACATTTGTCCTGAATTTCTTCGACGAACTGCGCCGACGAGCGCCGTTGGCGAAGTGATCCTTCGGGAACAAGACAAGCTTTGAAAAGGGTTACCGGCCGGCACGCGTGCCTGCGGGCGGATTCCGGCGCGGGAGTCAGTTGGACCTTGTTCGGCGCAATGCTGCCCGTGGCTGATTTCGGGCGCTGGGCGGAGGAGATTCTAAAAGTGTCAAAATTGATGCGTCGAAGAAGATCGCGGCGAGGCTAACACAGGAGGCACACGTAATGTCGTCGAGCCAACCCATCAAAGTTGGTCCGCTCAAAGAGAGTGAACTGGAAGAAGCGGACCGGATTGTCCGGCTGGCGTTCGGAACATTTCTGGGATTGCCCAATCCGCTCGACTTCATGGGCGACCGCAATTTCATAGCGCCGCGCTGGGGCGCCACCCACGTCAAGGTAATCGCGGCGCGCGAAGGTGGCCGCCTGATCGGATCGAACGTAGCCACGCGCTGGGGGTCGTTCGGGTTCTTCGGTCCTCTCACTGTGCTCCCGGAATACTGGGACCGCGGCGTGGCGCAGCGGCTGCTGGCAGCCACCATGACGATTTTCGACGAATGGAAGCTACGGCACACCGGGCTGTTCACGTTCCCGCAGAGTGCCAAGCACGTTGGCTTGTACCAGAAGTTCGGTTACTGGCCGCGCTATCTCACCGCGATCATGACGCGCGCGCCGGAGGTCAACCCCGCGCCGAAAGGCAAACGCGCGGATGCGTTTTTGCAGCTATCGACCCTCACCAAGAGCCGGCGCGAACAGGCCATCCAGGCGTGCGGGAAACTCACCCACCGGATCGATAAGGGACTCGATCTGGCCGGCGAATTCCGCTCCGTGCTTGCGCGGCGCACCGGCGATGTCCTTTTGACCTACACGCGCGGTTTCCTGGATGCTTTCGCTGTGTGCCTGAACGGACCTGGGTCTGAGGGCGGCGCGAAGACCTGTTACGTCAAATTCGGCGCGGCCCGTAGCGGTGCGGGCGCAGGCGAACGCTTCGACAGATTGCTGGACGCCTGCGATGCGTTTGCGGCCTCGCGCGGAGCGACGACGGAGGCTGGCGTGAACCTGGCTCGCGAAGATGCCTACCGCCGCATGCGCGCCCACGGATATCGAGTAACCACGTACGGTGTCGCCATGCAACGTCCGCACGCGGATGGATTCAATCGGGCCGATGCTTACGTGATCGACGACTGGCGCTAAGAAGAGACACTGAGAAACCTCTTCCAGATCGCGCTCTGGTAATGGCATTGGTCCCTAGGGCGCGCTCGAAATCGTGATCGAGCCGGCCGACCCGTTCCAGTAGTAATTCTGCGACCACGTCGAATTGAACACACCCACATCGACGGAGTATGTGCCGGTTTTGAGGCCCGACGGCGAAGCCCAAGTGTAGGAGTACCGCAGCGTCTGGCCTGCCGTGAAGTTCTGGCCCGTCCAATACGTGGTCATCACCGCGCCGCCTGATTGATCAAAAACCTGCAGCTCGACAATCGAATTGGAGAGTCCCGCGGTTCCAGTGTCGGTGACCGAGACGGCTATATTGGTGCTACTTCCCGCCGCAAACGTGGAAGGTGTGGGTGTCGCGGATGAGCTGAAAGTGAGATTCGAGTTTACGGTGATGGTGGCGGCCGAGGAATTCCAGCTCCATAATTGATCGGCCGAGCTGTACACGCCGATCTCGACGGTGTAAGCGCCCGCGAGCGACGGAACCAGCTTGAACTGGTAGGTGTTGGATTCGCCCGAAGTGAAGTTCTGCCGCGTGAAGTTTTCCTTGAGCGCGACACCGCCGGTTGGATCGAGAACCGCGACATGAACAGTACCGTTCGTCAACGTATTGGCAGTGTCCTTCACGGTGACGGCGATGGCCGTTGAAATACCTTGCGTCACTGGATTCGGACTCGCGGTGGCCGAAGAAGTGAACTTCGGCGGGACAATCGGCGTCGCTGCAATTTGGCTGGAGTAGGGGCTGGCGCCGGCCGAGTTGGCGCCCGTAACGACGTAGTAATAGGTCTTGCCGTTGGTAAGGCCGGTATTCTTGAAACTCGTCGGCGAACTGCCTACGGTGCCAACCGGCGAGTAGGGACCGCCGCTCGCGATGCCGCGCTTCACCGTGTAGCTAGTGGCGCCTCCTGTGGCCTTCCAGGTTACGGTGACAGTGCCGCTACCCACAGTGGCCGCAAGTCCGGTGGGCGCGTTCGGGGGCGAGAGCACGCTACCCGCCGGGATCACGAATAGCGTGATGCTTTGGGACGGTACGGTGGTAGAAACAGAGTTGTTCACCACGTTCACGTCAGGCAGATGGGCGATGGATGTTTGGGAGGCCGAATTGATCTGCCAGGCCTGCGCCGTTCCTGAGGTCGAAAAGTTGGCCAGGCTTACCGTTACGGGAGTGCTTCCTTGCTGCTTATTGATCACTATCACCGTCAACGCTCCGTCTGACGTACGCACCGAAGCAAATGCGGATAGATTGTCCGGGTCGGCTACGTCCGCCTCCACGCTGGTATCGCCGATTGTGGAGTCGTTCCCGTCGTAGTTGCGGTAAATCTGGCTGGCTAAATATGTCACGTAGTAGGTAGTCGGGTTTGTGCCGGTATTCTCAGCCACCGTCCAACGGGTTGCCAGGTCGAAGCCCTCGCGTCCATAAATGCCGAGCACGTCAGCCTGCGTGGTGGCGCCATTGAGATTCGGCTCGTCGCCCCAATTGTATTCGGTGCAGCCGATCTCGAGTCCCGGATAATACTGGCTCACCATGGCCTTCATGGTGGGAATCCAGTCGATCACGCGGCCGTTAATGCCGATATCGCCATACCAGGAAGGATCCTGGAACGTAGGATCCCACAGGATGCGTGTTTCCTTGTTGCGATATAGCTGCCCGGCGAGAGAATCGTCGTTGCTGGCCGGAGCGCCGTTGTAGCAATGAATGGTTAGCACATCCAGCAGTTTCGTTCCCGTTTGCTGCTGATACGCATATAGTTGCTGCAGCAGCCAGGGATAGTAATAAGTCTGGCCGTGCGTGTTGTAGTCCGAGTTCGCCGCGCCAACCCCGTTGGCCTGATCGAATCCGCTGGCATACATGGCCCACCAGCTCCACTCCTCAAAGCCCAGTATCTTCGCGGACGGATCGGCGGACCGGATCGTGCTGGCGTAAGCCACAATTTTGTTGTACATTTCCTGATACGTGGCAGGGTTGGGGTTAACGTCGCGCTGGGTTTGATACCACAACGACGGCTCGTTATCGAGAATGTAATATTTGATGCCGGTCGACGTTGTGGCCAGGCCATAGGTGGAAACAAAATGCTGCAGCCATCCTTGTTGGATGGCAGTGGTGTTTTGTACGCCCGTATCCAGCGGATTATTGCCCGTGATGTCCTGGCCAGTCGCCGAGCTGACGCCGTTGCCCGCATCGGAATTATAGGGATCCGTCGCTGTTTGCGGCCCGTACTTCATCACCGAAAAGCCTTCCAGCGTGCTTCGATTTGGTCCCAGATTCGCCAGATAATCGATCATCGGAATGGTGAACAGAGGCTCAGCGCCGATGTTGGCGCGCGTGGTTGCGACATAAGCGTCGGCAGATCCCGCGGGTGTGCCGCTGCCGTCGGAGTAAGTCTCGAAATACCAGTCCGCGGCGGCCGAGTGAGCATCAATCTGCCAATTGTACCGGCTGGTGGCGTCGCCGCCCCAGCGGTTGAGCGGGGCGTTCAGGGTGGTCATGTCGTACGCATTCCCGTAGGCGATGCCGTAGATATTGGGATTGATAGCGTGCTGGTTGGCGTTGGCATCCACATTCACCGTTGTGGCCGGATTCTGTGCAAGGGCGTGGCTTGCACCAAACACCAGGATCGCCGCCAGACGTGCTCGGTCATTCAACATCAGAATATTCCTCTCGCATTGCACACGATTCGCGAAGCCGCGCAGCATTTTGGTCCGAACCGTGATGTTACTGGGTTAATCGTAGTTCTAGTACTTTGAGTAATCAATAGAACTAATTACTTAGGCTGCTGCCTGGGTATTTTTGACCTGATTGGGCCCTCGTGGCCCAGCCGTTATTCTTAGCGGCGAAGAATGTTACCTTCAGTCACACCAGGAAAGCTTATGCGAACCGTCACTTCCCCCTGCCGCATTGTCCTCGCGCTCTTTTTGTTATTGACGATGTGGACTACCCTCCCCGCTGCGTCGATTCCTGCGACCCTCGACACCGATGAACACGTGGCGACGCCGGTGCCCCATCGTTATCTCCACGGAGTGATCCCGGATGACGCAAAATTTCAGCTTGCCCTGCCTGATAAATGGAACGGCGAGCTCGCCATCTTCTCGCGGGGATTTTCGGGCACGGAACTCACCACCGGAGCGTAAAACGGCGGCGCTGCAGAAGGGCTACGCCTTTGCCGCCAGCGACGAGGGTTGGAATCGGCTCACGATTGCCAACCGGCCGCAAGATAGCTACTACGAATCGCGCCAGCGGATCCGGGAGCTCACTCTGTACGCCCGACAGGTTCTGATGGTTCAGTACGGGAGGCGTGCCTCCCGCACCCTGATGATGGGCGGCTCAAACGGCGGCCATCACACCAAGTGGATGGTCGAGAGTTATCCCGACCTGTATGACGGCGGTATCGCTGGTTTTGGATTCAACTCCCAGGTGAGTCAGTGGGGTTCCATCGCCACGCTGCTGCGCAACTACGATGTCATCGCCGCACGCATCGACGACATCATACGGATGCGGATGGCCGCTCCGGGCTGGGACCCATTGAGGACTCCGCTCACGCCTCCACTTAACCCCGAGCAACTGACGGCGCTCCAAAACATCTACGACATTCCGGCAACGCTAGGGAACGGTTTCAAGTACAATGTTGGCCGCTGGAAAGGTTCCGAGGCGGAATGGAAAAGCCAGTACAGCGGTTTGCTCGCGTATCTCCGCGACTCAATGCCGCGCTTCGATGAAATTTTTCATCCCCATCCCGGTTCTTTGACCGACGACGATTTAAAGCTTTGGGATCCGGCCAAGAGCCCGAAGCAAGTTCAGCAGGAGCTCCGCAAACTCGACCTCTTAGGCCACCTGAAGCGGCCCATCATCATCATGCATGGGAGCGCCGACGCCATCGTGTCGCCCGGCGAGGCCGAGGGTTACTCTGCATTGGTGGAGTGGCGTCTCGGGCAAAAAAAAGCCGAGAAAGTTCTCGCGATCTATTACATTCCCGGGATGGGACACGGCGGAATGGAGTACGACAATCTGATTGGCGCGCAGATCGATGTCCTGGAGCAGTGGATCGATTATCGGAAAAGCGGCGGGAAAAAAGGAAAGCTCCCGCCTCAAACGTTAGGCGGGTACTCGCGTAAGTAGGCGCCGGCCACACCGCGGAGTGCCATACTAAGGCCATATGCGCCGGATCGTTTTCGGTTTGCTTCTCGCGGCGGCGTATCTGGCGGCGGATTCCGGCGCGGGAGTCAGTTGGACCATGCGCGCGAACTGGAAGGCCGAAGCGCAGCGTCCCATGCGCCTGGCTACCTGCACTGTCGCGCCCGGCGCCGAGTGTGGCGTGTATTTCTTTGGATCCGGCCAAGGTGGAAGCGTGGACGCGAACCTGGACCGCTGGATCGGTCAGTTTCTCCAAGCGGATGGAAAACCGTCGAAAACAGCGGCCAAGATCGCCAAGCGAATAATCCATGGCTGGCCGGTAACTACCGTGGATGTTTCGGGCGCTTACACCGGAATGGCCGGACCCACGGCGCAAGGCGGCCCCGCAATGCCTGGATATCGGATACTGGGAGCCATTGTGGAAGGTCCACAGGGGTCGATTTTCTTTAAGTTTACGGGGCCCCAGAAGACGGTGGCCGCCAATCAGGCGGCATTCAATAAGATGCTTGCATCGCTCTTGCCGGTGAGATAATCAAAGCAAAGCAGTATGTTTCAGGCCATCCGGGAACAGATCGACACCGTTTTCCACGGCGATCCAGCCGCCAAGAGCGCCCTGGAAATTTTCTTCTGTTACCCGGGCTTTCACGCCATCCTGCTGCATCGCGCGGCTCATCGCATGCATTTGGCGGGCTTCCCGCTGCTGGCGCGGATCGTTTCGCAGTTTAATCGAAGTGTCACCGGCATCGAGATCCATCCCGGCGCGACTATCGGAAGACGATGCTTCATCGACCACGGCATGGGCGTGGTGATCGGTGAGACAGCGGAAATCGGGGATGACGCGCTGCTCTATCAAGGCGTGACATTGGGTGGAACCGGTAAGGAGAAGGGCAAGCGCCATCCTACCATCGGTAACAATGTCGTGATCGGCACGGGTGCGAAGATCCTCGGCAACATCGCGATCGGCAATCACACCAAGATAGGGGCCGGTTCCGTGGTGATTCGCTCGGTACCCGATTATTCCACCGTAGTGGGCGTTCCGGGGCGCGTGGTGCGGACACGCGAGGGCACCGACGATGCCGATTATCTCGAACACGGCACTCTTCCCGATCCTGAGGGTCAATTGATTGACGATCTCACCAAGCGCATCGAGCAACTGGAGGCTCAGATCAAGTTACTGGCCGAAGATCGCCTGGCCGAACGCCGATGAACCCGCTGCGCCCGTTGGCTTTTTGCCTGTTGGCTTTTGGCTTGAGCGCCGCGCCGGTGAAATACACCTATTGGGTGCAGCCTTGCACGGATCCCGCGTCGCTGTGCCAGCCCGACGATCCACAATTGGCCCAGTGGGCGTTCGAGGTGTGGCAGAAGGCCTCCGGCGGCGAGATCGAATTCACGCGCGTAAAGGACCGGGATCGTGCGCGCATTCGTTTATACTGGGCGTCGGCCGAGCAAGGCATGTACGGCGAGACCCGGCCCATGGCTTTCGAAGGACGCCTGGGCGCTGAAGTTTACGTGCGGCCATCGCCGCTGCCGGTGAATGGCGACCGGTTGCTGCGCGACGCCATCGTGTATCTGACCTGTCTGCATGAATCGGGGCATGCTCTGGGCCTGGCGCACACCAGGGTGTTCGACGACATCATGTACAGCTTCCAATTCGGCGGCGACATCGAAGAGTATTTCGGACGCTACCGGAGAAAGCTCGAAACGCGCGCCGACATCGCGAAGAATTCCGGAATGTCCGCCGCGGACCGGGTGCGCCTGCGCGAGATCCTAACAGAACCGCGACCGGTCGAGCCGCGACCGTAAGGGAGTCGGTTAGTGGCCGGCCGGTGCTTCTTCGGTCTCCGCCTTGAGCGGAAAATGCGCGCCTGGCGGGATGGGCGCGAGCATGTTTTCCTTGCGGTAGATTAGCGTGGACACGTTGTAACTGGCGATTTCGAAACCGTGGCCGTGCGTGATGGCATCGGTGGGACACGCCTCAACGCAGTAGCCGCAGAAGATGCAGCGCGAATAATCGATGTTGTAGACCTGGGCGTAGCGTTCGCCGCCGCTGATGCGCAGCTGATCGGTATTTTCCGCGGCTTCGATGTAGATGCAATCGGCCGGGCAGGCCGCCGCGCACAGAAAGCAGGCCACGCACTTTTCGAGTCCGTTTTCGTCGCGCTGCAGCACGTGCACGCCGCGATAGCGCTCCTGGAACTTGGGAGCCGTATCGGGATAATCCTCGGTGATGGTGGGATTCAGCATCTCGCCAAAGGTGATGGACATGCCTTTGGCGATGGCCGCGGCCGATCCGAGTGCTTCAGAGATTTTGGACGCCATGGGGAAACTCCATTATCGCAGGTCTCATTTCTTAGGTCCGACCGGACCTAATTCTTGGAGCCTCAACCCGCTTTCCATTCGGGCACATGATCCCCGGGGCCGAAGGGAACCACACCGGCGCGCGCGCCGATCTCTTCGAAATCGCGCTTGGAGAATCCGTTAAAACATCGCGCGATAGCACCGTCGCGTTCCAGTAGAAACAGGGATGGAACGGACGTGAGGCCGTACGCGTTGCTGGCCGGATAGCCTTCGCTCGCTAAGTCCAGCAGCGTCGGAAACGTCACGCCGAAGCGCTGCATAAAGCCGCGAGTGGCGCCGGCGTCGTCCTGCGAGATCCCGATCACCTGAATCGCTTTGCTCCCAGACAGCCGCCCCAGGTACGGAGCGGTGAGCTGGCAGACCGGGCAGCTGATTTTGTAAAAAGCCAGAAGCGCGGGGCCGCCGTTCAGAATATCTTGGAGCGTTCGCGTGGAACCGTCCAGGCCGCTCAAGCGGAAAGCCGGTGCGCTCGTCCCCGCCGCCAGCAGCTCTTTCTTGCGACGTCCGAACATTTTACTTCCGAGCATCGGGCCGGCGGCTCAGGCGCCTTCCTTATTTTGCTGGACGAAGGCGAGAATATCGAAGTGCTTGATCTCGCGATCGGGGAAGAAGCTGTTAATGGCTTCCTGCTCTTCATTGAAGATCTGAAACACCGTGGACAATTTGGTCAGCAGCACCAGCTCCAGGTTCCGGCGATTGAGATTCGACAACTTCAGCGAGCCGCCGGCTTTTTGCAGCGCCATATGGCAGATCACCATGGTGCCCAGTCCGGTGCTATCGATGTACTCGATGTCCTTCAGGTTCAACAGCTGCTGCAAATGGCCGGCCGCGGTTTCCGCGTTGACTCTTTCGCGGAGATCGGACGCTCCGCCCACCGCCAGCTTCCCGCTCAAGTCGAGAATTTTGACGCCTTCTTTTTCACGGGACGCAATCTCGAGTTGGGCCATGGTGGTGTCTTTCTTTTACCGCGCGCAACGGAAACGTGCGTCCTGCGCCACTCTAACTAGTGTACCCGCTCGGCGACAGGCACGGCCGGCGTCTCCGCAGGCGCCAAGGTCCAGCGTGCCGCAGGCAACAGCACCGTGAATTGCGTGCCTTTCTCAAGCGTGCTTTCCACGGTAACCGTTCCACCGTGCGCTTTGGCGATCCAGGCCACGAAGCTCAAACCCAGGCCGAGGCCCTTCTCGGCGTCCGCCGAGGGCACACGATAAAAGCGATCGAAAATGTGCGGCAAATGCTCAGGCGAGATGCCCACTCCGGTGTCTTCTACAATCAGCTTCACTTGATCGAAACTCGGAATCAGGCTCAACTTTACGGTGCCTCCGGCCGGCGTGTACTTGATGGCATTGCCCAGGAGATTGGACACCAGCCGCTCGATTTGAATCCGGTCGGCGCTTACCGGACAGTTCCCCGGCAGCGTGGCCGAAAGCCGGACGCCCTCCGCTTCGGCGGGGATCTGATGCTGGTCCACTAAGTCGCGCACCAGCTCCGCCAGATTCAATTCGGTCTTTTGCAGCGCCAGTTGCCCGGATTCAGCCTGCGACAGCATCAAAAGCGCGCGCACGATGTTGGAGAGACGCTCCACGCCTTCCAGCGCGTCGGCCATGGCGTCGCGGTATTGATCCACAGTCTCGGCGGTAAACATTGCCACTTCAAGCTGTCCGCGAACAACCGTCAGAGGAGTGCGCAGCTCATGCGATACGTCGGTGGAGAACTGGCGGATCTGTTCGAAGGAATGGTTCAGGCGCGTCATCATATGGTTGAACGCTTCAATCAGCCGGTCCAGTTCGTCGCCGGTGTTGCGAACGGGAATCTGAAGATCCAGGTTGGAATGCGTGATGCGCTGCGCGGCCTCTGCCACGGAATTTACCGGATCGAGCGCCCGGCCGGCCAGGAACCATCCGAGAACGCCGCTCAGGACGATAACCAGGGGCACCCAGGCGAAGTAGTCCCAGGTGAAATTCTTGATCACTTTGTCGTTATAATCGAGAGCCCGCCCGATGGCCAGGTAATACTTGTGGCCGTCGTGGTCCACCCACAAGCCGGAACGAATCATGTAAGGAACGCCGCTGGGGTCCGTGCGAACGCGGATGGCCGGCTTGCCGGATTGCAGGATGGCGCGAATCTCCGGCGGCGGATCGACGCCCAGCGAATCGTAAATTTCGGAGTGCTGCAACGGGTGGCCTTGCGTATCGGCCAGCATATAAATTCGCTGCACGCGGCGGACCGTGAAGCTTTCATCCGGGTCCTTTTCGTCGAAAACCCAATCCGGTCCTTCCGGGCCGGTGCGCAGATAACCCTTGGCCGCGCCCCATTCTTCATCCAGCACGTTTTCCATCTGAGACTGAAAAGTGCCGCTCAAAATCTGGCGGAACAGCATGCCCAGCAACACCAACAGGATGCTGAAAAAGATGACGTAGCTCAAAGCCAGACGGAAGCGCAGTCCGCGGGTCCAGCCCAGGGCTTTGCCAGGGTTGATCATATAGGTGCGATCATACAGCGCGTCTAATCATGTGACCTGTTCCACCTGCGTTTCCAGGGCCTTTTCCGGAGTGTCCAGCATGTATCCGATGCCGCGCACGGTGTGAATCATCTTTTCCGGGAATTTGTCATCGATCTTGCTGCGGAGGTGACGGATGTACACATCGACGATATTGGTGAGCCCGTCGTAGTCCATGTCCCAGACGTGTTCGACGATCATGGTGCGGCTGAGCGGGCGGCCGCGATTGCGCATCAAATATTCCAGGATGCTGAATTCCTTGGGCGCCAGCTCGATGTTTTCGTTGGAGCGCGTCACCTTGCGGCGGATGCAATCGAGCAACAGTTCGCCCACCTGCAACCGTTCCGGCATGGGCTGTCCACGCCGCAGCCGCGCCCGCACGCGAGCCAGCAGTTCGACGAACGCAAACGGCTTCACCAGGTAATCGTCGGCGCCGAGTTCCAGGCCTTTGACGCGATCGTCCACCGCATCGCGCGCGCTCAGGATCAAGACCGGCGGGCTGGACTTGCGGTTGCGAATCTTTTGCAGCACCGTGAGGCCGTCCATGTCGGGCAGCATCAAGTCGAGAATGATGAGGTCATACTCGGCTCCATGCACCAGATCCACTCCGGTGGCTCCGTTGCCGGCCACGTCCACCGCATAGCCCGCGCTCTCCAAACCGCGGGACAAGAAGTCCTGAATCCGTTTTTCGTCCTCGACAACCAGTATTCTCATGGGCTTGTGCGACGCTCTATACCTCTATTAAAGCACTGCATGTTGGCGGCCAGCGGGAACGGGCTTGAGGATTGTAGATTAGGGGTTGAGGTTTGGGGATTTGTGGCGAGGATTTCGGGCGCTGATTGCATAAACATGATTCGGACAGAAACGTGACGCACCTTGCGCTGCTCCGCGGGATCAACGTCACCGGCAAGAACGTCCTGCCGATGAAGGATCTGGCCCGGATGTTCGCCGACGCCGGCTGCTCGAACGTGCGCACTTACATCCAGAGCGGCAACGTGATTTTCGGGACGTCTGACGAAGCAGGCAAAATCGCCCAGGTGGTCACGGCTAAAATCGAGAAAAAGTTTGGCTATCGAGTTCCGATAATTATCCGGACGTCCGAGCAGTTGCGCGCCACCATCCGCGGCAATCCATTTCTGAAGGCGGGAGTGGACGAGAAATGGCTGCACGTCTACTTCCTCGCCTACTCGCCGAACACCGCCGCGATCGCCGCATTGGACCCAATCCGCTCGGTCCCCGACGCCTTTCACGTGCGTGGCCAGGAGATCTATCTGCATCTTCCCAACGGCATGGGGCAAAGCAAATTGACCAACGCCTACTTCGATTCGAAGCTCTCCACCACCTGCACGGCGAGAAACTGGGCCACCGTGTTGAAGCTTTCCGCGATGATGGAGTAGTGATCTCGTTCTCTGCCATCAATAAGCAGTACGGCAAGCAGTTGATTTTTGTCGACGCTTCGTATCAATTGAATCCCGGCGAAAAGGTTGGGCTGGTTGGCCCCAACGGCTCCGGAAAGACGACGCTCTTCCGCATGATCGTGGGCGAGGAGGAACCGGACGAAGGTGCGGTGACGGTTCCCAAGCGCCTTCACATCGGCTACTTTCGCCAGGACGTGGAGGAGATGAAGGGGCGCTCGGTTCTGGACGAAGCCATCGCGGGCAGCGGGCGCGCGGGCGATCTGCATCATGAGCTGGAAGAGCTGCAGCGCGCCATGGAAGATCCAGCGCGTGCGGACGAAATGGACCGCGTCTTAGACCGTTTCGGCGAGGTGCAGGAAGAGTACCAGCATCTGGATGGTTACGCGCTGGAGGCGCAGGCGCGCGAAGTGCTGCACGGCCTGGGCTTTGAAGACGATCAGATTGATGGCGACGTCGGCGCGCTCTCGGGCGGCTGGAAAATGCGCGTTGCGCTGGCGCGGGTGCTGCTGGGCCGGCCGGACGTATTGCTGATGGACGAGCCGACGAATCATCTGGATATCGAATCGATCATCTGGCTGGAGCAGTTTCTGAAGTCCTATCAGGGGGCGCTGCTGATGACTTCGCACGACCGCGAATTCATGAACCGCATCGTGACCAAGATCGCCGAAATTGATGCGGGTGAGATCGTGACCTATTCGGGCGACTACGATTTCTACGAGCGCGAGCGGGCCATTCGCGAGACTAACCAGCAGGCTGCCTTCGCTCGCCAGCAAGCCATGCTGGCCAAAGAGCAGCGCTTCATCGATCGCTTCCGGACTCACGCAGCGAAGGCCGCCCAGGTGCAGAGCCGCATCAAGGCGCTGGACAAGATCGAAAAGGTGGAGTTGCCGAAGAAGCGCCATGTGGTGAAGTTCGAGTTTCGCGTGCCGCCGCGCTCGGGCGACCAGGTGGCGGTGATCGAAGACCTTCACAAACGTTTCGGCTCGCGCGTGATTTACGACGGATTCAGCCTGACGGTGCGCCGGGGCGAACGCTGGGCGGTGATGGGCAAGAACGGCGCGGGCAAAACCACGCTGCTCAAAATGATCGCCGGAGCTATTCCGCCGGATGCGGGAAGCGTGACGCTGGGAGCGAGCTTGAGCATGGGATATTTCGCCCAGCAATCTCTGGATGTGCTGGATCCCGAGTTGACCGTCATTGAGCAGCTTCAGAAGGACTTTCCGCAAGATGGGCTGGGCTCGTTGCGCACTCTGGCCGGTGCGTTCCAATTCTCGGGCGACGACGTGGACAAAAGTATTCGGGCGCTTTCGGGCGGCGAGAAGTCGCGCTTGGCGATGGCGCGAATGCTCTACAATCCACCCAATTTTCTGGTTCTGGACGAGCCGACCAATCATCTGGATCTGGCCACCAAAGAGATGCTGGTAGAGGCGTTGAAGGAGTTTGAAGGCACCATGATCTTCGTGTCGCATGACCGCACTTTCCTGCGCGGTCTTAGCTCGCGCGTGCTGGAACTGGGCGGCGACAGCGGGCGTGATAGCAGCCCACACGTGTATCTGGGTTCGTATGTCGAGTACGTGCAGAAGACCGGGCACGAGGCGCCCGGAATATATGCCTGAGTCGCGAAGCTGCGCCTGTCGAACCATGCCGGCCCTGGCGCTGAGTTACAATGAGCCGAATGTGGCTTGCGGGCGCCGACGCGGCCCGTAAGGAATTTGCTGCCGCCCGTGTTCTTCGATATGACCTTCGACATCGAAGCCGACTGGACGCTAAACCTGCTGTGCAATTACGATTGCGCGTATTGCATCTCACGCGCTCCGAAAGAGCACCCGCTGGTAGGACGGCTGTCTCCAGAACAATACCTCGAATTCTTTAACTCCACTGGGAAGACCTGGCTGCTGCATCTGACCGGCGGCGAGCCGTTCGTTCATCGGGACTTCGTGGCGTTGTGCCGGGTGCTGACATCGCGCCATTATATCTCCCTGAATTCCAATCTGTCTTCTCGCCGTGTGCAGGACTTTCGAGCGGCCGTTGACCCGGCGCGCGTCCAATACATCCACTGCGGCGTTCACGTAGAAGAGCGAGACCGGCTGAAAGGCTGGCGCTATCTTTTGGCCAATATCGAGTCGCTGATCGAGCGCGGATTTCCGGTGTTTGCCTCGCTGGTTATGACTCCTCACGCCTTTGCCGAATATTCGCGAGTGGCGGAGCCGTTCACGTCGCTCGGAGTTCCGTTGATCCCGAAGGTTCTGCGGGGCGGCTTCGAAGGCCGCTGGTATCCGCAAGCCTACACCGCAGCCCAGCGCGCTCAATTCCGTTTCTTGTCCGAGCAGGCCGAGACCATTGCGGCCACCGGCCGGTGGCAACCGGACCGCCGTTCTCCCACGGTCAATCCGTTTCTCGACCGCGATTATCTCGACGGATTTCCCGATTTCAGCGGCATTTCGTGTTCGGCGGGCAGACGGTCCGTTTCCATAGGGTATGACGGAAGGATCTTCCGCTGCGGGCAGAAAACCGTTCTCGGCAACATTTTCGACCGGCGGCTCAACCTGTTTGCCGAAGACCGGCCTTGTGACGATGAGTACTGTCCCTATTGGTGCCTGCGCTATTCCCGCTTCACCGAACAGGCTCCGGCTCAGTACGCGCGCCAGTCCGCGCCGAATGTGTTGCGGCAGGCGCTGGTTAGAATCCGCGGCGTCCAGCGCGAGATCGGGAATAGGATCACGGAGATTTCTTTGCCGGCGCGGGACTGAATCGCCGGGCGACCTTAACAATGCCCGCGCCGCTCGTCTCGGTAATCATCCCCACCTGCCGCCGGCCGGGGCTTGTGCTGCGCGCGGTAGAGAGCGTTTTGAATCAAACGCTGCGCGAAATTGAGGCGATCGTGGTGATGGATGGAGCCGACCCCGAGACTGCGGCGGCTCTCGATTCGATCCGGGATCCCCGGCTGCGAGCGATCGTCTTGCCGCACAGTGTGGGATGCGCGGGCGCTCGCAACGCCGGCGTCGGGGAGGCCCGCGCAGATTGGATCGCTTTTCTCGATGACGATGACGAATGGTTTCCGCGCAAGCTCGAAATCCAGATGCAAACAGCCCGGCAATCGTCCGCCGCCTTCCCCATCGTGGCGTGCCGCCTGATTGCGCGCAGCGAGCAGGGCGACCTGGTATGGCCGCTCCGCACTCCCGCCCTGGACGAACCTCTCAGCGACTACTTGTTCTGCCAGAGCGGCCTGCGCGGCGGCGAAGGCCTGATACTGCCTTCCGTCATTCTTACTACCAGAGAGCTCCTGACCCGGATACCTTTCCGCGCGGAGCTGCCCAGACACAATGATGTCGACTGGTTGTTGCGCGCCGGCGCCGTCGCGGGCGTGCAGGTGAGGTTTGTGCCCGATTCGGAGCCGCTGGCCGTCTGGCATATCGAGACCGACCGCCCCAGGATCAGCAACACAACCGACTGGCGGTACTCTCTGGACTGGATTCGCCAGAACCGCGCCCTGGTGACTCCTCGGGCGTATGCTTCGTTTGTGCTGATCTGGGCCAGTTCCACGGCGGCACGCGGCCGTGCTTGGAAGGCCTGCTGGATTCTACCGAGGGAGGCTTTTGCGCTCGGTAGCCCCCGCACCGCCGACCTTCTGGCGCACCTGATGATCTGGCTGATTCCGCAAAACGTTCGTAGCAGCCTTTCGGTCTTCCTGGCCGGCCGGGGATCGAAGCGGTGGATCCGCGCCGGAAGCGATCCTCAAATGGGACCGGACCAGAAACGTATCAGCGTCGCGTTGTCCACTCGCAACCGCGCCGGCGCCGTAGCGGGAGCGGTCCGCACCATCCTCGAGAACGACCACCCGGACTTTGAATTGATCGTCCTCGATCAAAGCGACAACGCTCTCACTCAAACGTCTCTCGAACCATTTCTGAGCGATCCGCGCGTGCGTTACACCCGCAGCGCGAGCAGAGGCCGCTCGGCCGGTCAGAATGCCGCAATTCGGGAAGCTCGTGGCGCTCTGGTGGTAATGACCGACGACGATTGTACGGTTCCACCCAACTGGCTGCGGGAGTTCGAAGCAGCCTTCGCGATCGACGGCCGGATCGGGATCGTGTTCGGGAACGTTCTGCCGGCTCCCCACGATGGCGCGCGAGGCTGCATCCCGGCCTACGTCCGGCGAAGCCCGTTTCTCGCCGGTGGCATTCGGGACAAGAGCCGGGTGGAGGGTATCGGCGCCTGCATGGCGGTGCGGCGCAGTGTCTGGCGGTCGCTCGTAGGCTTTGATGAAATGCTGGGGTCCGGTACGCGATTTAGGGCCGGGGAGGACGGAGATCTGGCCGTGCGCGCCCTGCTTGCCGGCCACTGGATCTACGAAACGCCCGCCGTCCAGGTGACGCACCACGGGCTGCGAGCATGGGAGCAACTGCCGGACCTTATCGAGAGCTACTGGTTTGGAACCGGCGCAATGCTGGCTAAACCGATCGCGGCCGGCCAATGGCGGATCGTCCCGCTGCTCGTCCGCCTAGCCGTTCGGTGGGCGTGGGGGCGTTCCCTGGTAGGCGCAAGCCTGGGCAGCCGGCCGCAAAGATTTCGCAAGCTGAGCGCATTTTGCCGTGGGTTCTTCGCGGGAGCGGCATGCCGGGTGAACAAGCGGACAGGCCTCTATGTTCCGGCGACGCCTGCGTGTCAGGGATTTGTCGGAAAAGCCACATGACGCCGGAACCGGCCCCTGGCGGCTTCTTCCCTGCTGATGTTTGGCGACCGAATCAAGGAATACCAGGCGGCTGGAAACTCTCCGATATGCCGCGTCAAGGAATCGACCGCGCCTTTCATCAACTCCCGGCCGACAGACAGGCTTGACGGTGCGCATCCCACGGGTTCGTACCCGAACCTCTGCATGTGTGGTCCCACCTTCCACTCGATCAAAGCAACCTGTTCCGCAGTCAGATACTCCCGCCATTTTCCCAACCGCGCGGTAGTGACGGGTTCCTGCGCGCGCCGATGCCACGCGTTGGGGCTTTGCCAGTCCGGGCTTGCCACCAGCATTGAGGAGGAATACTCTTCGCCGATGAACGCACAAATTCGCCGGATCTCCTCTTCGGGCTGCATGGCCAATTCCTCGTAACGCACCGGCAAATACCGCGGGTACTGGCGCGCTCGCCAGGCGCCCAGATTCAGGCGCACCCAGACGTCCGCGTTGGCCAGCACGTTCTTGGGCTTGCTGGGCATGCGCACTAGCGACGCCACCACGTCGCGTGGATCGCGCAGGATATGGATGATGAACGCATCGGGGTACCATTGGCAAAGCGTCCCAAGGAACAACGCATGTCCGGGAGTCTTCTCGCCACAACGTCTCTTGCCGTTGGCTTCCGCATAAAAACGCAAGAACGATGTGAAAAACGCTTCGCAGCTCACGCCTTCCCGCAGCAACCGCTCTTCCAGAGCCGGCAAATCCATTTGCATCCTCTTGACTCGCTCGGTGGAAAGATATTCTTTCACCAGACGCTCGCGTTTTCGCAAATCGCTCAAATCGCCGAACGCCCGCCGGCGCGCGTAAATAAGGCGGCTGAACTGCGTTTCCAGGCAAATCGCGATGGCCGGGTGCCGGTTCAGCATGTTTCGCAGCAGCGTGGTGCCGCTGCGCGGAGAACCAACAATGAAGATTGGCGATAGCCCCCGCATCGCTCAGAGCTCCTCTGTTCGAACGGACTTCAGATACCGCTCGCGGGCGGCTTCTTCACTAACCAGATTGGAGGAGCGCATCAGGTAGTACAATACCGCCGGAAACTGATTGACTCGTTTTCTGACGGCGTCGCGCGCAGAAATAAGCAGGTCCCGGGCGATGGCTGGGCCGGGGGGGCGGCGTCCGACGGCTTCGTATCCGAACGTCTGCATGTGCGGCCCGACGTTCCATTCCACCAACGCCACCTGGTCCGGGGTGAGTTCTTCCCGCCATTTGCCGAGCCGCCCGGTGGTCACCGGCTCTTCAGCCCGCCGGAACCAGGGCAGGTCGGCCGTGGGATCCCAATTGGGCGCCAGCATGGCGGGAGAATATTCTTCCGCGAGGAACGCGCAGATGCGCCGAAGCTCCTGTTCGGGCTGCGCTACCAGTTGCTCGTAGCGCACCAGCAGGTATTGCGGGCGGTTTCGCAAACGCCACGCGGCACGGTTGAACGACAGCCACGAGCGCGTATTCGACCGTACGTTCCCGGGCGCCCAGGGCATGCGCAGCATGGATGCCACCGCGTCCCGGGGGTCGCGCAGCAGATGAAGAATGCTGGCGCCGGGATACCATCGGCACAGCATTTCGGCGACCAGAGCATTATGGGGAGTCTTTTCGCCGCAGCGCCTGCGGCCATGCACGCGGGCGAAGAAACGCATCAATGAGAGGAACAGCTCCCGGTAGCCGGCGCCTTCCCGCAGCAGCGTTTCTTCCAGAGCCTGCAAATCCACTTTCATCCTGCGTATACGCCGGGTGGCCAGGTATGCTTTCACCACGCGCTGACGGTTCCCCATGTCACTCAGGTTGCCGAAGGTCCGTCGCCGCGCATATACCCAGTGGAAGAATTCCGTCTCGCGGCAGATGGCGATCGCCGGATGCCTGTTCAGCATGTTGCGCAGCAACGTTGTTCCACTCCGCGGCCCGCCAACAATGAAGATCGGTGCGTCCAACCGTATTCCTGAGGTACTCTTCAGGATTGTAACAGCCGCGCGAAATCGATAAACTCCGTGTTCCACCGAAGCGCTGGGCTATGCCGGACGCACTGCTATCATTGGTAGGCTTAACGTGGCCCTTTCCATTGCGGTGAATTAGTGCGCAGACGCATCGGAATCTACTGCCTTGCGGCTGGAAGCGGAGGCGCGGGAAAATCCTGCGGGGTTATTGCGGAGCGCCTCAGCCGGGTTCACGATGTGTCGCTGATCGTGGGCGAGCCTTACTCGGCAGCGCAGTTGGAATCCTACTTCGCGGTTGACTTTTCCCGCGTGCGCCTGGTCCCCCTCCAATTACCGGTTGAAGATATCCTGCGCCGATGGTCCCGGTGCGGGCCAGCGCCGCCGGCCGCCCGTGCCCGCCTGGATTTGATCCGTGCCCGGCTACGGGACGTATTCGAACCGAGGTACAGCAGCCAGATTCAGGAACTTGGGCTCGATTTGCTCATCAACAAGAACCCGCGCAGCATACTGCCGCGCCCGGCGCCGCGTGGGATGTATCTGTGCATGTTTCCCCGCGACATGAAGGGCCAGCTGCGCTCCGATCCAACACACGGTCCCTTCCCGCGGGCCTATGCCTGGCTAGGAAACCGTGTGGCTGGGATGACCGAGGACGTACTCGATTCTTATCAAGTGATCGCGGCCAATTCCAGGTTCACCGCCGAGTGGATCGGACGCATGTGGCGGCGCAGATCCACCGTAGTTTACTCTTCGTGCGAGGACATGGGACCACCGGCGCCCAAGGAGAAAATGATCCTCCATGCAGGCCGCTTCCTGCCCGCCTGGCGCGACGACTACAAGCACCAGGGGACACTTCTCGATCTCTACCGCGGCATGACAGTGCTGCACCGGCAAGGCTGGCAGCTGCATTTTGCGGGCACGCTTCAGCCTGGAATGGCGGGAGAACGCTGTCTTGCGGAGCTGACGCGCGCCGCGGATGGCTTGCCGGTGAACTTCCATCCCAGCGTGAGTTTCGATGAGTTGCGAGGCCTTTATCGCCGCGCTTCCATCTACTGGCACGCTACCGGCTACGGGTCTTCTCGCGAGCTGCATCCGCGAAAGCAGGAACATTTCGGAATCACCATCGTCGAAGCCATGTCGGCCGGCGCGGTGCCGGTGGCGCTGAACTCGGGTGGACCCCGCGAGACCGTGCAGCACGCGGTCTCCGGATTCTTGTGGAACAACCTGGCTGAATTGCAACAGTACACTGCGCTCCTGGCGGCAGACCCGGCTCTGCTCCAGCGGCTCAGCGGGCGGGCGGTAGCCTCAAGCGTACGCTTCCAGCGCGCTGCATTTGAAGAGCGCATTGAAGCGCTCGCCGAGTCGCTGCTGGGCCGCAACGCCTGACCACGGCGGAGCGGAACTGCTTGCACGCTCGTTCACCTGTCTGGACCCTGGCTATCGGATAGGCTGCGCGCCAGATCGAATACCGGAAGCCCGCTCTGCCGGATCTTTCGCGCCATCTCAGGCGACGGCCGCTGGGTGACCACCAGATGCTCCGCCCAGCCCGCCAGGTCTTCAAAACCGTTGGTCAGCATTGTGCCGATCTGCGGGATTGCATTCAGGATGTAATCGCGATTGGAACCGTAGATCCGATCCATTTTAATGTGCGCATCATAGATGCGAATCTCCCGCCCCTGACCGATCAAATGTTCGAGCATGGCCACTACCGGACTCTCGCGGAGATCGTCTGTATTCTCTTTGAACGCCAGCCCAACCACGCCCATCCGCACCGGGCCCAGACGGAGCGTCGCTTGAATGGCGCGACTCAGATGCTCCTGGTTGCTGGGAAGAATCGATTCTAGCATCGGCAGTTGTAGGCCCAGCCGTGACGCGCGATATCGCAGGACCCGCAGATCCTTGGGCAGGCAAGACCCTCCGAACGCGAAGCCGGGTTTGAGATAAGCGGCGGAGATATTCAGCCGTCGATCGCGGCACAATGTATCCAACACCTCCTCCGCCGGGACGCGCAGTGCTTCCGCAAGCGTGCCGATTTCATTGGCGAACGCGATCTTTGCCGCGTGAAATGCGTTGCACGCGTACTTAATCATTTCCGCCGTTCTCAGAGCCATCAGGCAGGGCTCGACGTCCAGCGTTGCATATAACGACGCGACGGAACGGATCGCCGCCGGATCGTCGCCACCTACCACAATCAGTGCGGGTTTCATGAAATCCGCCACCGCCGATCCTTCGCGCAGAAACTCGGGATTGGCGACGACGCTGAGGCAGTTCAGCCCGGCGAAAGAGGGCATAACAATTTGTTCACAAGTGCCCGGAAACACGGTGCTGCGCACGCCGACAACGAGCGGCCGCACGCGCCCCACGCACGCCGCCGCCACATCTTGGCACGCGCGGCGCAGATGATCCAGTTTAAGGCTGCCATCATTTTCCGAGGGCGTGCCGACGCACAGGAGAGCGATGTCGGCGGCTGCGATCGCCTCGGCTGTGGACGCGGATGCGGCCAACCGGCCCGCGGCAACATTTTCCCTTACCAGCTTGGTCAGGCCGGGCTCGTAGAACGGAGCCTCACCCCGCCGCACACGGGAAACCTTATGTTCGTCACGGTCTGTGCCGCGGACGTTGTGTCCCGTGGCAGCTAGGCATGCGGCCGTCACGCAACCGACATAACCCAATCCCAGGACCGCCACGCAGGGCGAGCCGGAAAATGGGGCCGAGTCCGGGATCACGCTATCTACCAGGAGCGTCCGGCGGAATTTTCTTCTTATACTCCGGGTAAAGCGTCTCGGGCTTTCCGATGGCGGCGTCGCGCGGGACGCCGTACTTGGTGGTCATCTCATCGACAAAGGGATTCTTCTCGGGCAAGTAATGCGGCGCGGTTGTCCCGGAATTCCCTTCATAGGCGGTGACGCACGGCGGCCCCACCGAAGGCAGAGGCGTTGTGCTCAGTTGAAAGCTTCGGGATGTAATCCATGGTTCGGCAAGGTAGATCGGATCCTCAATGATCGCTAGCACAGTCAGGATATCGCCGTGGCGGTAATAGCGTGTCGTCATGGTAGCCTCATCGCTTGAGGGCGCGCCGGTTTTTCGCAGGAACCCGGCCTTCATGTGTGTCGTGTAGGCAACCAGCGTGTCGCCTTCCCACGTGCCGGTGGTGAACCCACTGCGCGTGTGCTCGGCATACTCGGACGGGTGGGACCGGCCGTCCATCCATATCGTAAGCGGCGCTTTGTCCTCCCACGCGCCGATGATATAGGAAATCACGTTTCCTTTGAGCGGGTCCGTTTCGCTCCAGATTTTCAAGCCAAACGGTCCTTGGACCATATAAAAAGCCGGCCACCCCTGGCACTGGCGCTCCACCATCGCTAGCTGCGACTCGGAATAGCTCAGCGCTCGAATCCGCCCTTCCTCGTTCAGAGGGATTCCGGTGAAGTCTACCGGCACCCCGTCTCCGGTCAGGAACTCATGGTTTCGCGCCGCCCACGAGCCGGTAATCTCCACCTCTGCGCCGGCGGCCCGGCAGGCCAACAGGCACAAGAACGCGGCGGCGAGTATGCCAGCGCCAACTGACTTAGGGCCAGTCGATTTACGATGTGACCGGCTCATTTTGCAGTGCACGGCTGTGGATCCCATTTCGAACCGTCGGCCTCCTTCTTGAATTCCGAACTCACGATAAACTGCTGCTGGAGGTACTGCGGATCGTCGACGATGGTGGTGACCAGCAGCACTTGGCCGCCACCCGGGAGCGGTGCGATATCGAAGTATTCCGTAACGGCGGCGTTCTCGCTGTAAGGAACGCCATTTTTGCGCAGATATCCGGAGCGCAGGTTGGTGGTTGCTACCTGCAGCGACGCCGGCATTTGCCACTGCGCGGTTGAATAACCCTGCCACGTCCGCTCACCGAGCGGCGATGGCGGTGTGTGCGGCGGTGCATTGAAATGAAAAAGCCGCGTCTGCATGCCCGCATCGCTGTCCACCCGCAGCGTGTTATCGTCCTGCCAGGTAATGTGAAATCGTGCAGCTAGCCGCATAACCGCAGCGCCTCCATACGCCTTGCATTGATTGCCAGAGGCTTGGTCGCCGGCCGGATCCCACGCATCGGCGATCTTCCGCGCCTGTTCCGTCATGGGTACGGCCCGGTAATCGCCTTTGCGGGGCGTGACCATGCGGAAACGCCAGTCCTTGGTCACGATAGCGACCCAATAACCCGTCAGGTCCATCGGTGCGGAGGCCTTGGCGGTAGCTGTGGCGTCGGGTGTCTTACCGCTGTCCTGGCCGGCAGCGCGCGGCTGCGCGGCGAACAGCAGCATAATGAGTGCCGCGATGAAGAAGAGTCTCATGGCGCCTTCTCACTCATGCTGCGATACACTGCTTCGACGAAATCGTTGGTGGTCCAGGCACCGGTGTCGGACCCGTACCGGCGCGTGTAGCCCCGGGCCGGCGAGGCTGCTTTGACCTGTTCCAACGTGAGGCCCCGCTTCATCAAATCGCGGACGCGGTCCGTAATAATCGTCACCATGTCGCGGTATTCAACGACGTCCAGCTGGTCGCAGATGCGGCCGTGGCCTGGAACGATCAGGGTGCCTTCTTCGCGCGATACGATCGGCACGGATGGAATGGCCGTATCCACCAGCTTCTGCAACGCTGCGATCTCGCCATGAATGCCGCCGCCCCTGCCGATCTCGATTACCGGGAATCGCGTGGTGTCAAAGATATCGCCGGCCACCACGACATCGGAACGGCGAAAGAAGACAATCGCATCGCCATCTGAGTGCGCTGCCGGCTGATGGAAGATTTCAATGCCCTCGCCGTTGAGGTACATGTATTTCCGCGCCTGATTGAACGTTTCCGTCGGCCACGCCTCAATTGGAAATGGCGAGGGCTTGCCGCTCGGCCCGCTCATTCTCGTCAGTACCTGTTCCACAGAAAG
>Ga0302325_10006008_pt1 | contig 27461 bp, 17 predicted proteins | sample Palsa_T0_2_FD_201948 | JGI IMG/M metagenome (GOLD analysis project Ga0302325, IMG submission 201948) | Peat permafrost microbial communities from Stordalen Mire near Abisko, Sweden - Palsa_T0_2 | ecosystem: Environmental > Terrestrial > Soil > Palsa > Peat permafrost | place: Sweden: Abisko... | reverse complement strand
CGGATACGGTCTCGCGCAGGGACAGGTCAGTGCGCCCGTCGCGCACGTCCTGCACCGCCTTGACCAGTGCCGCCTGCACCAGGAAAGCGGCGAACAACTCCGCGATGGAGCCGAGCAGCGCCCCGATGACGCCGCCGACCAGCGCGAGCAGTGCCGCGACGATGGCGGCCGCCAGGTAAATGACGAAGGCAATGGTTAGGAAATGCGCGGCGTGCGCCCGGTAGGTCTGCCACGCCTGCCCCAGAACTCCGGAAAGCGGATTCATGGCACGGATGGTATAGGTAACGGAAACTTCCCGGATAGAGGCGTTAGCTCTGGGTGGTGCCGTCGATCAGCTCGCGGATGATGTCCGCGTGCCCGTTGTGCTGTGCGTACTCCTCGATCATGTGCAGCATCACCCACCGCGCATCGACGGTGCCGAGGCGCCAGTGGACGCCCACATCGTCGAGCGACAGGCCGGCGAGGATCTGCCTGCTGCGCTCGCAGGCATCGACGTAGCGCTGGACGTCGGCCGCCAGGCCGTCGCTGTCGTCGAGCCGGAAGTCACCGTCAGTCACGGCGGGCCAGCCGAACGGGGCCGGGTCGTCCAGGCCGGCCAGTACCGTCACGAACCAGGCGTGCTCCACTTTCGTCAGGTGCCTGACCAGGCCGTGCAGCGTGGTCAGCGACGGCAGAACCCTGCGCGCCGCCTGCTCGTCATCCAGGCCCGTCAGCTTGGTGAGAAGCTCGACCCGGTAGTAATCGAGCCACGCCTCCAGGGCCTCTCGTTCCGGGGCAACAGTCGGCAGGCTGGTGTGCGTCAGCGGCGAGGCGAATCCCATGGGCGGCGATCCTACTGAGACTGCGCCGGTTCGTGCCCGGTGGCGGGTCCGCCGCCGCGCGGGCCGGCGATGATGTTGACGATCCGGTCCGGGACGATCACCATGCGGTCGACGGTGCTGTCCGCCGTGAGCCTGCCGTAGTCCGGGTGCGCGGCGACAACCTGCTTGAGGCCGGCGCTGTCCAGGCCGGCCGGGACCTCAAGACGGAACCGTGTCCGACCGTTGACCTGCACCGGGATCGTGACAGTCCGCTGGCGGGCCAGGCCCGGATCTGCCTCAGGGAAGGGGGCGTACGCCAGCGATTCCGCATGCCCCAGCCGGTACCACAGCTCCTCGGCGATGTGCGGTGCCAGCGGCGCCACCATCAGCACCAGCGGTTCCGCCACCGAGCGGGGCAGCGTCCCGTCAGCGCTGCTGAGCCTGGCGGCCGCTGTGGTCAGCTCCGTCAGCCGGGCGATCGCCGTGTTGAACCGCAGCTGCGAGAAGTCGTGCCGGACCGCGGCGATCGCCGAGTGCAGCGCGTGCAGCATTCTGTCGTCCGGCGGCGTGTCGCTGACCGTCAGCGCACCGGTCCGCTCGTCGACCAGGCACCGCCACAGCCGCTGCAGGAACCGGTGCACCCCGACGATGTCATCGGTTCGCCACGGCTTGTCGACCTCGACCGGTCCCATCGCCATCTCGTACAGGCGCAGCGTGTCCGCGCCGTAGTGCTGGTAGATCTCGTCCGGGCTGATGCCGTTCTTGAGGCTCTTGCCCATCTTGCCGGACCGGCGCGTTACCGGGCGGCCGCGATAGCTCGGGGAGCCATCGGCCGTGGTCACGACGTCGGCCGCGGGCACGTAGATGCCGCGCTCGTCGATGAACGCGTCCGCCTGGATCATGCCCTGGTTCACCAGGCGCGCGAACGGCTCGGAGGTGGAGACCAGACCGAGGTCGAACAGCACCTTGTGCCAGAACCGCGCGTACAGCAGGTGCAGCACGGCATGCTCGACGCCGCCCACGTACAGGTCCACGCCGCCTGGCTCCATCCAGTACCGCTCGACGGCGGGATCGACGAAAGCCTGGTCGTTGGCGGGGTCCAGGTACCGCAGGTAGTACCAGCACGAGCCGGCCCACTGCGGCATGGTGTTCAGCTCACGCCGGTACGAGCGGATGCCATCGCCCAGGTCCAGCTCGGCGTCCGCCCAGCCGGCCGCGCGCGCCAGCGGCGGCACCGGCTCACTGTCCTCGCCCTGATCGGCCGCCGGCCGGAAGTCGGTCATCTCCGGCAGCAGCACGGGCAGCATCTCGGCGGGCAGCGCGACCGGCTGGCCGTCTCCGGCATAGACGATCGGGAACGGCTCTCCCCAGTAGCGCTGCCGGGAGAACAGCCAGTCCCGCAGCCGGTAGCGGCGGTCCCGCTCGCCGTGGCCGCCCTGCTCCAGCCAGGAGATCGCGGCGTCGACAGCAGCCCCGGCGTCCAGCCCGGCCAGCTCGGGTCCAGGCGCCGGCAGGTACGCGCCACTTGCGTCGGTGACCGGCCGGGACGGCAGCCCGAACTCGCGGGCGAAGTCGGCGTCACGCTCGTCATGCGCGGGCACGGCCATGATCGCGCCGGTCCCGTACCCCATCAGCACGTAGTCGGCCAGGAACACAGGCAGCTGCTCCCCGGTAGCGGGATTGCGCACGTAGCCGCCGGTGAAGACGCCGGACTTCGCTGCCGGGCCAGCCGTCCGCTGCCGGTCGCTCAGCTGGGCCGCAGCCGCCCGGTAGGCCGCCGCGGCGGCATGCGGGCTCGCTTCCCCGCCGCGCCAGCGGACCGGGGTGCCCGGCGGCCAGGCCTCCGGCATCAGCTTGTCGGCCTGCGGGTGCTCCGGCGCCAGGACGACGTAGGTCGCGCCGGACAGGGTGTCGGGCCGGGTGGTGAACACCTCGATCCGCGCTGCGCCCGGACCGTCGCCGGCCAGCCAGATGACAGCGCCGTCGCTGGCGCCGATCCAGTTGCGCTGCAGCTGCTTGACGTTGTCCGGCCAGGCCAGGTCGTCCAGGTCAGCAATCAGGCGCTGGGCCATAGCGGTGATGCGCAGCATCCACTGCCGCATCGGCCGCCGGTAGACAGGGAAATTGCCGATGTCACTGCGGCCGTCGCTGGTGACCTCCTCGTTCGCCAGCACGGTGCCGAGACCGGGGCACCAGTTGACCGGCTCCTCCGCGATGTAAGCCAGCCGGCGGCTGTCGATCAGCTCGCGCCGCCTGGCGTCGGTCAGCTCCGCCCATGCCTGTCCGCCCGGCACCGCGCGCTCGCCTGCGGCGTACTCAGCGGCCAGGTCGCTGATGGGCCTGGCCCGGCCGGTGCGCTCGTCCACCCAGCTATTGAAGATCTTCAGGAAGATCCACTGCGTCCAGCGGTAGAAGGCGGGATCGGTCGTCTCGATGCTGCGCCTGGCGTCATATCCCATGCCCAGGCGGCGCAGCTGGCGCCGCATGTTGCCGACATTCTGACTGGTGGTGACCTGCGGGTGCTGCCCGGTGCTCAGGGCGAACTGCTCGGCCGGCAGGCCGAACGCGTCGAACCCCATTGCGTGCAGGACATGGTGCCCGGTCATCCGCAGGTAGCGCGCGTAGACGTCGGTGGTGATGTACCCGATCGGGTGTCCCACGTGGATCCCGGTGCCGCTGGCGTAGGGGAACATGTCCAGCACGTACTGCTTGGGCCGGCCCGCCATCTCCTCGAACCCGCCGGCTAGCGGGCCGGACGGATTGGGCGAGTGAAAGGTCCCCTCCGCCTCCCAGCGCCCCTGCCAGCGCCGCTCGATCTCCGCCGCGAGCGCCGCGCCATAGCGGAACGGCGGGCTCGCGGACTCCGCCGCGCCGCCCGCAGGCTGGTGGCCTGGTACGTCCGTCGTCTGGTCGCTCATGGCGCCATTGCCTTTCGCTGTCGGGAAGCTGATGTCGTGGCCGGGAAATGAAAAAGCCCCTCACGATGAGCATGAGGGGCGGCCGCGCTGACGGATGGTCGTCAGAGCGGCCTGAGGAGAAGAAGGCTGCGGAAGCTTGTCACACCGCCAGCGTAGCAGCGGCCCGGAGTGAACCGCGAGGAGCTCAGGGTGCAGCCGACGCGAGAGTGAGCGGCAGGACGGCGCAGGCGCCCGCCTCCCGCAGCGCCATCGCCGCGACCGTCATGGTCCAGCCGGTATCGGCCAGGTCATCGACGAGCAGCACCGGCCCGCCGAGCCCGGCCAGCTGACCGGAGACGGCAGCGGGCACTGTCAGGCTGTGCCATACCGCGCGCAGCCGCTGCGCGCTGTTGTGCTGACGGCCTTCAGCCGGAGCGCCGGCCTCAGTCGCATAGTCCAGCGAGCCGAGGAATGGCATCCGGCCGATCTCCGCGATGCGCTGCGCCAGGCTGCTGACCAGCTGGGGGCGGGTGCGGGACGGAAGGCTGACCACGCCGGCCGGCCGCTCGTCCCACCGCCAGGCTGCCAGCACCGCCACGACCGCGTCCACGACGTCACCGGGAACGACGGCATCCGCCGTCTCAGCTCCGAGCAGTGCCCGCAGCCGGGGACCCCAGCCCAGATCGGCCAGCCTGCCGAGAGCACGTCCCGGCCCGGCGGCCAGGTCCGGGCTGATCTTCCCGGCCACGTCGACGCCGAGCTCGCGCATGCCGGACGGCCACATCTTGCGCGGGTCCAGGTCGGTGCCGGGCCGCAGCAGCCGGTCCCGCGCCGCCGTCGCCGCTGCCTCAGGCACAGCGTCCGGCCACGGCTGGCCGGTGCAGTTATCGCACCGGCCGCACGGCTCCGCCGCCGGGTCATCGAGCTCGCGGCGCAGGTAATCCATCCGGCAGCCGGTCGCGGCGATGTAGCCGAGCATTGCCTGCTGCTCGCGCGTCCGCTCGGCGGCAACGGTGGCGTACCGGTCGGCGTCGTAAGCCCACTCCTGCCCGGTCGCCGTCCAACCGCCGGACACCCGGCGGACCGCGCCGTCGACGTCCAGGACCTTGAGCATCATCTCGAGGCGTCCGCGGGACAGGTCGATCTGAGTCTCCAGCGCGGCGGTGGACAGGGGACGGCCGGCGTCGGCCAGCACCGCGAGCGTGCGGCGGACGACTGACTCGGGCGGGAACGCCAGCGAGCCGAAGTAAGCCCAGATGTCCGCGTCCTCGCGGCCCGGCAGTAGCACGACATCGGCGCGGTCGACGCCGCGCCCGGCCCGGCCGATCTGCTGGTAGTAGGCGATCGGCGACTGCGGTGCGCCGAGGTGGACGACGAAGCCGAGGTCCGGCTTGTCGAAGCCCATCCCGAGCGCGCTGGTGGCCACGAGCGCCTTGATCTCGTTGGCCAGCAGGGCATCCTCGGCCGCCTGCCGGTCAGCGGGATCGTCCTTGCCGGTGTAGGGGAGTACCTGATGGCCGCGCTCACGCAGGAACGCAGCCGTCTCGTGGGCCGCGGCAACGGTCAGCGTGTAGATGATGCCGGAGCCCGGAAGCTGGCCGAGGTACTCGGCCAGCCAGCCCAGGCGCTGCTGCGCTGCCGGCAGCCGGACGACCGCGAGCCGCAGGCTGTCCCGATCGAGCGGGCCGCGCAGCACGAGCGTCTCGCCGTCAGCCCCGGCACCTAGCTGCTCAGCCACGTCGCGGGTGACCCGCGCGTTGGCGGTCGCCGTGGTGGCCAGCACGGGCACGCCCGGCGGCAGTTCGGTGAGCAGGGTGCGAAGGCGCCGGTAGTCGGGCCGGAAGTCGTGCCCCCAGTCGGAGATGCAGTGCGCCTCGTCGACCACGAGCAGGCCGGCCGAGGTGATCAGCTTCGGCAGCACCTGGTCCCTGAAGCCGGGGTTGTTGAGCCGCTCGGGACTCACCAGCAGGACGTCCACCTCGCCGGCCGCGACCTCGGCGTAGACCTCTTCCCACTGCTCGACGTTGACCGAGTTCACGGTCCGCGCCCGGATGCCGGCCCGGCTGGCCGCCTCGATCTGGTTCCGCATCAGCGCGAGCAGCGGGGAGACGATGACCGACGGGCCTGCCCCGCGGGCCCGCAGCAGTGCCGTCGCGGTGAAGTACACGGCCGACTTGCCCCAGCCGGTCCGCTGCACGACCAGGGCCCGGACGTGATCGGCGACGATCGCCCTGATCGCGGTCCACTGGTCGGCGCGCAGGCGGGCATCCGGGCCGGCGAGCGCGCGGAGGCAGGTCTCCGCCTCGGCCCGCAGTGCCTCAGACCCCAGTGCCTCAGACCCCAGTGCCTCAGACCCCAGTGCCTCAGACCCCAGTGCCTCAGACCCCAGTGCCTCAGACGCCAGGGTGTCGGCCGGGGGATTATCGGGGCTTGTCATGGCGTCCTTCGTAGCAGACGCTGCCGACATACGCGCCGGGCTTGGGTCCGCCAGCCCGATATGCGAGCCTTGGGAGGTGGGCACGGGTGAAGAGCGCGGATGACGTCACGCCGGCCCGCCTGGTAGCTGGCCAGCGGGCTGCCGTCAGGCTGAAGCAGCTATCCGGCAAGCGGCTGTCCCGCAGGCGGCTGTCCGCGAGATCGGGCGCCGTGCTGCTGATCGTCGGCGTCCTCGCCCTGGCCTTCAACCTGCGCGCGGCGATCACCAGCCTGCCGCCGATCTTTCCTGAGCTGGAATCCGCGCTGCACCTCTCGGCCGCGAGCCTGTCGCTGCTGGCCGCCATTCCGGCGCTGTGCTTCGGCGTCTTCTCCGGCACCGGGGCTCCGCTGAGCCGCCGCTTTGGCGAGGAGCGCGTCCTCGGCGCCGCGCTGCTGCTGCTCGGCACCGGGCTGCTGCTGCGCGGCCTCAGCCCCGCGGTCCTGCTGTTTCCCGGCACGATCGTGGCCGCCGGCGCGATCGCCCTGCTGAACGTCCTGCTGCCGAGCCTGGTCAAGCGCCGCATGCCGGACCGCGCCGGGCTGGTGATCGGGCTGTACCTGCTCATGCTGTCGGTCGGCGCGATCGTCGGGTCGCTGCTGGCCGTGCCCGTCTTCACCGCGGCTGGTGCCGGGACGAGCGCCGGCAGCGCATCGCTGCGCATCGCGCTCGGCCTGTGGGCTGTCACGGCCGTGCTGGCGGCTGTGCTGTGGCTGCCGCAGCTGCGTTACCGCACGCTGCCTGAGGCCCCGGTGTCGGGGCCGCCAGCACCGGGCAAGCCGGTCCGCCGCTCCGGGGCGCTGGCCATGGGCCGCTACCGGCTGGCGTGGCAGGTCATGCTGTTCATGGGGCTGCAGAGCCTGTCGTATTACGCCACGCTGTCGTGGTTCCCGACCATGTTCAGGGACCGGGGCGTGAGCGCGGTGCAGGCGGGTGAGCTGCTGGCGCTCATGAACCTCGGGAACGCCGTGACCTGCCTGCTGGTCCCGGTGCTGGCGCACCGCGCCCGCGATCAGCGCGCGCTAGCCGTGGTCACGTCGCTGGCCATCGCGGCGGGCATCGGCGGCGCCGTGTTCGGCCCCGCCGGGCCGGGGCTCGCCGGGTTCGTAGTGCTGCTCGGTCTCGGCCAGGGCGCCGCGCTCGGCCTGGGCGTCTTCTTCACGATGGCGCGCGCGCCTGATCCCGTCACGGCCGCGTCCCTATCGGCATTCGCTCAGGGGGCCGGCTATCTGCTGGCCAGCGCCGGGCCGCTCACGGTCGGCTTCCTGCACAACGCGACCGGCAGCTGGACCGTGCCAGGCCTCGCGCTGCTCGCGGTGGCAGGCGTGCAGCTGGTCTCCGGCTGGCTGGCAGGCCGCGCGCAGACGGTGCCGGTCAGCGTGAGCCGGACGGCCTCGCCGCTCGCGCGGTCGTAATTAGTCAGTCATAACTCACAGGGCGGCGCAGCAGCCACTGCCAGAACGTGCGCCGTGGCGGCCTGGCTTTCAGGCTGCCGCTGCCTACCTGGCCGGTCACGTGGACACGCAGGACCGCCGGTACGCCCGCCCCGCGCGGCGCCTTGACGCCCACGCTGCCGCTCCGGACCGCGACGTCGTCCGTATCGACCACGATTCCCGGCCTGGTCACGAGCACGAGGCTCCCGCTGCGGACGTCAGCATCCACCTGCAGCGTGGGACTGCTGATAACGGCCCTGGTCAGGTCCAGCTTGACGCTGCCGCTGCTGACCCGGACCTCTATCCGCTCCGGCACGACCCAGTGACCGTCGCGCTTCGCGCTGCCGCTGCCGCACTCGATCCTGACGAGCTGCCGGGCCTCGGGTACCGGGACGGCCGCGCCCTCGGCCGCTGGCACGGCAGGCAGGTCGGTGGTCAGCACCGCGAGCTCGCTGTAGGTCCTGGCCGTCAGGGCTGCCCCGAGCCGTTCGTCGAGTTCATCCGGCGTCAGGCGGCCATCACCAGCGGCCACCCGGAGCAGCTCAACGACCCTGTCCCGGTCGGTGTGCGAGGCTCTGAGCTCCGACTGAGCCGGCAGATCACCTGAGGAGTTCACCGGGGATAGCTCACCAGCCATGCGACATACTGTAGGTGCCCGCGGGTCCGCGGCGGAATGGCCCCGGGACATCTCCGGCCGGCCAGGGCCCATGCCGCTGTAGCGAGGTCGCGTGTGCGGGGCAGATGGAGCGAAATAGACTCGGTGAGAAGTGCTCCGCCGTACCCCGGCAACGGACACGCGCGAGCAGGTCCAGCAGGTGCTGGGCGGGCGGCGGCCGCCGGGAGCGGCACGGACGCACGGCTTGGACGGACAACCAGGGCCTGGTGGCGGCGATGCGGCAGGGAGCCTCAGGCCGGCGCCTGGTGGCGGCCGACGATACGAGGAGCAGATGACGTGACCTTGCTGGAGCGCATCTCCGGTCCGCGGGACCTGAAGGATCTCAGCGCTGAGGATCTGCCCCAGCTGGCTGCGGAAATCCGTGATTACCTGATCAGGGTCGTGACCAGGAACGGCGGTCACCTGGGACCGAATCTGGGCGTGGTGGAGCTGACCATTGCCCTGCACCGGGTCTTCGACTCGCCGGTCGACCGCATTCTGTTCGACACCGGCCACCAGTCCTATGTGCACAAGCTTCTCACCGGCCGCTACCCGGATTTCGACACGCTGCGGCAGCGTCACGGCGTCACCGGCTACCCGAATCCGGGCGAGTCGGAGCACGACCTGGTCGAGAACTCGCACGCCTCCACGAGCCTGTCCTACGCGGACGGCCTGGCCAAGGCATATGAGCTGCGCGGCGAGTCGCACCGCAGCGTCGTCGCCGTCATCGGGGACGGTGCCCTCACCGGCGGCATGGCCTGGGAGGCGCTGAACAACATCGCCGGGGCCAAACAGCGCCGGGTCGTCATCATCGTCAACGACAACGGCCGGTCCTATCAGCCGACTATCGGCGGCCTGGCCGATCACCTCGCCTCCGTGCGCGTGTCACAGCGTTACGAGCAGGTGCTCGACTACATCAAGACGTCGCTCTCGCACACACCGCTGGTGGGCTCGCCGCTGTTCGACACCCTGCACGGGATCAAGAAGGGCCTCAAGGATGTCCTGCAGCCGCAGGTGATGTTCGAGGACCTGGGGCTGAAGTACCTGGGTCCGGTCGACGGGCACGACGAGTACGCCGTCGAGCACGCCCTGCGGCGGGCGCGCGACTTCGGCGGCCCTGTGCTGGTCCACGTGATCACACGCAAGGGCTTCGGATACCAGCTGGCCGAGGAGAACATCGAGGACTGCCTGCATCAGGTCTCCCCGGCTCCGGCTGCGCGCCCGGCTGCTCCCGCCGCCAGCCCCGTGACGGTTGCCACCACCACGGGCGCCACCACCACGGGTGCCACCACCACGGGCGCCACCACCACGGGCGCCACCACCACCAGTGCGGCCGCGAAGCCTGCGGCGAAGCCGTGGACGCAGGTGTTCGGCGACGAGCTCGCCGCCATCGGTGCCGAGCGGCCCGACGTCGTGGCCATCACGGCGGCGATGCTGCATCCGACCGGCCTGGCCAAGTTCGCCAGCGCATTCCCCGAGCGGGTCTTTGACGTCGGCATCGCCGAGCAGCACGCGGTGACCAGCGCCGCCGGCCTGGCCATGGGCGGCCTGCACCCGGTGGCCGCCATCTACGCCACCTTCCTGAACCGCGCGTTTGACCAGGTGCTCATGGACGTGGCGCTGCACCGGCTGCCCGTCACGTTCGTGCTGGACCGGGCCGGGGTGACCGGGCCGGACGGCGCGAGCCACCATGGCATGTGGGACGGCTCGATCCTGCAGCTCGTGCCCGGCCTTCGGATCGCGGTGCCCCGCGATGGCGCCCGCGTTGCCGAGCTGCTCAGGGAGGCAGTCGCGGTCAGCGACGGTCCCACGGCGCTGCGCTTCCCCGGCCGTCAGTCGACGCCGGACGTGCCGGCCGTCGGCCAGCTGGGCGCGATGGACGTTCTCCGGGTACCGGCTGATCCGGCCCGGCGGGACGTGCTGCTGCTCGGGGCGGGCCCGATGGCGGGCATCTGCGTGGAGGCAGCCGACCGGCTCGCCGATCACGGGATCGGCGTCACCGTGGTCGACCCGCGCTGGGTCAAGCCGCTCGATCCGGCGCTGCCAGCGGCGGCGCGGCAGTACGGCCTGGTGGCGACCGTCGAGGACAACGGCCGTGTCGGCGGCTTCGGTGACGCGGTAGCCCGGCTGCTGCGAGACAGCAACGTCGATACCCCGGTCCGCACGTTCGGCCTGGCGCAGGCCTTCCTGGCGCACGGTGAGCGGGCACAGCTGCTGGACGCTCAGGGCCTGACCGCGCAGCACCTGGCCCGGCAGATCACCGAGCTGGTAGCCGGCCGCGCGCCCGAGCTGGCCGACGAGGGTCAGCGGCATCCGGCGTGAGCGCGGAGACGCTCACGGACTGAGGTCAGCCCTTCTTCTTCGCCGCGGCCGTGTGCTGGCCGGTGCCCCGGCTGAAGAACCCGCTGCCCCCGGAGACGCCGGGGAACGAGCCGAAGCTCCGGCCGAGGTCGGCTGACTCGAATGTCATCTGCCAGATCTGGCCGGCGTTCGCGCCGAACACCGAGCCGGGACAGTCCGCGCCGCCGCCGGATGCGCGGTAGCAGGACGCGTAACCGGTCATCGGGTGGTTGATCGGCCCGGCCGGGTTGAACATCGACACGTATCCGGCAAGCTTCGGCGTGTAGCCGCCGAACGCGGCGAAGTCGAAGCTGTTGGCAGTCCCGGTCTTGCCTGCCTGCGGGACGTCGACACCGCCCCTGGTCACGCCGTCACCTTTCGCGGTGCCGGTGGTGAGCACGCCGCGCAGGATGTAGTCGGCCGCCGCTGCTACCTGAGTCGAGAACACCCGGTGACAGTCGGCCGGCACGACCGGCAGCTGGTGCCCGCCGTAGATAGTGATCTTGCTGATCGCCACCGGCCGGCAGTAGATGCCGCCGGCGGCGACGGTGGCGTAGGCGGCGGCCATGGTCATCGGCGACACGGCCACCGAGCCGAGCGTGAACGACGGGATGTCATCGGCTGGCAGCTGGTAGCCAGGCGTGCCCGGCTTGCCGGCCGGGCGGAGCAGCGAGCCGCCGTCGGCGCGGTGCACGCCCATGCTGACCGCCGTCCTGACGGTGCTGCACAGGCCGACGCGCTGCTCCAGCCGGGCGAAGAACACATTGATCGACTGGGTGGTGCCGGTGTACAGGGAGTAGGTGCCGTGGCCGGCGCCCTCGGCGTTCGAGACCGGGAACGGCCCCGTTGGCTGCCCCTTGCAGTTGTAGTACGGCCCGGCGACGGTGGGCGAGGACACGGACATGCTGAAGCCGAACGGGACGCCTCGCTTGAGTGCCGTGATGAGCGTGAAGAGCTTGGACGACGAACCGGTCTGCACGCCGATGCCGCCGTTCTGGGCGCTGTCGGCCGCGTAATCGATGCTGTCCTGACCCCGGCCGGTACCGTACGGCCGGTCGACCGCGATCGCCTTGAGGTCCCCGGTACCCGGCTGGATGAGCACCTCGGCGGCTGCGTTCTGGCCCGGGTTGTAGCCGGATGGCGGGGCCGGGAGCATGAAGTTCACGGCATTCTGCGCCGCGCTCTGGTCCTGGCTGTTCATCGTCGTGCTGATTGTCAGGCCGCCGACGCTGTTGAGCTGCTGCCAGGCCGTGCGGTATTCCGGATTGGTCTGCAGCTCGGAGATGACGTAGTCGCAGAACCAGGCGGAGATCGCCGCCGACGCGCTGCTGCAGCCCTGCTGCAGCGACCGCGGCCGGAAGTGCACGCCGAGCGGAGCCTTGTCGGCGGTGGCGGCGGCGGCCTTGCTGATGTAGCCGAGCTGGGCCATCCGGCCGAGTACGACATTGCGGCGCTGGCGCGCGGCGGCTGGATCAGCCAGCGGGTTGTACAGCGACGGGTTCTGCACCAGGCCCGCGAGCATCGCTGACTGGGTGAGGGTCAGGCGCGCGGCGGTCCGGCCGAAGTACCGCTCGGCGGCGACCTCGATGCCGTAGGCCTCGTTCTCGAAGTAGGCAACGTTCAGGTAGGCGGCCAGCAGCTGATGCGGGGTCAGCTCGTGCTCGACGTTGACGGCGATGCGCAGCTCGCGCACCTTGCGCGCGGCGCTGTCGGCCACCGCGGCGTGCTGCTCGGCACTGTCGATCGCCGTCAGGACCAGCGCGTTCTTGACGTACTGCTGGGCGAGCGTGGAGCCGCCCTGCACCTGGCCGCCCGCCAGGTCGGTCGTGATCGCGCGCAGCGTGCCGCGGATGTCGAGCGCGCCGTGCTGGTAAAACCGTGAGTCCTCGATCGCGACGATGGCATTGCGCATCGAGGGGGCGATCTGGTTATAGGAAACGGGAACGCGGTAGATGTGATTCGGGTAGTAATACGCGATGAGGCCGCCGCTGGAATTCAGGATTACCGAGCGTGTCGGCAGCTCGGCCAGGGCGGGCACGGATAGGTCATTAAATGTCTCGGCGGCATCGCGGGTGGCCATTCCGGCCATTCCTGCGACCGGCAGTACGAGGCCGGCGACTAGCAGCCCGCCGACCACGGCGAGAGCCGCGGTTGCGCTGATGACCCGCAGGATCGTGCCAGCCGACGCCCGGCGGCCAGTCGATTTCACGTTGCGTTCCCCGTCCGGCTGCGATATCACTCGCAGCTGATTCGCATAACCTCAGTCCATCCGGTATTGGTGATACCCGGACCGGGATAAAGGCAATGCGGACGGCAATCTATGGAACGGTAAAGCTGTTATTCAGCCGGCAATTGCGTGCCGTCGTCAGGCCCCCGCGCCGGGGCGGAACCTGCTGCGCAGGGATGCGGTCAGGTCGCCGACCTCGGGTACCCGCAGCAGCCTGGCCGTCAGCAGGTACAGCAGCAGGCCTCCGGCGCCGCCGATCACCACGATCGTCAGCGACGAGATGGTGCCGGCCGGCGCGAGCCTGCCGATGAGCAGCGAGGTGGCGATCGCGAAGATCATGCCGGGAACGGCCGCGATGTGCATGCGTACCAGCGTCCTCATGATGCGACGGGTGTCGAGGCCGCCAATGCGCCTGCCGAGCACGCGCCACAGCATGACGGTCATGACCAGGCTGGAGATGCCGAACCCGACGCCGAGACCGGCCACGACTTGCGCAGGCGGCAGGAGGGCTAGCGCGAGGAAGCTGCAGGCGATGCGGACGGCCATGGAGAACCCTCCGATCAGCGCCGGCGTCCTGGAATCGTGCATCGCGTAGAACGCCCGCAGCAGCAGGTTGAACAGCGTGTAGGGGAGCAGGCCGAGGCAGAACACGCCGAAGATGACGCCCAGGTACCTGGCGGAGGCGGCCGATGTGCTGCCGTGCCCGAAGACGCCCTCGGCCAGCGCCGGCCCGAGCACGGCCAGGATCATCGCCGACGGGACCACGATGACCGAGGAGAGCCGGGTGGCGGCGGAGAAGTCCCTGGTGAGCAGGGCGTTCCGGCCCGCTGCGGCATGCTCGCTCATGCGGGGCAGCATCGCGGTGATCACCGAGACGCCCACGATGGCGAATGGCAGCTGGAACAGCTGCCAGGCGTTGCTGAAGGCGGCGAAGCCGGCCCCGGCGCAGGTTTTGCAGACGCGCGCGCCGGCGTCGTTGGAGACGATGGTGGTCGCGGTGAACGACAGCTGGGTCGCCATGATGAAGAAGAACATCCAGCCGCCCATCCGGCCGATCTCGCCGACCTCCGCGCGCCGGAAGTCGAATCGCGGATGCCAGCGGAAGCCGACCCTCCGCATGGCTGGCCACATCGCCGCCGTCTGCAGCACGATGCCGAGCGTGGTGCCGATGGCCAGCAGCTGGACCTCGTGCGGCGAGATGGTCTCCGGCGTGAGGTTCGTCCCGGCCGTGAGGATCAGCGCGATGCCGACGAGGCTGACGACGACGTTGTTGACGATCGGCGTCCACATCGGGGAGGCGAAGCTGCCGCGGGCGTTCAGGATCGCGCCGTACAGAGAGCTGACTCCGTAGAAGAAGATCTGCGGGAGGAAGAAGTAAGTGAAGATCACCGTCAGGTGATAGGTAGCCGGGTTCGCCATCCCGTGGCCGTAGATCGCCGTGATCGGTATCGCCGCGGCCGTGGCGAGCACGGTGATGCCGCCGAGCGCGAACACCCCGAGGGTGAACATCCGCTGGTCGTAAGCCTCGCCGCCGTCGCGGTGGCTTCTGGCTGCCTTGACCAGCAGCGGCACGACAACGCTGGTCAGGATGCCGCCGAGCGCCAGGTTGTAGACGGCGTTCGGAACGGTGTTGGCGACGTTGTAGGCGTTGCCGAGATTCTGGGTGCCGATCGCGTACAGCAGGACCGCGGTGCGGATGAATCCGGTGGCACGGGAGGCGATCGTCCCGGCGGCCATGACGCTGCTGGAGCGGGCCATGCTCTGGCCGCGGCCGTTCCTGCTGCCGCCACCGCTGCTGCTACCGCCGCTGCCGCTGCCGCTGGTTCCGGCCGGTTTCGCGTCCGGCGCCAGGACCTCTCCGACTGGCGCGGCGACGAGTTTCGCATCCGGGGCCAGGGCCTCGCCCGCAGTGCCAGCGGGCCGCTCGGTTGTCGTCACGGGCGTGTGGCCGCGTCAGTCGTCCTTGAGGCGCGCTGCGGGCTGCGCTGCGGCCTGGTCAGCCGCGGCTGGCGAGCGGGGCCCGTGCCCGCGGCCCTGCCCGGCCGGACGCGCCGGATCCGCCCGGCTGGCAGCACGCGCTGCAGGCAGTCGTCATGCGCGGCCTGCTCCAGCTCGTCCCGCAGCGGCATCAGCTCGGCGCCGGGGTGGAGCCGGCCGACTGCGGCGGCGATCAGGAAGTCGGCCAGCGCGGGATTCTTCGGCAGGCAGGGCCCGCGCAGGTTGGTCCCGACGGCACTGTCCAGGATGACGCCCTCGGTGCCGGTGCCGCTGTTGCCATGTCCGGTGAGCACCAGCCCGAGTGGCTGTGCGGCCGTGCCGAGGTAGGTGCCGCCGCTGTGGTTCTCGAAGCCGACCAGGAGCCTGTCGTCCCACTGCACGACGAGCTCGCCGATCACCCGGTCGGCTTTCGCCTGCGCGATCGTGCCGTAGTCGTCGCCCAGCAGGGTGCTGCGCCGGATGGTCCAGCAGTCGAACAGGTCGACGCCCGGGTACTCAGCGCCCCGCTCCGGCTGGCAGAAGCGCCCGAACAGCTCGAAGCCCCCGCCGACGGCCAGCGCGGCCGTCCCGCCGGCGACCGCGTCGCGGATGCCCGGCGCCTTGACCTTGTGCAGGTCAGCGGCGACGAGCCGCTGCTGCGCCTCGCCGCCGCCGCCGATCAGGATGAGGTCAAGCCCCGCCGGGATCGGGTCGCCCAGCTTGAGCTCGGTGATCTCGGTCCCGATGCCGCGCCAGGCACAGCGCCGCCTGACGGTCTCGACGTTCCCGCGGTCGCCGAAGGTGGACATCATGTCCGGGTAGAGATAGCCGATGGTGATCTTCATGGCGGTCACAGTCCTGCTCCCCGATCCTCGATGCTGGCCTCCCGGCCGGCTGGCGCCGCCGGGTCGTCACCCTCGGCGATCAGCGGCGGCAGGTCAGCTGTCGTCGGCATGCTGACGGTCGACCCCGCGACCAGCGGCCGTACCGGCCCGGCCGACGGCATGTCCGCGGCGGGCAGCTCGACCGTCTGCAGCGGCAGGGCTGTCCGGCGCCGGACCGGCCGGGGTTGCACCGAAGCGGGCAGGGCCGGTGCCTGCGGCCGTATCCGCAGGCGGGGCCGCCTGGCCTGCTCCTGCTGCTCCCGGGCGAACTCCTGCCACAGCTCGCGGACGTAGCCATGACGCCGGAGCCAGGCCCTGATGCCGGACAGCACGACGGACGTGGACACGATCCACAGCGGCTGACCTGGCGGGGTCGCCGCAAGCGCGGCCTGGAACGCCGCCACCGGATCCGGCTGGACGATGACATCGCCGGGATCGGGCCATCCGGCGTACTTCAGCCTGACGGCCAGGTCGGCGGCGCGGTTGCCGGACACGACCGGGACGAGCACCAGGCCCGCTATCGCGTCGAAGTCGACATCCCAGATCCACGAGGTGTCCGGCTGCTTGCCCGGATTGGTGTTCAGCCCGAGCAGCATCCGCTTCGGCAGACCGTCGCCCAGCACCGCCCTCAGCACCTCGGTGTAGCCGTTGGCGTTCTTGGCCAGCGCGAGATAGACGTCGCGGCCGTCGACCTCCACCCGCTCCATGCGGTACGACCCGGCGGTGATCTCGCCGACCGCCTGCAGCGACTCCTCAGGCAGCTGGCACTGGGTCGCGGCCGCGACGGCGGCCAGCGCGTTGTAGGCGTTGTACAGGCCGGGCAGCGGGACGCTGATGACCGTGGTCGCGGCGGGCGTTGCTATCTCCAGCCGGGTGGACTGCGAGCCGATGAGCTCGATCCCGGTAGCCCGGATGTCTGGCTCCGGCCGGGCGAGCCCGCAGCCCGGGCAGGCCCAGTGCCCGAGATGAGCGTAGAAAACGCTGCTGTAGGCCAGCTCGCCACCGCAGCGCGGGCAGCGCGGGCAGTCCGACGTCGGGTCAGGCTCGCTGCGGCACGGCCCGGTGTCCGCCATGCCGAAGTACAGCCGCGGGTTGGGCAGATCCGCCGCAAGGCAGGCGATACGCGGGTCGTCGGCGTTCAGGATCAGCGTGGTGTCCGGCGGTAGGCTGCGCATGGTGCGCTCGAGCAGGCCCATGATGTAGGCGGGCTCGAAGTAGCGGTCGAGCTGATCACGGAAGAGGTTCGTGACGACGATCGCGGCCGGATGCCTGATGTGCGGCATCACCTCGGGGAACGAGCCCTCGTCGACCTCGAACAGGCCGATCGCGCGGAAGTCCTGCCGCAGCCGCCCGGTGGGCGCGGCGTGCGCGACCATCGTGGTGGCAAGGCCCGACAGCTGGTTCGAGCCCTCGCCGTTGAGTACCGGGTGCAATCCGCCGGCCCGCATGATCTGCGCCAGCATCCGGCAGGTCGTGCCCTTGCCATTGGACCCGGTTACCAGCACGCAGCCGCGTGCCAGCTCGGCGATCATGCCGCCCAGCGCGCCCGGATCGACCCTGAGCATGACCTGCCCTGGAATGGCCGTTCCGTTGCCCTTGCCGAGCCGCCTGATTCCGTTCCGGGCTGCCTTTCCCATTGCCACCGCTATTGACCGGCGAGCCATTGCGACAGCGTTCAACCGAACCGTTCTGCCTGAGGCCACTGTGCTCCCCTGAATTGGCCGCGACCCGAAGGCCGCAGCACATCCCGTCCCCGTCGTACTCGCCGGTGTCGTCGTCGCCGATGCTGCAGTCCGGCGGCCGAGATCGGCAAGGGGAGGCATTCCCGGAAGGGAAGCCGTCCCCATGGCCGGCTGCTGACGTGCACCCGGGCAGATGGAGGTGTTCCCGGTGCCGGCGGGAAGATGGCCGGCTATCCGCATCCTTTAAGAAACTTTGCCGACAACTGATGATTCTGTGCCGACTAATGTCTGTCGTATTTCGGGCCGGGCTGCGCCGGTACAGACTGGCGCAGGCTAGTGCGTTCCCGTCATATGCCAGATCCAGATATTCGGCGTTATCGGCCATGCAGGACTAGCGCGGGTACATCCCGCCGTCCAGGGAGATGACCTGGCTGGTCAGGTACGGGTTGCGCAGGACGGCCAAGGCGAGGTCGGCGACCTCCGCCGGCCGCCCGAGCCGCCCGACCGGGACGAGCCTGCGAAGGTCATCCGGCTCGCCGGGCAGCATGCCGGTGTCGGTAATGAGCGCGGGCGCGAGCGCGTTGACGGTGACGCCCGAGGCGGCGAATCTGGCGGCCAGCGAGTGCGTGAGGCCGTGCAGGCCCGCCTTTGATGCCGCGTAATGCGGCCCCACTACCCCGCCGGTGAAGGCGGCCACCGACGACATGAACAGCACCCGGCCGTAACCGCGCCGTGCCATCGGCGGCACGAGCCGCTGCGACAGCAGGAACGGTGCCCGCAGATTGACCGCCACGGTCTCGTCGAATTCCTCGACCTCAATGCCCTCCAGCTGCTGCCGCTGGCCCGTGCCGGCGTTGCTGACCAGAATGTCGACCGGTCCGAACGCATGCTCGGTGTCCTCGGTCAGCCTGGCGACCTCGGCTGCGTAGGCCAGGTCGGCGCTCAGCGCAGCTGCCCGCCCGCCCGCCGCGGTGATCTGCCCGGCCAGCTGCTGGGCGGCGGCGTCGCTCGCCCCGTAGCCGATGGCCACGCTGGCCCCGGCGTCGGCCAGGGCCAGCGCGATGGCCCGCCCGATCCCGCCGCTGCCGCCGGTCACCAGCGCGACGCGCCCGGCCAGGCTGTCCGGTGCCGCCGGGGCCGCCTGCTCCTCCTGCATGTTCACCACGCTAGCGGACGGCGGGCTGGGTACCGGTGACCCAGTCGGGCCCCGCCCGGCCAAGCAGGGACGTGGCGATGGCCCCGGCTGCTATCGCGACGAGGGCGATCAGCAGCGGGTACCAGATCCGGGCGTGCAGTACCAGGGCCGCGCCGGCCAGCGCGCCGGCCAGCATGGCCGCGACCGCGGTCAGCCGGCGGCCTGCCTGCGAGCCGCTGCCGCCCGCCAGGCGACTGTCGGCTGCGATCCCGGTGAGGGTGAGCGTGAGCACGGTAGTAGTGAGGTCAGGTACTGCGAGCTTGCGCGCCGCGGCGTTCTGGATGCCCATCGAGATGCCGAGCATGGCGATGAGCGCATAGCGGAATCCGGTGGTGACCGGGCTGCCGCCGACGGCGGCGAGCACGACGGCGACGGCGATGAAGACGGCCTGGGCCCCGGCTGCCGAACTGTGCAGCCGCCCGCGGTGCTCGCTGAACCTGGTGCTCAGCCTGCCCCCGGCCAGGGCGCCGGCGGCGAAGGCGGCGATGGCGGCCAGTGAGGCCCCGATCGAGAAGCCCGGCGCCCCGGCCAGCGCGAAGCCGAGGAAGACGATGTTGCCGGTCATATTGGCGACGAAGACATGGCCGAGCGTCAGGTAGCTGAAGGCATCCACCAGCCCGGTGACCACCGTCATGCTGAGCAGGACGGGCGGCAGCGGCCCGTGCCGGTGGTCGGCGCCCGGCACCACGGTGGCGCGGACACCTGCGAGGAAGGCTGTCATCTCACTGCTCCCGTCTGGCTCGCCGTTCCCCTGCAACGCAGCTGACTCGCGCCGGCCAGGCCCGCGGGCTGGTGCTGACAGGGCAGAATCAGGAGCATGCAGACTCTTCAGGTAGCAGTCGTCGGCTCCGGCCCGGCAGGCCTGTACACGGCCGAGGCGCTGATCAAGCAGGCAGCGGCGCTTGACCCGCCGCTGGCCATCCGGGTGGACGTGATCGACCGGCTGCCGACACCTTACGGCCTGGTGCGTTACGGGGTCGCGCCCGACCACAAGTCGATCAAGTCGATCGCTGAGTACCTGCGCAATGTCCTGGAGCACGAGCAGGTCAACTTCATCGGCGGCGTGCACCTGGGCGATGACGTGACCCGCGAGGATCTGCTGGCCGTCTATGACGGTGTCGTTTACGCCACCGGCGCGATGCGCGACCGGCGCCTGGCGATCCCCGGTGAGGACCTGCCCGGCAGCGTCGCGGCCACTGACTTCGTCAACTGGTACTGCGGCCACCCGGACGTTGACTCGTCCGCGTTCACGCTGGATGCCGAGTCGGTGGCGGTCATCGGCGTCGGGAACGTGGCCGTCGACGTTGCCCGCATCCTGGTGCGCAACCCGGTCGAGCTGCGCGAGACCGACGTGTCCCAGCCGGTCCTGGACGCACTCATGGCCAGCAAGGTCCGCGAGGTGCACATGATCGGCCGCCGCGGGCCGGCCCAGGCCAAGTTCACCACGAAGGAACTGCGCGAGCTCGGCGAGCTGGCGGGCGTGGACATCGTCGTCGGGGACGGCGAGGCGGACCTGGACGCCTTCGACGCGACCGGGGAGAGCGCGCGGCTGGCCGAGTCCGACCGGCACGTGCGGGGCAATTATGCCGTCATCAGGGACTGGGCGGGCAGGGCGCCGGCGGGCGGCGCCCGCCGCCTGAACGTCAGGTTCTGGCTGCGGCCGGTGGAGATCCAGGGCGGGAACGCGGTCGAGGGCCTGACTCTCGAGCGCACCCGGCTGGACGAGACGGGGAACCTGGTCGGCACCGGGGAGCTGGAGACGCTGCCGGTCCAGCTGGTCCTGCGCTCCGTCGGATACCAGAGCGTCCCGCTGGCCGGCGTGCCGTTCGATGAGCGGACGTCGACGGTGCCGAACGCGGCAGGCCGCGTCCTCGGACCGGACGGCCAGCCGCTGCCCGGCGAGTACGTGGCCGGCTGGCTCAAGCGCGGCCCGACCGGGGTCATCGGCACGAACAAGTCGGACGCGGCCGAGACGGTGCGCTCCCTGCTGGCCGACCTGGCCGGCGGTCCGGGGCCGGACGACGTGCAGCTGCCCAGGGCAGGCTTGCTGCGGCTGCCGGCGGCGGCGGAGGCCATCGCGGCGGAAGTCGTGTCGGCGCTGCACCAGTTGCTCGCCGAGCGCAAGATCAGGCATGTCAGCTACGCGGACTGGCTGAAGATCGAGGCGGCGGAGAAGGACCTGGCGGCCAGCCTGGGCCGCGGCGCCCGGGTGAAGCTGCCCAGCCGGGACGAGATCCACCGGGCCGGCGGCCTGTCCTGACCCAGCCTGTCCTGAGCGGCGCCGGCGCCTGTCCGGGCACAATCGCGGACCCAGAGGCGTGACTACCAAACGTTTCCGGCTGATGCGGTTACCATTCATTCAGCTTTAGCTTCGGACCAGGTCACGACTTGCCCAGCGTGCCGCCTGTGGTGGCGAGGCACATGTATTATCTCGCGGGTACTTGCTTGCGAAACGCCGGAATTGCCAGGTTGTTTCGACCGAACCGTGGTGGCCAGGGTCAGGTGGCCCCGAGGCACAGCGAGAGGTAGCTGAGTGGATTCAGTGCGTTACGACAGCGAGCCCGAGGTCGACGTCGAGCAGCTCCGGGGCGACCGGAAGACCCAGCACGACGTGCTGGAGGCGCTCGCTGAGTGCGAAAATCACCGCAGGTGGTTCGCCGCGTTCGCGCGTCCTTACCTCGGTGAGCACCCGATCGAGATCGGCAGCGGCTTCGGGGATTACGCCAAGGAGTGGATCCCGGCGGCCGAGAAGTTCACGGCGACCGAGGCGGATCCGGCGCTGCTGCCCGGCCTGCGCGCTGAGATGGCGGCCTACCCGAACGTGACCGTCCGCCAGGTGCTGCTGCCCACCGAGGACCGCGCTGACCATTCCTGCCTGGTCTCCTACAACGTCCTCGAGCACATTGATGACCACATCGGGGCTCTGCGGAGCATGGCCAGGCTGGTGCGGCCGGACGGCTACATCGTGCTGGTCTGCCCGGCTTTCCCGTTCGCCATGAGCCCGGTCGACATCGCGACGGGGCACGTCCGCCGGTACACCAGGCGCTCGATGACCAGCGCGCTCTCGGCCGCCGGGCTCGATGTCGTCGAGGTCAGGTACGCGAACTCACTGGGCCTGATCTGCTACTACGCCTTCACCAGCCTGCTGCGCCGGCAGCCCAAGATCGGCGGCACGATCAGCTTTTATGACCGCCTGGTCGTGCCGGTCGTGCGATTCGCCGAGCGGCTCATGGGGCGCCGGCCGCCGTTCGGGCAGTCGGTCTTCGCGGTCGGCCGGGTCAGAGAAGAAGCTGAGCAGGTAGACGAGGGATGAGTCAGTCGGGCGAGCGCACGGTGGTCGTCGAGGGCCCGCCACCGCCGCGCACGTCCCGGTCGCTGGCACGGGCACTCAGAGTCGTCGACGCCGGCCCGGTGTGGCTGTACCGTGCCGCGCTCGCCTCGCTGGCGGCCACCTGCGTGCTGGCGATCGGGATCGCGCTGTACGTGCGCCCGGCCGGGCATCTGCTCCGGCCGCAGAAGGAAATCATCCTGCTGGGCCTGCTCGGCCTGTTCGCCGTCGGGGTCCTGATCCTGATTGCCGTCATCTGGCCGGCCCCGCGCCGCGCGGCCTTCCTTGACCGGCTCGTGGCTCCGGACCAGCGCGCGGCCATCTGGCTGGCGCTGGCGGTCTGGTTCCCCTTCCTGCTCATCGCCGCCTACTACCGGTGCAAGGCGACGCTGCCCTCGCCGATCGTGTGGATCTCGTTCGGGTTCATGGACAAGCGCTGGGTGACGGCCACCTACCTGCTGGGCGCGCTCGCGCCGATGCTCGTGCTTGTCGCCGCGGCCCGCGTGCTGGCGGCCGGCCGGGCCCACCCGCCGAGCTGGCGCGCCTGGTTCCGCGAGCTCGGCCCGCGCCGGGGAGCAGAGCCGGACGACGCCGCCGCCGCTTCCGGCACTGCCGCTTCCGGCACTGCCGCTTCCGGCACCGGCGCCCCCGCTGCGTCGACTCACCCGGCCGCGGCCGTGAGTACCGCTCGCCGCGGCGGTGCGGCTCACGCCGCCGCCGCGAGCCGGTTCCGGGGCGCGGCGGTCCTGCGGATCTCGGCCGGCGTCCTGACCGCACTCGGCCTGGCCTACTACTTCTACGGGCCGCCCTGGTTCCTGAACCGGACCTTCGGGGCCAGCGGGATCGGCACCCAGGAGGACGTGTTCCTCAGCGGCTTCCAGGCCATCTCCAAGGGCGCCGTGCCCTATATCGGCCCGGCCGCCATTCAGTACGGCCCCGGCGCCCAGCTGCTGTCCTACTGGTATATGAAGCACGTCGCCACGTTCTCAGTTGTCGGCTTCCGCGAGTCGTGGGCCATGTTCGAGTGGGCCGGGGCGTCGATCTTCTTCGTCGTGCTGTTCCTCTCGCTCGGCTACCTCCGCGGGCTCTTCGCGGCGCTGATGTCAGCGCTGATCTACCCGGCCCTCCAGCTGCTGGGTTTCGTGCCGGGCGGCGCCTACAGCGGGTTCTTCGGCTGGGCTAACCCCCTTCGCTACGTTGGCGCTATCTCGCTGCTCCTGCTACTGCCCGCGGTGATCAGAAGATCGCCCGGCTGGCGCGGCCTGGCCGGGGGGGCCGTTCTCGGCGTGCTGTGGGGCGGGCTGTCTTACGTTGCCCAGGAGAACCTTGCCGCGGGACTCGTCGGCGCGCTCGCCATCGGCGCGCTGCTGCTGCTCAGCGGCAGCTCGTCGTGGCGCTCGGTCCTCTCCGGGCTGGCCGCGGTAGCGGTCGGGTTCGTCCTGATCTGGCTCCCGGTGCTGGCCTATTACCTCTCCAAGGGCCTGCTCGGGCGGTTCCTGTACCTGTACGTCCTCATCACCAGGGCGGTGGCCGAGGGGTACAGCAACACGCCCTATGGCGGCGTCAAGCCCTCCAGGGGCGAGATCCTCTACGACGCCCCGTGGGTCCACATGTACTACATTCTGCCGTTCTTCCTGGTGCTGCTGGCGCTGCTGACGATCGTGCAGTTCCGCCCGTTCCGTATCGCCACGGACTGGTCGCGGGACCGGATCATGGTGGTCGCGGTCGTGCTGACCACGATCCTGCTGTACCAGGGTGCGCTGCTGCGCTCGGATGCTGACCACCTGACCGGGACGCTGCTGCTACTGCCCGCGCTGGTAGTGACCGTCGCCAGCGTGCTGCCGCGCCTACTCGGGGCACACCGGCGCGCGACTCTCGTCGGCGCGGGCGTCCTCGTCGTCGTGGTCTCCTTCCTGCTCCTGCCGTCGAAGACCTTCCGGCTGCCACATATTCGTGATGAGGCGGAGGCCCCGCTGCTGGACCGCCAGCGGCTCGCCGCCGAGCCTGTGCCGGCGACACCGGCGACGGTCGCTGCGCAGCGGGCCGGGGCCGGCCTGTGGGCCGCACCGACGTGCTGCCAGCGGGATGCCGAGTCGATGGGCCGCTTCCTGACGCTGGCCAACCAGATCCATGCCGCGGTTGGCTCGCGCACGACGTATGTCGTCGGCTTCCCGGCCGCGTATCCGGGCCTCATCTACTTCGTCGCGGATATCAGGCCCGCCCCGGTGCCACTCGACCTGCACACCATGGTCTTCAACACCCGCCAGCTGGCGGTGTACGAGGCGTACTACCGCAGCTACGTGGTGCCGCGGACGCAGGCCCTGGTCACCCGGCATCTGAACGTGCAGGACGTGCGGGAGTTCCGCAGCCAGCACCCGCACGTGAAGATCATCACGCTGAGCTATCGCGGGAAGCCGTACTACGTGGTGCTGAGCTCCGGCTAGCGCTGCTGGCGAATCACCCGGTACGGGTGGTCGGCCTTTCTTACTGCCCGGGTATGGCGCAGAGCTACCGGACAGGAAGAAGGTTCCCGATGTCGGCCGTGAAGAGCCCGCCGGCTGCTGCTGCGTCCCCGTCCACGTCCCGGCCGCGAGCCAGGAAGCCTGCCTGGCCGGAGCCCGGCAGCCTGACCAGTCCGGCCGAGCGCGCGAGCTTCGGCAAGGCCGCCAGGGGACTGATACCCCGCGAGGATCATGCGGCGTTTGACCTGCCCTACGACCGCTCCGATCCGGTTGACCTGCTTGAGCTCCAGGGCCAGACCCGGGTTCGGGAGCTCGTGCCGGTGCGCTACGGCCGGATGCTGGCCTCGCCGTTCGCGTACTTCCGCGGTGCCGCGCTGCCGATGGCCAGTGACCTGGCGTCGACGCCGGTCACCGGGATGACCGTGCAGGCCTGCGGCGACGCGCACCTGTCGAACTTCGGCGTGTTCGGCTCGCCGGAGCGGCGGCTGGTGTTCGACATCAACGACTTCGACGAGACGCTGCCTGGCGCGTGGGAATGGGACGTCAAGCGGCTGGCCGCCAGCATCGAGATCGCCGGCCGCGAGAACGGCTTCAGTCAGAAGCAGCGCAGGAAGGCCGTCCTGGCCGCGGTCCGCCGCTACCGCGATGCGATGCGCGACTTCGCCGGGATGACCAGCCTGGACGTCTGGTACGCCCACCTGGACCTGGATCAGATGTATGCCGATCTCAAATCCAGCATCGGCGGCAGGCTGCGCAGGAAGCTCGATCAGGGCCTGGTCAAGGCCAGGACCAAGGACAGCATGCAGGCGCTGACGAAGCTGACGACTGTCGTTGACGGCCGGCCCAGGATCGTCGCCGATCCGCCGCTGATCGTCCCGGCAGCCGACCTTGCCGGCGAGGAGGGGACGGCCGACTTCCAGGCCATGATCTGGGGCCTGCTGGCGTCCTACCGGCGCACGCTGCGCGAGGACGCGGCCGAGCTGCTCGGCCGCTACCAGGTCGCCGACCTGGCCAGGAAGGTCGTCGGCGTCGGCAGCGTCGGCACCCGCTGCTGGATCCTGCTCCTGCTCGGCGGCGGCCAGACCGATCCGCTGTTCCTCCAGGTCAAGGAGGCCGAGCGCTCGGTGCTCAGCGAGTTCGCCGGGCCCAGCCAGTACGACAACCACGGGCAGCGCGTGGTCATCGGCCAGCGGTTCACTCAGGCGGCCAGCGACGTGTTTCTCGGCTGGGTCCGGGTCGAGGAAGGGATCGACGGGCGGCCGCACGACTACTACACCCGCCAGCTGCGGGACTGGAAGCTGTCCGCCGAGATTCAGGGCATGCCGCCCGACTGGATGCGCCGGTACGCCGGCTTCTGCGGCTGGACGCTGGCCCGTGCCCACGCCCGGACTGGTGACCGGTGCGCCATCGCGGGTTACCTCGGCTCGTCGGATGTCTTCGACGAGGCCGTCGCCGAGTTCGCCGCGAGTTACGCCGACCAGAACGAGCGCGACTACGCCGAGCTGGCCGAGGCGGCGAAGTCGGGCCGGATTACGGTGCAGGCCGGCCTGTAGGGCCACCGCCGGGCGCGGCCTGCTCAGGTCCGGCCGCCGCGGCCAGGCTGGCGGCCAGCGCGCGCATTCGCTCGATGAGCTCGGGCGGCTCGAGAACGTTGAAGCGCAGTCCCATCATCGCGACCATGACGGCGATCGCGTCCAGGGAGTCCGATCCGCTGACCAGCACGCAGCCGTCCGGACCGGCCGGCTCGAGCACGCCGGCGCTGGGCGGCACCTGCTCCGCGACGGTCTGCGCTGGCGCGTGCACCAGGATCCGGGCCTGGTAGCGGTACGGCGCCGTGGTCACCGCCCGCGCCACGAAAGCGGCCGCGTCCGGCGGATCCCTCGGGGCGAACCGGACGCCCGTCAGCTGCGGTCCGGTAATCCGGTCGCAGCGGAAGGTGCGCCAGTCAGCGCGGTTCAGGTCGCGTGCGACCAGGTACCAGCGGTAGCTGGCCTGCACGAGCCGGTGCGGCTCGACAAGGCGGCTGGTGAGCTCGCCGCCGTGGCTGCGGTAGCCGAACTCAAGCCGCTCGCAGTGACGGCAGGCGCGGGCAATGGTCACCAGGGTCTCAGCGTCAATCGCAGGCACCGGGCCGGCCAGCGGCACCGTGGCGTGGCCGATGGCGGCTGCCCGCTCGCGCAGCCGCGACGGCAGGACCTGCTCGAGCTTCGCCAGCGCGCGCAGCGATGCCTCGCCCACGCCCGACACCGAGTGCGCCGGGGCTGATCGCAGGCTCAGCGCGACCGCGACCGCCTCGTCGTCATCGAGCAGCAGGGGCGGCAGCGAGGCGCCGGCACCGAGCCGGTAGCCGCCGGCGACGCCCGGTGCCGCGTGCACCGGGTAGCCCAGGCTGCGCAGCCTGGCGATGTCGCGGCGCAGCGTCCTCGGCGTGACGTCGAGCCTGCTGGCCAGATCCGCGCCGCCCCAGTCCGGCCTGACCTCCAGCAGCGACAGCAGCCGCAGCAGCCGGGCCGAGGTTTCCACCATGAATGTCAGTCTGGCAGCAATTGAGGACCGTTTCTGTCCGCATGCGGGTCTAGCGTCTGTGCGCATGGACAAGGACAGAACAGCTGACATCGACTGGAACAGCGAGCTCGTGGATCAGCTTGAGTGGCACTGGGACAATCAGCTCCGGCCGCGGCTGGACGGGCTCAGCGACGCGGAGTACTTCTGGCAGCCCGTACCCGGCTGCTGGACGATCAGCCGCCGTGGCGAGAGCGATGCGCCGATCTCGGCGGGCGCCGGCGACTTCACGATGGACTACTCCCTGGAGCGCACGGACCCGGAGCCAGTGACCACGATCGGGTGGCGGCTGGCCCACATCATCGTGGGCGTGTTCGCGTCGCGGAACGCCACCCACTTCGGCGGCCCGCCGGCCGACTACCGGACCTGGGAGTACGCGCCGACCGCGACGGAGGCCCTCCGGCAGCTGGACGACGCTCATGCCGCCTGGATCGCCGGGGTCCGCGGCCTCGGGGCCGCCGGCCTGGCGTTCTGCACGGGCCCTGAGGAAGCCGACGGCCAGTACGCGGACGCCCCGTTTGCCGCGCTGGTGCTGCACATCCATCG
>Ga0302325_10006006_pt1 | contig 27468 bp, 16 predicted proteins | sample Palsa_T0_2_FD_201948 | JGI IMG/M metagenome (GOLD analysis project Ga0302325, IMG submission 201948) | Peat permafrost microbial communities from Stordalen Mire near Abisko, Sweden - Palsa_T0_2 | ecosystem: Environmental > Terrestrial > Soil > Palsa > Peat permafrost | place: Sweden: Abisko... | reverse complement strand
TGTCGCGCCGGCTCGATGACGGACTTACCGCGCTCCCCGGTGTACGAGCGCTGAGCAGCAATTTTGAGTTGATCGCTCAGCGGCCGCGCATGGCGTCGCCCAGCTCCACGTGATTGTCGGCCAGGATCGATCCCACCGCGCGTTCCAGCGCGGCTCGGGCTTTGAGGTAGGCGCTCTTGGCGACCACCACCGTTGATCGAGCCTGCGCCAAGAAGCTCTGATACTGAATGATAAAAAAGCTGGTGGACGCTCCAACGTCGAACTTGGCCTGCTCGGCTTCTAGCGATTCCTGCTGTAACGCCTGCGTTTGGAGCGCGGCTTCGTAGGACGAGCGAGCGCGTCGCATCGCGACCAGGGCGTCCTCCACCTCGAGCTCGGCCTGCTTGCGGAACTGTTCCATGCGGATCTGCGTCTGCCGCAATTGAATCTGATCCCGCGTTACGTCGGCCTGCGCGATGCGGTTGCGCAGGGGCAAGGTCACGTTGAGTCCGACTCCGTAAGTCGGATACTTGCGCGTCGCCAGTTGCTCCAGGGCCGTCCCATAACCGCCGATAAAGGTCGAGTTCGGGTACGGGGTAACCGGGCTGGCTTCGCCCGCGAGCGCGCTGTTCTGCGCCACTCCCACCAGATCGATTTCGGGAAGAAGCTCGTTCCGCGAGCCTTCCAAGCTGATCTGGGTGTTGTCCACCTGAATGCCGGCCTGGAGAAGATCGGGGCGATGAGCAAAGGCTGCCGCGAGCAGCTCCCGGATGGGCGCGATTTCATCCCGTTCCGGGACTTGGATCGTATCCGTCGGAATGAGACGGGCCGTGAGGACTTCGGGGTCGTCGGAGTCGCGCCGCGTGATGACGTTTTTCACGATCGCCTCCTGCTCCTCCAGCAGACCTCTGGAGTTAATCAGGTCCTGGCGAATCGAATAAACCTGAGCGTTGGCGCGCGTCAGTTCGATCGGCGCTTGCGTGCCTTCGTCCACCTGCGCCTTGGTGTCGGAATAAAGCCTCTCCGCGGACGCCAGAGTCTCTTCCTTCACCTTCACGTCTTCATACAACGCCACCAGATCCGTATACAGACGAACCACTCCATACACCGTAGCGATGAGTTGCTGCTGGAGCAGAAGCCCGGCGATTTTTCGCTCGTTCTTGGCTATTCGAATGAAGCGGCGGTTCAAAGCCAATCCGAATCCTCGCAGCAATGGTTGCGTGATCGTGAATCCGAGATTCGACGTGGTGTAAGGGCTATAGGAACTCTGGATGGAGTTCAATGTCTGCCGTTGATTGTTAAACGCGACGTTCAGTTGAGTGCCCGGCCCGAATCCCTGCGTGTAGCCGACGTCGGCGAGCGTCGTATTGGTGGTTAGCGCGTTGGTGCCATACGCCGCCGGCTCGTTCTCCGGAGTGGTCTGGTGGGCCCAGTTCAGTTGCCCCACCAGCGCGGGATCGAACTGCGGAATCGCCGGTCCGGTTGACAAAGGAAGCGCGCCTTGCACCGAGAGATTGTCCTGCGCCTCCGCCAAAGCGCCCAGCTCGGAGGGATTAGTGGGCACGGACCCAGCGCTGAAAGTCGGCGACGCTGCGTTGGTTACCAACGGACTATCCGGTCCGCCGACGCCCACTGGAACCTCCGCCAGATTGTACAGGAGTCCGCGCAGTTGTCCGCCACCCTTGGCCCGCTGGACTTCGGTATCCGCCGACGGCGGCGTGTAGCGCTGCAATTCGATATCGAGATTGTTCTCGATAGCCAGAGCGATGGCGTCGGTCAGCGACAGATAGATGTTGCCGGACCGCAACAACTGATGGATGCGGGCGGAGTTGCTCATATCCACCGGCGCGATGGGATGCTCCTCATAAGGCCTGGCAGACCGGCGCCAAACGGAAGGGATCCCATCACCGGCTGGAAGGCACGGCGAATCGGCGAGCAAAGCGAGAGTGACCACAATGCAGGTTTTTTTCATCGATGTTCTTCTGGATTGGAATATAGCGCAGGCGCGCTCGCGCGCGGCTCTTCCACTAACATGCGAACGCCCTGCGGCCGGGAGCGCGCCGCATCAATGCTGGACTGGCCGTTTCGACTCGCCTCCGCCCGCCGCCCCTACTGGACGAACGCGAACGCCCTCTTGCACGGAATCGTTCGGGTTCACGATCACTCGCGCGCCTTCCGTCAGGCCCGACAGGACCTCGATGCGGTCGCCGAAATCGCGCCCCACCAGGATAGGCTGAAAGTGAACTTTGTTGTTTTGGTCCAGCAGAGCAACCACGGTACCCTCCGGGCGCACCACCAGTGTGTCGCTCTGGAGCAGTAACGGGGGATCCTTGCGGGGCAGCTTCAGGTCCACCTCGACGTACATCCCGGGCAGCAGCTTGCCCTCGGAATTCGGAACTTGAACCTCGGCCAGCAGCGTGCGGCTGGAAGGATCGAGCGCATTGGAAGTCCGGGTTACGGTTCCCAGGAATTTCCGGTCCGGAAGCTCGGCGGTGCTGAGTTCCGCCTTCTGGCCGACGTGGAGATCCGATGCGCTGGACTGTGGAACATTCACGTAAGTTCGCAGCAGGTTGGTTTGTGCGATGCGGAAAAGCAGCGTGCTGCCGGTATTTACCAGCGCGCCCACGTCCACATTGCGCAAGGTAATGACGCCTTCGAAAGGCGCTCGAACTTTCAGGTAGCCCTGAAGTTCCGACAGGCGGCTGACGTTGGCTTCGGCCGCGGTCAGATTTCCCCGCGCGGCGGCCACGGCTCGATCCAGCGCCCGAACGTTGGCGGCCTGCGCCTGATATTGGGCCTGATATTGATCGTTCTCCTGCTTGGAAACCGCGCCTCGGCGCACCAGATTGTCCCAGCGCGTAGCGGTTACTTGAGCGAGCGACTCGTTGGCTTTGCCCTGCTCGAGCGCGGCGCTGGAGCGTTCCAAATCCGCTTGCACCTGTACCACCGCGGCCTGCGCCTGGCGAACCTGCTGATCGAGATCGGGAGCTTCGATTTCGGCGAGCAGTTGTCCGGCCTTCACACGATCGCCGATGTCGGCGTAACGTTGCTTCACGTATCCTTCGGCGCGCGCGAGAATGGGCGCTTCGGTGACGGCTTGAATATTACCGGGCAATACCAGATTGCCGGTGGCGGAACCGCGCCGGGCCACGGCAAAACTGGCCTCGGGCAGGGATTCCTGGTGAGCGTCGGCTTCGGCCACCAATTGCAGCTCGCGGCGTTGTCGCGGAATGTAGCCGAGCACGAACGCCGCCGCGAAAAGCGCGGCAACCAACACCAGCAGACCGGCGATAGCTTTCTTGGATGGACGCGAGGGACGATCCAGCGCTGTGTGTCCCGCGGTTTGAGCGAGCTTGTGCTCCTCCAACTCGCGCTTGAGCCTCTCCACTTCCGCGCGCAGCTGATCTTCCACGTGCGGCGCGGTCCCGATCGGATTGTGCGACTCTTCTCTCACTTAGTAGACCTTTATCTCCTGCTCCAACCATTCGCGCTCTTCATCCTCGATGCGCCGGTCGTGATCGATGGGCGGCTGCTTACGCAGGTAGGAATAAACGATCGGAACGACGAAGAGCGTGGTGACGGTGGCCATCAAAAGACCGCCGATCACAGCGCGGCCCAGCGGCGCATTCTGCTCGGCGCCTTCGCCGATGCCGAGCGCCATCGGCAACATTCCTAGTATCATGGCCGACGCCGTCATCAAAACCGGGCGCAGACGGGTAAACCCCGCCGATAATGCGGCCGCTCGCGCGCCTTTGCCTTCCATGCGCTCGTCGTTGGCGAACACCACCATCAGGATGGCGTTGGCCGTCGCCACGCCGATACACATGATCGCACCCATCAGCGATGGAACGCTGAACGTGGTTTGGGTGGCGAACAACATCCACAGAATGCCGGCCAGCGCTCCGGGCAGCGCCGTGAGGATGATGAACGGATCTACCCAGGATTGAAAATTGACCGCCATCAACAGGTATACCAGAACGATTGCGGCGATCAGGCCAAGGCCGAGGCGCTGGAAGGAACTTTGCATCGTGGCCGCCTGTCCGCGCAGCTTCAGCGAGCTGGCTGGCGGAATTTTCGTATCCTTCATGATTTTTTCCACCGCGGACGCGACGGAACCCAGATCGCGGCGATCCACGTTGGCGTATACATCGAATACCGGCTGCACATTGTAGTGGTTCACGATCTCGGTGGTGGAAGAATGGTCCATGGTGGCCAAATTCGCGAGCAGTTGCGTCTGATAAGGCAGCGCTCCAGGATTGCCATAGGCCATGGAAGCCTGATTGGGAGCCGCGCCGGTGGCCGCGTCGGTGGGGTTCGAAAGGCCGGCCATCGATCCCGCCGTGTTGGTCATCTCCGCGGGGTTGGGAAGCGAGACGGGCGTGCGCATGAGCGCGTCCACGGAATTGATTTTGTATTGCGGCGTCTGTACCAGGATCTGATAGTTGACGCCGTTGGCCCAGTTCAGCCATTGGTTGGGCGCCACCTGCCCGCTGCCGGCCAGCGAGATCAGGAGGCTATTGGCGACGTCGCGCTGCGTGAGTCCGATTTGACCGGCCTTGGTCCGATCGACGTTAACCCGAAGCTCGGGAGCGTCCACCACCTGATGGACATGCACGTCGGCGGCGCCTGGAATCTTCGCGATCCGCCGAGCCAGTTCTTGCGCGACCTTATAATTCGGCGTCGCATCCCGGCCCGTGATCTGGACGTCAATGGGCGCGGGCAGGCCGAAGTTCAGAATCTGATTGGTAATGTTGGCGGCTTCGAAGAAGAAGAGCACGTCCGGGAACTTCTCGTTCAGCTGTTTGCGGAGGCGGTCGGTATAGATCGTCGTGGAAGAATGCTCCGGCTTGAGCGAAATGAGAATGTCGCCGTCGCCCGAACTGATCGTGGGATTGTCGCTGAATCCCAGGTTGAATCCGCCGGCCGGCAGTCCGATGTTGTCCAGAATCGTGTCCAGCTCGCGGGCGGGAATCACGGCGCGAATCGCGTTCTCGATGCCGGCGAACACCATCTCGGTTTTCTCGATGCGCGTGCCGGCGGGCGCGCGCGCGTGCAGGCGAATTTGGCCGGAATCCACAGTGGGGAAGAAGTCGCGACCCACCAGAAAAACCAGCCCCAAAGATCCGAGCGCGAACGTCATGAAACCGGTGAGGACGCCGGCCCGATGATCCAGCGCCCAGTCGAGCAAGCCGGTATAAGCCGCTCGGAGCCGCTCGAACCGTCGGTTAAACGCGAAGTGAACTCGCCATATCAACGAATGCCCCGACGCCGTGGCCCCCTCGCCGTGCTCCCCGCTCCGGTACATCTCCACCTCCACTTTGAGAAGGTAGTGAACCATGGTTGGAATTAAAGTGCGCGAGAGCATATAGGAAGCCAGCATCGCGAACACTACCGCGAGCGCGAGCGGAGTGAACAGATACTTGGCGGCGCCTGTAAGCAACAGCACCGGCACGAATACAATGCAAATGGAAAGGGTCGAGACCAGCGCCGGAACCGCGATCTGCATGGCGCCATCCAGCACAGCCCGAACCAGCGGCTTTCTCATCGCCAGATTGCGGTGCGTGTTCTCGATTTCCACCGTCGCGTCATCCACCAGAATTCCCACTGCCAGCGCCAGCCCGCCCAGCGTCATGACGTTGATGGTCTGTCCCATCAGATTGAGGATGATCAGCGAAGTCAGGATCGACAGCGGAATCGAAATGCAAACGATCACGGTGCTGCGCCAGCTCCCCAGGAAAAGAAGAATCATGAGCCCGGTGAGGATGGCCGCGCTGATGGATTCCTTCAACACCCCCGAGATCGCGGCTTTCACAAACACGGACTGATCGAATAGCTGGCGGATGGTCAGCTCCTTAGGCATGGCCGCCAGGATCTTGGGCAGCGCTTTTTTCACCGAGTTGACGATGTCCAGCGTGGAAGCCTGCCCGTTGCGCATGATCACCAGGAGCACGCCGCGGGTGCCGTTGGTGCGCACGATATTGGTCTGCACGCCGTACCCGTCGCGCACATTCGCGACATCTTTCAAATAAACCGTCGCGCCGTTCACCGTCTTCACTGGAAGATTGTTCATCTCGGCCAGCACCACGGGGCTGCTGTTGAGCTGGACTTGGTATTCCCGATCGCCGATCTTAATCGTGCCGGCAGGCAGGATCAGGCTCTGAAGATTGACGGCGTTGGAGACATCGGTGGCGGACACTTGCTTGGCATACATCTGATTGGGATCGAGGTCCACCACGATCTGCCGATATTTGCCTCCATAGGGCGATGGGACGGCCGCGCCCTGCACCGTAGCGAGCGGAGTGCGAATGAAGTTTTGCCCGAGATCCTGAATGGCCTGCTCGCTGAGAGTCTTGCTTTCCAGGCCCAACTGCAATACCGGAACGCTGGAAGCATCGTACTTCAGGATGGCCGGAGGAAAGATTCCCGGCGGCATGCCGCGCGTGATCGATTGCGCCATGGCCGTAATCTGCGCCATCGCCATCTCAGCCTTCGCTTTCGGCTGAAAATAGACGCGGATGACGGCCACGCCGGCATAGGATTGCGATTCTATGTGCTCGATGTCGTTGACGGTGGTGGTCATCGACCGTTCAAAGATCGTCACCACGCGTTTTTCCATCTCGTCCGGCGAGATCCCGTTGTAGGACCAGATTACGCTGATCACCGGGATATCGATGAAGGGAAAGATATCGACCGGCATGGTGACGATCGCCGTGATCCCGAGCAAAAGAATGGCGAGCGACATCACCACGAAGGTGTAAGGACGGCGGAGCGCAAGTCGGACTATCCACATAAACAGCTAGGGCTTTGTACATAAGAAGATGACTTTCTTGGGCGCGAGGTTATTAGCCCTTTCGAGCTAGATCCCCCCGTCTCGTAGCTCACTGAAAATACGCTAGATATGGATGATCCCGCGCTGGATGGCGGCCGTCGCCGCTTGAGTCCGATCCTCGACGTCGAGCTTGCTGAGAATGTTTTTGACGTGGTTCTTCACGGTGTGCTCCGCAATGCCGAGCTGGTATGCGATTTGTTTGTTCCCTTGCCCTTTGACGATGAGCGATAGCACGTCCATTTCACGCGCGCTCAGGGCAGCCGGCAGGGTGCTGGCGGCCAGAACCGTCGAGACGGACGCCGGAAGGTAAGTCTCACCGGCGCTCACGGCGTGGATGGCGCGGATCAGTTCGTCATGCAGTACGTCTTTGGTGAGATAGGACAGCATCCCCGAACTCAGCGCTCGGCGAATGTCTTCGTCGCCGCCGTAAGTGCTCAGTCCGATGATGCGAGCCGCGGGGAACTCCGCAAGAATGGCGGCGGCAGCTTCCGCGCCGCCAAGGCCCGGCATCCGCAGATCCATGAGGACGATATCGGGCGAGTGTTTGCGATACAGTTCAACCGCTTGCGTACCGTTGGCCGCTTCGGCCACCACTAGCATGTCAGGCTGCATGTTGATGATGGTCTTCACGCCAACACGCGCGATCAAGTGATCTTCGGCGATCAGGATGCGGAGGGGGCTTGTCATGCCCGCGGCATTCATCACAAAGACACGCTGGATTTAGGCGGCGATGGCTCGCCAACAACAATCTCCGGCGTCACGCTGGGTTGCCCTCGAAGTCCGGCCAGCGGCACTGTCACCGTCACGCGAGTGCCTTGCCCCGGCGCACTGTCGAGTTCGAGCTCGCCACCCAAGCGTTCGGCGCGCTCCCGCATGCCGAGCAATCCGAAATGGCCTCCGCCTTCGGAGAACGCTTCGCGCGGCTCGAAGCCTTGGCCGTCATCCGCCACGATCATCCGGAAGCGCCGCGGCTCGAAAACGAGGTGAATCAGGACTTGGCCGGCACGCGAATGTTTCACGGTATTCGTAACCGCCTCTTGGGCAATCCGCAATAAATGCTGTTCCACTTCCTCGGGCAGTTCCCGGCTCTCGCCTTCCACTTCGATTTCTACGTTGACGCCGGAACCCGCCGTCCACTGGCGCGCAGCTTTCGAAAGCGCGGCCGGCAAATCCCGACCTTCGAGCACCGAGGAGCGCAGGTCCATCATCGAGCGCCGCGCTTCCGTCAGGCTATGCCGCGCCATTTTGCGAGCCAATTCCAGGTGCTTCCGCGCCAGATCGACGCGGCCGTTCAGGGAAATGGCCACCGCGTCCAGTTGCGACGAGATACCGACGAAGCCTTGCGCCAGAGTATCGTGGATCTCCCGCGCCAGCCGTGCGCGTTCCTCCAGCACGAAGGCAAAGCGCAGGCGAATCTGATGGACGCGCAGCCGGAACAGACCCCAGATGGCGGCGGCGAAGGCCACGACACACAGACTGCGGAACCACGCGGTCTCGTAATAATGCGGCAACAATTCAAAACCGAAAGCGGTCTCACTCGCGCCGCCGCCCGGAATGGCGGCCCGAACGACAAATCGATAACGGCCATGCGCCAGGCTGTTGTAATTGGTGACACGCCGCGAAACCGGCCCGATCCAATCGCGGTCGAGGCCCTCCAGCCGGTAGGAATAACGAACTCTTTCGGGATCGCTTAAATAAATGCCGGTATACCAAAACTGCATACGGCCGGCGCCGGCGCGAAACTTCTCCGGTCCATCGAGCGCCGTCGACCGGCCGTCCATCTGCACGTCGGTCAAATGCACCACCGGCGCCGGCGGACTGGGAGGAACCTGATTGGGATCGAGAACCGCAAGTCCGCGGCTAGTTGGAAACCAGAGCCGTCCATCGCTCGACCGCGTGCCCCCGCCGCTGGTCGGATAGCCGGGGGCGCACTGCGCGCTTCGCAACCCGTCGGCCACTCCATAGTTCACCGGCGCGATGACGCGGATTTTGCCGGAGAAGTAATCGTTCAGTTGTTGTTTCCAGACGCGGCAGATGCCACGCGTGGTGCTGAGCCAGAGCGATCCGCGCTGGTCGTCCTCGACATGAGAAATGTTGTCGCTCAGCAAGCCTCCGTTTCGAGCGACGTGAAAAAAGCGGCCGTTTCGAAGCCCGTCCAAACCGCCGCCGAACGTCCCGATCCACAGCGTGCCGTCCGCATCTTCCACCAGCGAACGGATCTGATCGTTCGAGAGGCCGTCCGCGGTGGTGTAAAGACGGGGTTGGCCGTTCTTCAATACCCACAGGCCCGCGCCGTACGTGCCCGCCCACAAAGCGCCATCGCGCGTCTGGCAGAGAACCACGGCGGAGTTATTGAGCAGCGGACCGCCGGGAATCACGTTGCGCGTCCGGCTTCCTTCCAGCACGCTCACGCCCGCGGTGGTAGCGACCCAAATCCGTCCGTCATGGTCTTCGAGGACATCGAAGACCAGACGCCGGTTCAGTGGATCCTCCACCACCCGATTCGAGAAACGACCGGCATGCATCCGGCTGAGTCCCTCGCGAGTGGCCAGCAGCAGGTCGCCCGAGCGATCCTCGCGGATGGAAAAGATCTCGTTGCTGGGCAGGCCGTCGCGCGTGGTGTAAACGCGGGGCTGGCCGGCGCCGAGTTGCGCCAGACCGCTGTCGTGAAAACCGACCCAAATTCCGCCGCGACGATCCTGATAGACGGTGTTCGGTTCGTCGCTCGGCAAGCCTTCCGCCTCGCCGTAATTGGTGAACACGTCGTCGCGAAGGCGGCTCAGCCCGCTGTTCATCCCCACCCACAGGTTGCCCTCCGCGTCCTCGTAGATGCAGCGTACCCAATCGCTCTCGCGGGAGCTCGCCGGCCGATGGCTGGTAAAGCGCCCATTCTCGAGGCGAGCCAGACCCGCGTTGGTGCCGGCCCACAGGTTGCCGTTCCGATCCTCCCAAAGCGAACGGACAAAGTTGTCCGGCAATCCGTCGGCGGTCGTGTATCGCCGCAGCTTGCCGGAGGGCGATCGCATCAGAAGCCCCAAGCTGCCGGCCAGCCACAAATTGCCTTGCCGATCCTCGGTGAGCGTGCCCACCAGATCATCGTGGATATCGGAAGAACTGCTGACGAGAGAAACGAACCGATCGCCTTGGCGCTCGGCGACCCCCGTAAATCCCGCCGCGTACACAGTCCCGTCGCGGCCCGTGTAAACCGCGCGGATCGCTTCGAGCGGCAAATCCCGCCGTGGATAGTAGTTGGTGAATTTGCCATTCTGAAACCGGCTCAGGGCCGCGCCCGCCGCTACCCATAGCGCACCCGAACGGTCTTCGGTGATGGAATTGACGAACGAATCCGCAAGGCCGTCCTTCTTGGTGTAGGTGATGAATTTGCGGTTTCGATAGACCGTCAGGCCGCCCGGCGTACCGATCCAAAGACTGCCGTCGCTCGCGGCCCATAGCGCGTTGACGCTGTTGCTCGGAAGCGCTCCATTCTCTTTACCGAAGACGACAAATTCATAGCCGTCGAACTGCGCCAGGCCTTCGTCGGTCCCGAGCCACAGGTAGCCGTCCTTGGTCTGGGTGATGGCGCGGATGGTGTCCTGCGGGAGGCCATGTTCCTGGGTCCAAACCGTTCGCGTGTATTGAGTGAAAGCGCGCTGCGGATTCAGCGCCAGCGAAGGACCGGCGAGGCAGGCCAGCAATAGAAGTGTGGCGAGGGGTTTAGTCCACACTTCTGAGTCTAGCCGATAGTGCGCGGGTTATCGAGCACGAGCTGGAGCGTCTAGCGCACGCTCGCGCCACTAGACCCAGAGTGGGTGCGTCAGGACACACAATCGCTCGACGCCAGCTCTAGAGAACCAGCGGCTTTCCACTGGGCTGTAAGTTGCACATGTGCAGCCAATCCCAAACAACGATAGCCGGGCTATCGCCCAAAAAGGACTTGAGACAACATGAGATTTGAGAAAAAGACCCACCGTCGGGCTTGGCCACGAGTGATTTTGGCCGGTGCCGTAATGGCGACCGCGTGGCTGGTCGGCCACGCCATGGCAGCCCCGCCTTCCGACTCGCCCGCAAAGCCACTGACGTCAGACCAGGCCTTCAAAAACGTCCAGGTTCTCAAAGGTATTCCCTTGGATGATTTCATGGGAACCATGGGTGTCATGACAGGGTCTCTGAGTTTCGATTGCTCGGAATGTCATACCGGCGCCGGCACGGACCAGGTGGACTGGGCCGCCGACACGCAGCGAAAGGTGGTGGCCCGCAAGATGATAAACATGGTCGCCTCCCTTAATCGCGACAATTTCGGCGGCCGGCAAGTTGTCACCTGCTACAGTTGTCACCACGGCCGCGATCGTCCATTGACTACGCCGACCGTGGAATCGGTGTACAGCCCCAGCCCAGCCGACATGGATGATGTGCTCGCGCAGGAGCCAGGGCAACCGCCCGCCGAACAGATCATTGACAAGTATCTTCGCGCGATCGGCGGCGCCGAGCGATTGGCTAACCTGAAGAGCTTCCTCGCCACAGGCACCAGCGTAGGATTCGGCGGCTTTGGCGGCGGCGCGCAAGTGAGCGTCTACGCGAAAGCTCCGGATCAGCGTGCGCTGATCATCGATTTCAAAGACACGCCCGGCCGCGGAGACACAACCAGAAGTTACGACGGTCAACGAGGCTGGCTTAGAACGCCCCTGAATATACTTGGAGAATACGAGCTGAGCGGAGGCGAACTGGACGGAGCCCGCCTGGATGCCGAGCTGTCTTTCCCCGGCCAGATCAAGCAGGTCCTCACCAAATTGCGCGTGAGCCTGCCAACGACGATAAGCGATCTACCCGCGCCGTCCAGTCAAGCCTCGAAGGAGGACAATGCGGGCATTGGGCAGGATCGCCTGGTCGATGTAGTTCAGGGCGTTGGCCCGCGGGATCTCTTGGTGACGTTGTACTTCGATCACGAATCCGGCTTGCTCTTGCGCATGGTGCGCTACGCCAAATCGCCAATCGGCCGCGTTCCGACGATGGTCGACTACTCCGACTATCGTGACGTCGGCGGAATCAAGATGCCGTTTCGCATGACCTTCGCGTGGCTGAATGGCCGCGACGCCATTCGTCTGAACGAGGTGCGGGCGAACGTTTCCATCGACCCGGCGGTGTTTGGGAAACCGGCAACACGGCAAACGACCGGCAGCAAATAGCGCTGGCGCCGCTTATCGAACCTGCACCAGGAGATCCACAATAGCGTCGCCCAAGGCTTGAGAGGGCTTCTTGGTCAACGCGATGTCGAGCTGCTGCTTGGCCGCCGCTCGATCCCCGGTCTTAAGCAGCGCCGCGCCGTAATGATAACGGAAGGATGCGTCATCCGGGTATTTGCTCACTAGCTTAGAGAGGACGGGAAGCGCCGACGCCGTATCCCCGCTCTTGAGGTGAATCCAGGCCATTGTGTCCTGCATGGACGGGTTGTCCGGCGCCTTTCGAAGCGCGGCCGTGGCAAGCCGTAGCGCCTCGGTCTGGTCGCCGCCGCTGTCCGCCAGCAAGAACGCGAGATTGTTTTGAACCATGGCATTGTCGGGCGCCTTGGCCAGAGCCTTGCGATAGTTCGCCAGGGCTTCCGTTTTCTGGCCCATCTCTTCTTGAACTCCAGCGAGCGCGGTTTCCACAACGGCGCTGTCCGGAGCGATCTGCTTGGCCCTCTGGAAGGCGGCCAGCGCGGCCGGCAGATTTCCTTGCTTGCGTTCCAGGATGCCCAGGCGGACCTGCAGCTCGGCCGAGTTCGGCTGCTGTTTCGCCATGGTCTGAAGCTCGGAAAGAGCTAAATCGGGCTTGCCGGCCGCTTCCGCCGTCGCCGCCAGCAATGCTTCCGTTCCAACCGAGTTCGGGGTGCGTTTAACCTCGGTTTCCAGGAGCTGGAGCGCCCGATCAGGGGTGTTCTCGGCAAGGTATGCGCTGACCAGCCCAGCCAGCGGGTGCAGGTCCTGATCGCCCTCGTGATACATCTTTTGAAAATAGGACTCGGCTTCGGCATAATGCTTTTGGCGAAGCGCGATCACTCCCAGTTGCATTTCCACTTGACGCGCGTCTGACGTATCGTGAGCCAGCAGGTCGGCTTCGGCCTTGGCTTCGGCATACGAACCTTGCCCCGTCAGTGCGATTACTCGCACCAACCGCGCATTCGGATCCCCGCGCCGGAGCGCCAGCGACGCATCGGCTTGGTCGAGCGCGGCCTGATAATTCTTACGCGCTATGGCGAGCCGCGCTAACGCCAAATGTGGAGTTGTCGATCGCGGATCGGCCCGGGCAGCCTGTTGAAAGCGCGCCGTAGCGCCATCTTGATCCCCTTTCGCCATGAGGGCCTGTCCGGCAACGAGCTGGATTCTCGAGTTCGCGGGCGCATCCTTGGCCAGATCCGATGCCAGCGCCGCGGCCGCGTCGATATTCTTCGCGCCGCCGCTTTCCAGCAGGATGGTCACCTTCAACGCGCGGGCGGTCTGACCTTTGGGATCCTTCGCCAACACTTGGTCGATGACCTTCAGCGCGTCATCGCGGCGGCCCTCGATGGCCAGCACACCAGCGTACCGTTCCCGGTAGAGGTTGGCGCGAGTCTTGTCCATCGTTATACCGCGCTGGTAGTCCGTCAGAGCCTTTACCCAATCGCGGGTCATGGCGTGAAAATCGCCCACCAACATATCCGCCTGTGGTACCAGGTTCCGCCGGGCAAGCAGCGAGTTCACGGTTTGCTCGGCTTGGTCGGGTTGATGGCGAGCGTAATAAAACGCCGCCAAACGTATAGTCGCGCCCGAATCTTTCGGGTTGGCGGAGACCTCTTGTTTGAGCAATGCCTCGGCGTCGGCCCAGCGTTGCTGAGCCACATATAGCGAATACAGGAAAGAGTAAGCCTGCCCGTATTGCGGATGGCGCGCGAGAACTTCCTTGCCCTCACGCTCGCCCTCCGCGGGTTTATTATCCCTAAGCAGCGCCCGCGCCAGCCCGATTTGAATCTCCGCGGAATCCGGAGCAAGCTTGAGCGCGCTACGGAGCGTTTCGATGGCGTCCGCCGGATGGTTGTCGATCAGCGCGATCTCGCCTTTCAAGCGCAGCCCGTCCGCGGAATTGGGGTTGGCGGTGAGCAGATCCTTGGTTAACGAGCTGGCGCGATTGTAGAGCTGCGCCGGATGGGCGGGACTCTGCAGATAAATGGCCAGGCACAAACCCGCCAGTTCGACCTTTGCCGCACTGTTTTGCGGAGCCAGGGACACCGCCTGGATCAACATCTGATAAGCGTCACTGGCCTTGTTCAACCTCAGCATCGCGAGCGCCAGCCGATAGTAGGCCTCGCCCGAGCGGGGATCTTTCTTCAACGCGTTACGGTAGTTGAGGGCCGCATCCTCATATTTACCGGCCGCAAAAACCTGGTTGCCGCGGTCCAAATACTGCTGGGCGCTTCGGCTGCAGCCCGCGGCGCAGATTGCCAGGGCTACACACAGCACGATCCAAGTCATGTTCTTCATGTGCTATTCCCCAATTTGCGCGGACAGGCGATGTTGGCCCGCCAGCGGCGCATTCACAGGGCCGTCCAGGGCCGGAAATTTCAGATTAACACAACGCATGTCCCGAACCTCCGCCAAACGGGTCTTTTGGATGATGCGTCAGGCGCGTTTGTTTGGAGATCTAAGGCGAATTCCCCGGCGCTCACTCTTGCATGTTCGGCAGAAACTCCGGCGCTCTGTAGCCCCCGTTGGAACGTCAAGGCTGGATGGCGGCCGTCGCAGCGCTTTTAGAAGGATGCAGGATCAGCTTTTGCACGCGCCAGTTGTTGAGATCGGCCGCATAGAGTTCGTTTTCCGACGGGCACGCCAAGCCGTGATTCCAGTTGAACTGCTTGAGTTGCCGTCCCGCTTTGCCGAACATGCCCACCACTGTGCCGTCCAGCGTTAATTTGTAGATCCTGCCGGGAAAAGCATCGTTGGTATAGAGATATTGCGTCGGCCCTTGCGTGATGCAGATGGTCCACGGCGCGCCGGCGCCCATAGTTCCGGTGGAAGGCGGGCTAGGAGGCGTGTTCCCGAGAACGAATTTCGCACCCGGAGGAGGCGGGACGTTGATCTTGATAATCCGCAGGAACGTACCGTTGGCGTCGAACACCTGAATGCGCGCGTTTTGGCGGTCGGCGACGTAGACGTTGTTTTGCCGGTCGAGACCGATGTTGTGAGGCGTGTTGAATTGACCGGGGTCGGCGCCGCGCGATCCCCAGGACTTGATCCAGTCGCCGTTCTTGTCGATCTTGGCGACGCGCGAATTCTGGTAGCCGTCGCTGATAAAGATGTTGTCCTCCGAGTCCCAGGCGACATCGGTGGGCTGGTTGTAGTAATTGTTCACGTGGCGGGGCGGCGGATCGCCGGCCTTGCGGTATTCATGCTCGTCGGGCGCCTCCTCCTTGCGTCCCAGCACCATGGTGACGTGCCCCGCCGGGTTGAACTTCATGATCATGTTGGTGCCCTTGTCCACCACCCACAGGTTGTCGTACTTGTCGAATCGGATGCTGTGAGCATAGCCGAAGCCGTACAGTCCTTTTCCGATCTCGCGGATGTAGTTGCCGTTCTTGTCGAACTCCAGCACTTGCGTCGCGATGGTGCCGTACAGCGGGCCTGTCACGTTGGAGCGCGACAACATGAAGATGTGGCCCTTGGAGTTAACCGCGACGGACGCCATTTCGCCCAGGTTCATCTCGGAGGGATACTTGAAAAAGTCCGGAACGGAGTCGAAGGGGATTTCGGGCTGCGCGAATAAGGGCGCCGCGGCGAGCGCCAGCACAAAGGCGGATGAACGTTTCACGGGACCTCCTGAACGTGGGTCGGACGCCCTAGTTCGTGCGCGCGCCGGCCTCGGCCGCGGCTGCCAGCCGTTTGGCAATGATGTCGTAGACGATCGGGTTAAACGCTAGTCCAACATGCGTACCCGGAACCTCAAAATCCAGCGCGGGGTTATCGGTGATGCAGTACTGCCAGTCCACCACACCATCGCTGCGGGTGTAGATGGCTGTCTGCGTGATCGATTCGGGCAGATCGCGCTTGAGCGAGTCGAGAAAATTGCAGGTGCATCGGCCGGTATAGCAATCCGGTAGAACGCCCGGGCCATGCGTCTGCAAAATGTTGTCGCGGACCATTTCAGCCGCGCGAAGAACGCGCGAGTGCACCACGTTACCGCGGAACGGCGACCCCAGCGTGATCACAGAGGCGACCTCATCTGGCCGCTGGCGGGCTGCGGACCGGGCGATGATGCCGCCCAGGCTGTGGCCAATCAAGTGGATCTTACGGCCAGTTTCGGCTCGCGCGCGATCGAGGGTTGCATTCAACTTGCGCTGAATCAGCAGATTCGGACACTCGGCGTTCAGGCCGATGCCGGAGAAGTAGGAGCGGTAACCAATCCGCCGCAGCCACGCGTACATTTCCATCAAGTAAAGATCGGTACCCAGGAAACCGGGGATGACCACCACCGCGGAGTCATCTCCGCGCGGCACGCCGAAGCCATAGTAGGCGGGAGCGGCGCGCAGCAGAAGTACCTCGACGCCGAACAGCGCCTCCTGCCACATGGACACAGACGCTGCTGCATCATCCTCACGAACGTGATATGGCCTCTCTGCCATGAATGTTTGGGCCCCTGGCCGGCGAGCTAGCTCTTTTGTACACCTTCAGGCAAGCTGGTGTAAAGCAGTTTCTGTTTTGTGAAGCGCGGAAAGTCCTACGCGCTCCACTGCACTGTTCCGCACCTTTTCCATTTTGCCGGCACGGTTCGGCGCAGTGGCGCGAATACCGGCCTGCTGGCGCAATTCCCGAAAAGACTGATCGAAGAAACGCTTCAACCGGCCGGTGTCTCCGGCAACCTCGGCATCCGCCGTGAGACCGAAGAAGAGCTTGCGGTTGTAGCTTTGAATGGCCCAGCCGATACCCATTCCGTTGCCAATCGGCACGTATGGATAGTAGGTGAGCATTTCACGCCCGAGCAGGTACAAAGGCAACTGGGGTCCGGGAACGTTGGTGCAGACCAGATTAAACGGGGGAGCCGGCAGCAGGTTGGCGAAAGCTCCCATCAAAGCCTGCACCGGGACTGGCGTGGCGCCCATCCAGGTGGCAAATAAATAGATCAGGTCCGCTACCCGAGAGGCTTTCAATGCTTCGGTCCTTTGGTGGATTGCTTTTAACAGTTCGATGGGGTCGGAAATATCCAGCGGAATACTAACCGGAAGCAGTGAGACGCGATTACCCAAGCCATTGGATTCGCCATTGCGGCGCAGGCTGACGGGAACCATGAGCCGAAGCAGCCGATTCTTCACGGCCTCCCCGTGATGCTGGGCATAGCGGCGAACCGCACCCGTCACTACGGTCAGCGCGACGTCGTTCAAGGTTCCGCCGCAAGCCGCCCGGATCGCGCTCACTTCCGGAATGGAGATCTCGCTCCAGGCCACCCTGCGCGGCCCGTTGCAGGGCTTGTTGAACGGCAGGCGATCCACCGGCGCCAGAAGTTCAGGCAGAAATCGGGCGACTTGGTCCAAATGCAGGGCGGTCGGGTTGCTTACCAGCGCCTCGGCGATGTTTAGGCTGGCAGCCTGGGCGGAAATAAACCGAGTCAGCATCTCGGAATAGGAACTGGCGAGCGCATCGGCGATCGACGCCTCGGGACCGGGTACGGGACGCGGATGGAACGCCCGATGGTCTTCGGCTGGAGGCTTAAAGTTGGGGTCCAACATCACGTTGAACAAACCAACGCCGGATACTCCGTCCACCAGGCAGTGATGCACCCTCGACAGGAGGGCGCTGCGGCCTCCAATGAGGCCATCCACCACGGTCATATCCCACAGCGGTCTGGACCGGTCCATCAATTCACTGAAGACCCGGCCAGCCAGGGCCTGAAGTTCGGCTTCGGTGCCGTGTTTCAGGCGGGCATGATGAATGTGGTTGCGAATGTCGAAGTCCGCGTCGTCTTCCCAAGTCGGATGTCCAAGGTTGAAGGGTGGCACCACGATCCGCTGACGATAACGCTCGATTAGCGGAAGACGCGATTGGACGTAATCGACGCAGGCCCGGAAGGGGATGGGGCCGTCAAAGATAGAAACGCTGCCGATATGCAGCGGCGTCTCTTTCGTTTCGGAGTATAAAAAGACGGCGTCCTCCGAAGTCAGCCGGTCGCTGGGGTGAAGATGCGGCATGCAAATGGGCCTCCTCTGGCTGGTCTCCGTGGAAAGCCTGCACGTGACGTGCCGCATCTTTGGCGGCTAATTTACATGCGCCCGATGAGCCACGGGACGCGATTTAGCGTGGGCAGCCACAGGCGTCGCGCGCGGTTTGGTCATAACATCCAGCAGCGCTTTCTGCGCGCCCACGAAGCTTTCCACTCCTTGGCGCGTTAATTCGCCCAGGCTGGCGTTAGGAATGGGGGCGAAGAGGTTCAGGGTCTGACGCGCCGCCTTCCAGTTGACGCTCATCTGCTCTCCGGCCGTGTCCAGCAGCTTCTTCTGCGCGTCAATGAAGGCATCCACGCTTTGGCGAGCTAATTCGGCGAGTTCGGTGGGCTTACCCGCCTTCCCCGCGCCGGCCTTACCGGCCTTGGCAGTCTCTTCGAGCACCACATCCAGAAACTTCCTTTGCGTTTGGACGAAATTCTCCATGCCCTCGCGAGCCAGGTCGGCCAGCCCTTGGCCGTTGAATGTTTGGCCCGTTTTGGCGGCCTCCGCCCAGGCGTCGGTCTGTTTGGAAGCCACTTCCAGGAAGTGGCGCTGCAATTCGATAAAGGTGTCCACGCTGCGGCGCAGCAGATCGGTCATAGCCGCGGCGGGAGTAACGGCGCCAACCCGCTCCTTCACTCCGTTGAGGACGATATCGTTTTGGCGTTGCGCCAGATCCAGAAGAATCTTTTGCGCCGCAATAAAATTGGACATCCCCTCGCCCGCGATTTCGCTCAGTGCGCCGGCCGCCGCCGGCCGAGCCGCGGTGAACCGTTCGCGGATCGCATTCATAGCCGTGGCATTCTGCCGCATCACCAAGTCCAATAGAATCCTCTGGCTTGCGAAGAACGTCTCGGTCCCCTGCTGTATCCATTCCGAATAAAGCGAGAATGGGGAGGCGAGCGGGGCGGCCGCCTCGGGAACTTCGGTCTTTGTCGTGGCTTTCATAAAGTCCTCCTTAATGCTGCAATGCAGCATCCATCTAAAATTTACACCTGTAGCGTTTTTGTGTCAAGATGTTTATTTGGAATTTGGCCGCCGGGCCGTGCGCGTTTCAGGGCGCGTCTTGTGCAGTGCAACACGAGGGCCGAGAGTTGAAAACAGATCGAATCGTCGTCAAGAAATACGAAAACCGTCGCTTGTACGACACTTCCGCCAGCCGCTACGTCAATCTGGACGAACTTGCCATCATGATCCGCCGGGGTGCCGATGTGCAGGTGTTGGATGCCAAAACGGGCGAGGATATTACCCGAGTGGCTCTGGCGCAAATCATTATGGAGGACGCCAAGGGCCAGCCCACCGGGCTTCCGCTGGAGTTGTTGCGGCAGCTGATCGTCGCCTCCGACCAGGCGCGGCAGGATTTCATGCTGTGGTACCTGAAAGCAGCCTTCGATACCTACGGGAAAGTGCAGGACGCGATTCAAAGCCAATTGAGCAGCGCGCGCTCGGCGGCGGTGGCGCCGCTCGAAAATATGCGGCGATTTTTCGCAGGCCCCACGCCCACGGGACCCGCCGGGAGCGAAGCCGAACTGGGAGAGCTTCGAAAACGTGTGGCTGAACTCGAGGCGCAACTCCACTCCAAGAAGCGGCCGGCTGAGCGGAAGCGGCCGAAGAGCAGCAAAGCGAGAGACGCGTAACATCCGCGTTCCTACGCACCCGCCGCTTGCGCCGCCAGCACCCGGCTACGAATCTCGCGCTTCAGGATCTTGCCGTTGCTGTTCTTAGGCAGCTCGGCCCAAAACTCCACCGTCGCCGGCACCTTGAATTTGGTGACGTACCCGCCGGCATGGCGCCGAATCTCCTCGGCTGTCGCTTGAGCTTCGCTCTTCAACCGCAGGACCGCGCAAACCTCTTCGCCGTAGGTGGGATGAGGTATGCCCACGACGGCTGCTTCCGCCACGGCGGGATGGAGATACAGAGCTTCCTCAATCTCGCGTGGGGAGATGTTCTCGCCGCCCTTGATGATTAGATCCTTCTTGCGGTCGGTGATGAACAGAAACCCTTCTTCGTTTAGGTAGCCTATGTCGCCCGTATGCAGCCAACCGGCGGCGAGCGCGCGCTCGGTGGCGTCGGCGTCGCGCCAGTATCCGGCCGTAATGTTGGCGCCCGCCAGACAGATTTCTCCGATTGTTCCCGGAGGCTGCGGCCGGTTCTGGTCGTCGACGATGCGAATCTCAACGCCCGGCGTGGCTCGTCCCACCGACCCGGGGCGGTACGGCTCTCGGATCTCGTATCCGGTGGCGATGGCAGCGGACTCGGAAAGCCCGTATCCTTGATCAATCCGGCACTGGAACACCCGCTCCGCCTCCTGCCGAAGCCGGTCCGGAAGCGCCGCTCCCCCGCTGGTGATTCGATAGAGGCTCGAGGTATCGAAACGCCCGCGCTCGGGATGGTTCAGCAAGTAAACCAACATCGTGGGAACCACCGGGAAGTGCCGCACACGGTATTTTTCAATCGCCTGGAACACGCGGGTGGCCTCGAATTGCCGCAGAAGAACCGTGGATAGGCCCCAACCGTTCGCCAGGCCTTGTACGATCACGCCGTAAACATGCGTGAGCGGCAGCGAGTGCAGCAACGCGCCGGGCTCCACTACCGGATTTTGACGGAAGCACCCCTCCAGCGCCGAGCGAAAGTTTCCATGCGTTAACATCACGCCCTTGGGATTTGCGGTTGTTCCGGAGGTGTACAGCAGGATGGCCAGGTCGGAATCCGCACGATCGGCGACGGTTTCGATGGGGGGGATGCCGGGCAGCAGCGGAGCGATATTCCGGACGCCGCCGACCTCGGACTCGCCCAGAACCAGCAGATGCTCGACGGAGCGGGCCTCGGCGTTGGCGGCCTGGATGCGGCCCGCCAGGGAGGGCACCGTAATCGCCACGGTTGCATCCGAATTTCGCAGGATGTCGCTCACCTCGGCCGCGGTCCATTGCGGGATCACCGGCACGATCGCCGCGCCCAACATCCAAGCCGCCGGGAAGGCCGCCGTCAATTCCGGCGAATTCGGCATCATCACCAGCACGCGGTGGTTTTTCCGGACGCCGAAATCCTTAAGGAGCGCGGCCAGAGATCCCGCCAGGCGAAATTCCTCCAGATTAGTGTAAGTGCGCCCTTCGTAACGGAGCCTGTCATAAACTCCAAAGCGCTCGATATTGTCGAGTTCCAGCCCGGCAAGATTGCGCCCGCCGCGAGAATGGATTCCAACTGCGTGTGTCATGAGAAAACGCTCCTGTCAGATCGCACGACCGACCAAGGCGGGCAACTCAGCGGCCAAATCGCGCAATCAAGCTAGAGAAGTTTTCTAAGGCAGTACCACTATGCTGCTGAGGAAATTCCCTCACAATCTCCCCCAATTTGTGCGTCATTTCGGCCAGCACCGGCCTACTTCCCGCGCGATTACTCTCGCGAGCGAGCCAAAATGCGCGGCCATCCATTTGCTTCCGCTGTGAACATTCTCAGGAAAAGTCCTGAACCTTAGCGCTCCCGAACTTGCGGCCGCAAATAAGCCGGCTGCCGAGCCCGAGAGCCTTCCCAGTTCGCAGCCGAGAGTCTTTACGAACTCTCCAAGGAGGCTAGTCCCTTTATGACGACTTCATATTTCCGCTGCATCTACCTTTTTGCAGCGCTGGCCGTGTTCGCCGGTGTGATCGTAGTTCCGCCGCTCCATGCGCAGGCGGACTATTCGACCGCGACCCTCAAAGGGACCCTATACGACCCGACCGACGCTGTGATTGGCGGTGTGACCATCACGGTGATCAATCCCGAGACTGGGGTTGCCAAGGTTGTAAAGACCGGCGAGGACGGGGCATATATTGTCCCGGCGCTCACGCCCGGAACGTACATGGTGGAAGCGGAAGTGGCCGGTTTCGCCAAGGCGATCACCCGCGGGATCGTGCTCTCGGTGGGTCAGGTTGCGGACTTCAATATCCACTTGCAAATCGGCGCGGTCAGCGACGTGGTCGAGGTGACGACGGCGGCGCCGCTCATCGAAGTGGAGAAAACCCAGCAAGCCAACACTGTGAATGAGACGGCGGTGCAGAACATCCCCAACCTCAATAGGAACTTCACCGAGTCCGTATTCACTCTGCCGGGGGTTTCCAGCTCCGACGCTCCGCGCGCTCAAATGCCGGGATTCACTGGCTTTCTCACATCCGGATTCTCGGTGGGAGGCAGCAATGGACGCAATAACCTGGTGACCATCGACGGTGGCGAGAACGAATACGGTTCCGGCCAGCTTCGCACTCCCAACGTGCCGGTGGATTCGGTGCAGGAGTTCCAGGTGAACCGGAGCTCGTTCGGGGCGGAATTCGGATTCACGGCCGGTACCGCTATCAACGTGGTGACGAAATCGGGAACCAACGCTCTGCACGGCGGCGTCCACGCCTTTTTCCGCGATGAAGATACCGACGCCCAGAACTATTTCGCCACCAGCAAGGCCTTCGAGCAGAATTTCGTATCGGGCCTCAGCCTCGGCGGCCCCATCATCAAAGATAAGTTGTTTATCTTCGGATCGTACGAGTACATCCACCAGAACACGCCTGAATTCCGCAGTTACGGGACTAGCCCGGAAGCGCTGGGTCTCAGCTCCGACCAGGCCACCTACCTCGGCCTGCTATCCAATTCCGGCGATCCGACGCTCAAAGCGATCGCGGCGGGGCTGGCGCCGGCGTTGAACCCTCAAAACTTCCCCGCCACGCAAGAATTGTTGGGCCCGAATACCGGCGTTTTCGACGATTACAAGAAATACAACGACGGCGTCATTCGGATGGACTACATGCCGGACTCCAACGACAGCTTGACCACGCGCCTCTCGGTGATGCGTCATAACGAAAGCAGAATTTGGCCTTATCCGACGCAATCGCCGAGCGATTCGAACGTCCTGTTCTGGAACGACTACGCGATCCTTCAAAGCTGGACCCATACCCTAAGCCCGACCGTGATCAATCAGCTGCGCGTACAGGCTGTTCCGCACGATGGAGCCGACGATTATCCGGACAAGCCTAATTCCGCATACCTCGACATGGGCGCTTTGGGAAATTTTGACGGCGACCACTACCTGCCCTACAAAGTGCAGGAGCGCAGGTTCCAATTCGAGGACAGCGTCTCCTGGACCAAGGGAAATCACGCGCTGAAGTTCGGGGTTTCATACCGCCCCGTCGACTACAACGTGACCAATCAGTTGTGGACATCCGGGGAATTTGACTTCTTCGACGGAGCCATTCCCTTAATCGCGCTGGTGCCGACCGCCGCGCAACCGTTGCTGGGTGCATTCAATGTTCAGCACGGGTATCCGGCCACCGGCAATCCGGCGACCAACCTGAGCGCGCTGCAGTCGTTCGATCTGGGGCTGCCGGTCGATTTCCGGCAGGCGTTCGGGAATGCGAACTGGAGTTCGTGGGCCAACTATGTCGGCGCCTACGCTCAAGACGCATGGAAGCTCTCCCCGAGACTGAGAATCGAGTACGGCGGCCGCATCGATTATGACGCCGAGCCCGCACCGGTTCCGCATGGAGTGTATTTTTCGCCGCGGCTGGGTATAGCCTGGGATGCCACCGGCGACCAGAAGACGGTCATCCGCGCAGGAAGCGGAATCTTCGTCTCGCCGGTCTATTTCCAGATTCCTTACTTGACCAACCTGCTGAGCGATAGCGGGAAATACCTCAGCCAAGTGACTGCGGCGCTGCCGGGAGTATTTCCCGGAGTTGAGGGCAACGCGGCGGCGCTCTGGCAAATCGGCGTCGCCGAAGGCAAGCTGCCGTTCGGATCTCTAAACGCGGCGGACCTGGCCGCGCTCCCTGCCGCGGACGGCGGCCCCATTGTCCCGGGACCCGGGCAGGCCGGAAGAGTGGTGTTCGACCTTGCGCCGAATTACAAGAACAATTACACGGTGCAAGCGAGCTTCAGCATCGACCGGCAGTTATCGAGGAACCTCTCCTTGGAGGTTGGCTACAACTACTACCGCAGCGTTCACATCCCGCTTGACCAGGAAACTAACGTCCGGCCGACCGGTGTCGTGGATCCGTTCATCGGGCCGATCTATACGCAGATCAATCCAAACATCATTCAGAACGACACTTACTCCTCCATCGGTAACTCGACTTACAATGGCTTGACGGCCTCACTTAGTCGGCGGTTCAGTAACGGCCTGCAGTTCCAGGCGAATTACACATTTAGTAAGGCGATTGACGACGCCACGGACTTTAACAGTAACTTCACAGCGTTCCGGCCCACCGATCTGAACCTGGAGCGAGGTCTATCGGCGTTCAACATCACGCATAATTTCGTGGCAAATGCGGTCTACACGACGCCCTTTCACGCGGGCTCGGGAAGTATCGTGTCCAGTATTCTTGCGGATACGACCCTCTCGCCCATCCTATATATGCGCAGCGGGCTTCCGTTCGATATCACGGTTCCGGCCATGGAGAATGGCACCTTCGGCGAATCGCTCTACGCACGGCCCTGGTACGCGCCGCGTAACTCCGGCATCGGCCCGGATTATTACGACGTGGACCTGCGCATCACTAAGTCGTTTTACATTAATCGGGACAAGGGGTTGAAGTTGGATTTCATCGCGGAAGGAACTAACATCCTGAATCACACTAACTTCAGCGCGGTGAACGACGTCTTCCCGTTGAACCCCAATCCCTTTACGGACGGTCCGTATACGGTCAATTTGGGGAATGGGCCTTACAACCTCCACGGAAGCAAGTTGATCAACCCATCGGAACCACTGGGCTTCATATCCGCTTTTGATCCGCGCCGGATCCAATTCGGCTTGAAGTTCGCCTGGTAGGAGACCCATGACTACCGCCGAGACAGCTCGTCAACGGGCCCGCGTTCCGCGGGACAAGGACAACGACTACACGCACGCCATGGCGGCTGCTCGGCGGGAATTCGTGCGGGAACAGACGGGGGCCGATCTCTCGCACCTCGGGCAATATTCTTTCGATCCGTCGATGGTGTCCGGCAATGTCGAGAACTTTATTGGAGTGGCGCAAGTGCCCATCGGCATTGCCGGCCCGTTGCGGATCCACGGAGAGCACGCGCGCGGCGATTTCTTCGTTCCTCTTGCGACCAGCGAGGGGACGCTGGTGGCCAGTTACAATCGCGGGATGCGCCTGCTGACCGAATGCGGCGGCGCAAAAGCCACCGTGGTCGAGGAGTGCATGCAGAGGGCGCCGGTCTTTATATTGGCCGATGCTCTCCAGGCCCGCGAATTCGGGCAATGGGTGGCTAACAATCTGGACGCGATTCGGAGCGTAGCGGAAGCGACCACCCGTTCGGGCAAGCTCCTCAACATCGGCCAATATCAGGTCGGCCCCCTGCGATACCTTCGATTCAACTACACTACCGGGGACGCGGCCGGCCAGAATATGACCGGCAAGGCCACCTGGGCGGCCTGCGAATGGATCAAGAGCGCCTACCCGGGAGATCTCAAGTACATTCTCTCGGGCGGCATCGACACCGACAAAAAACATTCCCATCTCAACATGCTGTTGACGCGCGGGAAGCGCGTCGTCGCCGAGGCGGTCATCCGCAAGGAACTGCTCAAACAGATCATGGGCGTCGACACCAGGGATCTGTTCTGGTCCCGCCAGGTCCAGATGACGGGCGCGTTTCTAGCCGCCTCGGCGAATAACGGGGCGCATGCCGCAAACGGCCTGGCCGCGATGTTCATCGCCACCGGCCAGGACGTTGCCAACGTCTCGGAATCGCACGCCGCCATCAGCTATAGCCAGCTCTTGGATAACGGCGATTATTATTGGTCGATCACGCTCACTTCGCTGATCGTGGCGACGTACGGCGGGGGCACGGGCCTGGCCACCCAAAAGCAATGTCTGGAACTCTTGGGCTGCTACGGCAAAGGCAAGGCAACCAAATTCGCCGAGATCTGTGCCGCCGTGGTGCTGGCGGGGGAAATCTCGCTCGCGTCCGCGGTCCTCCACGGCGATTGGGTCCCGAGCCACGAGCGACTAGGTCGGAATCGGCCGTAGGCGACGAACCGCTAACTGACCCGCTACTCGATCGCGCGCGAAGCCGTTGCCTCCAACTGATCCAACCATTGCTGCTCCTCACCGGCTTCCGTCAATAACAAGCCGCCACGCATAATGTGTTTCGCTGCGAAATCCGTAATCGTGATCTCGAGATCTTGCTCGGCTTGGCCAGTGACTTGCTTCCACGTTCGCGACAGGGCCGACATCAGGCGGGCCTTCTGTTCGTCGGTGCGGCCGGCGCGAATGTGTGCTTGAATGATCGAGCGGGAGGACAACTCTCCCCCCGTGAACCAGTCGCCGCGCCGCGTCTCTTCAAAGATCACGTCCACAAAACTCTCGGGTGCTCCGGTAACCTCGGAGTGAACGCGTGTAATCTCCCGGGCAATATTGCGCTTCAACTCGGCGCTCAGTCTGTTCTGTTGAATCACGCAACGGTATATCGGCATCTTGCCTCCTAATTCTCTAATTCAACCAGAAATTCTCTCGCAGTCTGGAGTAGGCCGTCATCCGGCGTGCTCGAGGACCTTGTGCCGGCTCGCGACGTCGCCATCCATGCTTCTCAGTTCGCTAAACACGATCGTGGACAAGATCGTCATTCCGCCCAGGACGAGGAACGCAGCGTGGAGGCCGTGAATCAATGCCGGCGCGCTCGAATGAAATCGATCGGGAATAAAGAACGCCGTTGCCAGCGACGCCGTCGCGACACCGAAGCTCATAGACATCTGCTGCATGGTGCTGGCTATGGAACTCGCGCTGCTGGTCTCCGGTTCGTTGACGTCGGCATAGACCAGCGTGTTCATGCTGGTATATTGCAGCGAGCTGAAGAACCCGAATCCGGACGCCAACACCACGATGAGCCAAATCGGCGTACCCACGCCGATGATTGCGAACGACAGAATCAGCAGTCCGAGGATCACGGTGTTGGAAATCAATACGCCGCGGTAGCCAAAGCGCGCCAGAATTCGGGGCATGGTCATTTTCAAGCTGACGGCCGCGATCGCCTGCGGCATCATGAGTAAACCGGATTGAATGGGAGTGTACCCGAGGCCGACTTGGTAGAGCAGCGGTAGCAGGAACGGTATTCCGCCGATGCCGAGGCGCGTGAAAAAGCTGCCGCTTACGGCCGCGCGAAACGTGCGAATGCGAAACAGGCTCAGCAGGAGCAAGGGAAACGCGGCCTTCGCCGCATGCAGCCCATACCCCGCCAGCAACGCGACGGAGATTGCCAAAAGCCCCAGAATTTCGGACGCGCTCAGCGTGTGTTCGCCGAACACCTCGAGCACATAGGACAGCAGCGCGATGCCAGAACCAAAAAGCCCGAGGCCGACGATATCCAGTGGATTGGATTTTTCCCGGTAGTCCGGCAGATGCAAATAGACCAGGCACAAGCCAACGAGCCCGATCGGAAGGTTCACGAAGAAGATGACTCTCCAATGAAAATACCCGACGATAAGGCCGCCGGCGAT
>Ga0302325_10006004_pt1 | contig 27473 bp, 23 predicted proteins | sample Palsa_T0_2_FD_201948 | JGI IMG/M metagenome (GOLD analysis project Ga0302325, IMG submission 201948) | Peat permafrost microbial communities from Stordalen Mire near Abisko, Sweden - Palsa_T0_2 | ecosystem: Environmental > Terrestrial > Soil > Palsa > Peat permafrost | place: Sweden: Abisko... | reverse complement strand
TAGTGCGCCCGAGGCCCCGCCTAGCACTTGGGCCTTGCTAAATCCATGAATGTGCGGGTGGTACCAATACAAACCCGGGGGCTCATCTGTCGGAATTCGAAACCGGTATTCGAAGGGCTGATCGCCCGGCTGAATAGAGGTTTTCAATACGTCGTCCTGGTGACAAACCGGCGGCAGAGTCAGCCCGTGAAAGTGCAGGTTTGTCGATACAGGCGTCATCGCGCCACTCGTGCACGGATCGTGTTGCGCTTCCGATATCGCATGCACGTGCAGCTTTTTAGAATCTGCGACGGCGGATACGGAGTCAGTTAGATCGTTCTTGAGCCTCAGCACGAGCAGGTCGCCGGGATTTAATCGCAGGGTCGGTGATTGAGCGCCGTCCGCGAGCAGGTAACAGTAGTGAATCGAGCCGTCGGCCTCCCTGGTGTTGTGAATGCTCAACGCGACTTTCAAGACACCGTTCTTGCTTCGCAGGTCTTCCGGTTCCGGCACCACGTTCCCAGGTGCGGGACGAGCACACAAATCATGTGAAGGATCTTGGGCATATACCGCGTCCGGTGACCCCATCCATGCAACCGCCAGAATCACACTGCAACGCAAGAAATTCGCAACGAAGCCCATGACGGCACGACAAGGAAGAGCTCGTGAGAGAAACCTGAGAGTCAAAAAGCCCTGAACCAATTACACAAACCCGCAGCAAGTTCGCCGCCGCAGGCGGCATGCCATAGATTACGTGGCGATCTTTACCGGTACGTGACACCGCGGGCCCCGACGGCATCAGTGAGATTCCGTACTCAGTGCTTTTGCGGTCGCACGACGCCGACGGGCAATGATTTGAGCTTCTTCATTTCGCTACCTTCGAATTGCAGAGGATCGCGCATGTAGTCGAGAACCATGTCCAGCGCGTCGTGGCCCCAGAAGATCTCGTCGCCAATTACAAACGTCGGCACACCGAAAACGCCTCGATCAATCGCCCACTGTGAGTTCACCCGAAGCTTCTGCTTAACTTCAGGATCGTTCAGCACGCGTTCGGGATCGGCCACGTTAAGCTTTTTTGCCAAATCCGCAATGACGGCGGTGTCCGTGACATCGCGGCCGTGCAGGAATACTGCGTCGAAGACCGTCTCGACCGCCCGTCGATTGCTGCCGGCTGCAATGATCAGCCGCAGTGCTCGCAGCGGATTGAAGGGGTGGGCCGGCGGCATGCGCATCGGGATGCCAAGCGACATCGCACGCCACAGAACGAAGCGGTACGTAAACTGGCGCTTTGCTTCGATTTCGGCATTGCCAACTTGTCCGTAGTGATTCAGGAGCCCGGCAAATAACACTGGAACAAATTGGACTTCGACATCGGCCGGAAGTCGAGAGAGCTCCTTGAAGCTCAGATATGCATATGGGGATATGACGTCAAATACCCAGTCTATCTTCATGCAATGCGCTTTCTCGTTACCCGGCGGAACCGGCGGCGACGCACTTAGGCACGCGCATTACTCGGTTGGTGCGCACGCCAACGCACTATCCAAGCACTTCACCAGCGAATCTGCATCTTCGGTGTTGAACGGCATGGGCGGACGGATCTTGAGAACATTATGGAACGGACCGTCGGTGCCGATAAGAACTCCCGCGTTGCGCATCCGATTAATTACTTCGCTCGCTTCTTGCGTGGCCGGTTCGAGTGTTTCGCGGTTGCGGACGAGCTCGACGCCCAGATAGAGCCCCGATCCACGCACATCTCCAATCAATGCGTGGCGATCCATCAGCGAACGAAGTCTCTCCACCAGATGCGACCCGACCCTTCGGGCGTGCGCCTGCAGATTCTCCTTGTGCATAACCTCGAGCACAGCGACTCCTACAGTGCACGAGACCGTACTTCCGCCGAAAGTGCTGAAGAATTCCAAACCATTGTCGAAGGATGCCGCGATTTCGGTCGTGGTGACGACCGCTCCGAGCGGATAACCGTTGCCGATGGGCTTACCGAGCACGACGATGTCGGGCACTACGCGCTGCTGCTCAAATCCGTAGAAATAGCTTCCGAGCCGGCCATACGCGGTTTGCACTTCATCTGCGATGCATACGCCTCCCGCTTCGCGGACCATACCGTATACCGACGCCAAATAGCCCTCGGGAAACAGGATCTGACCGCCGACACTGGGGCAGCTCTCGGCGATGTATCCGCAAAGACGCGTACCTTGCGACTTTAATTGCGCAATGCACTCCCCCACGGCTTGGGCGTACTTCTCGCCTGCGCGCGGATCGGAGGATTTGTGCGCCCCCCGGTACACATCCGGAAGGGGCGCTATATGGACCCAGGACGGCCGCCCGGCTTCTGAGCCGTCCGCCTTGTAGGGGCTGATATGGGTGAGCGTCGTGGTGTTGCCGTGATAGGCAGCATTAAGCACGATGAGATCTGCTGATTGCGTATGCGCGCGCGCAAGACGCAAGGCGAGTTCGTTCGCCTCGCTTCCCGAGTTCACGAAAAAGCACACCTTGAGCGGCGCGGGCAGCGTCAATGTAAGGCTTTCGGCAAATTGCTCCAGGCTCTCGTGCAGATAGCGCGTGTTGGTGTTGAGGAGTGCCAGTTGCTCGGAAGCCGCGCGTACGACTTCAGGATGGCAATGCCCCACGTGCGGAACATTGTTGTAGCCATCGAGATAGCGCCTCCCGGTTTGATCGAAAAGATACTGCATGGTCCCGCGCACGAGGTGCAGTGGCTGACGATAGCTCAAGGTCATACTGGGGCCGATCAGCCTGTGACGGGCAGCTAGCAGTGCGCCTGTGGACTCCACATTGACACTCATAAATTATCGGTGGCGCGACGAAACAGCCTGTGCACGGTATCTTCGGGTATCGCGACCAAGTGCTGCAACAACATCCAAGCCGGGCCTGCCGTCACGAGTTGATATGCATCGCCGCGCTTCACCTGCGCATTGTACGCCGCGTAACACAGGCTCATGCACAGGCGCGCCGTCATGAGGGGGTACAGCGCGGCGATTTCGCATTCGGTCAGGGCAAATCGGGCGTGGTAGGCGCGGATAATAGGCACTGCGGCGCTCAGCGGATCCGGCTGATCAAGCAGCGCGTAGGCAAGTGCAATGGCCAAATCACAAACTACCGCCGAATGGACCATATCCCCGAAGTCGAGTAAGCCAACCGCGCTCCCTGACCTAACCAGCACGTTGTAGTCGTTGGCATCCCCATGTATGAGGCTGTGACGCAAGGGCCGCCACTCGAGGCCCTCCCACGCGCGCATAAAATGTCGCACGATCGGCTGCTGTTCAGCCGTCAATAGGGAAAGGTGCCTGAGCGCCAGATCCGCACGCTTCACATCCCAGTACAGCTCGCGATGCATCGCCGGATGCGAGAAACCCTGTAGCGCCGCGTCGAGTTCGGCCAGCACCGCACCCAAAGAGGCAAGTAGCGCCGGATCATGAGGCAACGCACGAACGAAGACTTCCCCCTCAACCCAGGTCAGGAGACGCACGAAATACGCCGTGCCTTGCGCGTTCCTGATTGTCACGAGGTCCTCGCCTGAGAGCGTGGGAATCAGCCGCGGTAGCGCGAGATCCGGGGCACGCCGCGCCACATGCTCGAGCGCCGCGTTTTGCAACTCAAGAACCGCCCGGTCTTCATCTGACTTGGCGATCTTCAGAACATACTTCTCGCCGGCAGGAGTCTCCAGCGCGAAATTCTGATCGCGCTCGCTGGGAAGTGCACAGACCGCGGCGCCGAGGCCGTAGATGTCACGCGCGACACGCACCGCATCTGCAATTACGTATTGAGGAGTTGTATCAAAGTTCATGCGGCTCTCCCGAATTCGGCTGCTACCTCGCCGCTCCACTGCCACTCCTCCAGGCGCGTCCCCAGGGTCGCCGTCGAGCGGAAAACTTGAGTCGTCCCTCAAGTTGATGGTTCTCCAGTGCGCCGACGATTGTGAGCCGGTTGGCAAAACCAGTGCATCCAATAAGAGCTGCGCCTCGGAATGTCATATGTTACCGACTAGGCAAGCCGGCCGGGTCGTCGCGGAGCGTTTGTCGAATATGCTGAGTGAGCATCAAAGGCATGTTTCCCAGACCAGATTTATCCCGTACTCGATCGTTCTCGCGATTGGCGCGCTCGTGCTGCCGATGACGCGCTCGCAATCGCAGCCCGCCGCGCCCGTTGATGGGCCAGCCGGATACCAAATCGCGTGCTCCATTCAGGGGTCAAAGGGCTTCCACGCTTGTGACGAACTTCCATCGGCACGCTCCTGCGATTCCGAATCCAACCTCGCCTCGCAGGCTTCAAAGGAAGCTACTGCCATGACTTTCGTCAATCGCAGCGATGAGCCGGTGAAGATCTATTGGTTGAGCTTCCAGGGGGAGCGAAAACTATACCAGTACCTGCCGCCAGGCGGTCGCCACATGCAGAAAACATTCATCGGACACAACTGGCTCGTCACGAACCTGGCGGAACAGTGCATCGGAATATTTAACGCCGCTCCTCAGTCGATCGCATTTTTTTAGGATCCTGAGGCTCGCCTGACGCCACCCCTTGGGGAACCGGGTACGTATCCAGGAAGTCTCGAATTCGCCCGGTAACCTCGCGCACTTCACCTTCCATGATCGGCTGGCGTTGCTAAATGGCAGCCGCACAGTGCGGAAAAGGCCCTGAGGGACTAGAATCTTCGTAACGAAGATCGAGAACGTGCTTGGGGGGCTCCGTGGGGAATTCGCGACGCGTACGCTTCAGCACTCTGGCAGCGAGCCTCACACTACTCTGCGCGGGCGCTGGCGGCGCACTGGCTGATCCGCCTGCGGGCGCAGAAGCCGGAGCATCGGCGAGCGATGCGCCGAAGTCCCTCCCGGAGGGCAGCGTGTTCTTATCGCTGCAACAGTCGTTCAAGGACAACCCCGATCTAATGGCGGTGCGTGGCCATTTCGAGCTGGGATCGCCGCCCAAATTCCGTCGATACTATTGCTTGGTGAATACTAAAACCGGCAAGCCCGACACATACGGTGTATTGGGCGATCTTGTCCCGCACGCCGGCGGGATGACCGGCATGAAGAATATTGCCGTCTCGCTCTACAGCTGTGTCGACGCCCAGCAGCAAGGGATGCTGGTCACAACCGGATATGTGTTGACTGGAGTCGCCGCCAACGCCAATACGGCCGTAACTCCCGCACCAACGCCGACGCGGGTGCAAACCCCGACGCCACCTCCGCCACCTCCGCCACCTCCGCCACCTCCGCCCGTGGCGAACAACATCAGACTATCACCGGACCAGATTGACATTGCCGGCGTGAAATTGGGAATGTCGCCCGATGAAGTGCGCGCGGTGCTCAAGTCCAAAAAGCTGCTCGACTATGATGAGTCAGCTGAAACGCTGAGTTATCTGGACTCGGTCAAGGGCGTCATGCAGCCGATACCAAACGGGCGTTTTGTGAATGTGATTGCGGCGTGGACGCCGGCGCCGCTCTCATCTGCCGGCGACAGCTTTCAAGTGGACGGGGAATCCTTCGAAGTGATGTTCACGCCCGTTCCCGGCAGGGAGCGTGCGATGGCAATTGTCCACTCCGTGGGATATTCGCCTGCAAACGCCATGCGCGAGACTGCCCTCGAGAGTGGGCTGGTTAATAAATACGGGGGCTTTGGCGAATCCAATGACCTGCCCCAGTCGCCCACGTGGCGCGTTCAAAGTGGCGGAAACGTACTGGTCGGTGATCCGTGTAATGGTCATGGAATATTTGGAGGGCTCGGTGGACTGAACGTCGCCAAGACCGGCCGGGAAAATCTTGCCCTGAAAAAGACACCCGACGACTTCAAATCCCAGATCGACCACTGCGCGGTTGCACTCATAACTGAAGACCACTTCACTGCCAACGGCGGGGCACTGCGCGCCGACCGCCTCGTCACGCGATTCACTGTGACCGCGTACAGCCCTGCGATTGCATTAGACGGTGCCAAGACAGCAACGGGGCTGATTCAGGCGGCCGGCGGCGCGGTCAAAAAATCCGCCACGCCACGTGGAAAGGACGAGCCCGCCTCCAAACTTTGAGCTGCACTTTGCGAGTTCCGAGATCCGATGCCTGCGCGGCCATGAGTGCGGCAACTCGCGGTGCGTAAAGACGCTTATCGCGTTTCGGAAGGATGACTGCTTAGCTCAATCACCGCGACCGGGCGCCGGTTGCGCTGTCACCATCCGGCTTATTGGCCCGACGGCCCCGCAGCAAGGTAAAAAGGCCGATGCATAGCCACACGACGTTAAGCGCGGCAGACGGCAGCGCGCCATTCCATCCGCTGTTCACAATCAGCCCCGCCGCCGCCACGATGTTCATCAGTTGATAAAGCGCGGAGCGCGCATCGAGCTTCCCTGCCGAGATCAATCCATACGCCGCCAGGATCAGGAGCGCTCCAATCCAACCCATTGCCTCTATCCATACATTCATTGCTGCACCACGTCGCTAAATGTCAGCGTCACCGCCGCATGAGGCGCCGGCGGCAACGGCTCGAAGCAATCGGCCTCCCGCGGCGCCCAAGCTTCCAGATGTGAGGTAGGCACGGCAGCTGCGCAACAGGCATGCAGTCGCTGCGGAACCCATGCTGCAAGCGTCTCACTTCGACGGAAGTGCGCGCCTTGCACTGGCGATCCTGTGAAACGGGTCACGACACCAAATAGGCCATCATGACTTGATCTGCCTGTGTCCGGGAATGATGCCCTTGTACAGGCGCTGATGCGAATCAAAGTCATCGACTTCAACGAATACAAGACCCGCAAGGCAGCTGAGAAACGGGAAGTCGTAGCTGTGCCCACGTCATCCCGCAGATCGTACACATGCATCATGAACCGACTGGTCCTAAATCCCGACACCAGCGACTGCGGTTGCGTCAACGGACAAGCAAGGTGGTTTCAAACATGAACAACCTACTTGCTGCTCGTCTCGGCGCCAAGTTCAGCGAACAATGTTCGGCTGACTCGCTGCACGGTTAAGCGCGCAATAATTGGCACACGCAGCGCGATTCGAAGCGCCGTCCCATCAGCGCCACCGTAGCGGTTGAGCTTTGATTTTGTTAGCAAAATCACCCCCGGTCCGCTGCGTCCACCGCGAGCGAGCACGCCTCAGGTGCAGCGGACACTGCAATAATCCCTGACATCGCGCCCGTTCATCCGCGCAGATCGGCCTCGAGCCGATGTAAACAAGCGCCCACGTCTTCGGAATTTTCAATAAACTGCTTTGGCCCAGTGCTGCAACAGCGGCGCGCCGGGACTTAAAAAATCGGAACGATCCGAACCAACTGCACTCGTAAAACGGGGCGATTCGCATGAAGCTTGTTCGATACGGTCCTCGAAATTCGGAAAAGCCCGGCTTGATCGACGCGCAGGGGACGCTCAGGGACTTGAGTGAAATAGTCTCGGACCTGGACGGCGTGGCAATAGACCCGCGGGGGCTTGCGCGGCTCGAGGCGCTTGATGCTGCTTCTCTTCCTGCCGTCAGCGGGGCGCCCCGCCTGGGCCCGTGTGTTGCCCATCCTGGCAAGTTCCTCTGCATCGGCCTGAATTACACGGACCATGCGGCGGAAACGGGCGCCGCAATCCCCAAAGAGCCCATCCTTTTCATGAAGGCCACAAGCGCACTTTCTGGACCTAACGACCCGATCATCAAGCCGCGAGGCTCAACGAAGCTCGACTGGGAGGTCGAACTCGCTTTTGTCATCGGCGCCGAGTGCCGTTATGTGGATGAAACGGCAGGCGCAGCCGCGATCGCCGGGTACTTCATCTGTAACGATGTCACCGAGCGGGTATTCCAGATGGAACGTGGCGGTCAATGGGACAAGGGTAAAGGATGTGACAGCTTCGGCCCTATCGGCCCGTGGCTCGTGACGTCAAGTGAAATTCCAGATCCGGCGAATCTTGCAATGTGGCTGGATGTGAACGGAAAACGCTATCAGTCGGGCAATACTCACAACATGATCTTCAAGCCTGCGTTTCTGGTTTCTTATCTCAGCCATTTCATGAGTCTGCAGCCTGGCGATGTTGTGACAACCGGAACTCCGCCCGGGGTCGGTCTCGGCCAAAAACCTCCCGTCTATCTAACCGTAGGTGACTCCGTGCGCCTCGGAATCGAGGGTCTCGGAGAACAGCGCCAGAGCGTAGTCGCATACGACTAAGGATGTGTTGGGGCGCGCTAAAGCTTGCCGGAAGTGACCAAAGCTCGTATTCGATCCAATGCCCCGATGTCGTCGACGGTCCCGAGATCGCCCGGATCGCCGTCTTCGCATAACGCTTGAATTACGCGGCGCAGAATCTTCCCCGATCGCGTTTTTGGCAATACGGCGACAAAATGCAGCACTGCGGGTCGCGCAATCCCTCCCAAGTGCCGCTCGACGACCTGCAGAACCTCCGTGCGCAACTGCTGCTGAGCATCGCTAGCGGCCATCGCGACGTGGTCCTTTGCAACCACGAACGCATATGGGACCTGGCCCTTGACGGAGTCGGACACACCCACCACGGCGACTTCGGCAACCCCCTTGTGCTCCTGCATCGCCTCCTCAATCTCGCGCGTGCCAATCCGATGTCCGGCGACGTTGATGACGTCGTCTGTGCGGCCTAACAGAAAGTAGTAGCCCTCTGCGTCGCGCATCGCCAGATCAAAGGTCGAATAGGTCTGGCGGCCATCGAAAGTTGAAAAATACGCAGCGACAAATCGCGCGTCATCATTCCAAAGCGTAGTAAGACACCCGGGCGGCAGTGGCGGCTCGATCCCGACGACTCCACGCCCCGCGCCCTCCACGTCATGACCGGTGACCGGGTCAATCAGGCGCACGTCATATCCATAGACGGGAAACGAAGGGCTTCCGAATTTGCGGTTAATCTCTTCGATGCCGGGCTGCGCCGATAAAATCGGCCAGCCCGTCTCGGTCTGCCAATAATTATCGATGATCGGAATTCCAAGACTGCCTGATGCCCAGCGCGCGGTGGGTTCATCGAGCGGCTCTCCGGCAAGAAACAGATAGCGCACGGATGAGACGTCGTGCATGGACATGTATTTCGACTCATAGCGCTTAAGCACGCGCAAGGCAGTCGGAGAAGTGAACATCACCGATACGCCGTAGGTCTCTACAATCTTCCACCAGATCGCAGGATCCGGATTTACCGGGAGCCCTTCGTACATGATGGTGGTCGACCCATTGATGAGAGGGCCGTAGACAATATAGGAGTGCCCAACGACCCAACCCACATCGCTGGTCGTGAACATGGTTTCGCCAGGCGCCAGGGTGAATATCCGCCGCATCGACGATGCCATGGCCACCGCATAGCCCCCCGTGTCACGCTGAACTCCCTTGGCTTTGCCCGTGGTGCCGGACGTGTACAGGAGGTAAGACGGCTCCGAAGATTCCAGCCACTCACAGGGAACATGTGCTCCGCGATGCCGGGCCCGAAGCAGCTCAAAGTCAGTATCGCGACCGGGTTTGAGGACGAATCCCGGATCAAGTCCGCGGTTGATGACGACGACGGCGGCAGGCTTGTTAACGGCTCTATCAAGCGCGTCATCGACCACCCGCATGTACGGTATGACTTTACCGCCACGGGAGCCTGCATCTGCCGTCAGTAATACCGTCGGTGCCGCGTCGTCGATACGCGCGGCCAGACTTACTGCACCCATGCCCCCAAATACGACCGAATGGACCGCGCCGATTCTCACGCAGGCAAGCATTGCGATCGCCGCTTCCGGAATCATCGGTAAATAGATAATGACGCGCGCTCCGCGCGTGACACCGAGTTCACGCAGCGCCGCCGCAAACCCGCTGACCTCCGCGTGCAGCTGCCCGTATGTGTACTCTGAAGTGATCCCGGTTTCGGTTGATACGTATATGAGCGCGCGCTGATCGCGGCGGGTTGCGAGATGGCGGTCGATGGCGTTGTGGCAGATGTTTGTCAGGCCACCGACGAACCAGCGCGCAAACGGTGGGTTCGAAAAATCGAGCGTGGACGCAAATGGCGCCTCCCAGCTAATGGCCCCCGCTTCCACGCTCCAGAATGCATCGCGATCGCGCAACGAATTCTGGTGAAATTCCTTGTACGTTGGCAGCGATTCTTGATCTTCAGTCGTCAAGAAAAGTATCCCGGCGCTGAGCTCCCGCCTCCGGCGCCGCTTTGTTTCCCGGGCCGCGTTTGCGGCGCGCCGGGTCGGGACGGGTAAGGCGTGATCACGGTGATTTCTCGGGAAGAGTCAGTTCATCCTCGACCCATTCGAGCGCGCCGCGCTGATCGTTCGCGCGGCGCTCGGCTTCGAGCTGCCTGAGAGCAACGCGCCGAATCTTGCCCGAAATGGTCTTCGGAAGGTCATGGAATTCCAGGCGGCGGATGCGCTTGTACGCCCCGAGGGCTTTGCGGGAGTGAGCAAAGATTGAACGTGCCGTGTCCGCGGTCGCAAGGCTACCGGGTGTCAATGCGATAAAGGCCTTGGGAACCGCAAGCCGTACTGGATCCGGAGAGGGAACGACCGCCGCCTCGGCGACCATCGGATGCTCGATCAGCACGCTCTCGAGCTCGAAGGGGCTGATCCGATAGCCCGAGGACTTGAACACATCATCGGCGCGACCGACATACGTGTAGACGCCGTCGGCGTCTTGTACCGCAACGTCCCCAGTACGGTAAAACTTGCCATCCATTAGCTGGATCTGATCCCCGATCCGATAGCCCTGCATCAGCCCGACAGGCCGAGCAACATCGAGCCGGACCGAGATCTCGCCTTCATCGGCGGGATTTCCCTCGGCATCAAGCAGATTCACATCGAAGCCCGGAAGCGGTCGCCCGACCGCGCCCGGCACGACGCTCTGGCCAGGCGTATTGGCGATCATGACCGAAGACTCTGTCTGGCCGAAGCCATCCCTGATGGTGATCCCCCACGCCTCACGAACCCTATTGATCACCTCAGGGTTCAAAGGCTCCCCAGCTCCGACCAGCTCCCGCAAATGCGCGGACTGCCATGCCGTGAGATCGTGCTGAATCAACATGCGCCATACGGTTGGCGCTGCACAGAAAGTTGTCACGCGCTCCTGCAGCATTGCGTCCAGGGTTGCCACCGCATCGAAGCGCGCATGATCCAGCGTCAGAATCGTTGCCTCGGCGAGCCACGGGGCGAACAAACTGCTCCAGGCGTGTTTGGCCCAGCCCGGGGAGGAGATATTGAGATGCACATCCCCCGGCTTCAAACCGATCCAGTACATCGTCGACAGATGCCCCACAGGATACGAGGCGTGACTGTGGAGTACTAGCTTGGGCTTGGACGTGGTACCTGAGGTGAAATAGAGAATCAACGGGTCGGTCGCATGGGTTACCGCGTCAGCCAGAAAAGTCGCATCGGCCTGCGCGGCATCGCCAAATCGATGCCAGCCCGGAACGTCTGCTCCGACCGCCACGCCGGTCCAGGCGCCGGATGGAAACCGATTTGTATAGGCCGCTCCTGCGATCACCGTCCGCACTGCGCCGCGATCGAGCCTGTCTTTCAATTCGTCGCCACTCAGGAGTGTCGATGCCGGGATCATGATGGCGCCCAGCTTGGCGATGGCGAGAATGGATTCCCACAGCGGAGCTACGTTGCCCAACATCAAAAGCACAGTATCGCCACGCCGCACGCCCAACGAGCGCAGGTAATTTGCCAGTCGGTCAGACTCACGCGCGAGATCGGAAAAGCGCCTCGATACGACTGACCCGGCCTGATGGACCACGCGCAGCGCTTCGCGGTCTCTCTCGCGCGCGATGACATCGAACCAGTCAAGGGCGAAGTTGAAACGGTCGAGTTGTGGCCAGCGAAAGTCTCGTCGCGCCGTTGCGTAATCTTCCCGATGGGCGAGCAGGAAATCGCGCGCGGTCATCAATGCGTCAGTCGGAGAAATTGCCATATTCCGGACTCGTTGATGTCAGTGAATACAACTGCGTGGATTGAGTGGAGGCATGCCACCCTTCCACCGCGCTTGCGCGCTGATCGTCGAGCGTGAGTACAGGTGGACGCTGGTCTTGCTGTCGCTGGAGGGGTCCCCGGAGGTATCTTCAGAGGTGCCTGCCCGTTTGTCCGGGAAGTTCAGAAGGCCTGCGTGCTCCGTTCGGGATTCACCGTGAGGGTTCGAGCCGAACACCAAGACACGCGAACCTATGCCCTTCCTGCTAGAGAAGAAAGAAAATTTATTCTGACCGGGATAACCCCTTACCCACGCGTACGGAACAGACCCCGATCTACCGGCTCGCCCTGGTAGATTCGACACTCCTGACCCCCCCTCGCTCGCAGGCAGCACGTCAGTAGGCTATAACCAATCGATGCAAAACAGCAACGCCTCTGAGATTCATCTGCCAATTCCGAAAAATATGCGACCTCAAGACGTCGATTTTTTGTAAATGCGGCACGGCGGCAGCGCACCGCCACGGCATGCCATCCCCACCGGCTGCCATGAGCGAGCTTAGCTCGTTGCGAAAATACGGCATCCTTCGGGAGGCCGCGGGGGGCGAGTACAGGTGCCGACAAGGGTGCGGCGGCGCGCGCGGGGAATTAGGGCTGCGCGAGCGCCAGTACTACTTAAGCGGCCTCCTCGGCCTCCGGATCAGCTTCCGGCTCTGGCTCAGCCTCGGTCTCGAGTACCTGCTGCTCGCCGGCGGGCTCTTCTTTACGTGTCCCGTTAAGCTTGATGTTCAGGCGCAATTCGTTCGCGGAGTCAGAATTGCGTATCGCTTCGTCATACGAAATGGCGCCTTCGTTATAAAGCTCGAAAAGCGACCAATCAAATGTCTTCATGCCCAGTTCCCGCGACTTGGCCATTATTTCTTTGATCTCGTGAAATTCACCCTTCAGCAGCTTGTCGGCAACGATCGGCGTATTGATTAGAATTTCGATAGCAGCCTTGCGGCCTTTACCGTCGGCGGTACGAACCAAGCGCTGCGAAATAATTGCGCGCAGGTTGCTGGACAGATCCATGAGTAGCTGCTTACGGCGCTCCTCGGAAAAGAAGTTGATGATCCGGTCGATTGTTTGGTTGGCGCTGTTCGAGTGAAGCGTGCCAAGACATAGATGCCCGGTCTCGGCGAATGCAATGGCGTGCTCCATGGTCTCCGTGTCGCGAATCTCTCCAATCAGGATGACATCAGGCGCCTGGCGCAGGGCATTTATCAGCGCACTGTGCCAGGAATGTGTATCGATCCCCACTTCGCGATGCGTTATAAGCGATTGCTGCGACTGATGCAGGTATTCGACGGGGTCTTCCACCGTGACAATATGGCCCGCCGAGGAGCGATTGCGGTGATCGATCATGGCGGCGAGCGTCGTCGACTTGCCGGAGCCCGTCGCGCCAACGACCAGAACCAAGCCACGCTTGGTCATGACGATTTCTTTCAGGCTTTCTGGCAACCCGAGCTTTGCGAAATCCGGTATCTCATTGGCAATCGTTCTGATTACCATCCCGACGTTCTGCTGCTGCATGAACACATTGACTCTAAAGCGCGCGACGCCGGGTACCGAAATGGCGAAATTGCACTCGAGATCCTTGGCAAAAGTATCGCGCTGACGCTGATTCATGAGCGAATTGGCGAGATTCCGAACTACTCCGCCCGATAGTTTTTGGCTCGTGAGGGGCCGCATCGTGCCCTGCAGCTTTATGCTGGGCGGGAAATCTTTGGATACGAAGAGATCCGATCCACCCTTCTTGCTCATCGCCGTCAGCAGCTTGATGATGTGAGCTTTGGCTTGCTCTTCGGTTAGGCTCGACATTTCGTCCTCTACGGTCGCTATTTCCTCCGATCTTAGCGAACCAGGGCCCTTGAATTCGGAAGTACTTCTCACTGCGTGATTGTCAGGCGGCCCTCTCTGCCCGCTTGGTTCGAGCTTGCAGCAATGTGCGGACCAGCCACGGCGAAGTCCTTGCGGCCGCGGTAGCGCCGAGGTTGCCCTGCCCTATGGAGCCGTAATCACCTGATCCGACTTTCTAGCAATATCGAGCTGAAATGTGCATAGCCGCCCTGTGCGTCGATTGCCATAGTGTCTGCCGAATTGGCCGGCGACTTCTATGGCGCACAAACGCGGACTGTACCGCCGCAAGAACTCGCGGTGCTGGTGGGTAGACCTCCGTCTCCCCAATGGACGCCGCCTGTGTCAGAGCACGGGCTGTATCGACCGTGCCGAGGCTGAAGCTTTTGTCGTTAGCCTGCAGAGCGTTTTGCAGGATGGAAGTGAACATCCACAACCTCACTCGCTCGCGTGGCCACAAGCAGTCGTGCGATATCTCGAGGAATGTGCCGAAAAGAAGAGCCTTCATGACGATCGCGATCACCTGAAAAAGCTCGAGCCTTATCTGCGCTCGCAACGGTTGGAAGCCATCGACATGAGCGCATTGCAGCTCTTCATCCGCAATCGCAAGGAAATGGACGGAGTAAGTAACGCGACAATCAATCGCGCCCTGGAGATAGTACGCAGAATCCTAAACCTTGCACATCAGGATTGGCGATGGATCCGTGCCGTGCCAAAAATTCGCATGCTTCGGGAGCCGCGGCGCCGAGTTCGATTTCTTAGACGTGAGGAAGCTGGCCGCTTGCTTGATGCCTTGCCGACGCACATGAAGCCGATCGTCAGGTTCGCGCTCGCGACCGGCTGTCGCGCGGGCGAAATCTTTGGACTCGAATGGGATCGAGTCGATCTCGCGCGCAAAGTTGCATGGCTCGATCATGGGTCGACCAAGTCAGGAGAAGGGCGCGGCATTCCCCTTAATGCAGATGCAGTCGCGGCACTGCAATCAACAGTTGGCCAGCATCCACGTTGGTGCTTCACCTTCGCCGCAAGACGAATTCAGAAGAGCAGTACCGCTTGGGATAGGGCACGGCGGCGTGCCGGAATCGAGGACTTCCGCTTTCATGATCTCAGGCACACCTGGGCAAGCTGGCATGTGCAAAGCGGTACCTCGTTGCCGGAACTAATGGAACTTGGTGGTTGGAAATCCTACGAGATGGTCCTGCGATATGCCCACTTGGCCCCGGAAAAACTGAGCTCAGTGGCAAGGCGCATTGAGTGGCAATCGCCTCGATCTGAACCAGGCCCGCATGCGAAGGCTGGCGCGTCGAGTGTCAAGTAGAGGTTGCTGCGCTTCATCCCGGGCCTCATACCGAAGATCGTCGAGCATGCTTTGGTTGGGCGGGGCGTCGCGAAGGTTTCCAGGGGGGCTGTGCACCAGAGTCCGCCGGCGAGCCACGGCCTTCGCCATCAAGGCATGGTTCGAGAATCCCCGCTGCACCAAAATGGCTGATAACCGAATTTTACTTAATCAGGACCGGATCATCGGGTTTGCTCCCCCGTTCTCGGGGATTGCCGGAGTTTTACCGGAGGTCTGTCGATGCCAGGTTTACGGGCGGATCAAGGCGTTCAAGTCGCGGCCCGGACGGCCGATGACCGCGAAATCGGCAGCGCTGAACCAGCATCCCGCAGCTATAGCGTGGCGGCAGAAACCCCTTAGTGACGCCGCTCGGCCTTTAAAGCAATAACCCGCGTCCCAATTACACATCGGGATCCCCGTAAGGCCTCGCCTCCGCCAGCATTCACATACCCGTATGCCACTACTGCGAAATGTATGGATTCCCGCTCTTCTGGCCGCCTTGCACGTCTACATCGGGATGCGCATTTTGCCGTCGCTGCCGGGAGGGTTTCTTCGGCTGAGCGGCATCTTTTTGATCGCACTTTCATTCGGATTGATGTCACTGAGCCTGACAGCACGGTCATTGTGGTCAAGGCCGTATGCGGATCGGATGGCGACGCCAGGATATTTCATGGCGGGATTCTTCTCGTCGCTGCTGGTCTTGACGCTGCTCCGTGACGCGCTGCTCGTGCCTGCTCTACTTTTCGTATCTCATCCCCACGTGCGCGAATATGAATCGGTGTCAGCGTCCATCGTTCTTGGCATGGGCATCTTCGCGACCTTGGCTGGGCTCGTCGCGGCGCGGCGGCGAGCACGCGTCGTCAACGTAGATGTGCCGCTGCTGAATCTCCCCCCTGCCCTGCACGGTTTTTCCATCGTGCAGATCAGCGACATCCATGTCGGGACAACCATCCGAAAGAACTACGTGGACAAGATCGTCAGAGCGGTCAATGCACTCAAGCCAGATCTCATTGCTGTGACAGGCGATATGGTTGATGGGTCGGTGCGGGAGTTAAGTGTGCACACTGCCCCGCTCGGTGGGTTGCGCGCGCTGCATGGCGCATTTTTCGTCACCGGCAATCACGAATACTATTCGGGCGCAGGCGCTTGGAATGCGGAATTTGTGCGCCTTGGCCTGCGAGTGCTGCTGAATGAACATGCGGTAATCGAGCATCAGGGCTCTTCACTCGTCATCGCGGGAGTAACCGATTTCAGCTCCGATCGGTTTAATCCGTCACAGCCTAGCGATCCTCACGTGGCCCTCGCGGGTGCGCCGCCGGATGCAAGCGTAAAAATTCTGCTGGCGCACCAACCACGCTCGGCGCCGGCAGCCGCAAGCGCAGGATTTGATCTGCAGCTTTCTGGCCATACCCACGGCGGTCAATTCTGGCCCTGGAACCTGTTCGTGCGATTTCAGCAGCCGTTCACCGCCGGACTGCACCGACTAAACCGTCTGTGGATTTATGTTAGCCGCGGTACCGGATACTGGGGCATTCCCAATCGGTTTGGTGCGCCTTCTGAAATCACGCGTCTGCGGCTCGTCGCGGCGGAGCCGCCCAGGAAGAACGGCCGGCGGTGTGTGCACCTTGTGCAAGCGACGCCGTCGACTGCCTAGCAAGCCCGCCAGCCAAGCGCCACCGATCTATTTCTGAAGGCCGCCCTATTTGGGGAGGCGGCGCGCCTGATTTATCTGCCCACAGGCTGCCTGAACCCCCTCCCAAATCTTGTGCTCGGTTCGCAGCTAGCGGATATGTGCCTCGCAGATTGCCGCCGCGGGAGGCGCCCGATCCGTTCGGGCGCCTTTACGCTCCCCCTATCAGGCGTCGATGCTCCTTCTGAACGTTTCCGGCAGAAAGAGTATGCCAATCACCAAGGTAATGGCTGCTGCGATCACGGGATACCAGAGCCCATAGTAGATGTTGCCAGTCGCCGCCACGATTGCGAACGCGGTGGTCGGCAGAAATCCTCCGAACCAACCGTTGCCAATGTGGTAAGGCAGTGACATCGCACTGTATCGAATCCTGGCGGGAAACAGCTCCACCAGCAATGCGGCGATGGGGCCGTAGACCATGGTGACGTACACCACCAGCACGAACAATATCAATACCACCATCGGTTTATTGATGGTTGCCGGATTGGCCTTCTCCGGATAACCGGCTGCGGTCAAAGTCGTCTTGGCGGCGGCTTGGAATTTCGCGATGGCGTCCTTGCGATCTTTGCCGGTCACCTTCTTGGGATCTGGAGCAACCAGCACAGTGGTGCCGCTATGGATTTCAGCCACGGCGCCACTTGGCGCGTCCACTGCATTATATGAGACCGCCGCTTTCGCGAGGAAGCTCTTGGCGATATCACACGAGGTCGAATCAAATTTATTCTTGCCGATGGGATCAAACTGAACGGAGCATTCCGCCGGATCGGCAACCACGGTCACCGGTGCCGACGTTTGCGCCGCATACAAGGCGGGATTGGCGTACTCAGTCAGCGCGTGGAACAAGGGAAAGTAAGTCACCACGGCGAGAAAGAACCCGGCCAACATGATTGGCTTGCGGCCGATCTTGTCCGAGAGCCACCCAAAAAAGATGAATCCGGGAGTTGCCAGAATGAGAGCGATTGCAATCAGAATGTTGGTGGTTGCGCCGTCGACGTGCAGGTTCCTCTCCAGAAAAAACAGTGCGTAAAACTGGCCGCTGTACCACACCACTGCCTCGCCCATGACGGCGCCGAACAGGGCAATCAGAACAATCTTCAGATTGCTCCACTGGCCAAAGGATTCCTTCAGCGGTGCCTTCGATGTGGTTCCCAAGTTCTTCATTTTCACGAATACCGGACTCTCAGCGAGTTTCAGCCGGATCCACAGCGAAACGGCCAGCAACAAAATAGAGATCAGGAACGGAATGCGCCAGCCCCAGGCCTTGAAGGCATCCTCTCCGAGGTAGGTGCGGGTGCCGATCACCACCAGAAGTGCTGCGAAGAGACCGATGGTTGCTGTCGTCTGTATCCAGCTGGTGAATAAGCCGCGTTTGCCCGGCGGAGAAAATTCGGCGACGTAAGTCGCCGCCCCGCCATACTCGCCGCCAAGTGCCAAGCCTTGCAGCAGGCGCAACGCCAGCAACAAGACGGGTGCGGTAACGCCGGCCGTGGCATAGCTTGGCAGGATGCCGACTGCAAACGTAGCGATACCCATGAGGCTCATAGTGATCAAAAACGTATGCTTGCGGCCGACGAGATCGCCGAGCCGCCCGAATACCAGCGCCCCGAAAGGCCGAACGGCGAACCCCGCTGCGAATGCGGCCAGCGCGAAAATGAAACCGGTGGTTTCGTTAACGCCCGAGAAAAATTGGGCGCTTATGATGGTCGCGAGCAAACCGTACAGGTAAAAGTCGTACCACTCGAAAACGGTGCCGAGCGAGGAGGCACCGATCACCAACCAATCGCTTTGCGAGCGTTCCTGGCCCTGCGGCAATGGGCCTGCTGTTGTGCTGATAGCCATGTCGTTCTCTCCCATTCATTTGTATTCGGCGCGTGCGTAACACAGCGCCGGAGCGCTTGGCGCGCGAGGTGGCTCGCGCGCCAAGGCACTCGAATTATCTAATAGCGGCTCAACCGATCCCCTGCTTGGCGCACGGGGAGCCCCATCGGCTGTCGCCACTCCCGGCCGACTTTCAGAACTTCACTCGACCGCCCACCATGAACGTCACCTCGTTTTCACTGCCGGTAGTCCCAATTTTGGGGTTGGTGGTAATAAACCCGCTGGCAAGACCATCGGTGACCTCCGACCAGTTCACGCCGGCATACAGGTCGTAGTGCTTGTTGAACACATAGTCCACCGTACCGGAGGCTTCATTGAAGTCCCCCGAGCAGAGCAAGCCCGCGCCGGCGGCGCAGCCGATGCCCTGATTGCCGGTGGGCAACAGACCGATCGTCCAGCTGTTCTGCGTGACGTGATAGTACGCACCGATGAAATTCCAATTCGTGTTGAGCGTGTAGCGCGCGCCCAGCCACTCCATGTTGTATTCGGCGTCGCTATTGATGTTGACATCGACATCAATCGGATAACTGCCTTCGGCGCCACCGGTCGTGTAGTCCCCATGCGCCTTTTGGATATGCGAGTAGCCGGCGTAGAAGGTGATCTTGTCCTTCTGCGCCGCATCGCCGAACTCCAAAGTGTATTTTCCCATCACGTTGTACGAGGTGTTGGTGGAGACGTAGGCGGCCAGGCCCGGCGTCGGCAGCGGGTTCGCCGTGCCATCATCGAAAGAGCTCCTCAAATTAACGGCACTGTTAATTTTCTGATAGGTCGCATCGACCGATAGTCCCTGCCAGGTCACCCCGACATCGGCACCGTAGGCTTTGCCGAAGTAACCCGTATCCTGGCCACCGTTGCCGTACATGGCGGCAACATGGAACATGCTGTTGCGGTAGGCATACAGGACTGAGTTGTCCCAGCGTGCCGCCTGTGTGCTGCCCGAGCCGCCGTTGAAGCCCGAATAGCCGAGAAATGAGAACGCATAGGACAGCTGCTGCGGATCGTACTGCAGAAGCTGCGCAAGCTGCAGGGAGTTCTGGCGGCCGATCGTAAGAGTGCCGTAGTCTTTGCTGCTCGTACCACCATAAAGAACGCTGTTGAAGGCCTGCCCGCAACGGCTGCTGTCGGCGTTCGCCGTCTGCTCGCCCTGCGGCTTGCCCGCGTTGGTGGCAAGACTGTTGCAGGCGTCGGTCAGCTGCGCGGAGAGCGGATTGAAGCCGGTCTCCGCCTGCGCGACGAAGCTAAACTCGTCACCGATCGGCTCCGACACCCGGATCCCGACCTTCGATTGCTCAAGGCCGCTTTCTGCCACCGTCGACACCGAGCCTGCATAATTGCGCGTGGTTGTGAAGGCCTGATACTCGAGGCCCCCGGGGAGCTGACCGTTAATCGGAACGCCGTGACTCTGATAGGCGTAGCCGACATCAACGGTTCCATACACGGTCACACCGCCCAGCGACAAGCTATCCGGGATCGGGTCCTTCAAATCTGCTTGTGCCACACTGCACGCCAGCCCCAGACCCGTCACCGCTACAGTCAAATAGCTTAATCTCTTCATTTCAGACCCCCTCCGTAAAAATGATTTGCCTAGAGCGCACCGGCCTAAGCGCGAGCGCCATCAGTCCTTCAGCAAGATGTGCTGTCGCATCGGCGCAACTCCTGGAAGCGCGGGACGGGAATGATCGTTTCCCAGTCCACCATGTCGGGTGTCGGCATGATCGCCCCCTCCCGTTGTCGTTATTGATGCCTCACTACCGCTTAATAATAATACGTCGCGACGAGATTGCTATGTTATTCGACCTTGGTCGTAGATGAAAATCTGTTGCGGGGACGACACACCTATCCGCCATTAGTCTTTGCCTTTCAAAAACCGGACCATTGGCAATTTCGGGAGACGCTTCTTAACATTTTTTTGCTGGATGGCTAATGGCAACTAGTATCAGTGTTGCGGACGCTACAATCGCCTTGGACGATACCGGCGACGGTGATCCGGTTCTTCTGTTGCACGGCTTCCCTGCGACTCGCTACCTATGGTCGCGCGTCGCGCCATTGCTGACCGATGCCGGATTTCGCGTCATCGTTCCCGACCTCGTCGGTTACGGTGCGTCTGAGTCTGAGCCGGATGTGCGCGTTGACATGGCCAGGCAGGCGCACTGGATGTTTGAGATGCTTGATGTGCTCGGAGTCGCGCGCGCGGCAGTAGTTGCCCACGACGTGGGCTCGGCCGCTGCACAGATCATGGCGACTATTGCGCCGCAGCGCGTCCGCGGCCTTGCTGTGCTCGATGGTGTATTCGCGGGCGAGTGGGCGATGGAAGCCATCGCCAGTATTCAGGAGTGGGATCCGGCCGATGCGCGCCGCCTTTTTCCGGTCCTAGCGCGGCGTATCGGGAAAAGTGGCGAATTGCGTCAAATGCTCACGGCATATGAAGGCGAGCAGAACGGGCAACGCCTGATCCGCGCCGCGCGCGACCTTGACCCACGCCAGACAGAAAATATCGGAGAGGCCCTACGCGCAAGCGGGGTTCCGGCACTCGTGCTCTGGGGAGAACATGACGCGTTTCTGCCTATTAATACCGTGGCGCGGCCACTCGCTGATCTGCTTCGGGCCAGACTGGTCCTTCTCCCGGGCGGCCATTTCACACCCATGGATTGCCCGGCTGAGGTCGCCAGCGAATTGCGCGATTTCCTCACGCGCCTACCGCCGTAGTTCCGATCGCGCCGTTGGGCAGACAAACTAAGGACTGGCTACCGACGCACGTGCTGCGCAGCAATATGCTCGCGGTGGTATCTTGTCGGCGCCGGTGCGCCCAACAAAGAGCTCGCGATTACTAAAGACCGCGGTGCCAGGAAGCTCGATGTAAGCACAAATCACCGAGCCATGGCTACTCAGTGGGATGTCGGTCACGCTCTAGCTCGTTCCTGAGTGTCCGCCGTGGCTGCCTTTGATCCTTCTGGGGTGGCCAGTTGTCCGTCATGCCCGTCACGATGAAAGGCACTTATAAGATGAGAGCGAAAGAGTCGATGATCTCAGCGCAGGATGCCCTCGAACGCTTGCGCGCTGGCAATCGTAGATTCGTATCCGACGACCGCTCCGACGACCCACTGACGAACACAGCACGCCGCCAGGCGCTGTTAACAGGCCAAGAGCCGTTCGCCATAATTCTCGGTTGTTCCGATTCGCGTGTGCCGGCGGAAATCGTCTTCGATCAAGGGCTTGGTGACCTGTTTGTCATCCGTGTTGCCGGCAACATCGTCGCGCCTTCACAAATTGCCAGCGTCGAGTTCGCCGCGGAAAGATCGGGCACCAGACTTGTTGTTGTGCTTGGGCATTCCAGCTGCGGGGCAGTTCTTGCGACTCTAGAAGAGCTCGGGCGTAGGCCGGAAGATCAATCACGGAATCTGCATGCAATCGTTGATCGTATCCGCCCTGCAGTAGAGCCGCTGCTTCGGACGGAACTTGGGCGCAACCCCGAGGCGCTGGTGCACGAATGCGTCCGCGCGAACGTCCGCATGTCAGCAAACCAGCTTCGGCATGGATCCGAAATTCTCGAGGAATTGATCCAGACCGATGGTCTTCAGGTCGTCGGGGCCGAATATTCCCTGGATTCCGGAGTCGTAGAGTTCTTCGACGGAGTTCCGCCGACAGCGGGCTAACAGTCGGAATCCGCCGCGCCAGCATTTAGTCGGCAGGCCAAGATAATTGATTCATTTGAGTGCAGCGCAGCACCTGTTAAGGGTATTTCTCCCCCGGGCCAACATCCGGTAAGTAGCTGCGGTGTGAGCACTCCAGAATCCAGGCCGTGATGGCGCTTGGCATGTTCGTTCGGTTGAAGGGTTCTAGGCACTAGAGTACGGCCCTCATGCACCTGCTATTATTGTGCTTTCATCGGCATAGACCGATACAAACAGCAATATGAATAGGGAGGAGCCATGAAACACTTTGCACTCACACTCGCTCTTCTTGCAGCCAGTGCAGGCGCCGCGTCGGCCGCCGACAGCCCTTTCGCGGGCACCTGGAAGTTGAATGTTGGTAAAAGCACACTTGCAGGACAAACTCTAAGCTATACGGCGACGGCTTCGGGATTTCAGTATTCGAATGGCAGCACCGTCAAATTCGATTTCGCCGTTGACGGAAAAGATTATCAGGTAATTCCCGGCCGCACGGTCTCATGGACGAAAAGCGGGGACAATTCCTGGGACAGCGTCTACAAGGACGGCAAGGGGACAGTCGTCAGCAAAGTCCACAGGGTGCTGTCCGCCGACGGCAAGACGATGACTGTAGTCTCGACCGATTATCGTGCGGATGGGACAACGTCAGAGGAGACTGATGTGAGAGCGCGGGTCTCTGGGGGTCCGGGGCTGGCAGGCAAGTGGAAGGAAGTGAAGGTCGGCCGCGCTTCCGACACGCAAATTTACTCGATCCCCTCAGCAGGCCATATCAAATTCGAGATACCAAGCCAGAAGACAAGTGTGGAAGGGGCAGCGAACGGCAGCCCATTGCAGGTTCAGGGCCCAAGTGTGCCGGACGGCGCGACGATGACCTTCAAGGCGGTTACCCCGACTAAGCTGAGGTGGTCCTACGTCGTCAAAGGCGTCGTGCTGGCGAAGGGCACGGATACCGTGTCGTCTGACGGGGCGTCGCTGACGAGTGTCAGCTGGGCGCCAGGCAAGGAATCTGAAAAGACAAGCGAAGTCTACGACAAGCAGTAGTAACCTTCGGACTGAATTCCCAACGAGGCCAGTCGGCTCTGTTGGGAGTCCGAATTCTTCAAGTGCCTGACTTTAAACTGGGCAATTGGCGTCTCTTTCCAATTTGAACGGCAATTTTCGACCGGGGTGCGCGGCCGCTCAAACCCACGGTTAGACCGTGGAAGGATTGGCCGGCGCCCTTATGCAATTCCGCCGTGTTCTCGCCTTCACCTTGGTAACTGTGGGACTGTCATACGCTGTTTTCCTTTGCGCGATTTACTTCCTTCAGGATTCACTCATCTATCCGGGCGCTAAGATCCGCGTAGATCCTGTTCCGCCGCATGCTCAGGGCGTTCAAGTTTTCGAGATTTCAACACCCAATAGTAATGTTGAAGCAATCTTCCTACCTGCGACCGCAGACGCTGATGTAGTCCAAAAGCCAGTCGTGATCTTTGGCCATGGCAATGGCGAAGTCATAGACTATTGGCTTACCGCTCTCGACGGGTTTCGCGCGCGCGGCATTGGGGTTCTGCTGGTCGAGTACCCTGGCTTCGGCCGCTCCACAGGATTGCCATCCGAGGGGGCAATTAGGGCAGCGATGGATGCCGCATACGACCGCATAGCAGCTGATCCCCGCGTCGATCGCGCTCGTATCTTTGGCTTTGGTCAGTCGCTCGGTGGTGGGGCAATTTGTCTTCTTGCAGGAGACCGACCTTTGCGAGCCCTGATCCTGCAATCCACATTTCCCTCCCTCGACATCTTTGCGGCTGATCATTGGGCTCCATCTTTTCTACTCCGTGGTCACTTCGACAATCTTTCGGCGGTGCACGATTTCCACGGGCCTGTAATGGTCATTCATGGCCGCGATGATCAGCTTATTCCCTGGAAAGAAGGACAGCGGCTCGCCTCTGCATCGGCACACTCGACTTTCAGGCTCTACAACTGTGGACACGGATGTTGGGATCCGGAGCATGTGCCATTTTGGCAGGATGTGATTCCATTTTTGCTGGCAGCTGGAATCCTTCAGCCTGCCGGCGCGCGCGTCGGCAGCTAGGATCGCCGCAGAACGCACGCCGCCCAAGCGCCTGGTTCACCACCAGATTCCAGGCTGCCAACGGAGTGCAGCCGGGTCGGATTGAACGTCTCGGAACGGTCACTCTAAGAAATGTGGGCCGCCGAAATTGCGGCTATAAAGCGGTCGTCCGTCTCATACGGTAGGCTACTGAGCTATGAACAAAGATCCCAATTCATGGCCGACCATGACCCAGAAATAACTCAGGCCCCCGCCAATAGCCTGCAGGCCGCCGTGCCTCTAGAAGTGAAAACACCTTCCGCCCGGGAGATCTCAGCGCCTATGCTAGATGTGCACGCACCTCGCCAGTCGGTCCACACCTGGAAAGACTTCTTTATCCATATCGCCACAATCGTCGTTGGCCTTCTCATCGCAATAGGTCTTGAGCAAACTGTCGAGCGTCTCCACCACGAGCATCAGGTCGCCGAGGTTCGCGACTCCTTGAACGTCGAGCGCAGGTTCAACGCCAATAGATTCGGCGTGTTGACAGATGAGTTCCGTCGTTTTGTACCTAAGCTCGAGAGCAACCTTGCTGTATTCACATACCTTCGTGCGCATCCGAATGCCCCAGCGGCGGATTGGCCAGGGAAACTTGACTGGCTTGCGCTAAATCCGGGGTTCCTGGATGCAGCCTGGAAAACCGCGGAACAGAGTACGATACTTCAGTACATGCCGCGCGCTGAGGTCCAGCGCAATTCCGAGCTTTACAGTCGGTTGTTTGGCCTGAGAGAGACCATGGACGCGGCGGGGATAGCCCTCAATGAAGCTCGCCGATTTGCAATTCAGGACCCCGACCCATCTCATCTTTCTCCTGTTCAACTTGACCGCCAGATCGATCTCACCTTGGAAGTTCTACTCGAGTATGCATTAATCGGCCGGGTAGAAAACAACCTGGCGAGTCGTTATCCGGATTTCATGCCATCCCTCAAGCGCGACGATGTTTACGGCATCCTCCACGCCACAACGAATGCTGACGATCAAAAGGCGATCAACGCCCTGATTGAACGGATAGACCAAATGGAAAGAGAGCTGGGTACCCAATCTTCCATCAGCGAGTCCAACCAGAAGGCAACCGAGTCTGGCAGACAATAGGCCCCAAACGGGCTCGCTTGTGCATTACGTCCTCCTTAGAGCGGACGCTCACGGCAGACAGCTGAGGCTCAGGACCCGGCGTTGCCTAGTAGGTCAGGATCTGGATGATCAATACGCAGTACACTTTGTTAATCCTCGAGGCCTACGAAGACGAAGTAGCGGGCGCCGCCTACTTTGATAGTTTGGCTCGGGCGTACCCTCAGCATTCGAGCTTCTTTCAGAAGTGCGCAGCGCTCGAACGGACAACCGCAAATCGGCTCATCGAGCTACTGCGGAAATATGATCTGACGTCCTTGGCGCAAACCACGCTCGAAGAGCGCGGGGCAATTGACGCTCGCATCGAGGCCACCAGCGACTGGAGAATGCTGATGCAGCAATCCATTGAGTCGTATGCCCATTACGCAGCGGAGTTCAAGGCGCTCGAGGCCATGGGACCCGCAGAGGATCAGCCAATTCTTGCGGCCTTGACCGCGCACGAAGTGCAGCTGATTGAATGGATGCAGGCGGAGATTGGGTCCTAGCTGGCATCATTCGTAGCAGGCGGCGCGCCCGAACCCAGACGCTCAAGACCGTTCGCTCCGGGTCAAAACCGGCGGTAAAGGCCAATCCTTCAGCAGGTGGCCAAACGCGGTCATTGATCACGTGTTATTCGGTGCCGGTAAGCGGACGTCCATGCTTGAACTTCCGAAAGTCGCCAGCTTATCCATCACCTGCTACGTTATACGTCATGACCTGCGCTTCTAAATCACGCTAGATGTCACCTAGATTTCCCGCTAACAATTTCGATTCGAATAACTTGAGGAGGCTGATATGACACGGGTTCGAGATGTCGCGCTAGGGACGATATTGGGCGCGATGTGCACCGGGGTGATCGCTTCGCTGGCTGCCGCGCCACCCGTTGATCCCGGCTCGCCGACGCAACCTACAAGAATACGTTTCCCGATGGATCAGCTTCCACTCGCAGCGTGAAGCAAGGTGACGTTGAGTGGAGCGATGCTGTTACACACTCTGGCGAGAACGTTGGCAACACCGATGGTCATTTCTACAGGGTCGAACTCAAGAACTGCGCGAACTAGGTCTTCAGAGCTGACAAAAACCTATCATTTGGAGCAAGAGCATGCTGCAACGCGTCTTCTGCGGCCGAAGGGTCGCAATCTTCCTAGCGGCGCTCACAGGCGTGGCGATATTCGTGCCACCCTCGTCGGTCGCGTTCACCGCTGGGCTGGCCGAAAAGCTCGTCGGCACATGGCGAATCGTTCGCTTCATAGACACGGACGCGCGCGGGAAGGTGGCCTACCTCTTCGGAGAGAATCCTAGAGGCTACATCGTCTATGACCCCACCGTTCATCTCAGCGTCCAAATCATGCGAATGCCGGCCCGACCATCTTTTGCTGCCGGCGATGACGATAAGGGGACCGACGCCGAGGTGCGTTCGGCTTACGACGGCTACGTAGCATACTTTGGGACCTATCGCGTTGACGAGGCCAACGGCGTCGTCACGCATGTCGTGGAAGGCAGTTTCAAGCCAAGCTACACAGGGACGCATCAGCCGCGGCATTTCAAATTGGATGGCGACGTACTCGTCATTCAGGGCCGCGACAAAGACGGCAGCTCGTACGTTCGGGAGCTCCATCGGGTCAAGTAACCTGCGAGAGAACATTCCGAAGCAGCGACACACCTCCGCAAGCGATTGCGTTTGCGTGCCGGCCTCATCGGCCGCGCACGAATGCAGGATGTTCTCAACGCGCCAAACTGTGCTGGCCCGAGAGGCCTGCTGCACTTCCCGGAAGCCGACTCTCGCGAACGGTAGCTTCGGGTCAACAGGCGCCCTTTACCGACGCGGCTCCGGTTTTCAAGCTGAACGTCTGGAATCGGGAGGCCAATCAGGCGGCTGCCGGCCAATTACGGTAGTTCAACGTCGCGGAATGCCTGCCCGGTAGCGGCC
>Ga0302325_10006002_pt1 | contig 27479 bp, 26 predicted proteins | sample Palsa_T0_2_FD_201948 | JGI IMG/M metagenome (GOLD analysis project Ga0302325, IMG submission 201948) | Peat permafrost microbial communities from Stordalen Mire near Abisko, Sweden - Palsa_T0_2 | ecosystem: Environmental > Terrestrial > Soil > Palsa > Peat permafrost | place: Sweden: Abisko... | reverse complement strand
TAGGCGCGCACTATGCCCGTCGGGTCGATGAGGTATTCCGCCGGCCAGTACTCGTTGTTGTAGGCGTCCCAAGTCGCCAGGTTGTTGTCCACGGCGACCGGGTAGTCGATGCCGAGACTGCCCGCGGCGCTCACGACGTTGGAGACGACATGCTCGAAGGCGAATTCCGGCGCCGACACGCCAACCACGACCAGGCCGTCCTTCTTGTAGTCGTTATACAAGCCCTCCACGTGGGGGAGGGCGCGCTGGCAGTTGATGCACGAGTATGTCCAGAAATCGATGAGTACCACCTTGCCGCGTAGTTGACTCAGCGTCAGCGGCTTGTTCCCGGGAGTGTTGAACCAGGCCGTGATCCCCGCGAAGTTCGGTGCCCGGCCCAAGTCCGGCAGGTTCGTCTTGCTGGCCATGAACACCGGTGTCTTGTGCAGCGGTGTGGGAGTGGAGGAAGTGGTCGTCGTCGTCGCCCCTGCCGTCAGGTGGCCACTCTGTGAATTTCCCTGGTCGGTTGCGGCGCAGGTCGCCTTCTTCCCCTCCAGGTGGGCGTTGGCCGCGGCGAACTGGTTCTGGTGCTCGCCGCTGAGATGCTGCAGTTGCGTACAGGCGGAACCGGTCGATTCGATGTGGTCCTCGAGGGCGCTGGTGTAGCCGGGAACGTCGCGCTGCAGGGCGCCGAGCCAGTTGAAGGCGATGGCCAATGTGGCGACACCCAACACGACACCGGCCACCCTGCGGACGGTGGGGAGGTGGCTGCGCAGCGAGGACCACGACGTCGTGGCGCGTTGCGCGACCACCGCCAGCACGAGGAGCGGGATGGTGACGCCCAGCGCGTAGAAGAGCGTCACCAGGAGCGAGGACGCGCCTGCATGATGGTGTGCGGCCGCCACCGAAATCGCTGTGAGGACCGGTCCGGCGCAGGGCACGAAGACCAACCCGAGACTCAAGCCCAGGACGAAGCCGCCTCCTTGGTTGGCGTAGCGCGACGCGCCCAGCCGGGCGAAAGGCCGCTCTATGACCTCGCCGATCTTGGGGACCAGAAGGCCCACCGACAACAGCCCGAGCAGGGCGACGCCCAGCCAGAACAAGAGGTCCTGGGGCAGGTGGAGGAACCCGAGTAATGAGCTGGCGAAGAGAACGGAGAGGCTGAAGCTCACCACCAGCCCGGCGATGATCACGTAGGGCCGCCACTTGCTCGTTCCGGCCGATCCGCCGGCCATGACGACGGGGATGACGGGAACGATGCAGGGAGACAACCCGGTGATCAGCCCACCGAGGAACGCAACGACGAGCAGCTCACCCATGTGAGTCGCTCTCTTGCGAACCGTGGGCGGGCATAGGTGCTTCTCCTTCTGAAGGGCCGTCTCACTCGAACCTAGCGGCCTGCATTCCACGAGGGGTGTCGCCCTCGAGGGGTGACGGGAGGCCCGCCACGCTGCAGACTGTGGAACGGTGATCAACGAGAATTGGATTTACCTGGGCACGGCAATCGGCGCGGCAGGCGCCGCCGTATACCTGCGAGACACCTTGCGGGGAACGACCCAGCCCAATCGGGTCACGTGGCTCCTCTGGGCTGTCGCGCCGCTGCTCGCCGCGGCGGTCGAGTTCAACGAGGGCGTTGGCCTGCGCGCCCTGCCGACGTTCATGGTGGGCTTCATGCCGTTGCTGATCTTCATCGGCTCGTTCCACAATTCTGCATCCGTGTGGAAAGTGCGGCGGATGGACTATGCGTGCGGCGTGGTCTCGGTCATCGGCACAGTTGTCTGGCTCATAACCCGGGACGGCGTCTTGGCGATCTCCGCCGCCATCGCGGCTGATTTCCTGGCCGGGATCCCGACGCTGATGAAGAGCTGGACCCATCCCCGGTCCGAGACCGTGCACTCCTACATCGGCGCTGTCATCAGCATGGTCATCCTGTTGTTGACGGTGGACCACTGGACTTTCGACGTGGTGGCCTTCCCGCTCTTTGTTGCGTGCGTGGCCTCCGTGGAGTCAGTTCTCGTCGGCCTCGAGCTCGGCCCGCGGCTTCGGGTCTTTCGTCATCCTGGGGCCGGCACGGCCGTGCCGGCGGAAGGAATGACGCGCTGAGTCCGGCCGCCTGGTAGGAATTCAGCGAGAAGCCTCGACGAAGGGAGTCGTCCGTGCCGCTGGCCGATGTCAATGGGGTCGAGATCGAGTACGTCACCGAGGGTGATCCTTCGGATCCGGCGCTGCTCCTCGTCATGGGCCTGGGCGCACAGCTCACGACCTGGCCGAAGGGTTTCGTCGACGGACTCCGCCAGCGCGGCTTCTTCGTGATCCTGTTCGACAACCGCGACAGCGGGCTGTCCACCAAACTCGAAGGATTGCCCGATATCGCTGCCCTGTTCACCGGTGCCGACCTCTCCTCGACTCCTTACCGGATCGAGGACATGGCGGACGATGCCGCAGCGCTCCTCGCAAACTTGGGCATCGACAAGGCGCACGTGGTCGGCGTCTCCATGGGGGGGATGATCACCCAGGCCCTGGTCATCAACCACGCGGAGCTCTTCCTCAGTGCGAGTTCCATCATGTCGACGACAGGGGACCGCGCCGTCGGAGCGCCCACCGGTGAGGCGATGACCGCGCTGCTGCGACCGGTGGCGACCAGCCGGGAGGAAGCGATCCAGGCGAGCGTCGAGGGGAGTCTCGTCATCGGTTCGCCGGGATACCCGACCGACGAGCGGACCCTGCGAGAGCGTGCCGCCGCGGCGTACGACCGTTCGTACTGCCCCGAAGGCACAGCCCGCCAGCTGGGCGCCATCCTCGGCTCGCCCGATCGCACGGAAGGCCTGCACGGTGTGGGCATCCCGTTTCTTGTCGTGCACGGAGAAGCCGATCCGCTCGTCACCCTCAGCGGTGGCGAGGCCACGGCGGCCGCCGTTCCCGGGTCCAGGTTGCTCACCATCCCGGGTATGGGGCATGACCTCCCCGAGCCGCTGTGGGGCACCGTCACCGATGCCATCGTGGCCAACACGGAGTTGGCCGCCGTCTGAGCGGGCGGACCTCGACGGTGGAGGGCGTCCGCCACTGACCCTGCGATGCCCGACCGGACGGCCGGTCCCCGTCCATTCCCAGCCATCGGCGTGACCTGCGCTTGCGTTGAACTCTCCGGCCGCGCAGTATCGTTCCCTGACGATGACGTCACATTCCTCGCCGATGACTGACGTCCCTGATTCGGAGCGGACAGGGACGGGCTCGCCGGACGGCGCGACAGCGTCTCCCATGGTCGAGGCGACCGGGCTCGTCAAGCGCTTCGGTGATTTCGTTGCCGTGGACGGGGTCGATTTCACCATCGCCAAGGGCGAGTCGTTCGGCTTTCTCGGGCCCAACGGGGCCGGCAAGACGTCGACCATGCGGATGATCTCGTGCATCAGCCCCCTCAGCGAGGGCACACTGCGCGTGCTCGGGATGGATCCGTCGAAGGACGGGTCCCGCATCCGATCCCGGATGGGCCTGGTGCCTCAAGAGGATTCGCTGGACCTGGAGCTCACGGTGCTCGACAACCTGATGATCTACGGGCGCTACTTCGACATGCCCAAGAAGGTGATCCGCGAGCGGGCGGAGCAGTTGCTCGACTTCGCCCAGTTGACCGAGCGGGCCAACGATCGGGTCGATCCCTTGTCGGGCGGCATGAAGCGTCGTCTCACGATCGCGCGTGCTCTGATCTCGGACCCGGACCTCCTCATCCTCGACGAACCGACGACTGGCCTCGACCCCCAGGCCCGCCACCTGCTCTGGGACCGGCTCTATCGCCTGAAGCAGGATGGGGTGACGCTGGTGATCACCACGCACTACATGGATGAAGCCGAGCAACTCTGCGACCGCCTCGTCGTCATGGACAAGGGCCGGTTCGCCGCCGAGGGCACGCCACGCGAGTTGATCGAGAAGTACTCGACCAAAGAGGTTGTGGAGCTGCGCTTCGCTCCTGGCCAGCACGAGGAGGTCGCACCGTCGCTCACGAAGTTGGCGGAGCGCCAGGAGGTGCTGCCCGACCGCATCCTTCTCTACACCGACGACGGCGACGCTGCCCTGGCCGAGGTGGCCCGCATGGGGCACGTCGCCCGCGCCACGCTCGTGCGCCGGTCGACACTCGAGGATGTGTTCCTCCGCCTCACCGGGCGCTCACTGGTCGACTGATCCGATGACGGCTGTCCGTGACGCGGCGACACCGGGGAGCCGCGTGCTCTTCGGCCACGGGGACGAGGTGGTGCCGCGTCGCTTTGCCACGCCCATGTGGCTGCGGGCCGCCCGTTACTGGGGATTCCAGTACAAGCGAACCTGGCGCAGTTCCGTCGTGACCAGCTTTCTGATCCCCGTGCTGTACCTCGCCGCCATGGGCGTTGCCCTGGGCTCGCTGATCGACAAGCACTCACATGGCGTGGACGGCGTGACCTACGTCGCGTTCCTGGCCCCGGGTCTGCTCGCCGGCACCTGCATGCAGATCGGAACGAACGACGCGACGTATCCCGTCATGGGGGCCATCAAGTGGGTCCGCACCTACTTCGCCCAACTGGCCGGGCCGCTCAGCGTCTACGACGTGCTCCTGGGGCACCTGGCGTGGATCGCCGCCCGCTTGGCCATCGTCAGCACCATCTACCTGTCCGTGATGGCGGTCTTCGGGGTTGTCTACTCCCCGTGGGCCATCTTGGCGCTGCCGGCCGCCATCCTGACCGGCATGGCCTTCGCCGGGCCGGTCAGCGCGTTCGCCGCTACCCAGGACAAGGATTCGTCGTTCTCGACCTTGTACCGGTTCGCCATCATCCCGATGTTCCTCTTTTCGGGGACGTTCTTCCCGGTTTCGCAGCTGCCGACGTGGCTCGAGATCGTGGCCTACTGCTTGCCCCTGTACCACGGGGTGTCGCTTTGTCGCGATCTGACGCTCGGCCAGATGAGCTGGGCGGACCTGGGGCATGTGGCCTACCTGAGCGCGCTGCTCGCCGCCGGCTACACCGCCGGCCGGCGAACCTTCGCCAAGCGGCTCGTGGTGTGAGTCGATGACGGGCACTTCCACCGGTGCGGCATCCGCCCTGGACCAGCGATCTCCGGGAGTGGCGGCGCGCATCACGCCGCTCGCCCTCCTCGGGGGACGCCATGCATCCCGGGTGCTCGAGCGCAACATCCTGGTCTACCGGCGCTCCTGGATCTTCATCGTCTCGGGCTTCTTCGAGCCGCTCTTCTACTTGCTCTCCATCGGGGTCGGGCTGTCGCACCTCGTCGGCCCGATCAACGTGGACGGCCGGGAGATCCCCTACACCGCGTTCGTGGCGCCCGGCCTGCTGGCGTCGTCGGCCATGAACGGCGCCATGCTCGACTCGACCTTCCTCGTCTTCTTCAAGCTCAAGATCGCGAAGACGTACGACGCCATGTTGTCGACCCCCCTGGGGGTCACCGACGTTGCACTGGGGGAGCTCAGTTGGTGCGTCCTGCGCGGCGCCCTTTATTCGGGCGCCTTCCTGGGCATCATGGCCGTCCTGGGCTACATCGTCTCGCCCTGGGCGGTGCTGTGTTGGCCGGCAGCGGTGCTGATCAGCTTGGCCTTCGCTTCCGCCGGCATGGCCGGCACGACCTACATGCGGACCTGGCAGGACTTCGACATGGTCTCGCTGGCCTTCATTCCGCTCTTCCTGTTCTCCGCCACCTTCTATCCACTGACCGTGTACCCCGGGTGGCTCCAGGCGGTCGTCCGTTGCACGCCCCTCTACCAGGGGGTGGTGTTGGTGCGCGCGGCCGACCTGGGTATCTTCGCCTGGACCCTTCTGGGTCACATCGCCTATCTGGTGGCGATGGCGGTGGCGGGGGTCCTGATCACCAGGCGCCGCCTGGGCGCCCTCCTCCTGCCGTAACGGGCGACCCCGGACGGCCGGTACCGTAAGGGCCGATTTTCCCGATCGCCAGAGGACCAGACCCCATGAACATCGTCGTCAGCAACGTCAAAGGCGGGGTCGGCAAGACCACCACCTCCGTGTACCTGGCCGCGGCAGCGGCGCGGCGAGGGCGTGGCCCGGTGCTGCTGGTCGACGCCGACCCCCAGGGTTCCACGGCCGAATGGTACGAAGTCGACCCGCTCGAGGGGGTCGAGCTGATAGAGGGACCCTCTGTGCGGACCGTCACCAAGGCGATGAGCCGGGAGGACGGCATCGTCGTGGTCGACACTCCGCCGGGTGAAGGCAACGTCGTCCAGGCTGCCCTGGCCCGGGCGGACGCGGTCGTCATCCCCACCCGGGCGGGCGGGGTCGAGCCGAACCGCGTCGTGACGACTCTGGAGATGACGCCCAGCGACATCCCGGCCGGCGTCGTCATCTGCTCGGCCCGGCTCGGCACGAACGACCTCGAGGCGACGGTCGAGTGGTGGAGCGACCTGAAGGTGCCCGTGTGGGGCATCATCCCGGAGCGGGTCTCCATCGCCAGTGGCCCTGCTGCGCCCCTCTCGACAGAGGGTCTGGAGCACTACGGCAATGTGTTGAAAAAGGCCACCGCAAAGACCCGCTGACCGGTGTCGCTCAGCGGCGCGTCAGGGCCTGCAAATCGGTGTGAAACTGGCTGTCGACCCAAGCCACCGGCGCCTTGCCGTGCAGTTGCCCCGTCAGTTCGGAGAGGAACCAACGGCGTACGGCCACGCTCGCCGGAGAGGCCGGGAGCGTCAGAAGCCGCTGCGCCAACCCGAACTCGTCTGCTTCGTCGAGCAGGGCGTCGTAGAACTCGACGGCGACCACGGCCGACTGCGGCAGGTCGAGCGTCCAGTCGAACAGTTCGGTGTGGTTCTCGACCGCCGTTTGCCACATGTCGTCCATGCCCGGGCCGAGGCCGTTGAAGCGGGTGCCGATCTGGGAGACCAATACGGCCAGACGTTCGGGTAGCGGGGGCGAGTCGGCCGCACTGTGGGTGCGCTCCTTCATCAGCCGGAGCTCGCGGAACAGTGCCTCGTACTGCTCGCTCGATTTCTGGAGGAGGGCCACCGGTATCCCAAGCACCCGGACCGAGATTTCCGGCGAGTCACCCGATTCGCCGTGCAGACTCGTCCGCGTGACGCCGGCCAGGTTGAAGCGAAAGCTGCCATCGGAGACACTCGTCGGCGCCACCGGAAACTCGACCGGGAGTTCGAACCACACGATCTTGCCGTCTTCGACCGCCTGTACTCCCCAGTTCGACGCCAAGGTATTGAACAGTGTCAGGCCCCGGCCGGTGGCCGCTTCCTTGCCGTACTCCTTGATGGACGGGAAAGAGGGGTTGCCGTCGGCGACGTCCACCCGGATGCGGTCCGGCAAAATGTGGAGAGTCACGCACAAGGGGGTCGCTGCGTGCAGCACGGCGTTGGTGACCAGCTCCGAGGTAAGGAGAGCGGCGCACCCGGTCACCTCGGCGGGCAAGTCGCGAAGATGCGCCGCGACCCAGTGACGAGCCACCGGGGTGCTTTCCACCACCGGTTCGAGATGCAAAGTTGACATGCCATCTCGTGTCGTACCCACAGCCGGAGCGGATATGCGTTCTTCGGAGATACCCGTGTAATTGAGGCAGAGCACCACGATGTCGTCGGTACGCTCCTCGACGCTCAACGTGGAGGCAAAGGTGACTGCGGGGTGGTCCGGCCATCCGGCCCGCGCAACCAAGGTTGCCGTATTCGCCAGCCGCTCCATCCCGTGGGTGATCAGCTCGCCGCGGCGCTCGATCAGGCCGTCCGAATACATGATGAGCGAATCGCCGCGGTCGAGAACGACCTCATCTCTGGGTCGGGGAGCTCCGCTGAGCCCGGCCGCGATGAGGAGCGTTCGCTCCATGGGGCAAAACGTCGCGCTGCCGTCGGCCCGTACCACCAGCGGCGGCGGGTGACCGGCGTTGCTCAGTACGACGCGCCCCGTCGAGGGCGTGATGGTTCCCACGACGGCAGTGACGACTCTGTCTTCGATGAGCGTGTCAAAGAGGTGGTCGAGCGACGACAGAACCTCCGTCGGAGACTGGCCGGACACGGCATACGCACGGATGGCACTGCGCACCTGGCCCATCAAGGCGGCCGCCGGTGCGCCCTTGCCCATGACGTCGCCCACGCTGAAGAAGAGCAGGTCGCTGGTGAGCTCGAAGACGTCGTACCAGTCGCCTCCGACGTAGGTTCCGGCCACCCCCGCCCGGTATTCGGCATCGAGCAACAGGCCCTCGACATCGGGGAGCGAGTCCGGAAGGACGGCGCGCTGCAAGACATCCGCCACCACGTGCTCACGCTGGAACCGCGTCGCGTTGGACAAGGCGACCCCGGCCCTGCTCGCCACCTCGGTCGCCAGCGAGACATCGTCGGCTTCGAAGAGCCGGCCCGGCCCGTCCACGAAGGTCATGACGCCGATGACCTCGCCATTCGCGGTCAGGGGCACCGACAACCCGGTGGAGACGCCCGTCGGCTCGTTGCCGAGCGCGTTGTCGTGGAGAGGAGCCAGTTGTGTCCGGCCTGTGCGGAAGGCGACAGCCGCCGGTGCATCGGAGTCGTACGGGAGGGTGTCGTAACCGTGCTGGCCCGTGCGTGCGGACAACGCCGGATCGGACTCAGGTACATCGAGCCGGACGAGCCCACTCTCACCGGGGACCTGGACCGAGCACGAGTCGGCCAGCCGGCCCTCGACCAGGCTCATGGTTCGCTGGATCACGGTCGTCGGCTCCAGACTCGAGCTCAACAGCCGGGTCACTTCGGACAGGAGAGAGAGCCGCTCGCGTCCCGCCTCCGCGTCGCGCAGGGCGTCGCGTTCGTGTTCGAAAACCTGGGCTCGCTCCAAGGCCTGTGCGGTCAACCCAGCCAATGTCGAGAGGAATCGCAGATCGGGTTCGCTGGGCTCGGGTTGCGCGACGAAGGCGAGCGAAAGCACTCCGAGCGGACCGGCGCTGCCGATGAGGGGCTCGCTGACGATCGTCACCGGCTTGGGAAGTTCGCGTAGTACCCGCGCCACGATCTCCACGGCCACGTCGTCGCGCACGTCGTCGTCGGCCACGCTGGCGACACCAGTCCGGGCGTGGGTGAAGCACGCTCCTGTGTGACTGCCCTCCAGGGGCACCGTGGAGCGGGAAAGGAGTGCCGGGTGCCCACTGCTGGCCAGACAGGCCAGACCACGCTCCCCAGCGGCCGGAACGCGCACGACGGCGGACTGTGCGCCGAGAGCCCGGCGGCCGCCCGCTATGGCAGCATGAGCAACGTCGCCGGGCGTCGTGGCTGCAGCCAAGGCCGAGCTGAGCTGGTGCAGGTGTTGACTCCGCTCCAGGTTGACGAATTCGGTGAGTGTGAGGCGGGCCCGCTCGACCGCTTGGGCTGCCGCGCCCGTGATGGTGAAGAGGAAGGTGCGATCGGGCTTGGAGATCTCGCGGTCGTCATCCCAGTGCACGACAACGGCGCCGATGGTGCGGTCGGACACGACAAGAGGAATGATGGCGAGGGCCCGGAAACGGTCCGAATCGAGTGACGTGTAGATGTCGGGCCGTTCGCGCTGCAGGTCGTCGATCGTCTCCGCGAAGAAGGCGACGCTGTGCCCCAGGACGGGGCCGTCGGTTTGCAACGAGGCCAGAACTCCATCGGTCGGGTCGTCGGGTGCGTAGCCGAAGCGCCGGAGCGTGTAGAGCGCCCCCCACTCGTCGAGGAGGGCAAAGGTCGACGCGTCGACGTGCAACTCGTCGCGCATGGCGGCGAAGACAGCATCGGCCACTTGTGCCGGGTCGGCCGCGGTCGTCAGTGCGCGCGCCATAGTCTGCATCCGTTGTGCCGTTTCGGCAGCAACGCGCCGGCGCCTTTCGTTCCGGGTCTCGGAGCGGGCAGTCCAGAGTTGGACGTTGCGCTGACCGCGCAGATAGGAGATCCACATGGCAACCGCGGTCGCTGCCAGTATCGACACGACACGGAGTGTGTGGTTCAGCTCTCCGTAACTGCGGGGTTGTGTGCTGATGACGAGCGCAAAGAACGCGGTGAGGATGCCGACCAGCGCCACCCGAGAGGGGCGAGCGAAGGCGGCGGCGATGAAGGGGGAGATGGCCAGGAGGCCGACGAGCGAGACGTTCCCCCCGTAGACGGCGAAGACGATCGCCACCGTGGAGGCCCACACGAGGGCGATCAGGGTTGCCACGGCCTCGGTCCGGTCTCCGCGTGCGTTGCGGGGAGTGGATGAAAGCTGCTCGTCTCCTGGTTCGGGCACGTACTCTCCCCGTGGTGCGGGCTCCCCTGAAACGCTATTCCCCTCGCCGGACGGCCAGGTCAAGTCCGGTGGTCCACCGGGGTTGCTACCGCAACTCACTACCCTTGGGCGTCCAGGTGGAAACACGGGAACTGTCCAGGAGGTTTAGGTTCGCCCCCCAGGGGCAATAAACCGTCTGGCCAATCGGCATTGCACGAGGTCCTCGGCGCGGGCCCAGGATGAGGCCACAGGAGGGCGGCGTGGAACAGGACTTTCACATAGAGGAGCGGGCGGGCTCGTCACCTCCGGTGATCGCGGTCAGCGGGGAGATCGACGTCGCCACAGCCCCGCAGCTGCGGGAGTGGCTGCACGGTGTTATCGCCCGGGGCGAGTCGACCGTGGTGCTGGACCTCCTTGGGGTGACGTTCTTGGATTCCACGGCGTTGGGCGTTCTCGTTGGTGCTCTCAAGCGCTGCCGCGAGCTCGGCGGGGAGTTGCACGTCGTCGTCGCTGACCCACGCATCGTGAAGATCTTCGAGATCACCGGTCTCACCAGTGTGTTCACCATCGCCGACTCGCTGGAATCGGCGGGGGCGGCGTGACGGAGACGACCGACCGGCTGGAGAGTGGCGATCGGGTCGAGCTGAGGTTTCCGGCGCGGGGCGATCTGATTGTCCTGGCCCGCCTGGTCACGAGCGCGATCTCTGCTCGCGCCGGGTTCGACATCGAAGAGCTGGAGGATCTGCGCCTGGCGGTCGGCGAACTCTGTCTCCTGACGTTGCAGGGCAGCGACGCGCAGCACGGGGACCTTCGCCTCGAGCTCAATGTTCTCGGTGACGCCATTGAAGTCGTCTGCACCCTCGAAAGGGCTGGAATCGCGAGCACCTTCGAGCCTGAGGGGGTTGAAGTCGCCCGGCTGAGCGAGCAGATTCTTGACGCGCTGGTGGACGAGCACGGAAGGGAGAGCCGGGACGGCTCGGTACGTGCCTGGCTACGGAAGCGCCGGGGGGGGCATGCAGAGTGACGCTGGGCCGGGAAGACGATCCCGGGCCGCCGTCGGATGCCGCGGAATCTGACGCTCCAGCCCTCGACCCGGCAGCGCGCGAGGAGCTGATCACCTCGAACCTCGGGTTGGCCCACCAACTTGCACGTCGCTTCCTTCATCGAGGCGAGCCGTTGGACGACCTGGTGCAGGTGGCGTCGGTGGCGCTCGTGAAGTCGGTCGACCGTTTCGACCCCTCGCGTGGTGTCGACTTCGCCGCGTTTGCGACCCGGACGATCATCGGAGAGTTGAAGCGGCACTTTCGCGACAAGGGTTGGGCGGTGCGCGCCAGCCGCCGCGTGCAGGAGCTCTACCTCGAGTTGGGACACGCCACGGGCACGCTGGTGCAACAGCTCGGCCGCAACCCGACCGTGGCCGAGCTGGCCGAGGCCACTGACGCGAGCGAGGAAGCCGTCATTGAGGCGATCGAAGCCGGGCAGGGGTACCGGGCGGCGTCCATCGATGCCTCGGAGAGTGAAGACGACCCCCTCTCCGCGCGCCTCGGGGAGAGGGACGGCAACTACGACTCCGTGGAGGACCGGGCTCTCTTGGGACCGGCTCTGGCCGGCCTCCCCGAGCGCGAGCAGTCGATCCTGCGCATGCGCTTTGTCGAGGGGCTCACCCAGTCGGAGATCGCGGCTGCCGTCGGCGTGAGCCAGATGCACGTGTCGCGGCTCCTCTCCTCCAGCCTCCAGAAGCTGCGCGAGGGCATCGGTCAGACCGAAGCCGGTCGCCGCTGACCGGCGGCACTCGCGCACGGACGCTGATCGGACCGGGAATCCGTTGCGCCGCTCGGTGCCGGGGAGCTGCGAGCCGAGGCGAGCTAAGGCCGCGTCAGCTGGGAACTGACCTTGTCGAGATGGCTACTCATCTTCGTCACCGAATCTTCCCCAAGCCTTCTCAGATCCTGGAATGTCGCCGGCGACGCGTCGTCGAGGTCGCATTCCTCGGGAAGATCAGCCTGGAACCGGAAGTAGCGCTCCGATCCGAGGAAATGCTGAAGTTCCAGATCAATGGCCTTGTTTGTGCCGTTGGCGACGATGTGAAGGAGCGGCTTCGCCCACCGCGCCAGCCCCAATCCTGACCGTCTTCTGACACCGCCTCGGCGGGCGCGCGCCCCGTACCGAGCGAGACGACGAGCACGTCCCTGTCGGCGTAGTGCCGCGCGACCAAAGTAAGAGCAAGCATGCTCGGGTTGTTCGCATAGAGGCCACCGTCGACCAGAACGCGTTTGTGATCCGAGATCGGTGGTCCGATGACGAAGGGATCGAAGTAGGTGGGGGCCGCGGTAGCCCCGCGCACGACATGTCGCATCAAAATGTCGTCTCCCGTGTCGAGAGTGCATTGCGCGCTGTCGAAAACGTGGATGTCTTCGCTCAAGAGGTCGTAGGTGGGGACAAGGCTGTGCGCCAATGCCTGTGAGAATCGAGCCTCACCGAGAAACTCCTGCAACGCCGCCTCCAATCCCGCGGCCGAGCATTTTTCGTGCACCAATCCTCGAATCTGCAACCATCGTTCTCGAGGTCCCTTCCGACCGAACGTGCCACCCGACATGACCCGTACCGATGGGATGGGCGGACGACTCGTCTCGAGCAGCCGAGAGTGCGGAATCCCCCGAAAGTCATCTCACCAATGGGCATTGCGCCGCCCGCTGTTACGATCACGGCACCCTCCTCCACCTGGGATTCCGTACGTCAAGGAGCGACCATGGCCAATGATGTGGAGCTCAGAGAGCTCGCGTCGGATGAGACCTTGCCATCGGTGTACGACCTGGTGCTGACGGCGGCGTTCACCCCTGACGAGCTGGAACCGCTGTACAAGCTCCGTGGATATCTGGAGGCCTCGCCTCCAGAAGCCTTCGGCCTCTACGCCGTCGATCAGAGGGGCGATCCCATCGGCTGCTGCATCTACTGCCCGATCCGGACGCGAGCACGCTGCTGCTGGGGTACATGGCGGTCGTGGCTGACGGGAGAAGTCGCGGTGTCGGGACTCGGCTATTCACGGAAAGCCAGAGCAAATGGTTCGCCGATGATCAATACGATCTCGTAGTGGCGGAGTTGGACGATCCTCGCGTGTATCCCGTCCTCAATGACATCGATCCAGAGCGACGGATCCAGTTTTATTCGAAGGTCGGCTGTCGGCTCGTGTGCGGCCCCTACTTCGCACCGTGCGTCAGACCGGGTGGCGAGCGGGTGTACGACATGCTCCTTGCCGTGCTTGGCGGCTCGGCTCGTGCCGTGCACCATGTTCCTCCGGCGGTTTCCGTAGAGTTCGTGGCTCGGTGGCTGAAGGACTATTTCGACTGGGATACCGACCGAGGGCAGGACAGAGGCGATGTTGAGTGGCTGCTGGCCGCGTACGTGGGGGCCGGCACTGTTGAGCTCAAGCCAGTGGCCGACTACCGCAGCTGGGATCCGCCGACAGTACCGAGCCGCCGCGCGCAATGAATGCCGCCTACCACGACGCGGTCGTTGGAGCGGGTCCGCCGGGCTCTCGCTAGCGACCCAGCTCCGAAACTACGGGGCATCCGTCACCGTTCTCGAGGCACGAGGCCGAGTCGGCGCAGGATTCTCAGCTCTGGCTCGCGCTTGAGGAACTCGTGATCACACAGTCGGGGAAGCCTGCGGAGGCCGCGGGCGTCCGCCGTGGAGGAAGCGCCGCGGGGCACGTCGCGCTGACATGCGGTAGACCGATGACTGCGGCCGGACGGCGGCCGGGACGGCACGAATGGAGGCTGCATGCCCAAGCGACTGGAAGGGACGGTTGCTCTCGTCACGGGGGCGAGCAGTGGGATCGGCGAGGCCACGGCAGTTTCTCTGGCCGATGAGGGAGCGACCGTGGCTGTCGTGGCCCGACGCCGTGACCGCCTCGAGGTCCTGGCAGAGCGCATTGGCGGCGCCGGGAAGGCGTTGGTGATCGAGGCTGACATCACGGACCACGCTCAAGCAGAGCGGGCCGTCGCCACCACGGTGTCCGAGCTGGGCCGCCTGGACACCTTGGTGAACAACGCCGGGGTCATGTTGCTCGGGCCGATCGTGGGCGCGCCGGTCGAGGAGTGGCAGCGGATGATCAACCTCAATGTGCTGGGCCTCCTCTACTGCACGCATGCCGCGCTGCCCCACTTGCTGGCCGCCGCCGATTCCGAGCCGCGCTCGGTGGCCGACGTCGTCAACGTCAGCTCGACGGCCGGGCGGGTCGCCCGACTCAACAGCGGCGTCTACAACGCCACCAAGCACGGCGTGGGGGCCTTCAGCGAGTCGCTGCGCCAGGAGGTCACCACCCGCCACGTGCGGGTCACGCTTATCGAACCCGGGGCGACCGCCACCGAGCTCGCGTCCCACAACCGGCCCGAGATCCTGGAGGGCATGGCGCAGACCTTCGGGGGCATTGAGATCATGCACGCCGAGGACATCGCGGAGAGCATCCGGTACGCCGTGACCCAACCGCGCCGCGTCGCGGTGAACGAAATCCTGATCAGGCCGACCGAACAGGAGCGTTGACATCGAACGGGTCGCGGTCGTCGGGTGCTCGGGATCGGGCAAGACGACCCTGGCCCGCGCGCTGGCACGCGTCTTGCACGCGGTGAACATCGAGCTGGACGCCCTCTTTCACCAGCCGGGGTGGGAGCCGCTCGACGACGTCACCTTCAGGGCCCGGGTCCTCGAGGCGATGGAGGCTCCGGCCTGGGTCGTGGACGGCAACTACTCCGCCGTTCGCGAAATGGTGTGGGAGCGCGCCGACACCATCGTCTGGTTCGATCTGCCCTATACCGTGGTGATGGCCCGCACCGTCAGGCGGACGGTGCGACGCACCGTCACCCGCCAGGAACTCTGGAACGGGAACAAGGAGCCGTGGTCCAACCTGTACTCCTTCAATCCCCAGAAGTCGATCGTCGCCTGGGCGGCCACCCGGCACGGGGTCTACCGTCGGCGCTACGCGGAGGCCGAGCACGACCCGCGCTGGGCGGGTCTGCGGTTCGTCCACCTGCGCTCGCAGCGGGAGACGGATGCGTTCCTGGCCGAGGTGACGATCACCGCGTGAACGAGGAGTGACCCATGGATCTGGAACTGACCGGCAAGACCTTCCTCATCACCGGGGGCACCGACGGGCTGGGCCTGGCGCTCGCCACGCGGCTCGTGGCCGAGGGAGCGGCGGTCGGTGTGTGCGGACGCGACGAGGAGCGCCTGCGCGCCGCCGAGGCGGCGGTGCAGGCGGCGGGCGGCGACGTGCTGGCGCAACGGGCCGACGTGTCGCGGGCCGGCGACCTCGAGGCGTTCGTCGAGGCGGCCGTGTCCCGCTGGGGGCGCATCGACGGGGTCGTCCACAACGCGGGGCGCGCCTCGGGCGGCTCTATCGAAACGATCGATGACAGCACCTGGGAGTCCGACTTCCAGCTCAAGCTGATGGCCGCTGTGCGGCTCACCCGGCTGGCCCTGCCGCAGCTGCGGGTCAGCCGAGGCGCCGTTCTGTTCACATTGGCCCTCTCGGCCAAGGCGCCCGGCGCACGCAGCGAGCCGAGCTCGGTGACGCGGGCCGCCGGCATGGCGCTCATGAAGGCGCTCTCCAACGAGCTCGCGCCCGACGGCATCCGGGCCAACGCCGTCCTCATCGGGCTGATCGAGAGCGGTCAGTGGGTCCGCATGGCAGCGGGCTCCGGGTCGGACCTGCGGGAGTTCTACGACCGCTTCGCCGAGGACGCCGGGATCCCGCTCGGCCGCTTCGGCCGCGCCGCCGAGTTCGCCGACCTCGGCTGCTTCCTGCTGTCGGCGCGGGCCTCATATCTGACGGGGACCGCGATCAACCTGGACGGTGGTCTGTCGCCGGTCGTCTGAGGCGGTGCGCTGACTGCCGTCGTCCTCAGTGTCGCGGCGCGAGTTCTCCCCGGCCCTGCGGTCAGTTGTACCCGGTCGTCTCGGTGGCGTCCCCCGTGCCGACCGGTTCGAGTCCGACGGCGAAACCGTCGACCATCTCTAAGCGGGTGAGGGCGTCGACGTGTGGGCGGCCGCCCCCGCCCCATTTCGCCTTGGCGGCCCGGCGGGCGGATTCAATGTCCTCGGCCACCACGAACACGACCTCATGGTCCTCGCCCATGCGTCCGGATGCCAGCTCACCACCCAGGAAGGCTGCGAAGAGATGCACGGACGAAGCGTAGCGAGTACGAAATGGCCCATGAGTCCAGACAAATTGCAAGGAAGCACCATCGTCATCACCGGGGTCACGGGGCAGGTGGCGCGCCCGCTGGCGACGGCCCTGGCCCGAGACAACCGCGTCATCGGGGCGGCTCGGTTTTCCGACGCGGCCGCCCGCGCCGAGCTCGAGACCGCCGGCGTGGAGTGCGTCCCGGTCGACCTGGTTTCGGGAGACATGGGCAAGCTGCCTGAGGATGCGGAGTACGTGCTGCACTTCGCGGTCGCCAAGACCAACGACTGGGAGAGGGATCTGGCGGCCAACAGCGGAGGCCTGGCCTACCTCATGGAGCATCACCGCGGCGCCCGAGCCTTCCTGCACTGCTCGTCCACGGCGGTCTACAAGCCGGAGGGGCACCGTGTGTTCGACGAGGAAGGGCCACTCGGCGACAACCATGGCGTATGGCCGTTCCTACGCACGTACAGCATCTGCAAAATCGCCGCGGAGGGAACGGCCCGCTGGGGCGCGGAGCGCTTCGCGCTCCCGACCACCATTGCGCGACTGTCCGTGCCGTACGGCGACAACGGCGGGTGGCCGGCGATCCACCTCCACATGATGCTGTCCGGCCACGCCATCCCCGTCCATGTGGACGCCCCCAGCGTGTATCACCCGCTGCACGCAGACGACATCCTGGCCATGGTGCCGCGCCTGCTCGCCGCGGCTTCGGTCCCGGCGGTGACCGTCAACTGGGGCGGCAGTGAGCCTGTCAGCATTGAGGAGTGGTGCGCGTACCTGGCCGGCCTGGCGGGCACCGAGGCCCGGTTCGAGCCGACCGAGCAGACGATTGACAGCGTGCAGATCGACACCACGCGCATGCACGAGCTCGCCGGGCAGACGAGCGTGTCGTGGCGCGACGGCATGCGACGCATGGCCAAGGCGCTGCATCCCGACCGCGTGCTGTGAGCGCGGGCGGGGGCGGGGTTGCCGGCGAGTTGCGCTTCGTGGCGTGCGATCCGGAGGAGCCGCCGGCATCGGAGCTCCTGGCGGCCATGCGCTCCGAACTCATCGGCGCCTATGACAACGCCGGCCGTCTCGACAACCCGCCGCTGCTTCCAGCTGAGCTGCGCGCACCCGCCGGCGCCTACTACGTCGGGTACAAGGGCCGAGAGGCCGTCGCGGGTGGCGGGCTGCGGCGCCTCGGCGACGGCGTGGCGGAAATCAAGCGCATGTACGTGCGGCCGGAGGCGCGGTCGCGCGGCGTGGCGGCAGCACTGTTGCGCGCGCTCGAAGAGGCTGCCCGGGCGTTGGGCTACACGTGCACGCGCCTCGACACCGGCCCCAAGCAGGTGACCGCGCAGCGCCTTTACCGTGGCGCCGGATACGTGGAGATCGCGCCATACAACGACAATCCCTTTGCTTGCTTCTGGGGCGAGAAGCGGCTGGTCTGAGGCGCCCACGTTGCGGTGCATCGGGGCAGGGTTGCAGCGGGCGAGCGTCGCGAGGTGCTCGACCAGGGTGCGCCCGATTCCCCGCGCCGGAAGGTCTCGTCGACGGCGAGCTCGTAGAGAAACATCTCGGTGCCCTTGTCGGGGTGGGTGACCTCCACCCCGCTGACGAACCCGACCGGGCCGTCGAACAGGTGGGAGGCCGCCGCGACGAGTCCGTCATCGCCGGGCGGAGCACCCGAATCTCCATGCCCGATCCTCGTGGTCAGTCCGGATCGGGGCGCGCTTGCCGCGCCGCCCAGGCCATGACCAGCTGTAGGGGGAGTCGTCCCCAGGCGACGGCGCGGTTGTCCGACGGGCCGGGATTGCGTCCCGTCCCTGCATCGAGCGCCATCTGCATGTTGGCTGGGAACACGGCCGCCAGAGTGGCCAGGCTGGCGGCGGACGCCCAGCGCGTACGCCGGACCAGACCGACGGCGCAGACGAGCTCGAGCACCCCGGTGGCGTAAATGAGGTTGGTGTGGTGCTCCTCGGGGATGGCGCGCGGCATGATCGACGCAAAGACCTGCGGCCGAACCAGATGCACCATGGCGCTGGTGGCAAAGCCGGCGGCGAGCACCTTGGGGGCGCGGCGTCGGAGGCGAACCATGACGGGGACTGTACTGTGGCGGCGTGCCTACCCAAGTGACGATCGTCGGCGGCGGAAGCTATCAGTGGGGCCCGGAGTTGATGGCCGACCTCTTCGGGACACCGGCCCTGGCCGGCATGCGTCTCGTGCTCGAGGACATCGACCCGACGCCGCTGCCCAAAATGGAGGCGCTGGCCCACAAGCTGAACGAGGCCATGGGCGCCAAGGCCACGATCGCCACCACGACCGACCTCGGCGCGTCGCTCGACGGGGCCGACTTCGTCATCGTGTGCATCTCGACCGGAGGGTTCCGCTCCATGGCGGTGGACCTCGACGTGCCGGCCACCCACGGCATCACCCAGACGGTGGGGGACACCGTCGGGCCCGGCGGCATCAACCGCGCCCTGCGCAACGTTCCCGTCCTTGTCGGCATCGGCAAGGCCATGGAGGAGCACTGCCCGGACGCCTGGCTCTTCAACATCACCAACCCCATGACGGCGCTGACCCGCTCGGTGTGCCGCGAGACCAGCATCAAGACCGTGGGCCTGTGCCACGAGGTCGGCAACTTCTGCATGGACCTGGCCATCGCCCTGGGCCGCCCGTTCGAGGCGGTCACGGCGTCGGTCACGGGCGTGAACCACTTCCCGGTGCTGACTTCGCTGGAGGTCGACGGGGCCAACGGCTTCGACGCACTGCGCAGCCTGGTCGACGAGGTCGGCGGCTTGGCCTCGCTCGCCCCGTACCCCGGGCGTCCCGAGGCCGAGACGTTCTCCAAGCTCGACTTCGCCGAGCGGCACCTCTTCAAGCTGACGCTGCTCGACCGCTGGGGCACCTTCCCGGCGGCGGGCGACCGCCACATCGCCGAGTTCGTCTCGTTTGCCCTTACGTCCGAGTCCGAGTGGGGGGCGGCCTACAACATTGAGCTCAGCCCGATTGCGCGACGCGAGCAGCACCAGGCCGAATACATGGCCGATGTCGACGCCTGGCTGGCCGGCACCAAGGACCTGCAGACCTGGCAGTCCGGTGAGCTGCCCTCGCCCATGATCCAAGCCATGCTCACCGGCGACCCTTTCGAGGCCCCGGTCAACATCCCGAACACCGGACAGGCGGTGGGCATGCCGGCCGACGCGGTGATCGAGTCGATCTGCGTCATCGATGGGGACGGCATCCGCGGCCGCGACCGCAGCGCGCTGCCCACCCCCTACGACGAGATCGTCCGCCGCCACGTCGCCACCCAGGAGCTCACCGTCGAGGCGGCACTCCGGGGCGACCGCACGCTGGCGGCCGAGGCCTTCGCGCTCGACCCGTTGGCGGGGCGGGGGGACCTGCACGTGACCGATGCCATGGTCGACGAGCTCCTTTCCGGCACGGCGGAGTGGCTGCCCCAGTTCGCCTCACGCTGACCGGGACGTCGGGAGGAACGCGCATGCGCATCGGATTCATCGGGCTCGGGGCCATGGGCCTACCCATGGCGGGCCACCTCGTGGCCGCCGGCCACGAGGTGACGGTCGCCTCGCGCGGCCGGGGTCCGATCGACGCGGCCGTGTCCGGGGGTGCGGTCGACGGAGGTTCGCCACTCGGAGTGGCAAAGGCCTCCGACGTGATCATCCTGTGCGTCCCCAACTCGCCCGAGGTGGTGGAGGTGATCGACGCCATGCTGCCGGCGCTCGGCGCCGGCAAGACCGTCATCGACACGTCCACCATCGACCCCGAGGTGGAGCGGGCCCAGCACGCCCGGGTCGGGGAGACGGGGGCGCGCTACCTCGACGCGCCGCTCTCGGGTGGTACGGCCGGCGCGCAGAAGGGCACGCTGACCCTCATGGTGGGTGGTGACGGCGCCACGCTGGCCGACATGGAGCCCGCGCTCGAGCCCTTCGCCGGGCTCGTCGTGCACGTCGGTGGCCCCGGTATGGGCCAGGTGGTGAAGCTGTGCAACCAGGTGATCTATGCGGCACAGATGACCGCCACGGCCGAGGCGACAGCCATGGCGGTCAAGTCCGGAGTCGACCTGGAGAAGCTGCTGCTTGTGCTCACCCATGCCACGGGTGACTGCGTGGCGGTGCGGACCCGCCTGCCCGTGCCGGGGGTGATCCCCGAGAGCCCGGCGTCGAACGGTTGGCAGCCCGGCTTCATGACCGATCTCATGGCCAAGGACCTCGACCTCGCCATGGCCTATGCCGTACGCTGCGGCGTCTCAGTGCCGACGACCGCGACGGCACGCCAACTCCTGACGGCCGCCAGTGCCGCCGGGTACGGACGCGAGGACTTCTCGTCGGTGGCCAAGGTCGTGCTGGCGCTGGCCGGCGCCCAATGACGAGGACTCCCCCGTTGCCCACGCCCGCCCTGATTCTGGCGGCGGACCACCGTGCCCGTGCCGTCGTCACGACCGAGAACTGGGCTGAATTCTTCGGGTCGTTGGCCCAGGCGCTGCCCTCGTGCGACGGCATCCTGGCCACCGCGCAGCCGCTGGCGGGCTTGGCGGCAGCCGGCCATCTCACTGCGCTGCACCGCACCTACCTCTCCATCAACCGCACCGGGCTGGCCGGCTCCGTCTTCGAATTGGACGACCGCCTCGTGGCCAGCGTGCCGCGCGCCGCGGCCGAGGGCTGGTCGGGCGTGAAGCACATGACGCGCATCGACATGGACGACGCCATCACAGCGGCCGCGCTCGAGTTGCTGGGCCAGGTGCTCGAGCAGTCGAAGGAGGCCGGCCTGGAGGCGCTGATCGAGCCGCTGGCGTGGGAAGGCGGGCGGATCCGCCGCGACACGGATGCCATTGTCCTTGCGTCGATCATCGCCCACGACATGGGCGCGCCGGTGATCAAGGTCCCGGTGCCCGCGGTGGCTCCGGGCGTCGAGCGCCAGCGCGCAGTGGCCCGGGTGGTGGTCAGCGTGGGCGTGCCCGTCCTCTTCCTCGGTGGCCCGCGCACGGCGGCGGGCCGCGACGCCGTCCTCGACGAGGTGCGCGACGTCATGGAGGGCGGGGGAGCCGGCATGGCCATGGGGCGCACCATCTACCAGGATCCCGACCCGGCGGAGGCGGCCGGTCTGGTCCGCGCGTTGGTGCACGGCTGATGATCCTCACCATCGACTTCGGCACGTCCGTCACCAAGGTCGGCCTGTGGGGCGACGAGGGCCTGGTGGCGCTCGCCCGCTCCGAGCTGACTACGACCTTCCCCCAGGTCGGCTGGACCGAGCAGGATCCGCTGCGGTGGTGGACCTCGCTGGTCATCGCGTGCGCCGAGGCCCGGGCCAAGGCGCCGCTCGCTTTCGCCGAGGTCGACGTGGTGTCCTGCTCGGGGGCGCGCCAGACCTTCGTCCCTGTTTCCGCGCACGGCGACCCGATCGGCAAGGGCATCCTGTGGTCGGACCACCGGGCCGCCGCCGAGGCGCGGATGCTGGCCGAGCGCATGGGAGGCGACGACATCAACCGGGCCCGGACCGGGATCCCGCTCGATGCCGGTGCCGTGGCGGCCAAGCTGGCCTGGTTGGCCGAGCATCAGCCTGAGCGCATTGAGGCGGCCCACGTGATTCTGTCGCCACGCGACTTCATCGTGTACCGCATGACCGATCAACTGGTGACCGATGCCACCTTCGCGTCACGCAGCGGGCTGTACGACTTCGACGGCAACGCCGTGCGCGAACTGGCCGGCCCCGCCCTGGGCAAGCTCCCCAGCGTGGTGCCGTCCGACACCGTCGTCGCCCAGCTCAAGCCGGTGCCGGCGGCCGAGCTCGGACTGCGACCAGGGGTCCCTATCGTCATCGGGGCCGGTGACCGGCAGTGCGAGGTGCTCGGTTCGGGCGCGTCGGAGTACCACCCCATGGTGAGCTGGGGCACCACGGCCAACGTGTCAGTGCCGGTGCAGGAGCGCCCCGTGCCCGCTCCGGTCGGCGCCGTGGTGACCCGGGCCGCCGACGGCGGCTGGTTGCTCGAAGGCGGGCTGTCGGCCGCCGGCTCATTCCTGGCCTGGCTCGGGCGCCTGCTCGACCGCAGCACCGAGGAGCTGGGACGCCTGGCGGCGGAGAGCGGCCCCGGCGCACGGGGTGTCGTCGCCGTGCCCTGGCTCGACGGCGCCCGCGCCCCGTGGTGGCGTGACGATGCCCGGGCCGGGTTCATGGGGCTCGGTGCGGCGCACGGCGCCGCCGACATGGCACGCGCCGTGGTGGAGTCGGTCGCCTGGGACGTGGCGCGGGTGATGGAAGTGGTCACGGTCGGGCGCCTCGGCGGCTCGACAGCGGAAGGTGTGACGCTCGGCGGCGCCGGGTCCGGACTGCCGGTGTGGGTCGAGGTCCTCACGTCCGTACTGGGCCTCCCCGCGCTGCGGCACCGTTCGGGCGAGGCCGCGTCAGCCGGCGCGGCGCTCCTGGCGGGCAAGGCGCTGGGCCTGGGTCTGACGCTCGACCAGATTGATCCCGTGGCGGCCGTGATTCAGCCGACTCCCACCTCCGTGGAGCTCTACCGCTCGCTGCGGCCCCGGGTCGACCACGTGGCCGAGGCCGTGCTCGCCGCGACCGAGTCGCTCCCGGGAACCAGTCCGTTCGCGACCTGATCCGTGCGCGTCGAGCTGGCCTACGGCCGCCACGGAACAGTGGTAGAGGTCTCCGACCGCGCCGAGGTCGTCGTCCCGGTGGACGAGCCGGGTCTGGCGGACGAGGCCGCGTCGATCACCGCGGCGCTGCGGCAGCCGTTGGGCGGAAGGTCGCTCGCCGCGCTGGCGGCGGGCGCCGAGCGCGTCGCCGTCGTGTTCCCCGACCTGACGCGCCCGATGCCGAACCGCACCGTGCTCCCACCGTTGCTGGACGAGCTGGAGCGCTGCGGGGTACCCGACGAGCGCATCACGCTCCTGTGCGCCACCGGGACCCACCGCCAGGCCACGGTGGCCGAAATGGAGGAGCTCGTCGGACCCGGGATCGTCGGGCGCTACGCCGTCGTCGATCACGACGCGACGAGCTCGGCGCACACCGCCGTGGGCGAGGTTGACGGAACGCCGGTGCTGCTGCAGCACGAGTACGTCGAGGCGGACCTGCGCATCGTGACCGGTTTCGTCGAGCCACACTTCTTCGCCGGCTTCAGCGGCGGCCCGAAGGCGGTCTGCCCGGGACTCGCCGCCAGCGCGACCATCCTGGAGGCACACCACCCGCGCCGCATCGCCGATGCTCGGGCCACCTTCGTGACACGGACGGGGAACCCGGTGCACGACTTCGTACGGGCCGCCACTGCGCTGGCGCCCCCGCACCTGTCCCTCGACGTTGCCATCAATCGGGCCCGTCAGGTCACGGCGGTCTTTGCCGGTCCGCTCCCCGGGGCGCACGATGCCGCCTGCGCACACGTGCAGTCCTCGGCGATGCGCGCGGTCGACGCGCCGTTCGACCTCGTCGTGTCGACGAACGGTGGGTACCCCCTCGACCGCAACCTCTACCAGGCCGTGAAGGGCATGGCGGCGGCCGAACGTATTGTGCGACCAGGTGGGATCATCATCATGGCGGCCGCCTGCGAAGACGGCGTGCCCGCTGACGGCGCATTCGCCCGCCTCCTGGCCGAGGCGCACACGCCGGCCGATCTGGCCGGCGCCTCGGGCGCGCCCGAGCTCGACCGCTGGCAGGCCCAGGTGCTCGGGCGCGTACTCGCCCGGGCCGAGGTCCATCTGCACGCGGACGGCCTCGACGAACACGCGCTCCCGGGTGCGCTGCTGACCGCCGCGCCGGACCTCGACCGCGCCGTGACCACCGTGCTCGAACGCCTCGGCCCCGGGGCGCGGGTGGCTGTCATGCCGGAGGGCCCGCTCACCGTGGCGACGGTACGCGGGCCCGATTGAGGCTGGCGCCCACTTTCACACCGGCAGCACAACGCCGGAACGCGGGAGCCTCGTCACAGACGGTCATGCCGACGCCGGCACCGATGAGAAAAGGCTCAAGGAGAGTGGGTTGCCCGACGAATTCTTCAATGGCGCCACGGAGTGGCACCCGATCGGCGGAGCGCTCCCGGTGCGCACGCCCGTTCGCCGTCGAAGCCATCAGACCGGGACAACGCCCAGCCCGGCGTGGCTGGAAACGGCTGTGTGGCTTCCATTTCATACCGTAGACTGCTGCCTGCTCAAACAGGCATCTGTCGCCCGTCCACTCGCCTCTACAAGGGAAATCTATGACCTCATTTCCAGATTCTTCCCGTTCCGACAATCTGTCAACCGGCGAACGACTGGCAGAAATCGCTGAGCGCATCGCCGAGACGGTGGCCGGCCCGGCCGCCTACGACGTCGATCTCAACGCCCGCTTTCCCGCTGAGGCGGTCGCGGCCCTGAAGGAGGAGCGGGTTCTCTCGTCGCTCGTTCCGGTCGAGCAAGGCGGAATGGGGGCCTCGCTCACGGACATCAGCAACGCCATCCGCGTGCTCGGACGCTCCTGCGCCGCCACGGGCTCTGTCCTGGCGATGCACATGGAGCAGATGTTCGTCCTGCTCAAGTACGGCACGACACCGTCTCTGCGACGAGCGGTGGAGGAGGTCGTGGACAAGCAGCTGCTCATCGCCAACGCCAACAGCGAAGTGGGGATCGGCGGCGACGTCATGCGAAGCAATGCCGCCCTGGAACCGGACGGCGACGGCTGGCGTTTTGACAAGCAGGCGCTCGCCGCGTCGTATGGTCTCGACTCCGACATGATCCTTTCCACGGCCCGGCGTTCGCCGGACGCGGCAGACACGGATCAGGCGCTGTGCCTCCTCCGTACGGCGGACTTCACCCTCGAGCCGACAAGCGGCTGGGACACCCTCGGCTTGCGCGGCACCTGCAGTTCGGGCCTGCACATCAGTGGCCATGTAACGGCTGATGACCTGTTCCCGGCGGCGTTCTCCGAAATCGCCAACGGCGGCGGTGGTCAGTTGCGGCACATACTCCTGACCGCGGTGTGGACCGGCCTGGCGGAGGCAGCGATGGAGGAGGCGCACAAGTCGGTCCGCGCGGCGGCACGGCGCAGCATCGGCACCACCCCGCAGTCGGCTCTGCGGCTCTCGGAGATATTCGCCGAGGTGCAGGTCGCGCGCAGCACGCTGGCGGAGGCGCAGCGACAGATTGAGGACGCGATCGAATCGGACACTCTCGAACACATTGGGCTCATCATGAGCCTGCGCAATGTGAAGGTCGTCACGTCCACTGCCGCCATGCGTGCCGCGACCGCGGCATTGCAGATTTGCGGCATCAACGGATTCCGGCGCGGTCCGGAGCACCGGCTCGAGCGCGTCGTCCGCGACTCGTGCGGTGCACTGATCATGGTCAGCAACGACCGGTACCTGCACGAGAACGCGGAAATGCTCCCCTTGCGCAAGACGATCTAATTCCGGCAGTGGCACGACTTCCGAAGCTCGTCTACGTCTACGATCCGCTCTCCTTCGGCCCGCTGTCGATCATTGAGGCGGCCGAAGGGATCTGCCGCGTGGTGTGGGTGATGGACTACTCCAAGCCCGAGGCCGCGGCCACGGCGCGCCTCGTGCGCAAGTTCGGACCCGTGGTCGACTCTTCCGACGGCGATGTCGTCCGCGTCGCCGCCGCCGTGCGAGAGCTCGAACCTGACGGCGTGTTGTCGATGCACGACGGCGACCTGCTGTGGACGGCCGAGCTGGCCGAGCTTCTGCAGCTTCCGTTCCACAGCCGTGAGACGGCGCTGAAGCTCACGGACAAATCTGCGCAGCGCGATGCCTTGGCCTTGGCGGGACTGGCGGTCCCGATGTACCGGATCATCGAACGGGAGGCAGACGCTGCCGCCATCGCTGACATCGCCACCACCTTCACGTACCCCGCCGTGCTGAAGCCACGTTTCGGTCAGGCGAGTCGCGACACCCTGCCGATATCGTGTGCCTCGGAACTGCAGCTGACGCTTGCGCAGATGCGGGAGCGACCCGACTGGCAACCCGAGGACTACGTGCTCGAAGAGTTCGTGCCGGACGCCAGCACAGACCTCGGTGGGACTGGTTTCGCGGGCTTTGTCTCGGTGGAGAGCGTGGTGGAGAACGGCCACGTCGAACACGCGGCAATCAGTGCCCGTACGCCGTTCCGTTGGCCGTTCCGGGAGACTGGTTACTGCACGCCCACTGCGCTTTCTCCCGAGCTCCAAACCGATGTTCTCCGCGTCGCCGGAGAGGCCGCGTCTGCCCTTGGGGTGACCATTGGCTGCCTGCACACCGAGATCAAGCTGACAGACGCCGGGCCCGTCGTCATTGAGGTCAACGGACGCCCCGGCGGCGGAATGTCGGAGATGCTCGAACGCGCAGCGGGCTTCAGCATCCTGCGCACCGCGCTCCGCCTGGCGGTCGGCGATCCGGTCGGGCTCACAGGCCCAATCGCCTGTTCCCGGATCGGGTACCTCCTCTACGTCTTTCCCGAGACCGACGTCGAGTGGATCGACAGCGTCGAGGGTCTGCCGAAGTTACGTGAGATGGACGGTGTCGATGAGATCGTGCTCGTCAGGGGCCCCGGCAAGAGGATCGATTGGCGCGAGGGCTCTGAAGCCCATGTCTTTCACCTCATGGGTACCACCGGGAATCACGACGAACTTCGTCGGCTCATCGAAGCGACGGTGACCTTGGTGCACATTGCGGGGCACAACGAGGTTGCGCAGAGTGCGAATGGCGCCGATCGCGGGCCGCTGCCGGGCTCCCCGCGCTCTCCTGATCTACCCGAGTCCCCGAGGTCGTCGCGTTATCGGACTGCGGCGAACTGAGCCTCGATCGCACTCTCAACGACATCGAGCCCTCTGAGAAGCGTCTCGTCGTCGGTGGTGAGCGGGGGGAGGAACTTGACGACCTCTGAGTAGGCGCCGGCGGTCTCAATGACGACGCCCTGCGCGAACGCCTCGAGCGAGACTCGGGCGGCGAAATCGGAGTCCGTGAGCGAGGCCAGGCCCCGGAACAGGCCGCGCCCGCGCTCGGCGAGGTCGCCCGGATGGCGCGCGGCGATGGTCGCCAGGCGGCCGTGCAGCAACTCGCCCTTCCGCTTGGTCTCGATGCTGAAGTCTTCGTCAGCCCAGTAGGTGCGCAGCGCCGCGGTCGCCCCGACGAAGGCGAGATTGTTACCTCGGAACGTTCCGGTGTGCCCTCC
>Ga0302325_10006001_pt1 | contig 27480 bp, 32 predicted proteins | sample Palsa_T0_2_FD_201948 | JGI IMG/M metagenome (GOLD analysis project Ga0302325, IMG submission 201948) | Peat permafrost microbial communities from Stordalen Mire near Abisko, Sweden - Palsa_T0_2 | ecosystem: Environmental > Terrestrial > Soil > Palsa > Peat permafrost | place: Sweden: Abisko... | reverse complement strand
CGCCTCCACGTCGAGCTCACCGGTCCGGGTGTAATAGGTGGCGATCCGGAAGGGCGGGGCGCCGCTGCGCAGGGTCTCGAGCAGGGCGTAGAAGTGGAGGTCGCCCCGATGGTCGATCCGCCGCCGCCCCGACTTGATCTCCACCACGCAGACCGAGGCCCGGTCCCCGGCCGGGCCCCCGAAGGCCAGGTCGACCACGCCGCTCAGGACCACCCGTCCACCGGCCAGGGGCACCACCAGCCGCTCCTGGGTCCGGGGCAACCAGCCCGGGCTCGGTACCGGCCACCGGGCCACGATCCCCGCCGCCTGTCCGGCGATCTCCTGGGCCAGCGCCGTTCGGCCCTCGGCGGGCAGGCCGGCCACGAAGGCGGCGATGCCGTCGACATCCCCCCCCACCCCCACGGCGGCCACGGCGTCGGCCCAGGGGTCGTCCAGGCGACCGGTGGTCACCCACTGCCGGAAGAGGGCGTCGATCAGGCTGCCGCGGGCCAGCTCCACCGTGACCACCCGGGGGGCCGTGCGCCGGGCCACCAGGTGGGCCTCGCACAGCAACGCCCCGGTGAGCGACTCCTTGTTCACCCGCACCGGCGGGGCGTCGTCGGCGGCGGCCCCCACCGCCTCGGCCAGCCCGTCCTCGAGCCAGTCCCGCAGTCCCCCGGCCAGGCCCGGGTCGACCCCGGGCCGGGTGACGGCCCGACCCCGCAGCCGCTCCAGGAGGTCGTCGCCCTCCGGGGGCCGGAACACGTTGGGCCTGGTGGGCGACGGTGGCACATCTGCAGCTTGCCCGACGGGTGTGACGTAGGGTCGATGGCACCATGAACGCGGCCTTCTACGTCGTCTTCGGCCTGTTCGCGCTGTCCATGGTGGTTCTCGCCGTCCTGGCCGTGCGCTGGGGGTTCCGTCGGGACCGCTCGGCGCGCGCCGAGCTCGGCGACCGGGCCGGGCCGGGCGGTGAGGGCGGCCGGTGACCGACGAGGAGCCGCTGCGCCAGCAGCGGGTGGCGTCGGCCATGCACGCCGTGACCCTGCCCGGCGGCGTCTTCCCGGGACCGGGGGCACCCCGGCGCCGGTGGACCCGGCCCCGGCACCTGAACGCCCGCTGGCGCCATCCCCGGACGGCCTTCGTCTTCGCCGGCGGCGGGGCCCGGGGGGCGGCCCAGATCGGCATGCTCCAGGCTCTGCTCGCTCGGGGCGTCACGGCCGACGACGTCTACGGGGCCTCGGTGGGAGCCATCAACGCCTCCGGCTTCGCCGGCGACCCCACCCCGGCCGGGGTCGAGCGCATGGCCGACCTGTGGCGCACCACCACCAGCGCCGACGTCTTCCCCCAGAGCCGGATCCCCGCCACCGTCCGCTTCCTCCAGCAACGCGAGGCCGTCCACAACAACGACGGGCTGCGCCGTCTCATCGAGCGGGGACTCACCTTCGAGCGCTTCGAGGACGCCCCCGTCCACCTGGAGGTGGTGGCCACCTCCCTCACCGACGGCCGCACCCAGTGGTTCACCTACGGGCCGGCCCTCGAGGCCATCCTGGCCTCCTGCGCCCTGCCCTCGCTGCTCCCCCCCGTCGAGATCGGCACCGAGGCCTTCATCGACGGCGGCGTGGTCGACAACGTCCCCATCGGCCGGGCCATCGCCCAGGGGGCCGAGAGGATCTTCGTCTTCCTGTGCGGTCCCCTGCGCTACACACCGCACCGTTACCGCCGTCCCATCGAGGCCGTCCTCACCGCCTTCTTCATCGCCATCCACGCCAAGTTCACCCGGGAGCTCGAGCGGCTCCCGGCCGGCGTGGAGGTCATCGTCTTCTCCGTCGACTCCGACCCCGTCTCCCGCTACGACGACTTCTCCGGCACCGAGGCCCTGATCACGGCCGGGCGCACCAACGCCGACACCGTCCTCGATTTCTGGCAGGCCGGGGGCCACGGGTCGGGCACCGACCGGCCCCCCGTCTCCGACCCCGCCGAGCTCGAGGCCACCTCGGGCGAGGCCGTCTGAGACGACGTCCGGCCGTGGCCCTCGACCCCGCCACCCAGGTGCTCCTCGACCAGATGGCGGCGGTCGGGCCCGTGGACTTCGCGCAGCTCACGGCCGACGCCTTCCGCCAGCTCTTCCGGGAGAGCCTCGGTGCCCTCGACGCCGCCGGCGGGGGCGAGCCGGCCGAGGACGTCGGCGCCCTGACCATCGCCGGTCCCGGCGGTCCCCTCCGCCTGCGCGTCTACCGACCGGCCGGGGCGGTGGCCCCGGCCCCGCTCGTGGTCTTCTTCCACGGCGGGGGCTGGGTCATCGGCGACATCGACACCCACGACGGGTCGTGCCGGATCCTGTCGCGCCGGACGGGCGCCGTGGTGGTGAGCGTCGACTATCGGCTCGCCCCCGAACACCGGTTCCCCGCCGCCCTCGACGACTGCGAGGCGGCCGTGTCCTGGGTGGCCGACCACGGCACCGAGCTCGGCGGCGACGCCGGCCGGTTGGGCGTGGCCGGGGACAGCGCCGGCGGGAACCTGGCCGCCGCCGTCAGCCAACGGGCCCGGCGGCGAGGGGCTCCGGCCATCAAGGCCCAGGCCCTCGTCTACCCGGCCACCGACTTCTCCACGGTCCGTCCCTCCTTCGAGGCCAACGGGGAGGGCTACCTCCTCACCGCCGACGCCGTCCGGTGGTTCACCACCCAGTACCTGGGCGACCACGACCGGACCGACCCCGAGGCCAGTCCCTTGCTCGGCCGGCTCGAGGGGCTGCCCCCGGCGGTGGTGGCCACGGCCGAGTTCGATCCTCTGCGCGACGAGGGTCGCGCCTACGCCGAGGCGCTCGGGAAGGCCGGGGTGGCCGTGGAGCTGCTCGATTTCCCCGGCCTCGTCCACGGTTTCCTGGGCCTCGGCGCGCTGTCGGGCGCCTCGGCCGAGGCCACCGACGCGGTGTGGGCCGCCTTCGCCGCTCTTCTCGGGAGCTGACGCTGGCCGCTCAGCCGGCGGGCGTCGGCGCCCCGGTCACGGCGAAGAGGGCGATCGGCTCTCCGATGCCGCGCAGCACCCGCGTGCCGAGGTCGGCCACCGACCACGACGGCGGCAACCGTCGGCGGACGTCGTCGGTCACCACCACCGCGCCCTCTTCGGCCTCCTTCACCGACCGGGCCACCAGGTTCACCAGGGGGCCGCTGTAGTCGCCGCCGCGGGCAATGACGTCACCGAAGCCCACACCGGCGCGCGCCCCGGGGAGGGCGGGGTCGGCGCCCACCGCCGCGCACAGGGCCAGGGCAATGTGGCAAACGGTCTCGGCGGAGGCGGAGACGATCATGGCCTCATCGCCGATCAGCTTGACCACCCTTCCACCGTGCTCGGTGGCGATGTCCCAGGCCGCCGTCTCGAACCCCGACAAGGCCAGGGCGTGGTCCTTCAGGTCGAGGCCGGCCGCCCACGGCGTCGACCCGACCAGGTCGACGAAGCCGATCCCCACCGTCGCCAACTGACCCAGACCGTCGCCGCGCGCCGCCGCGGCGCGGATGCTCTCGAGCCGGAAGGACTGTTCGAGCAGATGGGTCATCACCGAGGGCAGGAGGCCGAAGGCGGTCCCCGCCCTCTCGTTGGCCCGGGCCCGCTCGAGTTCGCTCTCCCCGGTGGTCGGCGGGTTCACGCCGCCGAAGAAGAGGCTGATGGCGGCGTCAACGATGCGGGCCACCGAGGCCCCGAGCACCCGGGTGAAAGCCAGGGTGGCCTCCTCGCCGAACAGCGCCGTGGCCATCTCGAAGGCGGCGGCGTCGTAGACGGTGTGCTCGGGCAGAAGGCTTCTGTCGTCGACGGTGAGGCCCTCGGCCAAAAGCAGCCGGCGGATGGCCTCCACCGTCCGCCCCGACCGCTCGGCTACCTCCTGCAACGGAATCCGGTCCCCGGGGGCAAAGGCGGCCAGGTACGAGCTCAGGGCGTACAGCACCCCGTCGGCGTCGGCCTCCACCATCTGCGCCACCGTGGCTCCGTGTCGGTCGAGGTACTCAAGCAGCGCCCGCCGGTCCGACGCCGTGGGCGAGTCGGGGTCGTAGAGACCGGCAGCCCGGAGTGCGACGAGGTCCACGGTCGGATGCTGCCACGCACGGCCCGGCGGGGTACGGCCCCGTCAGCGTCGGGGCGGGTCGTCGGGCGGGTCGTCGGGCGGGGGCTTCTGGGCCACGTGCCAGCCGGCCGAGGACACCTTGCGGGGCTCGTAGAAGACACAGCCGTCGGGACAGGCGAAGGGGATGTTCTCGTTGGCCTCCACCCGGCAGCGCTCGATCTTGTCGCCGCGCGCCGTGGTCTGCATGATGTAGTGCCTGCAGTCGGCGTTCACGGACATGTTTCCATTGTGGCCCACGCGACGCTCCCACGGGGGCTCAGGGCCGGGCCCCTGCGGTAGCGTGCCTACGTGGACAATCCCGTCTCCCCCCGGCAGCTCCTGCGGTGGAGCGAGAGCCTCTCGGCCATCGCCCGCACCGGGCTGGGCTTCACCGAGAGCCTCTACGAGAGGGAGCGCTTCGAGGAGGTCCTCCACGTGGCCGCCGACATCGCCGTGGCCGCGGCGGCCGGCACCGACGGCGTGGAGGACGCCGAGCACATCGTGGAGGAGTGGATGCGCGCCGTCGGTCAGGGCGTGCCCGGCTACGTCACCCCCAAGGTGGCGGTGGGCGCGGCGGTGGGCAACGACAAGGGCGAGCTCCTGCTCGTGAAGCGGGCCGACTCCGGGGTGTGGCTGTATCCCACCGGGTGGGCCGATGTCGGTTACTCGGCCGCCGAAGTGGTGGTCAAAGAGGTCCTCGAGGAGACGGGGATCGAGGCCGAGGTAATCCGGCTCATCGCCGTTCTCGACGGCCTGCGCCTGGGCTTCACCCGCGTCCCTCTCTACTCCCTCGTCTTCCACTGCCGGGCCGTGGGCGGCACCCTGCAGGCCCATCCCCTCGAGTGCGCCGACGTGGGCTGGTTCTCGCCCGACAACCTGCCCCAGCCACTGGTGGGGGCCGAGCGCTGGGGACCCCACGTCTTCGCCGCCCTCCGGGGCGAGCACCTCGACGTGCTCTTCGACCGTCCCCGTCAGCCCATGTGGCGCGGCGGGACCCAGGCGTCCTGACGCGTCGTCGCTCGGCGTCGAGGTCGCCGTCATGGAGCTTCGCCCGCTCTACCCCGTGCTGTCGGACCGGACCGCGCTGCGCCCCCTCGGTCCCGGCGATGTCGGCGCCCTCGTGGCCTACCGCTCCCGGCCCGATGTCTGCCGGTACGTGCCCTTCGAGCCGATGGACGCCGACGCCGTGGCCGCTCGCCTCGCCGGGCCATGGGCCGGCACGGCGCTCGACACCGAAGGCCAGAGCCTGACCCTCGGTGTCACCTTGCGATCCACCGGCGAGCTGGTCGGTGACGTCCTGCTGGCCTGACACAGCCTCGAGCACAGCAGCGGCGAGGTGGGATATGTACTCAATCCGGCCTTCGGTGGCCACGGCTACGCCACCGAAGCCGTCCACACTCTTTTGCACCTGGCCTTCGACGAGCTCGGACTGCACCGGGTCACGGCCCGGGTCGACGCCCGCAACCGACCCTCGGTGGCGTTGGCCGGCCGGCTCGGGATGCGTCAGGAGGCACACCTGGTGGAGAACGAATGGTTTAAGGGCGGGTGGAGCGACGAGCTCGATTTCGCCCTTCTGGCCGAGGAGTGGCGAGCCGGGCACAGCGCCGCCGGCGCCGGCCCACGCGCCGATCAGTCGTAGCCGGGGACACCGCCGCCGTCGGCGTCGAAGCGGAAGCCCACCCCGCGCACGGTGACCAGGAACTGGGGATCGGCCGGATCGCGTTCGAGCTTCACCCGCAACCGTCGGATGTGGGTGTCGAGGGTCCGGGTGTCGGTCAGGTCGCGGCCCGACCACAGTCGGTCGATCAACTCGTCGCGGGTACGGACCTGGCCCGGCGGTGACAGCAGCAGCGACAGCAGGTCGAACTCGCGACGCGACAGATGGACGGCGCGCTCGCCGGCCCGCACCTCGCGCCGGGCGAAGTCGACCCGCACCGGTCCGGCCACCACGATCTCCACGGAGGCGGTGGCGGGGACCGACGGCCGCCGGGGGGTGGGGATGGGCGGCGGCTGGACCCGGCGGAGCACGGCCTGGATACGGGCCACCAGCTCGCGCAGCCGGTAGGGCTTGGTCACGTAGTCCGCCGCGCCGAGCTCGAGACCGAGGACGATGTCGACCTCGGCGTCCAGGGCCGTCACCATGATGACGGGCACCGGGGACAACGCCTTCATCCGCCGGCACACCTCGGTCCCCGACAGGCCCGGCAGCATCACGTCGAGGAGGACGAGATCGGGGGGATGGGTGGCGAACAACCGCAGGCCCTCGAGGCCGTCGGCGGCCAGTTCGACGACGAAACCTTCGTTGCGCAGCCCGGCCTGGAGCGCCTCGCGGTAGGACTCCTCGTCCTCCACCACCAGGATCCGGGGCCGCCCTTCGGCCGGGCCGGCCACGGCCGTCTCGGTCACGTCGGGGCCCGGCCCATGCGCTGGCGGCGGTCGGGCGAGTAACGCTGGGTCACCGACACGAGCACCCGGGCGATGACGATGAGAAGCAGGACGAGGACGAGCAGGACCACGGCGGCGTCGGCGGCCAGGGCGCGGCCCGACGACTCGGGCAGATTGAAGAAGGCGTAGACGAGGTAGGTGAGATAGCCGATGGGCGAATGGGTGAGCTGGCCGGTGGGTGCCTTGTTGGAGAACAGGACGGTGAACAGCAACGGGGCCGTCTCCCCCACGGCGATGGCCAGGGCCACGATCAGGCCGGTGGCGATCCCGGGCAACGCCGGCTTCATGACCAGTTTCCGCAGCGCGTAACCGCTGCGCATCCCGAGGGCCTCGGCCCCCTCGCGGTAGGCGGTGGGCACGCCCCTGATGGCCACCTCGGTGGACTTGGTGACGTAGGGGACGACGAGGATGGACAGCACGATGAGCCCGGCGGCCAGGGACTCGCCCCAGTGCAGCTGGACCACGAGGATGACGTAGCCGACATAGCCGAGGACGATGGACGGCACCCCGGCGAGCACCTCGGAGGCGCCGCGGACGATCTGGCCCCGGTCGGCCGGGAGGTACTCGGCCAGGTAGATGCCGCCGGCCACACCGACGGCCCCGGCCACGAGGGCCACGCCCACCATGATCACGAGGGTCCCCTCGATGGCGTTCAGGAGTCCGCCGCCGTTGCCCACCGTGTCGGTGGTGAGGACGTTCCAGTGCCACCCCGACGCCGCCCGGCCCACCACGCCGACGAGGATCGACACCACGGGGACGACCACCAGGGCCAGGCACACGGCGCCCGCCGCCCACGTCATCCGGTCGGTCAGACGGCGGCGCCGCAGGGAGGCACCGGCGGCGCCGGCGGCGGCCAGGCGGTCGGCCGGGCGCCGGTCACCGGAGGCCGTGTCGAAGACCGGCACCGTCACACCCCCCGGCCCACGGGCAGCGCCGTGGTCGACACCCGGCGCACGAGGAACCGGGCCCCGACGTTGGCCAGCAGGGTGATCACGAGCAGGACGAGACCGAGCTCGGCCATGGTGGAGACGGCCAGACCGCTCACGTCGTTGAAGGCCGAGTCGAGCTGGGTCACGATCGTCGCCGCGATGGTGGTCATGGCCCCGTAGAGCGAGGTGGTGGTGGCGCCGAGGATCACACCGCTCACCATGGCCACGGCGATGGTCTCCCCGAGGGCCCGGCCGAGACCGAGCACCGAGGCCCCGATGACCCCGGCTCTCACCCACGGGATGGTGACGGCCCGGGCCGCCTCGGTGTCGGTCATGCCCAGGGCCACCGCCCCCTCGACGGTGGCCCGGGGCACCTGGCGCAGCAGGTCCCGGGTGGTGGCGGCGATGATGGGCAGGATCATGATGGCGAGGACGACGCCCGAGGTGAGGAGCCCGTCGCCGTTACCGGCGGTGTTGTGGGGGCCCTCGCCCCGGAAGAAGTCGAGGACGGGGACGTTGGGCATGACGTTGGCCACGTGCTGGGCGATGTCGTGGGCCAGGAAGGGACCGAAGGTGAGCGCCGCCCACAGGCCGTAAACCACGCTCGGGATACCGGCCAGGACCTCGAGGCAGAAGCCGGCGGCGCTCGACAGCCGGGCCGGGAGTTTCTCCACCACCACCAGGGCGGTGCCCACGCCGATGGGCACGGCCAGGAGGACGGCGATGAACGACGACTGCAGGGTCCCGACGATGAGGGGCCACGCCCCGTAGGTCGCCCCCGGCGGATGGCGGATCCCGCCCGTCGTCACGATGGGGTCGTAGAGGTTGCCCAGGTCCCACGTCGAGCGGGTGAAGAACCCGAAGCCGTTGTAACGGATGGCGGGCATGGCCTTCCACACGAGGGCCACCAGGATCAGCACCAGGGCCACGAGGGGGAGGCAGGCCACCGTCCCGAGAGCCTTGGGCATGAGCCGCTCGGCCCGCCACCACGCCGACCCCGGCGGGGGCGCTGGCGGCCCGCCACCGGGCCCCGACCCCCCCGGTGCCGCCGGGGGCCCGGGCCCCTCGCCCGACACGCCGCTCGATCCGGGCGGGCCCGGAATCACCTCCGACGCCGGCGGCTCGGCCACCAGGACGGGGCCGTCGGCGTCGGTCATCGTCGTGTCCGACGGATCCGTCGTCGCTCTAAGAGGAGACCGCCGACAGGAGCTTGGCCGAGATGGACTGGACGGCGGTGGGCAGGGCCACGAAGCCGACCTGGGAGAGGAACGCACCCCCGCCGCTGGGGTCGATGGCCCAGGCCAGCACCGCCTTCACGGCCTGGGCGTCGACGGCCGACGGCTGCTTGGTGGAGACGATGGCGTACTCGTAGTTGACGATCGGGTAGCCCCCGGCCTTGGGGCCGTAGATCATGGAGATGGCCCCGCTGGCCGGCGTGGAGGCGGTGAAGCTGTCGGCCTCGGTGGTGATGGCCGACGCCGTCGGCGTCTCGAACTGCCCGGCCTTGTTCTCGAGCGCGGCGTAGCCCAACCCGGCCTTGGTGGCGTCGCCCAGGTAGCTGATGCCGATGTAGGCCACACAGCCCTTGGTGGCGCCGCAGGTCGTCACCATGCCGCCGTTGCCCATGGCCGTGAGCGCCCCGGGGACGTTGGGCCATGTCACGGTGGTGTCGGGGGAGATCGTCCATCCGCTCGGGTCCGAGGCCGACAGGAACGACGTGAACAGGAAGGTGTCACCGGAGCTCTCCACCCGGTGGATGGGGACCACGGTGAGGTCGGGGAGCTTCACCCCGGGGTTCAGGGCGGCGATCTTGGGGCTGTCCCAGTTGGTGATGGTGCCCTCGTACATGTCGGCCAGGATCGTCCCCGACAGCTTCAGGTGGGTGGTGGCCGGCAGTTCGGGGATGTTGTAGTTGACCTGCTGGGCCGAGATGGCCAGGGGGATGTTCTCGACGTCCGGGTACTGCTGCACCTCGGCGGCCGAGAGGTAGGCGTCGGAGGCTCCGATGTTGGCCGTCCCCGTGTCCGCCGCCGTCACCCCGGCCCCCGAGCCGGTCGAGGCGGTCTGCACCGACACGTTCGGCCACTGCTTCACGATCTGCGCCACCCACAGGTTGAACAGCGGGAAGAGCAGGCTCGAGCCCGACTCCTGGAGCGACACCGAGGCCGAGGGCCAGTTCTCCAGGCTCGACAACGACACCGTGGGCGCCGTGGTGGCCGGGGACGACGTCGTCGTGGGCGACGAGCTCGGTGACGACGAGCCGCAGGCGGCGGACAGGCCGGCCACGGCCACGAGGATCAGGGCGATGTATTGGCGTCTGGGCATGGTGGTCCAACTCCTCTGGCGTCTTGGTGGCGACACGGTCCTCCCGTGCGCCTGTGGGGAACCGGCTCTTGGGCGGCGGGCCGATCGACCGGTCCACCGAGAGCCCCGTCGGGGTGCGGTCAGACGGTCATCCGATTCGTCCGCTCACATAGCTCACCGTTTCGGGTTCCGACGGCGCCTCGAAGATGCGCTGCGTCTCGCCCGTCTCGACCAGCCGCCCGTTGTAGAGGAAGGCGGTGGTGCCGGCCAGGCGGCGGGCCTGGGCCAGGTTGTGGGTGACGATCACCATGGTGAGGTCGGGGGCCAGCTGACGCAGCAGGTCCTCGACCATCTCGGTGGTGACGGGGTCGAGCGACGACGTGGGTTCGTCGAGGAGCAGAACGTCGGGTTCGACGGCCAGGGCCCGGGCCAGGCACAGCAGTTGCTGCTGGCCGCCCGAGAGCCGGAAAGGCGAATCGCCGAGGCGGTCGGAAACCTCCGACCACAGACCCACCTCGCGCAGGAAGCGCTCGGCCACCGCCCCGAGCTCACGACGCGGCACCAGGCGGTGGGCCTTCACCCCGGCCACCACGTTGTCGCGCAGCGACATGGGGAAGGGGTTGGGTCGCTGGAAGACCATGCCCACCCGGCGGCGGAGCACCAAGGGGTCCACGTGGTGGCCCGAGATCTCCTCCCCGTCGAGGGCGATGGTGCCGGTGCGCCAGTAGCCCCGGACCTTGTCGTTCATCCGGTTGAGCGAACGCAGGAACGTCGACTTGCCACAGCCCGTCGGCCCGATGAGGGCGGTGATGGTGCCCGGGGTGAAGCCGAGGTCGACCCCCGACAGCACCGTCTTGGCCCCGAAACCGACCGACACGCCGCGGGCCTCGAGGACCGGGGTGTCGAGAACGGCGGTCGAGGAGCGGGCCGTCGAGGCGAGGCCCGTCGAAGCGGTGGGGGCGCCGTGGGCCATGACCGACCCCACCGTGCCCGATGACTCGTGGGGACCGGGCCCCACTGTGTCTGTCACGACGCGGAACTTACCCGGCCAATGTGAACGTCAGGCAAACGAGAGGCGTCCGTCAGGTGATCGTTGGATGAACTAAGGATCGTCCCCGATCACCTCGCTTCCCAGGTCAGCGGTGTCGGGCCTTGTGGGCCATGGCCTTGGCCGCCCCCCAGGCCCGGGCCGGGTCGACGAGCGAGGGGTCGACGGCGGCGAGCGACGCCGGGGTGAGCCCGTAGACGTCGTCGGGGAACCGGGCCTCGGAGAAGTCGTCGCGGACCACGGGGGGCACCCCGGCCCGGCGCAGCACGGCGGTGGGATGGACCACGGCGGCCCGGACCACCTCGAGGGGGGTGGTCCACTGGGCGTCCACGTCGGCCCCGACGAGAGCGTCGAGCCGTTGCCCCACCTCGGCCGCGGCCCGGGCCCCGGCCTCGTGCGCCTCGGCTTCGACCGCACGCCGGTCGACGACACCCCCGGCGCCTTCCCAGGCTTCGATGAGGCGGGCCACCGCACTCTCGATCCAGCCGGGCACGGCCGCCACGATCAGCACGGCCAGCGACGCGCCCAGGTCGGCCAGCAGTCGCTCGGGCCCGGAGTCGGGCCCCGGTGCGCCCCCGCTCGCCCCCACCGCCGGTGTCAGCTCTCGACGACGTCGCCGAGGAGGTCGACCCGCACCCCCTGGTCCCGCAGCCAGGCCAGGGCGTCGTCGATCTGGGTGGCTTCACCGGCCACCTCGCAGACGATCCACCCCTCGTGGTCGTCGACGTTGGCCCGGCGGATGTTGGGCTCCACCTCGTAGCGACGGACGAGGCGGGCGATGAGGGGCTCCCGGACGAGCTCCTCGGGGAAGGTGAGCTTCACCCTGACCTCGATCACGACAACCCTTCCCTGGGCGCCACGTCGGTCGACAACGCCGCGTTCAGATTGCCCGACCGGAAGCCCTCGAGGTCGAGGGTCACGTAGGCGTAACCGGCGGCGCGGACGGCCGTCACGATCCGGTCCCGGAGCTCGAGGGCCCGGGCCATCTCGCCCACCTCGAGCTCGACGCGGGCCAGATCACCGTAGTGACGGACCCGGAGCTGGCGGAAGCCGAGGGCCCGCAGACCCGACTCGGCCGCCGCCACCGAGGTCAGGGTGCCGAGGGTGACCGGCGTGCCGTAGGGCAGACGCGAGGCCAGGCAGGCGGCGGCCGGCTTGTCCCAGGTGCGCAGGCCCAGACGGCGCGAGGCCAGCCGGACGTCGTCCTTGGTGTAGCCCGAATCCACCAGGGGGAAGCGCGCCCCCCGTTCGGCGGCGGCGCGTTGGCCCGGGCGGTGGTCGCCGAGGTCGTCGACGTTCACGCCGAGGACGACGGTGGCGCCTTCCACGGTAGCCAGGGGGACGAGGGCATCGAGGAGGCTCGACTTGCAGTGGTAGCAGCGGTCGGCGTCGTTGGCCCGGTAGGCGGGGTCGGCCATCTCGTCGGTCGCCACCTCCCGCCAGCGCAGTCCCCACTCGGCCGCCAAGGCCCGGCAGTCGTCGAGCTCCTCGGGGGCGAGTGAGGCCGACACGGCGGTGACGCACAGGGCGCGCTCGGGCCCCAGGGTGTCGGTGGCCAGCCGGGCCAGAAAGGCCGAATCGGCCCCGCCGCTGAAGGCCACCACCACGCGGTCGAGCCCGTGGAGGACGTCTCTCAGCCGTTCGAGATGTTCGGTTTCCGTCACCGCCGGCACCGCTCCCGTCATCGTCCGAGCACCTAGCGGCCCGACACGCTGTCGAGGACAGCCTCGATCGCGTCCACCATGCCGGTGACGAAGGGTCCGAACTCGGCGTAGCGGGCCGACGCCTCGTCGAAGCGCATCTCGTAGACACAGGCCTTCAGGTCGTCGGGATGGACGCCGAAGAGGGTGACCCCCCACTCGAAGTCGTCGAGGCCGGTGGAGCCGGTGATGAGCTGGACGATGCGTCCGTGGTAACGGCGCCCCACCGCCCCGTGGGCCCGCATGAGCTCGACGCGCTCCTCGAAGCTCAACGCGTACCAGTTGAACTCCGTCGTCCGCCGCTTGGACATCGGGTAGAAGCAGAAGGCGGTCTTGCCTTCAGGGGGCAGCTCGGGATAGAGCCGGGCCTGCTTCATCTCGTCGGGGAGTCCGGGGGCGTACTCCGACAGCTCGGTGAGCGACACGTAGGAGCCCACGACCTCGAGACCGGCGGCCACGAGGGCGGTCTGGAGCTGCCGCAGCCGCCAGAGGTCGTCGCCGACGACCATGACGCCGACGTCGGCCTTGTGGCCGAGCAGGGCCACGGTCACCACCTGGTCTCCGGCCGACCGGGCCTCCTTCACGGCCCGTATCACCGCCTCGCGCTCGAAGGCGGGGCCCACCCGGCAGAAGAGGTGGAGCACGGCGCGGCCCGTCGACGGTGACAGCGGGCCCGGTCGGGAGTCAGGTCCGGTGGCGGGCATGGGGCCTCTCGGAATCGGACATCGACCTCCAGTGTAGGAAACGACCGAGGGGCGCCCCTGCGGGCGCCCCTCGGTCCTGGTCGTTCGTGTCTGGCGGCCGTGTTTAGAAGTCGTCCATACCCCCGCCGGGCATGGCCGGGCCGGCGTCCTTCTCGGGCTTGTCGACGATGACCGCCTCGGTGGTGAGGAAGAGAGCGGCGATCGACGCCGCGTTCTGCAGAGCCGAGCGCGTCACCTTGGCGGCGTCGATGACCCCGGAGGCGAAGAGGTCCTCGTAGACGCCGGTGGCCGCGTTCAGGCCCTCGGCCGGCTTCTTCATGTTGCGGACCTTGTCGACCACCACGCCGCCTTCGAGGCCGGCGTTCACAGCGATCTGCTTCAAGGGCTCCTCCACCGAACGGGCCACCAGACGGCACCCGGTGGCCTCGTCACCCTCGAGCTTCTCGGCCCGGTCGAGGATCAGCGCCTGGGCCCGCAGCAGGGCCACGCCACCGCCGGGGACGACGCCCTCTTCGATGGCGGCCTTGGTGGTGGACACGGCGTCCTCGATGCGGTGCTTCTTCTCCTTCAACTCCACCTCGGTGGCCGCTCCCACCTTGATGACGGCCACGCCGCCGGAGAGCTTGGCCAGACGCTCCTGGAGCTTCTCCCGGTCGTAGTCGGAGTCGGTGTTCTCGATCTCGGCCTTGATCTGGCTGATCCGGCCCTTGATGTCGGCGTCGTCGCCGGCCCCTTCGACCACGGTCGTCTCGTCCTTGGTGACGACGATCTTGCGGGCCTTGCCGAGCATGTCCAGACCGATGTTCTCGAGCTTCAGGCCCACCTCTTCGGTGACGACCTGGCCACCGGTGAGGATGGCCATGTCCTGGAGCATGGCCTTGCGGCGCTCACCGAAGCCGGGGGCCTTGATGGCCACCGACTTGAAGGTGCCCCGGATCTTGTTGACCACCAGGGTGGCCAGGGCCTCGCCCTCCACGTCCTCGGCCACGATCACCAGGGGCTTGCCCGTCTGCATGACCTTCTCGAGCACCGGGAGCAGGTCGCGCACGGCGGAGATCTTCTGGCCCACGAGCAGGATCTGGGGGTCCTCGATGACAGCCTCCATGCGCTCGGGGTCGGTGACGAAGTAGGGGGAGATGTAGCCCTTGTCGAAGCGCATCCCCTCGACCAGGTCCATCTCCATGCCGAAGGTCTGGGACTCCTCGACGGTGATGACGCCGTCCTTGCCAACCTTGTCGATGGCCTCGGCGATCATCTCGCCGATCTCGGTGTCGGCGGCCGAGATGGAGGCCACCTGGGCGATCTGGGACTTGGACTCGGTCTCGCGGGCGATGGCCTTGAGCGAGTCGACGGCCGCTTCCACGCCGGCCTCGATCCCCCGCTTGAGTGACATGGGGTTGGCCCCGGCGGCCACGTTCTTGAGGCCCTCGCGGACCATGGCCCAGGCGAGGACGGTGGCCGTGGTGGTCCCGTCACCGGCGACATCGTCGGTCTTCTTGGCCACCTCCTTGACCAGCTCGGCGCCGACCTTCTCCCACGGGTCCTCGAGGTCGATCTCCTTGGCGATCGAGACCCCGTCGTTGGTGATGGTGGGGGCGCCCCACTTCTTCTCGAGAACGACATTGCGGCCCTTCGGGCCGAGGGTGACGCGTACGGCGTCGGCCAGCTTGTTCATACCGTTCTCGAGGGCCCGGCGGGCTTCCTCGTCGAAGGCGATCAGCTTGGGCATGGCGTGGTGTCCTCCGTGGTGACATGGTCCGGGCACCGGGTGCGGTGTCCGGGGGGCGTGGGCCCTCGGTTAGCACTCTACCTGTTCGAGTGCTAACAGCAAACCACGGTGGGCACGCCCTTTCAACTCGAGGCGGTGCCCTCCCCACGGAGGGGCTGTCGCTCGGGGATCAGCCCCCGGCCACGGCGGGGACGATGGACAGGGTCTGACCGTCGGCCACCGGGGTGTCGAGGCCCTGGAGGAAGCGGACGTCCTCGTCGTCGAGGAAGACGTTCACGAAGCGGCGGAGCCCCCCGCTGTCGTCGTAGAGGCGGTCGGCGAAGCCCGGGTGGGAGGCGTCGAGGTCCTTCAGGACCTCGGCCACCGTGGACCCCGACAAGGCCAGCTCCCCCGCCCCCCCGGTGAGGGTCCGGAGCTGGGCGGGGATGCGGACGGTGACGCTCACTGGTCTCTCCTGTCGAGATCGGAGTCGAGGCTGACGGCGGAGGAGAAGGCGTCCAGGGTGGGGGCGATGGTGGCCGTCGGACCGACGGTGGCGGTGAGGGCCTCGACGGTCTTGAGGCCGTGGCCGGTGACGTAGGCCACCACCCGCTCGTCGGAGCGGACGACGCCGGCGTCGGCCAGCTTGGCCAGGGTGGCGATGGTGACGCCCCCGGCCGTCTCGGCGAAGATGCCCTCGGTGCGGGCCAGGAGCTTGATGCCGTCGATGATCTCGTCGTCGGTGACCGAGCCGAAGGCACCGCCGGAGTCTCGGACCGTCTTCAGGGCGTAATAGCCGTCGGCCGGGTTCCCGATGGCCAGGGACTTGGCGATGGTGGAGGGCTTCACCGGGCGGATGGCGTCTGTCTTCTCGGCGAAGGCGGTGGCCACCGGGGAACAGCCCGCCGCCTGGGCCCCCGACACCCGGACATGGGGTTCGTCGTCCAGGAGGCCCACCTCGTAGAGCTCCCGGAAGCCGCGGGCCACCTTCACCAGCTGGGAGCCGGAGGCCACGGGGACCACCACGTGGTCGGGGGCCGTCCAGCCCAGCTGCTCGGCCACCTCGAAGGCCAGGGTCTTCGAGCCTTCGGCGTAGTACGTCCGGATGTTGACGTTCACGAAGGCCCAGGCCGGGTGCTCGGAGCAGAGCTCGGCACACAGACGGTTGACGTCGTCGTAGTTCCCTTCCACGGCGATCACGTGGCCGCCGTAGATGGCGGTGGTGACGACCTTGGCCACCTCGAGGTCGTGGGGGATGAAAACGACCGAGACCATCCCGGCGCGCGCCGCGTGGGCGGCCACCGAGTTGGCCAGGTTGCCGGTCGAGGCGCAGGCGGCCACCTTGAAGCCGAGCTGGCGGGCCTTGGTCAGGGCCACCGAGACGACCCGGTCCTTGAAGGAGCCGGTGGGGTTGGCCGTGTCGTTCTTGATCCAGAGCTCCCCGAGGCCGAGCTCGGCGGCCAGGCGGTCGGCCCGGACGAGCGGCGTGCAGCCGGTGCCCAGGTCGATGGGGGCGGCGTCCACCACCGGGAGCAGCGGGGCGTAGCGCCAGATGGTCTGGGGACCCGCCGCGATGCTCTGGCGGGTGACATCGGCCCGCAGCGCCTCGTAGTCGTAGACCACTTCGAGGGGCCCGAAGCAGTAGTCGCAGACGTGCAGGGCTTCGGCCGGGTAGGGGCGCGCGCACTCCCGACAGCGCAGCCCGGTGACGTAATCCACAGGGATCCTCCTCATCGGTCGGGCATTGGCACCTGGCCTCCCCCGCTCATGGCGGGGTCAAGCTGGTTGCCGCGGCGTCACAGGGCCCGTCCCTCAGCCGCTCTTGATGGTCCCTCCATGGTGGTCGATGAAACGCCCGCCGTCAACGAACCGGCCCCAGGCCCTGGTCGATGGGGTGCCCGGGGATCGGCGATGATCGTGTGATGGGCACGGACCGGCGCCGGTTGTTCGACCATGCCGCCTTCGAGGCGGGGGCCCTGGCCGCGCTCCGGGCCGGCCGGTCGGTCTCGGTCTGCCTCCCGGCCCGGGACGAGGAGAGGACCGTCGGGGCCATCGTGACCGCCGTCCGCCGGGCCCTCACGACCGAGGGCGGCGGGGTCGACCTGGTCGACGAGGTGCTGGTGGTCGACGACGGGTCGGTCGACGGCACGGCGGCGGTGGCGGCCGCCGCCGGGGCCCGGGTGGTGGCCGGCGACGGGACCGGCGGGGGCAAGGGGCGGGCCCTCCAGGTGGCGCTGGCCGAGTCCCACGGCGACCTCCTCGTCTTCCTCGACGCCGACGTGGAGAACTTCGCCGCCCACTACGTGACCGGGCTCCTCGGGCCCCTGCTCAGCGACGACGACGTGGCCCTCGTGAAGGGCTACTACGAGCGCCCCGTCGACGGGGACCCGTCGGGCGGGGGCCGGGTGACCGAGCTCGTGGCCCGGCCCGTCATCGACCTCCTCTTCCCCCACCTGGCCGGGATCCGCCAGCCCCTGGCCGGTGAGAGCGCCGTGCCCCGCTCGGTGCTCGAGAAGTCCGGCCTCGACCCCGGCTACGGGATCGAGCTGGGTCTGCTCATCGACGTGGCCGACCGCTTCGGCGTGGAAGCCGTGGCCCAGGTCGACCTCGGGGCCCGGATCCACCGGAACCGGCCCCTGGCCGAGCTGCGCCACGAGGCCACCGACGTGCTGCGGGCCGCGCTGGTCAGAGATGCCGGAGGGCCTCGCCCACGGCGTCGGTGACGCAGCCGGCCGGGTCGGCCAGGGAACGGGCCTCCCCGTAGCGCCCGGACAGGTCCACCACCTCGAGGCCGCGGACCGTCCCCCCCGGACCCACCGTGCCCGCCACTACCAGCAGCGGGATCCCGACCCGGCGCACCAGCCCCCGCACGCCGCCCACCACCTTCCCCGCCCACGACGAGGCGTCGAGCCGTCCCTCGCCCGTCACCACCAGGTCGGCCCCGGCGATGCGGGCACCGAGACCCACGGCCCCGGCCACCACGTCGAAGCCGGGGACGAGCCGGGCCCCGAGAACGGCCAGGCCGCCGGCCAGGCCCCCGGCGGCCCCGGCGGCGGGCAGCGTGGCCAGGTCGAGGGCGCTGCGGGCCCGGTAGCTCACGACCAGCTCTTCCAGGCGCCGCCGCAGCTGAGCCACCTGGTCGGGCGAGGCCCCCTTCTGGGGACCGAAGACGGCGGCGGCGTCGACGAAGAGGGTCTGGACGTCGCAGGCCACCACCACCTCCACCCCGTCGAGGCCACCGGCCTCGTCGAGGGCCCCGACGGCCCCGAGTCCCCCGTCGGTGGTGGCCGACCCGCCCACCCCGAGAAGGACCCGGCGGGCCCCGGCGGCCACCGCGGCGGCGATGAGCTCACCGGTGCCCCGGGTGGTGGCGGCCAGCGGGTCGTTGCCCTCGGGCCCGCCGGCCAGGGGCAGCCCCGAGGCGGCGGCCGACTCGAGAACGGCCTGGTCACCGTGGAGATACCACCGGGCCGTCACCGGCTGACCCAGGGGCCCCGTCACCGTCGTCTCGAGCCACTGTCCGGCCCCCTCGGACCCGGGGCCGGCGCCGGCCGAGGCGGCCGCCACCACCTCGGCGAAGCCCTCGCCCCCGTCGGAGAGTGGGCACTCGTCGCAGGCCCACCCCGAGGACAGCGCCCCGGCGGCCACGGCCGCCGCCACCACCGGGGCCGTGGCCGTGGCCTTGAAGGCGTCGGGCGCGGCGAGGACGACAGGGAGTCGGGGAGGGTCGGCCACCACCGACATCGTGACCCCTCCCGCCGCGGCGCGCAGGTAGGGTCGCCCCCATGGGCGGAGCCGACCTGGTCATCGCCTCCAACCGGGGCCCTCTCTCCTTCGTCCTCGACGCCGCCGGCCAGCCCACCCCGGTCGACGCCGCCGGCGGTCTGGCCGGGGCCCTGCACCCCCTGCTGGAAGGCAGCGGGGCCACCTGGGTGGCCAGTGCCATGTCCGAAGCCGATCGCCTGGCCGCCGACGCCGGGCTCATGAGCCAGCCCGGTCTCGAGCTGGAGATGGTCCGGCCCGACCTCGTGACCTACCGGATGGCCTACGACGTGGTCTCCAACGCCACGCTGTGGTTCTGCCACCACCATCTCTTCGACCTGGTCCGCCGGCCCCGGTCGGGCCGGCTGTGGTCCGAGGCCTGGGACGCCTACCGGAGCCTCAACGCCTCCTTCGCCGCGGCGGTGGCCGAGGTGGCCAACGACGGAGCCACCGTCCTCGTCCAGGACTACCACCTGTGCCTGGTCCCCGAGATGCTGGCCCGGCGGCGCCCGGACCTGAAGACGGTGCACTTCACCCACACGCCCTTCGCCGACCCCAACATGTTCCGGGTCCTGCCCGCCGACAGCGGCCGGGAGCTGCTGTCGGGGATGGCGGCGGCCACGGCCTGCGGCTTCCACACACGGAGGTGGGAGGCGGCCTACCGGGGCTGTTGCGCCGACAGGGGCGTGGAGCCGGGGCCGAGCTTCGTCTCGCCCCTCGGCCCCCACGTGGCCCACCTCGAAGAGCGCGCCGCCTCGGCCTCCTGCGGCGCGGCCCGGGCCCGCATCGACGAGATGGTCGGTGACCGCCGGCTGGTGGTCCGGGTCGACCGGGTGGAGCCGTCGAAGAACCTCCTCCGGGGCTTCTGGGCCTTCGACGAGCTCCTGGAGACCCACCCGCGGTGGCGAGGGAAGGTCGTCATGCTGGCCCTCGGCTACGCCTCGCGCGAGACGCTGGCCGAGTACCTGGCCTACGCCACCGAGGTCGAGCACGCCGTGGACCGGGTGAACGAGCGCTGGGGTACCGGCGACTGGAGCCCGGTCGTCCTCGACGTGGCCGACGACCCCGACCGCTCCTTCGCCGCCCTCACCCGCTACGACGTCCTGCTCGTGAACCCCGTGCGCGACGGCCTCAACCTGGTGGCCAAGGAGGGACCGCTCGTGAACGAGACCGACGGCGTCCTCGTGCTGTCGCGCGAGGCGGGCGCCTTCGAGGAACTGGCCGAGGCCGCCCTGGCCGTCAACCCCTACGACGTGGCCGACACCGCCGCCGTCCTGGCCGAGGCCCTGGACATGGCGCCCGACGAGCGGGCCCGACGCGCCGCCGCCCTGCGGGAGCTCGTGCGCCGGCGCCAGGCCGGCGACTGGCTGGCCGACCTGTCGGCCGCCGCCGGACGGTAAGGGGTCACCGGCCGGCGGCGGCCTCGGCTAGTCGGCCGAGCAGCGCCAGGGCCTCGTCGGGCCCGGCCACCACGAGGTCGGCCGAGGCCAGCAGGGCCGGGGGGGACTCCTCGTCGGCCACCGCCACCTTCACCACCGCCATCCCCCCCGCCCCCAGGCGGTCGAGGGCGGCGAAGGCGGGCAGGTCGCCGGCGTCGTCGCCCACGAAACAGGCGGCCCGACAGCCGGCGGCCACCCGCCCGACCACCTGGCCCTTGTCGATCCCGAGGGGCGGGCGCATCTCGAGGGCCCGGCGGCCGGGCTGGAGCACGAGACCGGTCCGCTGCGCCCACTCACGGGCGAACCCGAGCGCCCAGGGGCCGGCCCCCGGGGCCCGGCGCCAGTGGATGGCCAGCGCCGGGCCCTTGGCCTCGACGCCCACCCCCGGGGGGGCGGCGGCCACGGCGGCGGCGGCCACGGCGGCCGCCGGGGCCAGCCAGGCCTGCGCCTCGGGGACCACCCGGACCTCGCCCCCCACCATCTCCTCCAGGCCGTAGACGCCGAAGAGGGCCACCGAGACGCCGGCGCCGGCCAGGCGGTCGGCCAGGAAGCTCACGGGCCGGCCCGAGACGACGGCCACGGCGGCGAAGTGTTCGGCCAGCCGGGCCAGGACGCCGGGGGCCCCGGCCAGGGCCACGGCCTCGTCGGGATCGGCCACGATGGGCGACAGGGTGCCGTCGAAGTCGGTCAGGACGGCGGTGGCGTCGGGGGCGACGAGCAGCGGCGCCAGCCGGGCGAACGAGGTGCCGTCGTCCATGGGCGCGGACGGGGCCTCGGTGGGCGGGGTCAGCCGGCGACGGTGGTCGTGGCCGCGGGGTTGAAGCGGGTGGCGAGGTCGGGACCGACGATCACGACGACGTTGGCTCCCGTGGTGCTCGCCACCGGGGCGGCCGAGGCCGCCGGCTCGATGCTGGCGGCGGGCAGATTGAGCGCGGCGGCCACACTGCTGACGTCGGCCGACGCCCCTCCCACGGTGTAGATCTCGGAGGCGGTGACCTTCAGCAGGGCGTTGGTCGCCGTCAGGGTGCCGAACCCCTTGGAGACGAGGAACTGGGTCACGGCCCCGGCCACCCCGTTGACGGTGGTGGCGTTGGCCACGAGAACGTGGATGGTGGCCGGCGGGATCGTCGTCGACGTCGTGCTCGACGATCCGTGACCATGGTGGTGCGACGTGGACGACGAGGCCGTCGTCGTCGGCGTGGTGCCGGCGGCGGCGACGCTCAGCGGCGGCCGGGTGGCCGAGGGGAGCAGCAGCACGCCGATGACCACGGCCACGACGACGAGGAGGAGACCCCGCCCCGACCGGGGCCGGTCGGGGGGCTCGGAGCCGTCACCCGTCGGGTGGTCGGACGAGCCGTTGCCACCGGTGACGGTCATCGTCGCGGCTGACGTTCGACGGCGCCCTCGTAGCGCCCGCGTCGACGTTCGGTCCGGCGGCGGCGCAGACGGCGGACGAGAAGGGGGAAGTGCTCGAGGGCGCGCCCGCTGTCCACGAGCTCACCGAGCTGGCGGTAGTACTGCGCCGGTGAGATCCCGATGCGCTTGCGGATGGCCACCGCCTTCTTCTCGGGCCGGGTCCACCACGACTCCTCGAAGTCGAGGATCTGCCGGTCCCTCTCGGTCAACGTCATCGTGCGCCCAGCCTGCCAACGCGCGAGGCGCGAAGCAAGGATCCCCCCGGTGCCCGGCGGGCCACCCCGCCCCACCAGGCACGCGCCTCCCGGGGCCACCGGGTTCCGGGGTTCGGGCCCGGCGGTAGCGTGGGCGGCCACGCCGGTGTGGCGCAGTGGCAGCGCAGGCGATTTGTAATCGTCAGGTCGTGGGTTCGACTCCCACCACCGGCTCGTCATCGTCATCGTGATACCACCGCCTCGGCGCGGTGTCAGCGGGGGCCCGGCGCCATCGGGGAGGCGGCCCGGGCGCGCGCCAGCTCGAAGAAGGCCACGGCACCGGCAGCGGCGACGTTCAGGGAGGCGATGGCGCCGTGCTGGGGAATGGACGCCACCACGTCGCAGCGTTTGCGGGTGAGGGCGGCCAGCCCCTTGCCCTCGGCCCCCACCACCAGGGCCACGGGCCCCGCCGCGTCGATGCCGGGCCCGGCCCCGACGGCGGCCAACGAAAACAGCGACGTCTCCGCCGACGCGTCGAGGCCCACGGTGAGAAGGCCGGCCCGCGTCATGCGCAGCAGTGCGCTGGGCACGCCGGGGGCCACGGCCAGGGCCAGATGCTCGACGGCGCCGGCGGCCACCTTGGTGACGGTGGGGGTGACGTGGGCGGCGCGGTGGCGGGGCAGCACCACACCGGTGACGCCGGCACACTCGGCGCTGCGCAACAGCGAGCCCAGGTTGTGCGGGTCGGTGACGCCGTCGAAGACGACCAGAAAGGGCGCCACCCCGCCGGTGGTGATGAAGAGGTCGTCCAGGTCGGTCTCGGCCAGGGCGCCGGCGCGGGCCAGCACTCCCTGGGGCGCGTCCGTGCGCGCCTGGGCGTCGAGACGACGGCGGGCCACGACGTGGACAGCGGCGTGGCGCCGGGCGGCCAGCCTCTCGATCTCCTCCAGCAGCGGCGAGGGATCAAGGTCCTCGGCCATCCACACCTCGTGGACCGGTCGCCGTCCGGCCGCCAGCAGCTCCCGGACGGCCCGCCGCCCTTCCACCTGCTCGCCCCCGAGCCCGTGACGGGGGCCGTCGTCGCCCGGACGCCGCTGTCGGTCGCCGTCACCACCGCGGGGGGCGGGCTGGGCGCCGGCCTGGCCCCGGGGGGCGCGGCTCTCGGCGGCGCGGGGGCGGCCCGATCCGCCTCCGGCCCGGCGGACGGGTCGACCGGGCGGATCAGGGCGGCGGCGCCGGGCCGGGCTCACCCCTCCCCCCCGCCGACGGGGTCCGGCGGGGTCCCGGCCACGAGGACCACGGCCAGGCAGGCGATCCCCTCGACACGGCCGAGGGACCCGAGACCTTCGGCCCGGGTGGCCTTCACGCTCACCGGTGCCCGGACCACGGCGCCCAGCCGGCGGCCCATCTCGTCGGTGTGGTCGGCCAGGCGGGGACGTTCACACACCACCGTGCAGTCGCCGTTCACCACCGTCATGCCCTCGGCCTCGACCCGGGTGGCCACCTCGGCCAGCAGGACCAGGGAATCGGCGCCGGCCCAGGCCGGATCGGTGTCGGGGAAGAGGCGGCCGAGATCGCCGAGACCGACGGCCCCGAGCAGGGCGTCGGCCAGGGCGTGGGCCACCACGTCGGCGTCGCTGTGTCCGGCCAGCCCGGCTACACCGGGGATGGCCACACCGCCGAGGACGAGGGGTCGGTCGGGAACGCCGGAGAAGCGGTGGATGTCGAAGCCCTGGCCCACCCGCAGCCGCGGGAGCCCGTCGGTCACGGTGTCGGCCGGGCCAGGGCCCGGGCCGTGTCGAGGTCGGCCGGGGTCGTCACCTTCAGGTTCCGGGGCTCGCCGGGCACGACGCGCACGGTAGCGCCCTGGGCCTCGGCCAGCCCGGCGTCGTCGTGGGCCTCACCGGCGCCGTCGTGGGCCCGGCGCAGCACGTCGGCCCGAAAGGCCTGCGGCGTCTGCACCGTCACCAGACCGTGGCGGTCGACGGTGGACACCACCGACCCGGCGTCGTCGACGCGCTTCACGGTGTCGGCCACGGCCAGACCGGGAACGGCCCCGGCGGCGCCGGCCACCACGGCGTCGACCACGGCCCGGAACAGCGCCGGCGAGGCCAGGGGCCGGGCGCCGTCGTGGACCACGATGACGTCGGCGTCGAGGGGCACGGCCTCGAGCCCGGCGCGCACCGACGCCGCCCTCGTGGTCCCGCCGGCCACCACGGCGTCGACGCCGTGGCTGTGGGGGGTGCCGGCCTCCACGGCGTCGGCCCGCAGCACGAGCACGACCCCGTCGGCCACCGAGCGCGCCGCCTCGAGCGACCACTCGACGAGGGAACGGCCGTCGATCTCGGCCCACTGCTTGAGCCCACCGAAGCGGGCGCCGTCGCCGGCGGCCACCACCACCACCCAGACGGTCACCGGAGCCGGGCTCCCGAGGACGCCAGCGCGCCGCGAGAGCAGCCGGTCTGGATCAGGGCAGCGCCTCGTCCAGGCGCTTCTCGGCCGCCTCTTCGTCGACGTCGAGGGCGAAGGTGAGTTCGGACACGAGGATCTGCCGGGCCCGCTGCAGCATCCGCTTCTCGCCGGCCGACAGTCCCTTGTCCTTGTCGCGGATGGAGAGGTTCCGCACCACCTCGGCCACCTGGTAGATGTCGCCGGAGCGCAGCTTCTCGGAGTGGTTCTTGTAACGCCGCGACCAGTTGGTCGGCATCCGCGCCTCCTTCTTACGAAGGACGGCGAAGACCTCCTCGACCTCTTCGTCGTTGATCACCTCGCGCAGGCCCACACCTTCGGTGTTGTCGGCCGGCACCATCAACGTCAGGTCGCCGTAGGCCAGGCGCAGTACGAGGTACTCGCGCTTCTCGCCGAAGGCTTCCTTCACCTCACGACGCTCGACGATCGCCGCACCGTGGTGCGGGTAAACCACCTTGTCACCGATGTCGAACAACTCGTGTCTCCCAACCGACGCCACGCCCGGCGTGCGCAGAACGATCCTCCATTCTACAGGAGGGCCGACCTCGGCCCCGCGGCCGGGCGTCTTTTCCCCGCGGTGGCGACTTTCACCGCCTGGCCTGTGGTTCTCAGGACTGTCTTTTCAGCTGTAGCGATCGAGAATGGTTGCCTCGGCCAATCGGGCCAGGCCGTCCTTCACCGACCGGGCCCGGGCCTCGCCCACGCCGCCCACCTCCTCGAGGTCGCCGGCGGTGGCCCGCATGATCCTCTGCAGGCCGGCGAAATGATCGACGATCCCGTCGATGACGGTCTCGGGGAAGCGGGGCAGGCGGTGCAGCAGCCGGTAGCCGCGCGGCTCGAGGGCGGCGTCGAGGTCGAGTTGGCCCGGTGCCAGCCCGAGGGCGGCGGCCACCCGGCGGGGATCGAGGAGGTCCTCGGTGGTGAGCCGACCGAGCGCCTGCAGGGCCCGTTCGAGTGCCGGACGGGTGGACCCCCGGGCGCCGTCGGCCGCCGCCACCGGCCCGTTGCCGGACGCCGCCGGGGCCCGCATGTAGTCGCGCACCACCAGGCGCCGCACCGGCGCCACCCCGTCGAGCAATTCGTCGAGCTGCAGGCGCAGGAGCCGGGCGTCGTCACCCAGCTCCATGAGTTCGTTGTCGATCTCCTCGGCGATCCGGACGGCCAACTCGGCCGGCTGCAGCACCGCCGTCACGTCGCGCAGTGTCACGGTGTCCTCTATCTCGAGGGCCGACAGAGCGGCCACGGCCACGTCGAGACGCTGGCGGAAGCGCTCGAGCGTCTGCAGGGCCTGGCCGATCCGTTCGTGCAGCCGGGAGGCGGGCTGGAGGACGTGCTTGGTGTCGCCCCGGTAGACGGTGACCACGCCCATGGAAGCCGACACCGAGATGACGGGGACGTCGATGGAACGGGCCATCCGCTCGGCCGTGCGATGGCGGGTGCCCGTCTCGGAGGTGGCGATGGCGGGATTGGGCATGAGGTGGACGTTGGCCCGGGCGATACGGGAAGCGTCGGCCGACACGATGATGGCCCCGTCCAGCTTGGCCAGCTCCGACAGCCGCTGGGGCGTGAATTCGGCGTCGAGGAGGAAGCCACCCGTGCAGATGGACAGCACGTCGGCGTCGTCCCCGACCACGATGAGCGCACCCCGGTTGGCCAGCAGCACCCGTTCGAGGCCGTCGCGCAGCGGTTGCCCGGGAGCGACCAGCGCCAGAGCACCGGCGGCGGCCGCAGTTCGCTCCACCCCGGCATGGTACCCGGGGGGAACGCGCGCGGTCCCTCGCCGGCCGCGCCCTACAAGACGGCGCCAGGTGGGATCACGGGGTCCCGGTCACGCCGGCACACGGGGCCGGTCGGGGCGGCTGTGGTCGGCGTCGGCGGCGGCGAAGGCGACCAGGAGGGCCTCGGGCACCGAGACCACGCGCAGAAGCTCCATCCCCGGGGGCCCGTCGGGGCACGAGGCGGGGACCACGGCACGACGGAACCCGATGCGGGCCGCTTCGGCCAGGCGCCGGGGAGCGTGGGGGACCTGACGGATCTCGCCGCCGAGGCCCACCTCCCCGAAGGCCACCACGTCGGGGGCCAACCCGGTGTGCATCACGGCCGACGCCAGGGCGAGGACGAGGGCGAGGTCGGCGGCGGGCTCGGTGACGCGGATGCCGCCGACGGCGGAGGCGAAGACGTCGGTGTGACCGAGCACCAGCCCGGCGTGCTGTTCGAGCACGGCCACGAGCAGGGCCAGGCGACCGCTGTCGACCCCCTGGGCCGACCGGCGCGGCGGCGCCGACGGTGACGAGGACGGGGCCCGCAAGGCCTGGATCTCGACCAGCAGCGCCCGCTGGCCCTCCATGGCCGGGAGGACCACGCTGCCCGGTGTCCCCGGCCGGCGGTCCCCGAGCAGGAGCCGGTGGGGGTCGGTCACCGCCGCCAGTCCGGCGTCGCCCATGGCGAAGAGGCCGAGCTCCCCGGTGGGGCCGAAGCGGTGCTTGGTGGCCCGCACCAGCCGCAGGGCGTGGTGCCGGTCCCCCTCCACGGTCATCACCGTGTCCACCAGGTGCTCGAGCACCCGGGGTCCGGCCAGGGCGCCGTCCTTGGTCACGTGGCCGACGAGGACGAAGGGCACCTGCGTGGCCTTGGCCAGCCGCACCAGGTACTCGGCGCAGGCCCGCACCTGGGGGACGCCCCCGGGCAGCCCGGTGACGTCGGGATCGGCCACGGCCTGGATGGAGTCGACCACGACGAGGGCGGGCGGGACCCCGTCCAGGCAGCCGGCCACGGCCCTGATGTCGCTGTCCTCGAGCAGCAGCAGGGTGGGGGGCACCGGGCCGAGGCGCTCGGCCCGCAGTCGGACCTGGGCGGCCGACTCCTCGGCCGACACGAGCACCACCTCGACGCCCGTCGAGGCCATGGCCCGCAGCACCTGGAGCAGCAGCGTCGACTTGCCCACGCCGGGCTCGCCCCCGAGGAGGGTGACCGAGCCGGGGACGAGGCCGCCGCCGAGCACCCGGTCGAGCTCGGCCAGCCCCGTGGAGCGGGGGGCGGCCCCCGAGACGTCGACGCCGCACAGGGCCAGGGCCCCGGGGGCGGCGTCCCCGGGCGCCGGCGATGCGCGCCCGGGCGACAGCGGGACCGCTTCCTCGACGAGGGAATTCCACTCACCGCAGGTCGGGCAGCGCCCGGCCCAACGTGTCGTGGCCACTCCGCACGCCCCACACCGGTGCACCGACCTCAGTCTGCCCATGGACAGCCACGGTACGACGCGGCTGTGTCGGTCCGGTCGATGGCGC
>Ga0302325_10006000_pt1 | contig 27481 bp, 23 predicted proteins | sample Palsa_T0_2_FD_201948 | JGI IMG/M metagenome (GOLD analysis project Ga0302325, IMG submission 201948) | Peat permafrost microbial communities from Stordalen Mire near Abisko, Sweden - Palsa_T0_2 | ecosystem: Environmental > Terrestrial > Soil > Palsa > Peat permafrost | place: Sweden: Abisko... | reverse complement strand
CGTTTTCGTGAACCGCCGCCTGGTGCGCGACCGCCTGCTGCTGCATGCCATTCACGAGGCCTATCGCAATATCCTGCCCGGAGACGTTTTTCCGATGGCGCTGCTGTTTGTGGAGCTGCCCTGCGAGGAGGTGGACGTCAACGTCCATCCGGCAAAAATCGAGGTGCGCTTCCGGCATTCGCAGTTCGTGCACGATTTCACCCGCGACACCATGCGCCAGACCCTTGGCAAGGCGCGTCCGGTTCCCAGTTTTCAGGCGGGGCGTCCAGCGCCGCCGCTGGCCGAAGCCGCCGCCGCGTCCGCCGGCGGACCGATGGCCGCGCCGCGTGCGATCATCCCCCCGGCGGCCGATTCCGCCGCGTTCACGGAAACGATTGGCCCGGAAGCCTTCGGGCTGACGGCCGGGCCGCTGGCGCCGGAGGCGCAGCGGTTTCGCTTTGAAAACAACGAGTCCGTGGCTCTTGGGGGCGCACTTTCTGGAGCACTTTCGGGCGCGCTGGAGGGCGACGGCCAAAATTTGATGGAGCGTTTCCGCGCCGCCGGCGGCAACGGCGCGCCGGGAAATGGCACGCCGGTAGAGATTCCCGCCAGCGCCGCCAGACTGGCGGATCTCAAGCCGCTGGGCCAGGTGAGCGCCAGTTTTATCGTCGCGGTGAACTCCGAGGGGTTGTGGATTGTGGATCAGCACGTGGCGCACGAGCGCGTGCTGTTCGAGCAGCATTTGCGCGCGCGCCGCGAGGGGGTTCTGAGCGGCCAGCGCCTTCTGGTGCCCATTATGATCGAACTGGCCCCGCGCCAGCGCGTGATCTTGGATCAGATTTCCGAGGAGCTGTCGGCCAACGGCTTCGACGTGACGCCCATGGGTTCCCAGAGCGTGGCCATTCAAGCCGCTCCGGCGGGAATTTCCGGCGCCGACGCCGAGCGTCTGCTATCGGAAATCCTGGAGGGCATCGAGCGCGAACATTCGGCCGTCTCCATTGATTCGCTGCAGGCCAAGATCGCCGCCAGCACGGCGTGCCATGCGGCGATCAAGGTGAACATGCCCCTGGACCAGACCAAGATGGAATGGCTGCTGGCGGAGCTGGCCAAGACGGACGCGCCCATGAGCTGCCCGCACGGCCGGCCGGTGGTGCTGCGCTATTCCTTGCGAGAGATTGAGCGCGCCTTCAAGCGCATTTGAATGCAAACGCCAGCGCAAAGCCTTCCGCAACCAGGGGCAGGAGGCGCTGAATCCGGGTTTCATCCAGCGGATCGCGCTAAACAAATGACCGACAAGCTGATCATCGCCATTGACGGGCCGGTGGGGTCCGGGAAGACCACCGTGGCGCGCCGCGTGGCCGAGATGCTGGACTACAAGTATCTGGACAGCGGCGCGATGTATCGCGCGCTGGCCTGGAAGGCGCTGCGCGACGGCGTGCCGCTGGATTCGCCCGCGCACCTGGAAGCGCTGGCGCGCGAGACGCGGATTGACCTGGTGTATAAGGGCGGCGCGATGCACGTGCAGGTGGACGACGAAGACGTCACTGAGCGCATCCGTTCCGCGGCTGTTTCCCAGGCGGCCTCGCGGGTGGCCGCCGTGCCCGGCGCGCGCACTCCCCTGGTGGCCCAGCAGCGCCACGCGGGCGAAGCCGGCGGCGTGGTGATGGAAGGGCGCGATATCGGCACGGTGGTGTTTCCGCACGCCGACCTCAAGATTTTCCTGGAGGCCTCCGACGAGGTGCGCGCGGGGCGGCGGCTCCAGGAATATCTCGCCAAGGGGGAAGCCATCGAACCCGCGCGAATGTTGCAGGAGGTTCGCGAACGCGACCGGCGCGACAGCGAGCGCAAAGTTTCTCCGCTGGTCCGCGCGGCCGACGCCGTGCTGCTGGACAATAGCGCCATGGACGCCGAGGAAACCGCGCGCGTGATTGTGCTGCTGGCGCGCACTCGCGGGCTTGGCGGTGTGGACGTTGGCGATGCCAAGGAATAGGTTTCGCGATCGATTGAAAGTGGGCGATTGCGAGCGGGAAGTGCAGTCGCTTAGGCGGGACTAGACATCGAGGCCAGAAACTCTCCGTTCGACTTGGTTTTTGTAAGCCTGCCCAGCAGCAGTTCCATGGCTTCCACCGGCGACAGCGGGTTGAGCACCTTGCGCAGCACCCACACGCGGTTCAATTCGTCCGGGGGCATCAGCAGCTCTTCTTTTCGCGTGCCCGAGCGGTTGATGTCGATGGCCGGGAAGATGCGCTTGTCCACCAGGCGCCGGTCCAGGTTGATTTCCATGTTGCCGGTGCCCTTGAACTCCTCGAAGATCACGTCGTCCATGCGGCTTCCGGTGTCGATCAGGGCCGTGGCCATGATGGTGAGCGATCCGCCCTCTTCGATATTGCGGGCGGCGGCAAAAAAGCGCCGCGGGCGTTGCAGGGCGTTGGCGTCGATACCGCCGGAGAGCACCTTGCCCGAGGGCGGGGTTACGGCGTTGTAAGCGCGCGCCAGGCGCGTGACCGAGTCCAGCAGGATGACCACGTCGCGCTTGTGCTCCACCAGGCGTTTGGCCTTTTCCAGCACCATTTCGGCCACCTGAATGTGCCGTTGCGGCGGCTCGTCAAAGGTCGAGCTGATCACTTCGCCCTTCACGGTGCGCTGCATATCGGTGACTTCTTCGGGGCGCTCATCGATCAGCAGCACGATCAGCGCGACTTCCGGATGGTTGGTGGTGATGGAGTTGGCGATATTCTGCAGCATCATGGTCTTGCCGGTGCGCGGCGGCGCCACGATCAGGCCGCGCTGCCCTTTGCCCACCGGGCAAAGCAGGTCCAGCACGCGCCCGGTCAGGTTTTCCTTGGTGGTCTCCATCTTCAGCCGGCCCGCGGGGTACAGCGGGGTGAGGTTGTCGAAGAAGATCTTGTTGCGCGCGACTTCGGGATCCTCGAAGTTGATGGCCTCCACCTTGATCAGCGCGAAATAACGCTCGCCATCCTTGGGAGGGCGCACCTGCCCGGAGACGGTGTCGCCGGTGCGCAGATCGAACTTGCGGATCTGCGAGGGTGAGACGTAGATGTCGTCCGGGCCGGGCAGATAGTTGTATTCCGGCGCGCGGAGAAAGCCGAACCCGTCGGGCAGGCACTCCAGCACGCCTTCGCTGAAGATCAGCCCGTTCTTCTCGGTCTGCGCACGGAGGATTTGGAAGATCAGCTCCTGCTTGCGCAAGCCGCTGGCGCCGGGGATGGCCAGGTCCTTGGCGATCTTGGCCAGGTCGGTGATATTTTTTTCTTTCAGTTCTGCGAGGCTAATGCTCATAGTTTCCATTCCTTACATTTAGTCCGGTACTTTCCGGTTTGTGATTTGTCGTGCTTGTGGTGCGGGCGGCCCTGGTAACGGATTACCGCCTGCGATACATCAAAACTCAGATACGCTTATAGATACGCTAGAGTTCTTCCGGGTTTCCAACAGGATCCAAACAGTCGCGGGGTACTCCTGGACAGTGTGCTTTGCCTCTCCGTCCGGGGAAACGCCCGAGGTCTCCGTCAGTTGGTCAATTCCTGGTCTTGCTCCGCTTCGGGTACGAACTTGGTGGCCACCTCTTCGGGAACTCCGGGAAGCGCGGAGATCTCGATGGGCCGTTCCAGCGCCGGCCCCAGCACTTCATCCATGGTTTCGACGAAGGTGATGATCAGGCTGGACAAAATCTCCGGCGGAATATCCGCCAAATCCTTTTCGTTGTCCTTGGGCAGCAGGATCCTGTGGATGCCCACGCGATGCGCCGCCAGCAGCTTTTCCTTGACGCCGCCGATGGGCAGCACCTTGCCGCGCAGGGTGATTTCCCCGGTCATGGCCGTGTCGCAGCGAACCGGAATGCGCGTGAGCGCGCTGACGATGCCCGTGCAGATGGTGATGCCCGCCGAAGGCCCGTCCTTGGGAATGGCGCCCTCGGGCACGTGCACGTGAATGTCGATATGCCGGTAAAAATCGCGCGGCAGTCCCAGGCTGGCCGCCCGCGAGCGCACATAGCTCATGGCCGCCTGCGCGGACTCCTGCATAACGTCGCCCAGTTTTCCGGTAAGCGTCAGGCGGCCCTTGCCTTCCATGATGGTGGCCTCGGTGGCCAGCACCTGACCGCCCACTTCGGTCCAGGCCAGGCCCGTGGTCAGGCCGATTTCGCTCTTCTTGGAGGACCACAGCTCCCGGAATTTCAGAATGCCCAGGAACTCGCTGACGTTGGTGGGAGTCACTTCGACTTTCACCGCATCCTTGCCCTCTTTGACGACGCGTCGCGTGAGCTTGCGGCAGACGTTGGCGATCTCCCGTTCCAGGTTGCGGACGCCGGCTTCCTGCGTGTAGTGGCGGATGATGTGACTCAGAGCCTCGTCGGTGAAGGTCAGGTTTTCTTCCGTCAGCCCGTTGGCTTCGCGCGCCTTTTTCACCAGGAAACGCTTGGCGATTTCGCGCTTTTCCGTCTCCGTGTATCCCGGCAGGCGGATGATCTCCATGCGGTCCTGCAGCGGCTGCGGGATGGTGTGCAGCACGTTGGCCGTGCAGATGAACATCACATGGGAAAGATTGTATTCGGCGTCCAGGTAGTGATCGGTGAAGGCGTGGTTGAGTTCGGGGTCCAGCACTTCCATCAGCGCGGCCGAGGGATCGCCGCGGAAATCCATGGACATCTTGTCCACTTCATCAAGGACGAAGACCGGATTGATGGTACCGGCCTTCTTCATCATTTGGATGATCTGGCCGGGCAGCGCGCCGATGTAGGTGCGCCGGTGGCCGCGGATTTCAGCCTCGTCGCGCACGCCTCCCAGGGAGACGCGCACAAATTTGCGGCCGGTGGCGCGGCCGATGGACATGGCCAGGGAAGTCTTGCCCACGCCCGGCGGCCCCACGAAGCACAGGATCGAGCCCTTGGGATTCTTTACCAGTTGCCGCACGGCGAGATATTCGAGGATGCGTTCCTTGATCTTCTCCAGCCCGTAATGGTCTTCTTCGAGGAATTTTTCGGCCAGGGCGATGTCGCGAATCTCCTTGGATTTCTTCTTCCACGGCACGGCCAGCAGCCAGTCCAGATAACTGCGGCTGACGGTGGACTCGGCGGACATCGGCGGCATCATCTCCAGCCGCTTCAACTCCTGCATGGCCTTTTCGCGGACGTCCTTGGGCATGCCGGAGGTCTCGATCTTTTTCTTCAGGTCCTCCAGCTCGTTCTTTTCGCCGCGGCCCAGTTCCTTGTGGATGGCCTTGAGCTTTTCGTTGAGGTAATACTCTTTTTGCGCTCGCTCCATCTGCCGCTTCACGCGCGAGTTCAGATTGCGGTCGACGTTGAGTTTTTCCAGCTCGCTGTCCAGGATTTCCGCCACGCGGTTCAGGCGCTCCAGCACGTCGAAGTTTTCCAGCAGTTCCTGCTTTTCCTCCACGGAAATCTGCAGGTTGGCGGCGATGGTGTCGGACAGCTTGGCGGGATCGTCCACGCGCGCGGCCGCGATCATGGAATCGTAGTTCAGGCTCTGCGAAAGCTTCACATACTGCTCGAACAGGCCGTTCACGCGCTTCACCGCTTGTTCCACCTGCGCCGAGGGCTCCAGGCGGCTGGGCACCGAACGCAGCGTGGCGCGATAAAAGCCTTCCTCCGCGGCGATCTGCACGGCCTTGGCGCGCTCCACGCCCTCCACCAGCACGCGGATGTTCCCGTCGGGCAGCTTGACGCTCTGCACGATGTTGGCCAGCGTTCCCACGGTGTAGATCTCTTCCGGTTTGGGGTCGTCCACCGAAGCATCGTGCTGCGTGGCCAGGAAAATCTTCTTGTCCCCCGCCAGGGCCTCTTCCAGCGCCCGCACCGAGGCCTCCCGGCCCACGATGAACGGCTGCATCATCTGCGGGAAGATCACCATGTCCCGCACCGGCATCATCGGCACGCGCTTCACGTCATTTTTTTCGCGGCTAAACATGCAACGTGGTTTCCCTGGTGTTTAACAAATTCGTTGTCTCTGTCAACAATTATCCCGCTTTTTCCAGAAGGGTCCAATTGATTTCGCGGTTGCGCACCATCTCCGCGGTCACCACGAAATCCCGCAGCTTGCGCTGCGCGGACAGGTTGTACATCAGATCCAGCATCAAATCCTCGAGGATCATGCGCAGGCCGCGCGCGCCCACTTTGCGCTGCAGCGCCAGGTCCGCCACGGTCTCCAGCGCGTCGTCGGTGAAGCGCAGGCGCACGTTTTCAAACTCGAACAGCCGCTGGTATTGCCGGATCAGCGCGTTCTTGGGTTCCGTCAGGATGCGCATCAGCGCGCCCTTGTCCAGATCGCTCAGCACGCCCAGCACCGGCAGGCGTCCCACAAACTCGGGGATCAGCCCGTAGCGGATCAAATCGGTCGGCTGCGCCTGCTCCAGCAGTTCGATGTTGCGCTTGCTGGGCGCGACCGGCTGCGCGTCGGTATGGAAGCCCAGGGACTTCTGCCCCACGCGCCGCTCCACGATTTTTTCCAGGCCCACAAAGGCCCCGCCGCAGATAAACAAAATGTTGGTGGTATCCACCGGCGTGAACTCCTGGTGCGGATGCTTGCGCCCGCCCTGCGGAGGCACGTTGGCGATGGTGCCCTCCAGAATCTTGAGCAGCGCCTGCTGCACGCCCTCTCCGGAAACGTCGCGGGTGATCGAGGGATTCTCGTCCTTCTTGGAGATCTTGTCGATTTCGTCGATGTAGATGATCCCTTGCTGCGTCTTGGTCACGTCGCCGTCGGCGTTTTGCAGCAGCTTGAGGATGATGTTCTCCACGTCCTCGCCCACGTAACCCGCTTCGGTCAGCGTGGTGGCGTCCACGATGGCGAAGGGAACGTCCAGCATGCGCGAAAGCGTTTGCGCCAGCAGCGTCTTGCCGGTGCCGGTCGGCCCGATCAGCAGAATGTTGGACTTCGTCAGCTCTACGTCGCCCGGCTGGCGGTTCAGGAAGATGCGCTTGTAGTGGTTGTACACCGCGACCGCCAGTTTCTTCTTGGTGCGGTCCTGTCCCACCACGTAGCCGTCGAGGAACGATTTGATTTCCGGCGGGCGCGGCAACCGGCGGTTCACCGGCCCGGCCTGTTCGCGCTTTTCCTCGTCCAGGATCTGCTGGCACACGCCCACGCATTCGTTGCACACATAGGCGCGGGGATAATCCGAGGGCGAACTGATCAGCTTCTCGACTTGCTCTTGCGTTTTGTGGCAGAACGAACAGCGAAGCGGCTCGTCTGTGCTCAGTTTTCTCACCGGTGCGTTGGCCTCCGAAGGCCCCGTGTGCATGCAGGCGCTTGCCTACATTCTAAGACTTTTTTCGCGCGTCGCCCCATGGACCGTTCGGTTCCGGTACTAACTCTTAGGTACGCGCTAGCGGTGCTTGTGGATAATCTCATCGATCAGACCGTATTCCTTGGCCTGCACGGGCGACATGATGAAGTCCCGCTCCACGTCCTTCTCGATTTTTTCGATGGACTGCCCGCAGTGATCGGCCAGCAGTTGGTTGATCACCGAGCGCATCCGCAGAATCTCCTTGGCGTGGATGTCGATGTCGGTGGCCTGTCCCGAAAGACCGGACATCCACGGCTGGTGAATCAGAATGCGCGAGTTGGGCAGCGAAAAGCGTTTCTTGGGCGCGCCCGCGGTCAGCAGCAGCGCGGCGATGGACGCCGCCTGCCCCACGCAGGTGGTCACCACGTCGGGCCGCACGTATTGCATCGTGTCGTAGATGGCCATGCCCGCGGTAATCGAGCCGCCCGGCGAATTCACATACAGTTGGATGTCGCGCTCGGGATCCTCCGCCTCCAGAAACAGAAGCTGCGCGGTCACCAGGTTGGCCACGTGATCGTCGATGGGCGTGCCGATGAACAGGATGTGATCCTTCAACAGCCGCGAATAAATGTCGTAGGCGCGCTCGCCCCGCGTGGTCTGTTCCACCACCATGGGAATGAGCGTTGTCGCGTAAGAGGTCGGGGGGTACTCGTCGTCGTGTTTCATTTAGGGTCGTTCATTCTCATTTATGTAAGTTTGGGAGCTGGAGGAACTTGGTCAGCATCGCTCCGGCTCTCCCTCGTCCGAACCTTGGAATTTTTCTGGAGCCACTCGAGAGTCTTGTCGCTGCGGAGCTTAGATTTCATCCTATCCATGGCTCCCTGCTTTGTCAAGCTGGCGCGAACCACCGCCGCGGATTCGCCGCTGCGCTCGGCCATCGCGGCGATCTCGCGATCCATGTCCTCGTCGCTGGCCTCGATGTTTTCCGCCGTGGCGATGCGGTCCAGCAGCAGCTCGGCCTTCACGTCTTCCACCGCGCGATCCCGTTGCCGGCCGCGCATGGACACCCAGTCCACGTTCACCGCGCGCGGGTCCACGCCCTGCGACGCCAGCGTGCGGATGGCGCGGTCCAGGCGCACGTCCATCTGGCTCTCCACCAGTCCTTCGGGCACCGGAAAATCGTGCGCGGCGATAATCTTGCTAAGGACGGCCTCGCGCACCGCGGAGCTGTATCTCTGCTCGCGCTCGGCATCCAGGCCCGCGCGAATTTTCTCGCGCAGCTCTTCCAGAGTTTGCGAGTCGCTCACTTCCTTGGCGAAATCGTCGTTCAGTTCCGGCAGCTTCTTTTCTTTAACGCCCAGCACTTCCACTTCGTAAGAATATTTCTTGCCCGCCAGCTTCTTGTCCGGGTAATCCGCGGGATAGTCCACGTCGAACTGCTTGTGTTCCCCCTGCTGCGCGCCGGTCAGATTCTCCGTGAACGCTTCCAGGGTCTCCTCCCCGCCCAGGTGGCACATCACGTTGTCGGCCTTCAGCGGTTCGCCGCCTTCCGCCGGTGTTCCTGCCAGTTTCAATTGCGCGTAATCGCCCTTGGCCAGCGCACGTCCCTCAATAGCCACGTAGGTAGCCGCACGCTCGCGCGACTCGTCCAGCACCTTCTGCACGTCCGCGTCGGTGACCGCCGCCGATTCCACTTCGACTTCCAGGTCCTTATAAGTCCCCAGCTCGAACTCCGGCAGCACCTCGAAGATCGCGCGGAACTTCAGCGGCCCGTTCTCGGCGAAATCCACGCCGTCGATATGCGGTTGGGAAATGGGTGTGAGCTTCTGGTCCTTGACCGCCTTTTCCACCTGCTCGGGGACCAGCGACTGCAGCACTTCACCCTTAATGTCTTCCGCGAAGCGCCGCCGGATCAGCGTGACCGGAGCCTTGCCGGGACGAAACCCCGGCACTCGCGCCACGCGCGCGAATTCCCGCGCCACGCGCTCCACGGCCTTTTGCACGTCTTCGGCGGGAATCTCCAGATCTAGTTCGCGCCGGCAAGTCGCTTCAGTCATTTGCGTTCGCCTTGTTTCCTTCAGTGTATTTCGCGGCCCGGGCGCCCGCGGAGAGAAAAAGTCCACGCGTCCTTAAAACCAGGCGGGTTGTAAGTACAGCCCGCACCCGTATCTCGCCCGCAATCGGGCGCGCGCGTTTCCATCAAGGGAAATTTCATGCCGCCGTCACGTTCGGGAAAAGAAAAAAGGAAAAACCAGCCGGCAGGTTGCGACGCGCCCCGTGCTACATGCTGAGTATAGGAGAGCTCGCACCCGGCGTCAACTTCGCCGCGAGGTAGCATCCCAAGGAAAAAATCGGGCTAATCGTGGCGTTTTGTGATTCTCCCTTACCAGCCCATTCTATTGCGTAATTCTGTGATATGCGCAGTGTGATGGCGCGAATGCCAAGCCATTGCCCTCACAGTGTCCTCGACTGTAAGCGTGCCCCATTCCGGATTACTAAACTTGCGCGCCCAATCGTCGCGAGCCAACGATTCGAGGAATCGGCACCAACGCGCCGTGACGCCTCCGAACATTTGGAGTGAGGGCTCGACCGGACCGGAGCGCGCGTCGGCAAGCTCGGCCCAGAGTTGTTCCGCATAAGGCTTGGTGACCGGCAGGCACTCTGTAACCGCGATCTTCGTGCGAATATACCAGTTCACTTGTGCGTCGGCGAGGTGATGGACTACTTGGCGTACAGTCCAGCCGCCAGGACGATACGTGGTGTCGAGTTGGGCGTCGGAAAGTCCAGCGACCGCAGCTCTCAAATTTGCCGGTGCTGAAGCGAGCTGTGCGAGAAATAGTGGACGGTCCTCGGAGCGAAATGGGTCTTTGAAGTCGAAGCGACCAACCGGGTAACGAACGTCTGGGCTGGATGTCATGGTCGAAATGTAACATGAGTCCGCTATTCGGCATGCGAGAGCCACATTTCTCGTGTTTGGCCCATCGCCAGACACTTGGAAAACTGCCATGATAGCGTCCATGTCCCCCGCGCCCAACGACCCGCAGTCGCGGCCCTTGGCGGGCTTGCGCGTCCTGGCCCTGGAGAGCCGCCGCGCCCGGGAGATCGCCCGGCTGATCGCCAACTATGGCGGCGAGCCCAGCGTTGCGCCGTCCATGCGCGAAGCGCCCCTGGAAGATAACGCCGAAGCCGTGTCGTTTGCCCGCGCCCTGGCGGACAACCAGTTTGATATGGTCATCTTCCTCACCGGCGTGGGCACGCGCGCCCTGGCGCGAATCGCGGACACCGTATTTCCCCGGGAAAAATTCGTTGCCGCGCTGGGGCGCGTGCAAATCGTGGCCCGCGGGCCCAAGCCGGTTGCCGCACTGCAGGAGATGGGCGTAGCCATCGCCTTGCAAGTGCCCGAGCCCAACACCTGGCGCGATCTGCTGCGCGCCCTGGACGAAAAATCCCAGTCGCTGCCGCTGGCCGGCCGCCGCGTGGCTGTTCAGGAATACGGCGCCGCAAATCCCGAGCTGCTTGCCGGCTTGCAGCAGCGCGGCGCGCAGGTCACGCGCGTCCCGGTATATCAATGGTCGCTGCCCGAGGACACCGGCCCGCTGCGTGTGGCCGTCGAAGCCGTCGCCGCCGGCGCCATGGACATGGCCCTGTTCACAACCTCCGTGCAGGTAACCCACTTGTTGCAAATCGCCGCGGAAATGAATTTGGAGGAAGGCCTGCGTCGCGGATTTTCCCGAATGGTGGTGGGCTCCATCGGCCCCATGACTTCCGAGGCTTTGCGCGAGCACGGCCTGGCTGTCGATTTCGAGCCGCCGCATCCGAAGATGGGTTTTCTGGTCGCCGAGGCCGCCCAGCGCGGCCCCCAACTCCTGCGCCTGAAGCGCGGTGTCCAAGGCGGACATACATAATGCGCAAATTTATGCAGGCTGCTGTTGTCAAGCTTCTCGTCGCGGCCCAAGGCCCATCGAAGCGATGCCCATTTGGCCGCGGGCGGGAGACTATGGCAACATCTAATAGAAACAAGCGGACAAGCAGAAGGGGAAAAATATGGCCAAGGCAACGTTCGGCGCGGGATGTTTCTGGGGAATCGAGAGCGCGTTCCGGCAGGTGAAGGGTGTAACCAACGCCGCGGTCGGCTACATGGGTGGCACGCTGGTCAACCCCACCTATAAGGATGTGTGTACCGATCGCACCGGCCATGCCGAAGTGGTGCAGGTGGATTACGACCCCAGCCGCGTCTCCTATGAGGATTTGCTGCGCGTCTTCTTTGAAATTCACGATCCCACCCAGCTCAACCGCCAGGGCCCCGACTACGGCAAGCAGTATCGCTCGGTGATTTTTTTTCACGATGCCCAGCAGGAGGCCGCCGCGAAAGCCATGATCGAGGAACTGGAACGCGCCAAGCGTTTCCCGCGCAAGATCGTGACGCAGATCGCCCCCGCGCAGGAGTTCTATCGCGGCGAGGAATACCACCAGCGTTACTTTGAAAAGCACGGCATCAATGCCTGCGGCATCCACTAGGCTTGCCGCACTCTCTGAGCCTTACGCCGCCCACTGAAACCGTTACCGCGTATTTTTCACCGGGCATCGCCGAACAGTGATAGCTTCTTGCGGGCCTGTCCTTTGGCTTGGCCCTTGGACTTGCCTCGTGGGCGGGATTAATCGGCTTCGCACGTCCGGAAAGATCCGAAGGGGTTCGCAGCGGAGGTTTCGGCGGCAATGAACTGGTTGACCGGCTGGGTGCCGCTGGAAGGCATCAAGATTGTCCTGGTCCTTTTTCTCTCCTTCCTTGTCGGCGTGGAACGCGAGGAAAGTTCCGGCCGTGCGCAGGGCGACCCGCCTGTCCCCAGCTTCGGCGGCGTGCGCGCGTTTCCCCTGATCGGCCTCACCGGATACGGGATGGCGCTGCTTTCCGGAGATCAATCGCTGCTGGTCGCCGTCGGATTCCTGGGCGTGGCGGCCTTCCTGTTGGTCTCCTACAAATACAGACTCGAACGAACCGGGACTCCGGGAGTGACCACGGAGGTTTCCGGCCTGGTGATCTACATCGTGGGCGCGCTGGTTTCCCGCGGGGAGTTCTGGATCGCCACGACCCTCGCGATTGTCGCCCTGCTCCTGCTCGAGCTGAAGGGCATGCTGGAAAATCTCTCGCGGCGCGCGCCGGCCGACGAAATTCTGTCGTTCACGAAGTTTCTCTTGCTCACGGCGGTGATCCTTCCGGTTGTCCCCGACCGGACCCTGGGGCCCTTCGCCTTCAACCCGTTCAAGACCTGGTTGATCGTGGTGGCGGCGAGCGCGATCTCCTACGGCAGCTACATCCTGCAGAAGTTTGCCCGGCACGGCGGCCTTCTTCTTTCGGCGATCCTGGGAGGAGCCTATTCCTCCACCGTGGTTACGGTGGTATTGGCCAAGCGTGCGCGCGACGAGAATGCGCCGGGGGCCTATGCCGGAGCAATTCTCGTCGCTTCGAGCACCATGTATCTGCGAATCCTGATTCTGGTGGCCTTGTTCAATCGCGCCTTACTGCGGGAACTGACCCTGCCGTTTGCGCTGCTGGGCGGAGCAAGTTTGCTGGGCGGTTGGCTGTGGTCCAGGATGCCGGCGGCGGGAACGGCAAGCGAAAAGGAGCTGCAAACAAAAAATCCACTGGCGTTGTCGACGGCGTTTCTTTTTGCCCTGCTGTTCACGGTTCTGTTGATTGCCACGCACTATGCCATCCAGTTTTTCGGGAGCGGAGGCATGTATGGGTTGGCGGGCCTCAGCGGGCTGGTGGACGTCACCCCGTTCATTCTGGGATTGACGCAATCGGCCGGGGGACAGATTTCGCAGGGCCTGGCCGCGGCCGGAATTCTGGTGGCCGCCTCCAGCAACAACTTCGTCAAGGGCATCTACGCGTACGGATTTGCCGGTCGCAAGGCCGGCGTGCAGTCGCTGGCGCTACTGTGGTTGTTTGCCGCGCTGGGCTTAGTACCGCTTTTTTTCTTGCGCTGACGGCCCCTTTTTCAGGCGCGCAGAAAATCCGCGCGCCAGTTCTTGACACGGGACTTGATCTCCTTGCGGTCGGTCAGTTTCTCGTCGAGCACCTGGCGCGTCAGGACGGGCAGCTCCTCGTCGCTGGCGAAGCGCAGGGCGACCAATTGTCCCACGGCAAAATCGTCCGCGCGGCCCTGCAGGTCGGCTGGCAGCAGGCGCGCGAATCGCAACTGCATCTCCAGGCGAATGACGCGGTCCTGAACCGTCAGGGCAAAAACGCGCGCGGTGAAGGCCAGCAGCAACAAGGCCACGGCCAGAAGGACCGCAAAAATCGAGCCGTAACTGATGCCATATCGCAAGGCCACCAGCCGGTTGATGATATTGATCAACAAGATGGGCAGCACAAAAAAGTGGAAGGCCGGCACGAACCTCGCGTGATTGGAGAAGTTCTGAGCATTTTCGCTGGGCATAAACACGCTCCTCGGCGCCGCAATTCGCCCGGCGCCCTGGGGGATTTGTTTCGGAAGCGAGGAAACGGCATCGATATCCCTGGACAATCCGCTCGCCGATGCCAAGGATTTGGATAACGCCGCGGGCATCTTATCGTACTTTGAAGGCCGAACCCACCACATCGGCCTAGTTTGCGGGGATATCGCGGTAGTCTACAGCTTCGCTGTGGCCGGCGCAGCCGCGCGCGCCACATAGTCGGCCGCGTAGCGGTTGAAGGCCTGCTCCAGCCGGAGCGTGATCGGGCCGGGCGCGGCAGGGAAGCCGTGACCGGCGATTTCCACCACGCCCAGCAGGCTGCGATTGGTGGAGGTGATGAAAACCTCGGCGGCGTCGAATAGGTCCTGGGGGAACAAGACGGCTTCCTCGATGGCATAGCCGGCCGCCGGCGCAACCTCCATCAAGACGCTGCGCGTGACGCCCTCCAGGCATCCGGAGGAAACCGCCGGCGTCAGGACGCGCCGGTCGCGCACGCAGAAAATGTTCGCGGCGGTGCACTCGGCGACTTCGCCACGCTCGTTGAGCATCACCACTTCGTCAAAACCCTGCAGCTGCGCGCTCTGCAGGCTCCAGACATTCTGCAGCCAGGAGGTGACCTTGACGCCGGCCAGCGGCGAAGCGGCGTAGCGCGCGTGCTCCGCAACCGTCAACCGTGCCTGTTCGCGATAGGCGGGAAGCCCGGCGGTGTACAGAAGCAGATCCACTTCCGGAAGTTCCTCACCGCCCTGCCAGAATCCCACCTTGTTGTAAATCATGTAAATTCGCGCGGTGCCCTCACGGACTTCGTTGCGGCGAAGCAAATCGCGCAGTTGCGCGAGAACTTGCGCGGGATCGAACGGGAAGGGCACGTGCGTTCGCAGCGCATCTTTTTTCAGCCTGCGCCAGTGGCGCTCGAAGGCGAAGGGTTCGCCCTGCAAAATGCGCATCGTCGTGAAAAGTCCCCAGCCGCTCAGCAAGCCCGCCTGGCCGGGGGACAGCCGCGCCTGCTCAATGGGCAGAACCTGTCCGTTGTGATTGACGTAGCGGTGGATCATGGAATCCTCAGTCGCCTAATTTGTGCCCGGATAACGCCCGCATCACTCTCATTGTAACCTACGCCCAAGAAACGCAAACGCCCGGCTGGTAGTCATGGAACTGGCCTGGCCCGCTTTCCACCCGATCCGAAAAGGAACCCTCCGTAAGTTCCTGTATTGCGAGGGGTATAGGAAGGGGATCACCCCCATATTCCCCGTTGACATGGAATCGGCTTGCCGTTACGCTGAATGCGCCTTTTGGGAGGCTCTTGTGCGTACATCTTTTTCCGTGCTGCTGGTTGGGGTTCTAGGTGTGGCTTTTGGTGGCGCTTCGGTTATGGCCGCCCCCGCGCCAAGCGTTGCGTCGCCGGCTGGGGTAATCGTGCAAGCAGATCATGCGTCCCTGGGTCATGATGCCGCGGCTAACGGAACGAGCGTCTTTGATGGCGACCGGCTGGCGACCGAGGCTTCCGGCTCGCTTCGCCTTCGCTTTGGCGCGTCCCAGGCATATCTTACGCCGCAAAGTTCCGCCGTTATTCATCCCTCCGCACAAGGCTTTGGCGCGGATCTGACCGGGGGCACCATCGTGGTTTCCTCCGCGCTGGGCGAGAGGTTCGACGTCCTTGCCGACGGCGCGCAGATTCATCCGGCCACCGGGCAGCCCACTGTGGCGCAAGTGACCATGGTCAGCGCCAACGAACTGATCTTGAGCAGCCGCAAGGGCGCTCTGGAAGTGGCCGTGGAAGGCGAAATGAAAACCGTGCCGGAGGGTTCTTCCTACCGCATGATTATTCAGCCTCCGGACCCGGCAACTCCCCCGCAAACGCAACAAGCGGGTCGCAACAGAGTCATTTGGATCTTGATTATTGGCCTTGCCGCCGCCACCGGAATCATCGTGGGGCTCGCTCTGATGAGTCCATCCGGTCTGTAGGTCTGGCAATCGTCTGACAATTAGTCACCCTCCACTGAATTTGCCGCGTCTCTGCATTAGTGCCATCTGACAATTCGCGTCGTCCGACGCGTGCCCTTTGCCGGGTTTCTCTATGGGTTTTCACGCCTGTTAGCCTCTTCGGGATTTTCCTCATCGTGGCGTAGCAAATTGGGATGGCATAGCAAATCGGGAAGATGTGGCAAATTGGGCATACGTCCCTCCGGAGTCCGGAGACGCGCGCCCGGACGTTGTTAAAATCAAAGAATGCGCCGCGCGCCTTATTTTGGTTGGGGGATCGCCGTCTGTCTCCTGACGGCTTGCCTGGGAGCCCCTGGCCTGGTCCGGGCGGCGCTTGCCGACACCATCATCCTGAAAAACGGCAGCCACATCGTAGCCGCGGGTGTGACCCGCGAAAACGGGATGGTCAGCTTTGAAACTTCGACGGGCCGCCTGAGCCTGCCGGAATCCATCGTCGAGCGGATCCAAAAAGACAGCACGGGACTCGCTGCGCCCTCCAATCCGAGGGCCACAGACCTGAAGATCGCGCCTCCGCACGAGGAACCGGCGGGTGGGGAGGAGGCGGCGCTGATTGTGCGCGATGGCGCGCTCGATCGCGACGCGCTGGCCAGCCTGGATGCCGCCGCTTCAGGCGGCCGGGCGGACGCCGTAGCCAGGGCCGTGGGTGCGGAGTCCGCGGCCGGCCGATTTGAATTCGAGAGCGGAAATCTGGAAGAGGCTCTGGCCCATGCGCAGCGCGCAGCCTCCCTGGCGCCGTCGCAAGTCTCGCTGCTGCTGGAAGTCGCCTATTTCAACATCATGCGCAGTGAAAACACTGCGGCGCTCGATACCCTGGAGCGCGCGCGAAGCTTGGCTCCGGATTCGCCCGACGTCGCCAAGCTCGCCGGCTGGGCCGAATATAACCTGAACCATCTTCCCGAGGCGGTTGCCGACTGGAAACGCGCCCAGCAACTCCGCCCGGAGGCCGGCGTAGGGCAGGCGCTAGAGAAAGCGGAACGCGATCTCGAAATCGAAGCCAATTTCCGCGAGGGCCGCAGCGCCCATTTCGATCTGCGATATTACGGAGGCGCGGCGCCGGGATTGGCTCACGACATTCTCCAGATGCTCGAAGAGGATTTTCAGTCCACGGCCACGCTGCTGGATTATTCGCCGCCGGAGCCCATTGCCGTGGTGCTCTACACCAACGAGGCCTTCATCGACGTGACCCGCGCGCCCAAGTGGGTCAATGGCCTGAACGACGGGCGCATACGCCTTCCGGTGCAGGGCCTGGACTCGGTTACGCCCGAACTGGCGCACGTGCTCAAGCACGAACTGGCGCACAGTTTCATCTCCCTGAAGACGCGCGACCGCAGCCCGGTGTGGGTGCAGGAGGGCATCGCTCAATGGGTCGAGGGCGTGCGTGTTGGTTCGCAGGCTGCGCTGCTGCTCGCCATGTACGACCGGCACGAGGATCCTTCGCTCTCCGTGCTGGAGGAGTCTTTCCTGGGCGCGTCCAGCGACACCGCCGAAGTGGATTATGCCTGGTCCCTTGCGGTGGTCGAGGCCGTGATCGCCTCCGGTGGCCCGGGAGATATCAATCGCTTCCTGGACGCCATCACCACGGAGCACTCCACCGAAGCCGCGGCCGAAAAAGCGCTACGCATGAACTATGCCGATCTGAATCGTTTCACGGCCGAATATCTCCGCCGCGCGTATCCGCAATAGAGGGGCATCCTTGGCGCCGCTTCACATACTTTCACACGTCTTCGGGCTGCGCTTACAGCCCGCCTAATCAAAGCTCGCCAGCAGACCGGCGAGCAGCGCCGCGCGTTCCGGCAGCGCGCGGATCAGGACGTTTTCCCCGTCGCTGTGCGCGCCTTCTCCCACTGCTCCCAAACCATCGAGCGTGGGCACGCCAAGGGCTGCCGTGAAATTTCCATCCGATCCCCCGCCGGCTGAGGCTTCCCCAAGGGCAATCCCCATGGCAGCGGCGATTTCCCGTGCACGGGCAAACAGCGCGGCGCTGGCGCGACGCTCCAGCGGAGGGCGCGAAAAACCGCCGCGCACCTGAAGTTTGGCTCCCGGCAGGATTGGCCGCAGGGCGCGCAGACCGCGTTCGACGGCGCGCATGTCCGCAAGGTTTTCAGCGCGCAGGTCCACCGTCAGCCGCGCGCTCGCCGGGATGACGTTGCTGCGTGTGCCGCCCTCGGCCAGCGTTGGACTCACGGTGATTCCGCGCTGGGGCCGCTGCAGCCGCCCCAGCCGCGCAATCTGCAGGGCCATTTCCTGCACTGCGTTGATTCCGTCTTGGGGATTAAGCCCGGCGTGCGCGGCCTTTCCGGTGATCCGCAGTTCGGCGGTGCCCACGCCCTTGCGCTGGGTCTTCAGCCGTCCATCGGGTCCGCTGGCGGGTTCGAGCACCAGCACTGCCTCGCTGCGGAGGGCTTCGCGCTCGATGATCGCGCGCGAGGTTGCGCTTCCGGTTTCTTCATCGGAGGTCCACAGGAAGACGATGCGGCGCCGCGGCAACTGATCCGCGCGCAGGAGGGCCTCGGCGGCAAACAACGCGATCACCAGGCCGCCTTTCATGTCGAAGGCGCCCGGCCCGAAGGCGCGCCCGCGCGACACACGAAACGGCATGCTCGCCAGGGTGCCGGGCGCATACACCGTATCCAGATGCCCCAGCACCAGGATTTGCCGCCGCCGCGCGGTTTTCCCGGGCCAGGTGACGCGCCAGTGATTGCCACAAGCCCGCTGCGGCAATGCCTCGACGTGCGCCCCGCGCCGTCTCCATTCGGCCGCGACCATGCCCCCGAAGCGGTCCACCGCGGCCTTTTTGTCCGTCGGCGATTCGCTGCGCACGAAGCGCCCCAGCATGCGCGTCATATCGGCGGTGCGCTTTTGGAGGGCCATAAGCAGGGGCGTTTGTTTCTCTCGAAGGGACATCAAAACCCGTGCCTATGGTGTTGCAAAGGTTGCCTTTCGATCGCCGGTGGGCGGGCGCTGAGCGGTTCCGCATATTAGGAATCGCCTCATTTCATTTGCCGGGTTCGAAGCGATAACCGATGGATGGTTCGGTCTGGAGATAAGTTGGTATGGCGGGATCGGGTTCGATCTTCCTTCGCAACTGGCGTACCAGCACACGCACCGTGTCCGGCTCGTCGGCAAAGGAGCGGCCCCACACCGCCGCCAGCAGCATTTTATGCGTGAGGACGCGGCCTGCATGCCGCAGCAGGTACGACAGCAGATCGAACTCTTTCGGCGTCAAGTGTACTTGGGCGCCTTTGATCTTGACGCGATGTGCGGCTGCGTCCAAAAGGAAATCGCCGAGTTCGACCACTTCCGACGGAAGTGGCATCGTGGACGTGCGGCGCAGGGCCGACCGCACGCGAGCCAGCAATTCGTCCATGCCAAACGGTTTGGTGACGTAGTCATCGGCCCCGCTCTCGAGGATTTGGACCTTAGTAGCCTCCTGGTCTCTTACGGATAAAACAATGATCGGTATGTCGGACGCGGAACGGACCTCCTGGCAGAGGGCCAGGCCGCCCATGTTGGGCATGGACAAATCGGTGATCACCAGATCCGGGCGCCATCGCCAGAAGATTTCCAATGCTATCTTGCCGTCGTCGGCCACTTGTACCTCGTACCCGTGAGCGGCAAAGGAGGTTCTCAGCACTTCAGTGATTTGCGGCTCATCATCCACCACGAGGATCTTTGTTCCGGAAATCATTTGGACGGGACCTCAGCTCCGGTGGGTCTCAGTCCGTCGCGACCCTGGAGAGGCAGCGCGAATACAAATCGCGCTCCGTTCTCTCCCCGTTTCCGACCTTCCACCCAAAGTTGTCCGCCTTGCCCCGCCACGATGCCGCGAGCGATGGCCAATCCCAGTCCCAGACCGCTAATCTGGGCGTCGCACTCTTTGGCGGCGTCGCCCCGAAAAAACTTGTCGAATATTGCCTCCCGAATGGCCGGAGGAATCCCCGCCCCTTCGTCCTCAACGGCGATTTGTATGTCATTTTCGCCGTTGCTCTCGGCGATCACTCGAATGGTGGTTCCCGGCGGGGAATATTTTCCGGCGTTTTCCAGCAGGGAAAACAGTACTTGTGTTACGGCCTTGGCGTTCACCGCCGCCATGAAATCGTCCTGGCATTCGACAATCACTTTGTGCCCGCGCAAGACATCCCCGGCGCGGGCCAGGGCCGCTCCTATGGCCTCATCCATGGCCGTTACCTCGGCGGTTCTTTTTCCTTCTCCGGCCTCTATCGTTGCCAGTTCGATCATTCCCTCGATAAAGTGGTTCAGGCGGTCCGATTGCTGCACGACGATTCCCAAAAGATTGTCCTCCGCGGCTCTGGCGTTCTCCGGGGATGCCAGCCGGGTTTCTCGAATATCGATAATGGCTGTCGCGGCCGCCTTAATGGAGGTCAGCGGAGTTCGCAGATCATGTGTGACGGTGTCCAGTAATGCCGACTTCAATCGTTCGCTTCGTTTGATCGCTTCGATCTGGCTGGTTTGTTCGAAAGTGGCGCGCAATTGATCGTATAATTTCCGGTTTTCCTCGGCGCGGCGGCGCATGCGCAAGGAAAGCTGACCCACGGCGATGGAAGTGACCATGAACGTAGCCAACCCGACGACATCCTCCGCTCCGTCGATGTGAAAATCGAATCTCCCGATGGGCGGCACATAGTAGTAGTTGAGATACGCCGCAGCCAGGAAGGAGGCCAAAAACGCAGGTCGCATTCCCCACGCCAGGGCCACCAGCAGAACCACCACGAGCAGGGAATTGGCCGCCGTGAGGACGCGTACATTGGGATAAGACGGTCCTAAGATGAACGCAACGGCCAAAACGCCGAGAGCGCTGGCGGGATAGCCGACAATTTCACGACGAAGATATTGGCGTATCGTACGGCCGAAGCGCACGGATGGAGCCTCGTGAATGTCGCTGCCTGCAGTCTGAAAACACGCGCCTGTTTTATGAGATTCGTATAACAAATTTGTTGTCTTATTGCCAGAAGACATGCGCCTGCTCCCAAGCAACTCTTCGCAAACTTTTCTCTGCTTTCTTAATGCCGTTTTTATACCGTTTTTATTTGGCATTTTTTGTAAATGCTGTCGCCGACTTCTTACACATTTTGCCACTCCACGGTCTTCTTAACCCTTATCTTTTTTGCCTTCGATCGATAATTCAGTATCTCCCAGTCTTGTGTATGTGGGCCGGAAACATAAACATGCCAACTCTTGTGTCCAAATAGTAATTGTCTTGACGAGTTTATGGCACCAGCCGTGCACTAAGTGGAGGTGGTGGCCATACAGAACCTAGGGAGGTTTACATGGGGAAGAGACAAAACGGTTTTTCGCTTATCGAGTTATTGATCGTCGTCGCGATTATTCTGATTATCGCCGCCATCGCTATCCCCAACTTGCTGCGGTCCAAGGAAGCGGCCAATGAGGCGTCCGCCGTGGGGTCCCTGCGCACCCTCAATACTGCGTCCATCACGTATTCGGTCACCTATGGCGGCTATCCCGCCGCGCTGACCAAGCTCGCACCGGTAGCCGCAGGAACAGCGGCCACCTCCACCTCCGCGGACTTGATCGACTCGGTTCTGGCCACCGGCGCCAAAAGCGGATACAGCTTCGCCTGGTCTGCCGGCACCACGGACAACAACGGCAACTATTTGAATTATTCCATCGCCGCGCAGCCCACTAGCCCGGGGACTACCGGAAGGCGCTATTTCTACACCGATCAAACCGGCGTAATCCGTGCCAGCACCGCAGGAGTAGCAACCGTAGCCAGTACGCCGCTCAGCTAGTTCACCTCCGCAGTGAGTACGTTTAGAAAAAGGGGGAGGCCAATACCCCTTTTTTTGTCGGGTTCCAGGGGAAGTCGATTGCTCCAGGCGCCGATCGGCCTCCTGATCGGAACCTGACGCACCTCCGCGGCGCAATCGCATTTCGCAGGCCCCCTCTTTCGCATATAATAAAACGAGTTGCTCCGCGTTTTTTGGCCTGCGCCAGGTCTTTTTGCAGCGTTGCAGCCTAGAGGAGACTCGATGATTCTGGACATAAACGAGATCCAGAAGATTCTGCCGCACCGTTACCCGTTCCTGATGGTGGACGCCATCCTGGAGATCGAGCCGCGCAAGCGCATCGTGGGGGTCAAGAACGTCAGTATCAACGAGAGCTTTTTCCAGGGCCATTTCCCGGGCAAAGCCATCCTTCCCGGCGTGCTGATCATCGAAGCTATGGCCCAGGCTGGCGGGTTGCTCTTGCTGCGCGAGTTCCCCAACCACGAGGACAAGCTGCTTTACTTCGTGGCTGTTGACGATGCGCGCTTCCGCCGGCCGGTGATTCCCGGCGAGCAGTTGCGCCTGGAGGTTTCCGTGCTCTCCCTGCGCGGATATTTCTGCAAGTTGCGGGGCATTGCCAGCGTGAATGGCGAACTGGCTGCCGAGGCCACGCTGATGTGCAAGATGGTGGACCGCGAGCCGGCGGAATCTCCCGCCGCGGCCCGCACGGCGGTGGCGGCCGAATCCAAAGGATGAGCGAAACCGTGCGGCCTGACGAGGAGGCTCTGCTGGGGAGTGGCATCGATCCTCGCGCCGTGATTTCCGTGCGCGCCCGCCTGGGTCCCGGCGTGCGCATCGGCGCCTATGCCGTGGTGGGGGACGACGTCGAGCTGGGCGAAGGCAGCATTCTTCATCCCCATGCCGTCGCTTACGGACCCTCGCGCTTCGGGCGCGACAATGTGCTGCACCCTTTCTGCGTGGTCGGCGGTGACCCGCAGGATCTGAAGTTCAAGGGCGAGCGCACCACCCTCGAGGTGGGAGACGCCAACGTCTTTCGCGAATGCGTGACGGTAAGCCGCGGCACCGGCCAGGGCGGCGGCGTGACGCGCGTCGGCAGCGGCAATCTGTTCATGACCTGCGCGCACATTGCCCACGATTGCATGATCGGCAACCATACCATTTTCTCGAATGCCGCCACCCTGGCCGGTCACGTCACCGTGGACGACTACGCCACGGTGGGCGCGTTTTCTCCGGTGCACCAGTTCTGCCGCATCGGCCGTTTCTCCTACATCGGGGCCTCCACGGTGATTACCCAGGATGTGCCGCCCTTTTCCCGCGTGGTGACCAAGCGCGACACCCGCTGCTACGGCGTCAATTCCATCGGCCTGGAGCGCCACGATTTTGCCGCCGATCGCATCCAAACCATCGAAAGCGCTTTTCGCCTGCTCTTGCGCTCGAAACTCAACACCACGCAGGCTGTCGAACGGATGCGCGAGACTCTCAACGGCTCGGCGGACGTCGCCGAGTTGATCGCCTTCATCGAATCCGCCGCCCGCGGTCTGACCAAGTAGGAGAGCCGCAAGAAAGCAGCCATGACTCCCGGTTCCACTCATGCGCCCCAACGCTGGGGTTTGATCGCCGGCAACGGAAGATTCCCCTTTCTAGTGCTGGAAGCGGCGCGCAGCCAGGGCATTGAAATGGCCGTCATCGCCTTGCGCGAAGAGGCCTCGCCGGACCTGGAGGGGTTGGCGAAGTGCCTGCATTGGGTGAGCCTGGGAGAACTGAGCCGCACCATCGACTTGCTGCACCAGGAGGGCGTGACCCACGCGGTGATGGCCGGGCAGGTAAAGCACAACAAGATCTTCAGCGCCATTCGTCCGGACTGGCGCCTGGCCAAACTGCTGTTTTCCCTGCCGCGGAAGAACACCGATTCGTTGATTGGCGCTCTCGCCCGCGTGCTGGAGGGTGAAGGCGTTACCCTGGTGGATTCCACCACCTTTCTGCAGCCCCTCGTTCCCCAGCCCGGCGTGCTCACGCGGCGGGCTCCCGATGAGCGCGAAGCCGCGGACATTGCCTACGGCCGGGAGATCGCCCAGCAGATTGCCGCCCTCGATTTGGGACAGACGGTGGTGGTTCGCGACCGCGCTTGCGTGGCCGTGGAAGCCATGGAAGGCACCGACGAGACCATCGCCCGCGCGGCCCGCCTTGCCGGGGGTGGCCCGCTTGTGGTCGTGAAGGTGGCTAAACCCCGTCAGGACATGCGTTTCGATGTACCCGTGGCGGGCCTGGAAACCGTCGAAGCAATGAGGCGGGCCAATGTCACGGCCCTGGCCGTGGACGCCGGACGGACCCTGATCTTCGATCTGCCCAAGGTCGTCGAGGCAGCCAATGCCGCTGGTATTGCCATCGAAGCCTTTGTACCAGGGGTGTCGCCATCGTCGGCCGGTTCTGAGGAACCGGCGGGTCCCGCGACGAGTTCCACGAAAGGTGTGGCCTAGCGGTGACCTCTGCGCCGATTCGCGTCGCAGTCATCGGCACAGGTGACTTTGGCCGCAACCACGTGCGCGTGTACCGCCAGTTGGACTGCGTGGAACTGGTGGGCGTTGTGGACACGGATGGGGAACGGGCGCAGCGCGTTGCCGAAGAGTTTTCCACGTGTGTCTTGCCCGGCCTCGATGGGCTCTCCGGAAAGATTGACGCTGCCAGCGTCGCTGTGCCTACGGTCGAGCATGCGCGCATCGGTTGCCGCCTGTTGGAGCAGGGCATAGACGTGCTGGTGGAAAAACCGATTGCGGCTTCGCTGGCCGAGGCCGATCGGCTCATCGCCGCCGCGGCGCGCCATGGGCGCGTTTTGCAGATCGGGCATCTGGAGCGCTTCAACCCCGGCATCCTGGCGGCGCTGCCGGTGGTGAGCCGGCCGCTCTATTTTGAAGTGCATCGTCTGGGGGTTTTCTCCCCGCGGAGTCTGGATGTGGACGTGGTTTACGACTTGATGATTCATGACCTGGATATTTTATTGGCCATGGTGGACGCGCCGGTGACCGCCATTCGCGCTCTGGGAATTCCGGTGGTCACCGACAAGGTGGATATTGCCCATGCGCGCCTGGAATTTGCCTCCGGCGCGGTGGCCAACTTGACCGCCAGTCGCGTCTCCGTCGAGCGCGTCCGCAAGCTGCGTTTTTTCCAGCATCGCGAATACATCTCCGTGGATTATTCCCGCCGGGACGCCCTGCGCATCCGCGTGCTCCAGCCGGGCCCGCAGCCGAAGTTCGATTTCCAGCAGCTTCCCGTCAGCTCGCAGGAGCCGCTGGAGGGGGAGTTGCGTGCTTTTGTGGACGCGGTACGCGGACGCAAGACTCCCGTGGTGGACGGTGTGGCCGGCCGCCGGGCTCTGGAATTGGCCGGCCGGGTGATGAGCGAAATACGCGAACACGCACTTCGCGTACCCATGGACGCCCCGGTACCTCCGCAGGCCATAGGATGATTCCCCGCACTCTAGTTCCGCCGGACGCGCATGCGCCGCTGGCCCCCAGTTCGCCACCGCGGCGTTTGACCACGCTGCTGGACGACCGCATGGTCGTGGCCGCCAATCTGCCGCACTTGGCCCTGGATACGCACAGCAACATTCCGTCCTATCTTCCGCTGGATGTGCTGGCCTCGCGCGTGGTGGTGCCGCGGGACATGCCCACCACGCCGCTGGACCCCGCCAGCGTGAATCCCGACTACGCCCCGCTTACCATGCTGGATCAGCGCATGGCCGTGCCTGCGGCCTTGCCGCATGTCGAGCTGTCCTCGGAGGCTCCTGTCTCCATTTACAATTTCCCCGATGTGCTGGACGCCGATGTGCTCACCACCGGCGAGGTCAACCTGATGGTGGCCCATGTCGAGGAGCCTGGCGTTAATTGGCATTCGATCTCGCGCATCGGTTCCATAGCGGCTCACGTGGTTTTTATTTCGTTCCTCCTGCTGATACCCAAACTCTTTCCCTATCAGACGCCAACCCAGGAGCAGGTGGACATGGCGCGCCAGCAATTGAACTTCATCTACATGCCCCCGGATGTGCGCGGCACCCCGGCTACGCCGTCTCCGCCCAGGAGTCCGCAGGTGCACATCGATCCGCGCGTGCTGAAGGAGGTGGCTCCGCAACTCGATCTGCAGCCTCTCTCCAAGCCACGCGTGCCCGATCAGCCGATTGTTCGTGAGGCGCCCGTCCAGCCGCCGCCGGATTTGCCGCCCGCGCCCAAGCCGCAGGTGGCCCAAAGTGCGCCGGAGCCCGAGAGTCTGCGGCCCGCTCCGCAACCCAAGCCCGATCCTTCGAGCGGAGGACTCATCCTTCCGCGCTTCAGCTCGCCTGGGCGCCAGCTGGAAGAGTCGGCGCGCGAAGCTCTGCAAGGTGGCGGCAGCCCCGGCGTACAGTCTGGTGGCGCAATCCCCGGCGAAGGAGGGGATCTCGGCGGTGGAGGGGGAGGCCAGGCTGGCGCGGGCATTGAAATGCTTACGCCCACCGAGGGTGTGGACTTCTCCAGCTATCTGGCGCGCGTTCTGGCCAGCGTGAAGCAGAACTGGTATTCGGTCATGCCGGAATCCGCGCGGCTGGGTGACAAGGGCCGCGTGGTCTTGCAATTTCGCATCACTCGCAATGGCGCCGTTCCCGATGGCGAGCCGCAATTGGAAATTGGCTCGGGCAAGGAACCCCTGGATCGCGCGGCCATCTCCTCCATTCGCAGCTCTTCCCCGTTTGAGCCCTTGCCGCAGGCCTTCAGCAGCCCGTACATCGAGCTGCGCTTCATCTTCCTGTATAATCTGCCGTTGAATTACCAGTGAAGACGCGCCACGCGCAAGTCCTGGGTTCCCTCCTGCTCGCTCTGCTGTTCCTTGCCTATCTGCTGATTCGTTACGGCAGGCTGCTTTAAAAAAAATGATGCAACCGCCGCCGCAAACGCCCGAAAAATCGTCAGGCGCGCCCCTGATCGAGCCTCTGATCGCGATTCTCGGACCGACCGCTTCGGGGAAGTCCGCGCTGGCCGTGCATCTGGCGCACCGCTTTGCTGGCGAAGTGATTGCCTGCGATTCCGCCCAGGTATATCGAGGTTTTGATATCGGCACAGGCAAGCCCACGCCTGCCGAGCGCGGCGGCATTGCGCACCATATGCTGGACGTCGTCGGGCCCGGGGAACTTTTCACCGCCGGTGAATACCGCTTGCGCGCGCTGGATGTGCTCGCCGATTTGCGCCGCCGCAGGCGCCTGCCGATCTTCACCGTTGGCACCGGCCTTTACCTTCGCGCCCTGCTGGAGGGTCTGGCGGACGCCCCGGCGCGTTCGGAAGCCTTGCGCGCGCGCCTGGCCGTTTCCGCAACCCGTCGCGGCGGCCAGCACCTGCACCGCCTCTTGCGCCGTCTGGATCCTGCCGCGGCCGCGCGCATCTCTCCCAATGATCGTCAGAAAATCGTGCGCGCCCTGGAGGTTTGCCTCCTGGCGAGCAAGCCCATGACCGCCGTATTGCAGGACGGGCGCAAGCCGCTGCCGGGATATTTCCCTGTCAAGATCGGGCTGCATCCTCCGCGCGCCGCGCTCTATGCGCGAATCGATCGGCGCGTCCAGACGATGCTAGAACGTGGTTGGGTCCGCGAGGTGCAGGCGCTTCTGGCCGGCGGCGCCCCGCCCGCGGCTAAAAAACCCTTCGAATTCATCGGCTACCGTGAACTGCGCGCGCACCTCGAACAAGCGACGCCTTTGGCCGAAGCCGGCAAAGCCATCGCTCAGGCGACCCGCCGCTATGCCAAGCGCCAGCTCACCTGGTTCCGCAAGGAAGCCGGCGTGCATTGGTTCCCCGGCTTTGGAGATGACCCCAAAATTTTCGCCGCCGTCGCCGTGGAAATCGAAAAGGCTTGCCCGGAGAGTTTCGCCCCCGGCAAATTTTCGCGGTAGGTAACTTTGTAGCTCAGGTGTCCTGCCGTTTGGTTTCGGCGGGCGACCGGGGGCCGTTTCTTCTCCGCCCGTCACAAGCGAGACGGAAATCCTAAAAAAAAGCCGCAGC
>Ga0302325_10005997_pt1 | contig 27488 bp, 25 predicted proteins | sample Palsa_T0_2_FD_201948 | JGI IMG/M metagenome (GOLD analysis project Ga0302325, IMG submission 201948) | Peat permafrost microbial communities from Stordalen Mire near Abisko, Sweden - Palsa_T0_2 | ecosystem: Environmental > Terrestrial > Soil > Palsa > Peat permafrost | place: Sweden: Abisko... | reverse complement strand
TCCGCCGTCAGCGACTCGGCGATGGCGGCCTCGGCCCACCGGGACTTTCCCGACCTGATTCCGCCGAGCACCAGGGTTCGCACGGCAGATCAAGCAGCTCTTGGTCGCGGTCTAATCGACACTGCTGCCCGGCTTGACTTGAGGCCGAGGCGTACGCATCCGGCGCATCTGCGAAGCCCGGCTGGCCGCGTAGAGGCCTAGTTTCCAACGGCTTTCGATGTTGTCCGGAAACTTCTCGTCCACCCGTCGGGCAACCTTGCGGCCCAAGATGAGTCCGTCGAGCATCATGAGAGCCATCAGGACCAGCATCGCCGGCGATATGAAGAGCTGAAGTTGGGGGACGGCGAACATGATGAACAGCAGCCCCAAGGCCGAAGGCATGAAGAGCCCGAGCACGTTGCGGCGGGAGTCCACCACGTCGCGGACGTATCGGCGCACCGGGCCTTTGTCCCGCGCCAGCAGGTAGCGCTCGTCGCCGGCCATCATGCGTTCCCGCCGATCCGCCATCTCGGCGCGCCGCTCAGTACTCTGCTCCTTGCGCTCCCCCCGACTGAGCTTGGGTCCCGCCAACGACTTTCGCCGTGCCCGGGCCTCGGCGGCGGTCATCGGTGCCGGCGCGACCGGGCCCTTGCGCCCCAAGCTGCGCCGCGGTGTGGGCCGGCCCTTGGGGGCGGTCGGTTGCGACGAACGGGATGCCCGGTAGGCGGACGACTGCGCGGAGTCGGAGGCGTCTGCGGCCTCCACCGGTGCCCGGGCATCGCCCTGGTTCCCGGTGACGCCCTCGTCTTTCTTACGACCCAGCAGTTTCACGTTCGCAAGGTTACTTCGCGCGGATCTGTCGGGCACGCGGCCGGGTTGGACCGCGCTGGGTGCACGTCTGGCCGGCCGGTCCTACTGTTGCTCAGATGAGTGGGTCGGCGCCTGATGTCGGCGGCGACGCGCCCGCGCCCGACCTGGTGCCGACCCTGCGAATGTTGGTCGCCCCCGACAGCTTCGGCGACAGCCTGACCGCGGTCGAGGCGGCCGCCGCCATCACGGCGGGCTGGAACCGGGTGCGTCCCGAGGACCAGTTCGTCGTCGCCCCGCAATCCGACGGTGGCCCCGGGTTTGTCGATGTGCTGGCCAGCAGGCTGGGAGAACGGCGGTACCTGCAGGTCTGCGGCCCGCTGACCGACGACGTGCGGGCCGACTGGGTGCTGGACCCCCAATCGGCGACCGCATACCTGGAATGCGCGCAGGCGTGCGGATTGGCAGCACTGGGTGGCCCGCCGACACCACAAACCGCGCTCGCGGCGCACAGCAGGGGAGTCGGCCAACTCATCGCCGCGGCTGTGGAGGCGGGCGCCACCCGCGTCGTCGTGGGCTTGGGCGGTACCGCCAGCAGCGACGGCGGTCGGGGATTGGTCGAGGAACTCGGCGGACTGGATGTCGGGCACCGACGGCTCGCCGGGGTGGAGGTGATCGCGGCGTGCGACGTCGAGTATCCGCTGGTGGGGCCGTGGGGGGCGGCCCGGATATTCGGGCCGCAGAAGGGCGCGGATCCGGCTACCGTGGCGGCGCTCGAGGAGCGCATCGCAGAGTGGGCCGGTGAACTGGACGCCGCCGCCGGGTGGCCGGTGAGCGCGGAATCGGGCGCAGGCGCCGCGGGCGGGATCGGGGCGGCGCTACTCGCGCTGGGCGGCCGGTGCGAATCGGGTGCCTCGATCATCGCCGAGCACACCGGCCTGGTTGACGACATTTCCGCCGCCGATCTGGTGATCACCGGCGAGGGCAAGTTCGACGAACAATCCCTGCACGGAAAGGTGGTCGGCGCGTTGGCCGCAGCCGCACGGTCGTCGCAGGTACCGGTGGTCGTGTTGGCCGGTCAGGTGGTTCTGGACAGCCAGGCGCTGCAGTCAGCGGGCATCCTGGCGGCCTACGCGATCGCCGATTACGCCGGGTCGGTGCGGCTGGCCCACGCCGATGCCGCCAACCAGCTGATGGGACTGGCGTCACAGGTCGCGGCACGACTCGGGAATAGCGGCGCAACAAGGTACCTTTGAGGGGATGGGTTCATTCAGCGAGCGCCGACGCTCCAGCGGACGAACCCATCCACAGACCCGAGAAGAATTTGGGCAGGTAGCCACCTACAGGGAGAAGCAATGACTGTTCAGGAAGAGTCAACCGCCACAACTCACGGCGCGACCTTGACCGACGCCGCGGCAGCCAAGGCTAAATCACTGCTGGAGCAGGAGGGACGCGACGATCTGTCGCTGCGTATCGCGGTCCAGCCCGGGGGATGCGCCGGCCTACGCTACAACCTGTTTTTCGACGACCGCGCGCTCGACGGTGACCTCACCGCGGAATTCGGCGGTGTGACGCTGACCGTCGACCGGATGAGCGCGCCGTACATCCAGGGCGCATCCATCGACTTTGTCGACACCATCGAGAAGCAGGGTTTCACCATCGACAACCCGAACGCCAGCGGATCCTGCGCCTGCGGCGACTCTTTCAACTGACGCCGGCACACCAGCCGGATCTAGTACGTTCCAGCCGCTCGCTGCACATAGGAGCACACCAGGATCTGGTTGTGCTGGCTGAGAAGTTGCGCGATGGCCTGAACCTGATTTCGGGTGCCGCTGCCGGTGGCCGGTTGGACGCGCATGCTGAATAGCACCTGGGCCTGATAGTCCGACCAGTACACGATCTTGTCGATCGACGTCACCTGCACCTCGGAGAACTGACTGCGGAACGCGTCGCTGCTGAGTTTGGCCAGCGCCTGATCAGAGCGTCGGTCTCGCACGGCGTCGTAGATGCCGCATAGCGAGTTACGGGCGATGGTTTCGCTGTCTCGGTGCTCCAGGGCGGTCAGGTAGTTCTGGATCGCTGTCTTGGCCGTGGTGTCGGAGAATGCGCCGCCCTGGGTCGCGGGGACGCGGTGTGATCCGTGCACGATTACCACGGTCAACGCGGCAATCGCCAGTGCCACACCCACCGCAGCGACGAACAGCCGTCGACGGGGTCGTCTTGGGTAGGGCAGCGGCGGCGGCCCCGGGTAGGACGCCGTCGGCGGTGCCCGATCAACCGCGTGACGCGGCGGCCGGTGGGCCGCCGAAGTGGGAATCGGTTCGCTGGGATGGGTGTCGGTGAACGGCGGTCCGTCGGCGCCCAAACCGTGGTCCGACGAGTACGGACCTGGCATAGGTGGGTCTCCTCGGATAGCAAGGCCGCAGGGCCTTCGGCGAGTCAGGTCGCGGCGAGGTTCTCTTAAGGAGGCTAGCGGGCGTTGGCCCGCGATGCAGTGCCGACCATCGCCACGGGTACGCTTAGCTAGCCGAACTTAAGAAAATGAAGGATGGAATCTCGTGACAATCGCGGTAACCGGTTCTATTGCCACTGACAATTTGATGCGGTTTCCGGGTCGATTTTCCGAGCACCTACTGGCCGACCACCTGCAGAAGGTGTCGCTGAGTTTCCTGGTCGACGACCTGGTGATTCACCGGGGCGGGGTGGCCGGCAACATCGCCTTCGCCATCGGGGTGCTCGGTGGCGACGTCGCGTTGGTGGGTGCCGCCGGTGACGACTTCGTCGGCGACTACGGCAAATGGCTGCAGTCGCACGGTGTCAACACCGACCACGTGTTGATCTCGAATTCAGCGCACACCGCGCGTTTCGTGTGCACCACCGACCTCGACATGGCCCAAATCGCGTCGTTCTACCCGGGTGCGATGTCAGAGGCCCGCAACATCAAGCTCGCCGACGTCGCGTCGTCGATCGGCAAGCTGGACCTGGTCATCATCGGGGCCAACGACCCGGACGCGATGGTGGTGCACACCGAGGAGTGCCGCAAGCTCGGCCTGGCCTTTGCCGCCGATCCCTCGCAGCAGCTGCCCCGGCTGTCCGGCGAAGAGATCAACAAGCTCATCGACGGCGCCGCGTACCTGTTCACCAACGACTACGAGTGGGAGTTGTTGCTGACCAAGACGGGCTGGTCGGAAGCCGATGTGCTGCAAAAGGTCGACCTGCGCGTGACCACGCTCGGCGCCAAAGGCGTCGACATCGTGGACCGCGACGGGACCACCGTTCACGTCGACGTGGTGCCGGAAACCAGCCTCACCGACCCCACCGGCGTCGGCGACGCATTCCGGGCCGGTTTCCTGACCGGCCGTAGCGGAGGCCTCAGCCTGGAGCGCTCTGCGCAGCTGGGTTCACTGGTCGCGGTGCTGGTGCTGGAGTCGACCGGGACCCAGGAGTGGACGTGGGACACCGAGGTCGCCAAGACGCGGTTAGCGGACGCTTACGGCGACGACGCCGCCGCCGAGATCGCCACCGTACTGACCTAGGTTGATTGCCTACAGCTGCACTGGGTATTGGGGCTCGCTGATCCGTGGCACCACGCTGTGCTCGACGAAGATCGCGTGCCACAGCATGAAGATCAGTACCGTCCACAGCCTGCGACTGTGATCGGCTGTGCCGCAACGGTGTTCGTCTAACATTCGCCGAACAGCCGACGCGTCGATCAGGTGGTCGGTCGCCGACGCGTTCACCATGTCATGCGCCCAGTCCAGCAACGGGCCGGCGCGCAGCCAATGCCGGATGGGTACCGGGAAGCCCAGTTTCGGGCGGTTGAGCACATGCGGCGGGACGATGGGCTCTAGTGCTCGGCGCAGCGCGTATTTGGTGGTCGTGCGGGTGATCTTGGCATCCACCGGCAACCGGGAAGCGACGGCGAACACCTCGGAATCCAGGAATGGGACTCGCAGTTCCAGCGAGTTGGCCATCGTCATCTTGTCCGCCTTGACCAGGATGTCACCGCGCAACCAAGTGAATAGGTCGACGTGCTGCATCCGAGCAACCGGGTCCCAGTCGGCGGACTCGGCGTAAATCGGTGCCGTGATGTCGGTATGCGTCCACTCCGGCCGGAATCCGGGCAGCACGTCGCGCAACTGCGCGTCAGAGAAGCTGCGGGCATTGCCGTAGTAGCGCTGCTCTAGCGTCAGTGATCCGCGATGCAGCAGGCTTTTGCCGCGCATGCCGTCCGGCAGAGGTTTGGACAACGTCCCCATCGAGCGCCGAAGCGGTCTGGGCAAGTAGTCGAAAGGCTTGAGCGACAGCGGCTCCCGATAAATGGTGTAGCCGCCGAAAAGCTCGTCGGCGCCCTCTCCGGACAGCACCACCTTGACGTGCTTTCGCGCTTCGCGGGCAACGAAGAACAGCGGCACCAACGCGGGGTCGGCCACCGGCTCGTCGAGGTACCAGACGATCTCGGGCAACGCGGCGACGAACTCGTCGGGAGTGACCACCTTGGCGATGTGCCGCGCACCGATCGCCTCGGCCGATGCCACCGCGACATCGATCTCAGAGAATCCCTCACGCTCGAAGCCGGTGGTGAAGGTGATCAGTCGCGGGTTGTGCCGGATGGCCAGGGCCGCGATAGCGGTCGAATCGATGCCGCCGGATAGAAACGCGCCGACGGTGACGTCGGCGCGCATGTGCTTGGCTACGGAGTCCTCCAGGACCGCCGTGATCTCGTCGTAGCGGGCCTGCTCGGTGCCGCGGGAAATCGGGACCGCCTGGAAACGCGGCACGAAGTACCGGGTGGTCTGCGGCTGTCGGCCGGGACGGATGCGCGCATAGCACCCCGATTCCAGCCGGCGCACACCGCGATGCAGCGTCTCGGGTTCGGGCACGTACTGCAGCACCGTGTAGTGCTGTACTGCCCGGCGATCGATCGAAGAGGGCCCCGTGTCGAATCCGATCAAGTCGGCCAATTCGAGCAGACATTTCTTTTCGCTGGCTACTGCGGTGCCGCCGGTTCCCGTCGCCACGAACAGCGGTTTGATACCGAAAGGGTCTCGGGCGCAGAATAATTCGCCGGCCACCGTGTCCCATAGCGCGAAGGCGAACATGCCCCGCAGCCGCGTCAACGCGTCGGCACCCCAATAGTGATAAGCGGCGACGATGGCCTCGCCGTCGCCGTCGGTGGCGAAAACGGCGCCGTGGTGTTCGGCGAGTTCGGCGCGCAACTCCAGGTAGTTGTAGATCTCGCCGTTGAACACCAGCTCATAACGGTCGGGACTTTCCGGCGGACCCCAGCGCAGCGGTTGATGCGAGTGGGCGATATCGATGATGGAGAGCCGGTTGAAACCGAACACGACCTCCCCAGTGGGATTGGCCCATGTGCCGGGCTCGTCGGGCCCGCGGTGGCGCATCAGATGTGACGCCTGGGCGATGGCCTCGGCCGTGGCGTGGGAGCTGCTGGACGGCTCGACGCCGGCCGCGGCAGCCACGAAGGCCAGCAGTCCACACATCGCGCTCAAGTATGCCGCAAAGCGGCGGCGCCCATGGATGCCGCGAGCGGCGGCGCTCATAGACGCCACAAAGCGGCATGCGGGCCTCGACACGGCTTCGCTGCGTGCGTGGTCTACGCTGCGTAGTATTCGACATGCGAACCAGCCGACAGTCCCCGTGAACAGGGGATGAGCGGAGTCGGCCCAGCTTGTGATTCAGGGAGGCGCGACCGTGACACCTCGCGGGCCAGGCTGTTCGCAGGGCTTGTTGGGAAGCCGTTCGGCAGGCTTCCGTCGGTTCCGGTTGGCGGTGCTGGCCGGCATGCTGGGCGTGCTGACGGTGTCCTTGAGCGGATGCAGCTGGTCAGAAGCATTGTCGCTGGGCTGGCCACGGGGTATCACCCCGGAGGCCGACTTCAACCGTCAGCTGTGGATCGGCGCGGTGATCGCGTCCCTCGTGGTCGGCGTCATCGTCTGGGGTCTCATCTTCTGGACCAGCGCGTTTCACCGCAAGAAAGCCACCGACACTGAATTGCCCCGCCAGTTCGGCTACAACATGCCGCTGGAGCTGGTGCTTACCGTCACCCCGTTCCTGATCATCTCGGTGCTGTTCTATTTCACGGTGGTGGTGCAGGAAAAGATGCTGCACCTGGCGTCCGACCCGGAGGTCGTCGTCGACGTCACGCCGTTCCAGTGGAACTGGAAGTTCGGTTACCAGAAGGTCGATTTCAAGGACGGCACGCTCCGCTACGACGGAGCCGACCCGGCCCGCAAAGCGGCGATGGTCTCCAAGCCGGAGGGCAAGGACAAGCGCGGCGAGGAACGCGTCGGCCCGATCCGCGGGCTCAACACCTCGGACCGGACTTACCTCAACTTCGACAAAGTCGAGACGGTGGGCACCAGCACCGAGATCCCAATCCTGGTACTGCCCGCCGGCAAGCGGATCGAGTTCCAACTGGCGTCGGCGGACGTGATCCACGGGTTCTGGGTGCCGGAGTTCCTGTTTAAACGCGACGTGATGCCTTTCCCGGCGGCCAACCACTCCGTCAACGTCTTCCAGGTCGAGCAGATCACCAGGACCGGTGCATTCGTGGGTCGCTGCGCCGAAATGTGCGGCACCTACCACTCGATGATGAACTTCGAGGTCCGGGTCGTGCAGCCCAACGACTTCAAGGCCTACCTGCAGCAGCGGATCGGCGGCAAGACGAACGCCCAGGCCTTGCAAGCCATCGCGCAGTCTCCGGTTGCGGTTACCACTCACCCGTTCGACACCCGCCGCGGCGAGCGGTCGCCCCAAGCGAGCAAGTAGGAAACCCCATGCACATCGAAGCCAGGCTTTTCGAGTTCATTGCGGCGTTCTTCATCCTCTGCACATTTCTGTACGGAATTCTGACCAGCCTGTTCGCCACCGGCGGCATCGAGTGGGCCGGCACCACCGCGCTCGCGCTGACCAGTGGTATGGCGGTGATCATAGCGACGTTCTTCCGCTTCGTGGCTCGTCGGCTCGACACTCGTCCCGAGGATTACGAAGGCGCTGAGATCAGCGACGGCGCAGGCGAACTGGGTTTCTTCAGCCCGCACAGCTGGTGGCCCATTCTGATCGCGCTGTCAGGTTCGGTGACGGCCGTCGGGATCGCACTGTGGCTGCCGTGGCTGATCGCCTCCGGCGTGGTGTTTGTGTTGAGTTCGGCGGCTGGGTTGGTCTTCGAGTACTACGTGGGTCCCGAGCGGCACTAGTCTGCTCCGGCAAGGTCACAATCAGGGCATCAGTTGATTCGTCACTGGGTCGCCGAGAATGTCATGCGAGCTCGGGTTGGGTAGGGTTTCCGGGGCACAATGAGGAACATCGGAGCGTGCGCTCGACAACACAGCCGCGGTGTTGCGTGCGCCGGTGAAGTAGTCGGACAGGACAGGCAGACATGAGCGGGCCGAATCCACCAGGACCAGAGTCCGAAGAACTGGAACCCGGCGTCGAGCCCAGCGAAGGCGGCAGCGAATTCGAACTGGGCGGCAGCGAATTCGGCGACGGGCCAAAGGTTGAGGCCGATGGGGACGGCCAGACGGGCCAGACCGATGTCTATTCGCGGGCCTACTCGGCTCCGGAGTCCGAACACGTCAGCAGCGGCCCATATGTGCCCGTCGACTTCGACCTCTACGACTACGACAATTACGGGGAAGCGCCGCGCGACGAAGAGGCGACTACTGCGCGCTGGCCGTGGATCGTCGGCGTCGCCGCGATCGTCGCCGCGATCGCCCTGGTGGTTTCGGTGTCGTTGCTGTTCGCGCGCACCGACACCAACAAATTGGCCACGCCTGGCACCGCGCCCACGTCGACGCCTCCGATACAGGACGAGATCATCGTCACCACACCGCGACCCGCGCCACCTCCGCCACCGACCAGTGAGGCGCCACCGCCGCCCCCGCCACCGACCAGTGAGGCGCCACCGCCGCCCCCGCCACCGACCAGTGAGGCGCCACCACCACCGCCACCAGCGCCAGCCCCCGCTCCGGCCCCGGCACCGGCGCCGCCGGCCGCAGCCGCACCACCGCCCGCTCCCGCCGCGCCTCGGCAGGTCACGTACTCGGTCACCGGCAGCAAGGCGCCGTTCGACCAAATCACGATCACCTATACCGACGCCACCGGAATGCGACGGATCATGCCCAACGTGTACATCCCATGGACGATTACGCTCACACCGATCTCACAGTCCGACGTCGGTTCGATCGAGGCCACGAGCCTGCTGCGGTTGAGCAGGCTCAACTGCTCGATCACCACCAGCGATGGGAAAGTGTTGTCGTCCAACGAGAACAATCAACCGCAGGCCAACTGCGGATGATCGACAGGTACTCCCAAGCTTGGGGCGCACGCGGCAAAGTCACACCGGCGACCGCCGATCGCATCTTGATCGGGTCGTGCGCCGCCGTCTGGCTGGCGTTGGTGGGGATGAGCGTGGCTGCCCTCGTTGCGCTGATGGACTTGGGCCGGGGTTTCCACGAAGCAAAGGGCAATCCGCATACCTCGTCGGTGCTGTACGCGATCATCATCATCTCTGCGCTGATCATCCTGGCGGCGATTCCCATGCTGCTGCGCGCCCGGCGAGTCACCCGGGATGGACCGGTTACGCGATCGCCGGCGCGGGCTGTGAGTGCACAGTCGATCAGGTCTGGGCAACTGACCGCGCAAACCGCCCAAGGCGCTACCGAGCGATTGACTACCCTGCGGCCGACGTTGTCGGACGCTGCGGTGGACCGGGTCTGGCTGCGCGGCACCGCCGCGCTGGTGGGCACCATGGGTGCAGCCTTACTCGCGGTTGCGACGGCGACCTACCTCATGGCCATCGGCCACGACGGCTTCTCCTGGGGCGGCTACGGGATCGCCGGCGTCATCACGCTGGCCATGCCGTTGATCCCCTGGCGACACGTGCGGCAGCTCCGCGGCATGCTTGCCGCGTAGCCGCGTGATGCGGCTAGTGGTGACCGTTCGTTGAGCCGTTGCCATTGCTGTCACCCTGGTGTTCCCGCAGTGCGGTGAGGGCGCGGTGCTCGGCGGCGTGGGCGGCCTCGGATAGCGCGGTGGCTTCGGAGGCCGGATCGGCGAACAAGAAACTGCCGGAGCCGGGGGAGCCGGCGGAGCCGAGCTTGTTCATCTTCACCGGTACGGGGGTTCCTTGGTATTCCAGGGGCAGAGGATGGCCGTGGTCGTCGACGGGTCCCAGTGGTTGGTGCAGTTCGATGTAGGCGCCGTGCGGGAGTCGTTTGATGATTCCGGTTTCGATGCCGTGTTCGAGGACGGCGCGGTCGCTGCGTTGCAGGCCGACACACCATCGGTAGGTGACGAAGTAGACGAACGGCGGCAGCACGATCATGCCGATGCGCCCGATCCAGGTGGTCGCGTTGAGCGAGATGTGAAACTTGTACGCGATGATGTCGTTCATGCACGCAAAGGTCAGCACGATGTAGAAAGCGATCGCCATCGCTCCGACCGAGGTGCGCACCGGCACATCTCGTGGTCTTTGCAGCAAATTATGGTGGGAATGGTCGCCACTAAATCGTTTCTCCAAGAACGGATAAACGATCAGCAGGACGAATACCAAACCCATGAGGATGGCAATCCAGACCGATTGCGGGATGGTGTGATGGCCGATGTAAAACTCCCAGGCCGGCCACATGCGAATCAGGCCATCGGTCCACATCATGTAGAAGTCGGGTTGCGAGCCCGCCGAGATCTGTGATGGCTTGTAGGGCCCAAGGTTCCAGATCGGGTTGATTTGAAGCAGCCCGCCCATGAGGCCCAAGATCCCGACCGTCAAAGCGAAGAAGGCGCCAGATTTGACGGCAAAGACCGGCATCACGCGCACGCCGACGACGTTGTGTTCGGTGCGGCCAGGGCCCGGGAACTGGGTGTGCTTCTGAAACCACACGAACGCCAGATGCGCACCGATTAGCGCGAGGATGATGCCGGGCAGCAACAAGATGTGCAGGCCATACAGCCGGGGAATGAGGATCATGCCAGGGAAGTCACCGCCGAACAGCGCCCAGTGCAGCCAGGTGCCCATCACCGGCATGCCCAAAGTGATGCCTGACAATGCCGCCCGGATGCCGGTTCCCGACAACAGGTCGTCGGGCAGCGAGTAGCCGAAGAAACCCTCGAACATCGCCAGGATCAACAGCAGGGAACCGATGACCCAGTTGGCTTCGCGGGGCCGGCGGAATGCGCCGGTGAAAAAGACGCGGGCCAGATGCACCATGATCGACGCGGCGAACAGCAGTGCAGCCCAGTGGTGGACCTGGCGCACGAACAGACCGCCGCGCACTTCGAAGCTGATGTCGAGAGACGACGCGAACGCCCTCGACATCTCCACACCGCGGAGCGGTTGGTAGACGCCGTTATATGTGACGTCTTGCATCGAGGGATCGAAGAACAGCGTCAAATACACACCGGTCAACAGCAGAACGATGAAGCTGTACATCGCGATCTCACCGAGCAGGAACGACCAGTGCGTCGGGAAGACTTTGTTCAGCTGGCGGCGCACCGCGGCCGAGGGGTGGTAGCGGGAGTCAACGGCGTTACCTTGACCTGCCAGGACGTCGCCGATGCTGGGCAGTGCGGGTGGACTCAGTTTTGGACTCATGATGTTGTTCGCTCCCAGAAGGCCGGTCCGACGGGTTCGAGAAAATCACCGTTGGCTACGAGATACCCATCAGAGTCGATAGTTATCGGCAGCTGTGCCAACGCGCGTGCGGCTGGGCCGAAAATCGGCTTGGCGTAATGCAATGCGTCGAACTGCGACTGGTGGCAAGGGCATAGGATGCGATAGTCCTGCTGCTCGTAAAGCGATGCGGGACAGCCCAGGTGGGAGCAGACCTTTGTGTAGGCGAACAGCTCGCCGAAATTGAAGCTCTCCTGGCCCCTGCGTTTGACGACCTTGGGGAGGTCGGCGGGCTTGATGCGGATCAGCATCACCGGATTACGGACGGCGTTCAAAATGGCTGTCAGCTTCTCGTGCGACTCGACCGTGGTGCCGTCACCGTCGGACTCACGCCAAGGAAAGACGGTTTCCATGCCGCCGGCGTCGATGTCCTCGGGACGCATCTTGATGAACGGCGCCCCTAGATGCTCGCCGGTGGCCCGGGAGACGTAGATGGTTTCGCCGTGATAGCGCGGCGTCCAACCCGAGGTCCACAGCTCAGCTTTCTTACCGTCGGCGGTCTGCACCACGGGCTTCCACGGGTTCTTGATGAGGCCCCCGGCAAATGCCACCAGAGTCCCGAGCCCGAAAGCGCCGAGGCCCGCGCCAAGCGACAGCCCGATCAGCTTGCGGCGGCGCAGCGTCGAGCCTTCGAAGGCATCGGCCAGGTTGGCGGCGACGGTCTTGCGGTCGATCTCGTCTGACCCGGCCGCGCCGTAGTGGCGGTCCTGGATCGAAATCTCTTCGGGGATGAACTTTTTCTGGAAGAGCACCGCACCGATGGCGATGCACAGGACCGACCCGCCGAACGTCAGGCCGTAGAGCGGGGTGGCCAACGAGTACGCAAACTCGCCGGACGATCCGGTTGGCTGGTACTCCCACGGCCAGAACAAGAACACCAGCAGCAGAGCCAATCCGAGCAGCCCGCCCAGCAAAAGCCAGATCGCCACCAAACGCTCGGCACGCTTTTCGGCTTTGGTGCCGTCGATCGGCCAGCGCGGCTCTTTGAAGACGGTTTCGACACCGTCGAGCCGGCCACCCAGCTCGACCAGTTCTTCGCGCGACAAGGCACTGAGCTCAGCGTCGCTCGGCAAGCCTGAATCCGTGGCTTTCGTGTCGTCGCTCATGATCGTGCCCCAACCCACAGCGCCCCGCCGATGACTGCGACCATCCCGACGATCCACGCCACCATGCCCTCGGGGGCGGGTCCGAAGCCGCCCAGACCGCTGCCGCCCGGACTGCGTTCCTCGGCAGCGTTTTTCACGTAGGCGATGATGTCTTTCTTGGCGTCGAACGAGAGCTGCCGGTCGGAGAACTTCGGCATGCTCTGCGGCCCGGTCAGCATCGCGGAGAGGATCTGCTGCTCGTTGGCCGGCTCCAAGTCGGGCGCGAACTTGCCCGACGACAGCGCGCCGCCCTTGCCGGTGAAGTTGTGACATGAGGAGCAGTTGAGCCGGAAGAGATCACCGCCGCGGCCCAGGTCGTCGCCGCGCAGCGACTTCATCGCGAGACTGCCATCGGGATTGCGCGTCAGTGTCGGCCCGCCGCCGTTGGTCTGCACGTAGGCACCCAGCGCATCAACCTGAGACTCGTCGAAAATCGGATCTTTGCGGGCCGCTTGGGCTTCCCCGCGCATCGCCGGCATCCGGCCGCTCGACACCTGGAAGTAGACCGCGGCCTCACCCACGCCGATCAGGCTCGGTCCACGGTCCGGTACGCCCTGCAGATTGGCGCCGTGGCAGGTCACGCACGAGGTCTCGAAAAGCTGCTTACCCGTTCGCAGCAGCGCCGAGGAGGACTCGTCGGCGACAGCCACCTGCGGGCTGGGGGTCAGGATGGCGGCCAATCCGCCGGCCGCGGCCAGGGCCACCACCAGCAGCAGGCCGGCCGAAAAGCGACGATGCAGGCGGCGGCGCGCCCGGTCACTCAGCGATCGGTTCAGCCTCAGTCTCTTCAACCGAGCACCCCTGTTCTCACGCACGCTGGTCATCGGATGAAGTAGATCGTCGCGAAGAGGGCGATCCAGACGATGTCGACGAAGTGCCAGTAATAGGAGACGACGATCGACGCGGTCGCCTGCGCCGGAGTGAACTTGCTCATCGTGGTGCGGGCCAGCAGGAAGATGAAGGCGATCAGCCCGCCGATGACGTGCAACCCGTGAAAGCCGGTGGCCAGGTAGAAAACGCTGCCGTAAGCGCTGCTGGGGATGGTCGTCCCGTGGCTCATCAGGTGGTGGTACTCGTAGGCCTGCCCGAGGACGAAGAACAACCCCATCGCAAACGTGAGCAGGTACCAGCGGCGCAAGCCGAACACGTCGCCGCGCTCGGCCGCGAACACCCCCATCTGGCAGGTGAACGATGAGGCGATCAGCACCAGGGTGACCGGCACAGCCTGGTAGAGGTTCAGCTCAGTCGGTGGGGGCGGCCAGTTGCCGGCCGCCTGCGCACGCGCGGTGAAGTAGAACGCAAACAGCCCAGCAAAGAACATCAACTCGCTGGAAAGCCACACTATGGTGCCAACACTGACCATGTTGGGGCGGTTGAGCGAATGTACGCGCGCCGTGATTGCAGTACCCGAGGTCCCTACCGCACTCGTCACATCCGCAAGTATGACGCTTTGTAGTTGTCGGCATCCACTCGGGGCGTAAATTGGCGCGCCGCGAATCTTCCGCCAGCCCGGCTGGACTGGTCCGGCGGCTCGTTATGGGAGCATTTGCGGTGTGGCGGTGTCATCGTCCGGGTCGTCTCGACGACCCACCGAAGTGGCGCTGTCGTGGCCGCGGGTCCTCACGGTTCTGACCGCGGGCCAGGATCTGCCGCGCGGACAGGCCGGCTGGGCCATGGAGCAGATCATGACCGGGTCAGCCACGCCGGCGCAGATCGCGGCCTTCGCCGTGGCGCTGAAGATGAAGGTGCCGACTGCAGCGGAGGTGGCCGAATTGGCCGACGTGATGCTGCAGCATGCGCGCCCGCTGCCGACCGAACAGATCGGGACCGACACCGTCGACGTGGTCGGCACCGGCGGTGACGGCGTCAGCACCGTCAACCTGTCGACGATGGCGGCGATCGTCGTAGCGGCCAGCGGCGTTCCGGTGGTCAAACACGGCAATCGGGCGGCGTCGTCGCTGGCCGGCGGAGCCGACACCTTGGAGGCGCTCGGGGTGCGCATCGACCTGGATCCTGACGACGTCGCGCGCAGTGTCGCCGAAGTCGGCATCGGCTTCTGCTTCGCGCCGCAGTTTCATCCGTCGTATCGGCACGCCTCGTCGGTACGGCGCGAGATCGGCGTGCCGACAGTCTTCAATCTGCTTGGACCACTGACGAATCCGGGACGGCCACGAGCCGGGCTGATTGGCTGTGCGTTCGCCGAGTTGGCCGAGGTGATGGCGGGGGTCTTCGCTGCGCGCCAGTCCAGCGTGCTGGTGGTACACGGCGACGACGGCCTCGACGAGCTGACCACCACCACGACGAGCACCATCTGGCGGGTGCAGGCCGGCACCGTGGACAAGCTGACATTCGATCCGGCCGGATTCGGATTCGAACGCGCGGATCTCGAAGAGTTGATGGGTGGTGATGCGGCGGCCAACGCGGCGGAGGCGCGTTCGGTGCTGGCCGGTGCCAAGGGCCCGGTGCGCGACGCCGTCGTGCTCAACGCCGCGGGCGCGATGGTGGCCCATGCCGGGCTATCCAGCCGCGCCGAGTGGCTGCCGGCGTGGGAGGACGGGCTCGGCCGTGCTGTCGACGCGATCGACAGCGGTGCGGCCGAACAACTGCTCGCGCGATGGGTGCGGTTCGGTCAGCAGCTCTGAATCGTGGCTCGTGACGGCTTGTTCGGCGGCCACCCGCGCGGAGCGTGCCGATGCGGCCCACTCGGCCCACGGCCCTGCCGACCGCAGCGGCGTGCACCAGCCCTCGTCGCCGGTCGTGTCCACGATGCGTACCCCCGGGGCGACGAGCCAGCGGGCGATCAGCGCCGTCTCCTCGACCAGCGCGCCACCCAGCGGCGCGGGCTGCGGCAGGATCACCTGCGCCCCGGCCCGGATGGCGTCGACGACGGGCATCGGTGGCACCCCGCGGCGGGCGATGCCGGCCGCGGCGAGCTGGCCGTAACGAACCACGACGAGCTGCCAGCCGCCGTCGCCGTCAGGGGCAGCGGCCACCAGCTCGGGCAGCGCGGCCAGCGCGCGCAGTCGCTGGCCGCGCCAGAGCACCTCCACTGCGGCCACCGTGTGGTCGCGCAGCCGTGCGGCGCTTTCATAGCGCTGACGCTCGGCGAGGTCGGTGATGCGCTGCGCCGCCGCCGCCAGTGCGGAGTTGTCCAGGCCGTCGATCAACGCCGCGGCGCGAGCCGCCGCCGGGGCGTACTGGGCCGCAGTCATGTCCCGCGCTCCGGGACATGGCGACACCTCGTGCTGCGGGCAGGCCGGCCCGTGCAGCGCCGAGCGGGCCAGCCGCTTGGTGCAGGTGCGCACGCCGGTGAATCGCGCCAGCAGGTCCGCAGTGTCGGCGGCGTCTGTGCGGGACCGAAACGGGCCCACTGTGCGGTTCTGGCGTGGCGTGCGCACCACGGAAAACCGGGGGAAGGCTTCGTCGCTGAGCACCAACCACCACCAGCGGTGCGGGAATCTCGACCGGCGGTTGTATGGCGGGGCATGCGCGCTCAGCATTCGCAGTTCTCGGACACCGGCCTCCAGCGCGTGCGCGCATTCGACGTGGTCGACCGTGCCGGCCAGCGTCACCATCTCTTTGATCCGGCTGCGCTGATCCGATCCGTTGAAGTACTGACTTACCCTGCGCCGCAGGTTAACTGCGGTGCCGACGTAGAGCACTTCGCCCCCCGGACCACGAAACAGGTAAACCCCGGGCCGGCGCGGTAAGCCCTCGGCGAGCACCCGTTTGCGTCGCTGCGCCTGCGACACGTCGGGTAGATAAGACCGCAGCTCTGCGTAGCTGTGCACACCCTGGTTGCCGACTCGTTCGATCAGCGCGTGCAGCACTTCCACCGTGGCCCGCGCGTCGTCGAGTGCCCGGTGGGTGGGCTCGCTGGCGACAGCGAACAGCCGCGCCAGCGCCGCCAGCCGTACGCTCGGCGCTTCATCGCGGCTGAGCACCCGCCGGGCCAGCTGGACCGTGCACAGCACCTGCGGCCGCGACCAGTTGATACCGCACTGATCGGCGGCGGCCCGCAGGAATCCGGTGTCGAACCGGGCGTTGTGGGCAACCAGCACCGCGCCGCGGGCGAACTCGAGAAACATCGGCAACACCGCGGCGATGGTGGGCGCATTGCACACCATGGCCGTGGTGATGCCGGTCAGTTGAACGATCTGTGGCGGAATATTGCGCTGTGGGTCGACCAGCGTCGCGAACTCACCCAGCACCACGCCACCGCGGACTTTTACCGCCCCGATTTCGGTGATGGCGTCCGCCGCCTTCCCGTCACGGGCCGTCATGCGCCCGCCGGTGGTCTCCAAGTCGACCACGACGAAAGTGGTGTCGCGCAGCGATATGTCGGTAGCCCCGTCGATGTCGGGGAGGCTCAGCTGCTCGGCAGCGGGCGCGCCCATGGCCGCGACGTTAAGCAGTCGCACCGACAAAGCCCGGATTCTCCCGCGGCGCGTCGCGTCGCGGCCGAGGAGCCGGGCCATCCGCGCCGGGAACGGCGAGCCCGAAAAGTTGTCGGTGCCCGCGGTTAGCGTCACGGCAAGACCGACCAAGAAGACTGAGAGGACGTGCCAGATGGCGCACAGCAGCGGGCCTGAACAGGCGGCGGCAGTGCCGCCCGAATCGACAGAACCGGTGGTCATCGACTGTGACGACTGCGCGGTACGTGGTCCCGGATGCCGTGACTGCGTCGTCAGCGTGATACTCGGGGTACCGGAAACTTTGCTGGAGGACGAGCGGGCCGCGCTGGACGTGCTCGCCGACGCCGGAATGGCGCCGAGATTGCGCTTGGTGCCGATCCACCGAAAGCGCCCGGGGGTAGCCTAACGGCGTTAGTCTGAAATCTTGCTGTTTTCTTAATTATTCAAAGTTGGACAACCCCGACGTCGTTTCGTAACCTATCTGAGACCTAAAGCAGATTCGGCTGTCTCGCCGGCGGGTTTTAAGGATGCAAAGTCTTGCAATTAGGGGTTAACGGTGAACGCGTCTCTTTGCGCGTCGCAAAGCGCTTCGCCATAGGAGCGCTGGCTGGATTCATCGCCCTGTCCGGAGTTGTCGCCAGCAATGTGCTGGCCGACCCGGCTAATGACGCGATGGCAAAGCTCAACGAGTTGTCGCGGCAAGCCGAGCAGACCACGGAGGCCATGCACAGTGCGCAACTCGATCTGAAAAACAAGCTGGACGCGCAGCAGGCAGCCGAGAAGAAGCACACCGACGACGTGGCCGCCGCGGACTCAGCGAAGTCGCGATTGGCAACCTTTCAGACCGACGTCGACAAATTTGCGGCCGCTACCTACATGGGTGGCCGGACCGACGGTTTGACCGCCATCATGACCGCCGAGTCGCCGCAGCAGCTGATCGGCAAGCTCGCCGTCCAGCGGGTTCTATCAACGGCAATGCGTGCGCAGATGGCGACCTACCGCGCCACCCGCGAGCAGGCCGCCCAAGCCGAGAAGGAATCCGACAAATCGGCCGCTGACGCCAAGACCGCCGCCGAGCAGGCCGCTGCGGTGCGCGCGAGCCTGCAGTCCAAGCAGAGTCACTTGCAGCTGCAGATTGCCATCGTCAAGTCGCAGTACCTCGCGCTGACCCCGAATGAGCGCACCGCGTTGGCCGCGCCCGGGCCCTTCCCGCCGCCGGCCGCGGTGGGTGCTGCTCCAGGTCCCGCTCCTGAGGCGTTGCCGCCGGGCGGTTGGCAGCCGGGTGCTCCCGGGCCGGGCGGCGGACCAGGCAGCGGCCAGGGCGCGATCGCTGTTCAGGCCGCGCTGACCCAGGTCGGTACGCCCTACGCCTGGGGAGGCGCTGCGCCCGGCGGGTTCGACTGCTCGGGCTTGGTGATGTGGGCGTTCCAGCAGGCGGGCATTGCGTTACCGCACTCCAGCCAGGCGCTGGCGCACGGCGGGCAGCCGGTCTCGCTGTCAGACCTGCAGCCCGGTGACGTGCTGACCTTCTATTCCGACGCATCTCATGCCGGCCTCTACATTGGTGACGGCCTCATGATCCACTCGTCCACCTTCGGCGTGCCGGTGCGAGTGGTGCCGATGAACTCCTCGGGCCCGATCTACGACGCCCGCCGCTACTAGCCCACGTCGTGGACGCCGGCTGCTGGCCTGCGTACTCGTCGCCGAGCTGATCTTCGGCGCGCTCGCCGCGACCGGCCCGGGCAAGAGATCTCCGGCGCAACCATCCCGGCCCTCGTCCATCAGCTCCAGCGCGCCGCGGCATGTGGAGGTCGGCGACCGCACCCTGCGGATGACCAATCTCGGCGGCCCGCAATCGCAGACCCTGCTGACTCGCATCGCGGGGAACGTCGGCGGAGCCGTCCACGCAGTAGAGGCGTTCTGGGGTACCGGCTGGCCGCGGGACATCGACGTGGTGGCAACCGGTTCACAACGGCAGTTCGAGGCACAGGCCGGCGGCGGCCCCGCTGCGCAATGGGCCGATATCGCTGCGATCGCCGTCGCTGACCGTGTCGATCTCGCCCAGCGGATCGCGTTCGGCCAGCGCATCGTCTTCGCGCCCGGCGCGGCGGGCATGAGCGAGCAGGCGCTGCGAATCGTGTTGACCCACGAGCTTTTTCACTACGCCGCGCGCGCCGACACCGCGGTCGATGCGCCCCGATGGCTGACTGAAGGAGTTGCCGACTTCGTCGCCCGGCAGTACACCGCGCTACCCGGGGTCATGGCGCCCCCTACTGCGCTGCCGTCCGACGCCGACCTTGCCGCCTCGGGGCCGCAGCGCTCGCAGGCCTACGACCGGGCATGGTGGTTCGCGCGTTTCGTCGCTGACACCCGCGGAACGGCGGCGCTGCGCGCGCTCTACCGGGCCGCATGCGGCGACGGGCACACCGACCTGCCGACCGCTGTGCAGGATGTGCTCGGCGCCGACATGGCGGGGATACTCGCCGACTGGCAGCGGTGGCTGACTCGCCAGCCGGTGCACTGAAAGTCGCCCCGCCTGTCAAAACGCGCGGTACGCAAGAAGATTCGCGTCCGGAGCAATGGTCGATTTCGACACCTGGAGACTTCACGCTAGCCTTCCTAGGTGTCTCGGGTCTTGCTGGTAACCAACGATTTTCCGCCTCGGCGCGGTGGCATCCAGTCCTACCTGGTCGAGTTGGTTTCCCGATTGGCCGCCACCGGGGAGCACACGCTGACGGTGTATGCGCCGCAGTGGCATGATGCCGAGACCTTCGATGCCCACACCGTCGGCTATCACGTGGTGCGCCATCCCGGGACGTTGATGTTGCCCGGGCCCAGCGTCGACACCCGGATGCGCCGCCTGATCGTGGACCACGGTATCGACACCGTTTGGTTCGGCGCGGCCGCGCCGCTGGGCCTGCTGGCGCACCGCGCCCGTCAAGCCGGCGCCAGCCGAGTATTGGCGAGCACCCACGGTCACGAGGTGGGGTGGTCGATGCTGCCGGTGGCACGATCGGTGCTGCGTCGTATCGGCGAGGACAGCGACGTCGTCACGTTCATCAGCCGCTATACGCGAGCACGCTTTGCGTCGGCATTCGGGCCGGATGGTGCCTTGGAGCACCTGCCTCCAGGAGTCGACACCGACCGGTTTCGTCCCGATCCCGCCAGCCGCGCCGAGCTACGCACCCGCTACGGTCTGGGCCAGCGTCCCACCGTGCTGTGTCTGTCCCGGTTGGTGCCGCGAAAGGGCCAGGACATGCTGATCCGGGCGCTGCCGTCAATTCGGCAGCGGGTGAACGGCGCCGCGCTGGTCATCGCCGGCGGCGGGCCATATCTGGCGGCGCTGCGCCGGCTGGCCGACCGCTTCGGCGTCAGCGAACACGTCACGTTCACCGGCGGCGTGCCCGCCGCCGACCTTCCCGCCTACCACGCGATGGCCGACGTGTTCGCCATGCCATGCCGCACCCGCGGCGCCGGACTGGACGTCGAGGGGCTGGGCATCGTCTTCCTGGAAGCGTCCGCCAGTGGTGTGCCGGTGATCGCCGGATCCTCGGGCGGCGCGCCGGAAACCGTGCGTCACAACAAGACTGGGATGGTGGTGGACGGTCGTTCGGTGAGCCAGATCGCCGATGCCGTCAGCGATCTGCTGGCCGACCCGGATCGTGCCGCCGCGATGGGCGCTGCCGGGCGCGAATGGGTCACCGCGCAGTGGCGATGGGACGATTTGGCTGGGCGACTGGCCGACCTGATTCGCGGCTAATCCTTGGCGTAGATCGCCTCGATATCGTCGGCGAACTTTTCCGCCACCACCTTGCGCTTCACCTTCATCGTCGGGGTCAACTCCCCGGTGTCCTCGGTGAAGTCGACGGGCAGGATGCGGAATTTACGGATCGACTCCGCATGCGACACCGATAGATTGGCCTCTTTGACCGCCGCGTCCACCTCGGCGAGCAGGTCGGGGTCATTGACCAGATCGCCCACCGACGAGCCGGCAGGCTTGCTGTTGCGCTGTTTCCAGCCCTCGAACGCCTCAGGGTCGATGGTGATCAGCGCCCCGATGAACGGCTGGGCATCCCCGACGACCATCGCCTGGCTGATCAGTGGGTGGGCACGCAACTGGTCCTCCAGTTGGGCCGGGGCGACGTTCTTTCCGCCCGCGGTGACGATGAGTTCCTTCTTGCGACCGGTGATCGTCAGGAACCCGTTTTCATCGACCGCGCCCAAGTCACCGGTCTTGAACCAGCCATCGGCGATCGCCTCGCCGCTGGCCTGGTCGTTGTGCCAGTAGCCGTTGAACACCACACCGCCCCGCAGCAGCAACTCGCCGTCGTCGGCGATACGCATGCTGTTGCCCGGCAACAACTTTCCGACAGTGCCGACCTTCAGGGCATCGATCTGGTTGACGGTTATCGCCGCGCTGGTCTCGGTCAGGCCGTAGCCCTCGTAGATGGTCAGACCGACGCCGCGATAAAAGTGGCCCAGCCGCGCGCCCAGCGGTGCGCCGCCCGACACCGACGCGCGACAGTTGCCGCCCAGCGCCGCGCGCAGCTTGTGATAAACCAGCCGATCGAACAGCGCGTGCTTGGCCCGCAGCAGCAGACCCGGGCCGCCGTGATCGCTCGCTTCGCTCCAGTCGACGGCGGTCTGCGCGGCGATTTCGAAGATGCGGCCCTTGCCGTCGCTGGCGGCGTTCTGCGCGGCGGTGTTGTACACCTTCTCGAACACCCGGGGGACCGACACCACGACCGTCGGCTTGAACACCGCGAACATCGGCACCAGATTCTTGACGTCGCTGGTGAATCCGACGACCACCTTGTTGTGGAACGCGCACAACGTCAGTGCGCGGGCCAGCACGTGCGCCAACGGCAGGAACACCAGCAGCCGCTGACCTTTTTGCAGCAGCGTTGGGAGTACCGCCTTGGCGCCGCGGGTCTCATAGACCAAATTTGAATGCGTCAGCTGGCAGCCCTTCGGGCGTCCGGTGGTACCTGAGGTGTAAATCAAGGTCGCCGGATCGTCGGTGTGCAGCGCCTCGAGGCGGGCGGTCAGCTCCGCCGGGTCGACCGATGCGCCGCGCTGCTCGAGTTGCTCTAGCGCCTTGGGTCCCGATCCGTCGATACCCAGCACATGCCGCAGTTCGGGCAGCTCGCCGGTCAGCTCGGCGACCATCGTCGCGTGGGCGTCGGTTTCGGCGAACGCCACCACCGCCGCCGAGTCGGTCAGCACCCAGCGCACCTGCTCGGCTGAGGACGTCTCGTAAATCGGGACGGTGACCGCGCCGACCGCAAGGATGGCGAGGTCGAGGATCGCCCATTCGTATCGGGTAGCCGAAAAGATTGCCACCCGATCGCCGGCCTGCACCCCTTCTGCGATCAAACCCAATGCAGCCGAACGGATTTGGGATGCCGCGGTCGCGCAGGTGACGTCGGTCCAGGTTCCGTCGACCAGCCGTTGGAAGACCACCGCATCGGGATCATTGCGCTCGTGCTCGAAAACCGCGGCGACGATGTTGTCGTGCTCGCTTACCGTGAACGGAGCGGGCGCGGTGAATTCACGCACTCTTTCTGACCTCGCTTCAGTGATTCCGGGCGACCAGGCAGGAAATAAGCCTAGTCGGGTGACGATGCGGGCCTGGAGGGCCTGCGGGGTAAGGTCCAGACGAGGGGGCCCTTCCAGGCCGGCGGTACGCGGCTGGGACCGCTGTATGTGAAGCTATTGGCCGTGCATAGCGTTCAGATTGCCGACGAGACATTTGTCGCCGCCGATCCTGCACGTGTCGGCGCGGCTGCGGGCGATCCGTCCAACTGGCGGCGGTGGTGGCCTGATCTGCGGCTGCAGGTCATCGAGGACCGCGGCCCGCTGGGAGTCCGATGGACGGTGACCGGACCAATCACCGGCACGATGGAAATCTGGCTGGAACCAATGCTGGACGGAGTGCTGCTGCATTACTTCCTGCACGCCGAGCCGTCCGGGGTGGCGGCCTGGCAATTGGCCAAGATGAATCTCACGAAGATGACGCATCGGCGTCGGGTCGCGGGCAAGAAGATGGCCTTCGAGGTGAAGACGACGCTGGAGCGCTCCCGCCCCGTCGGGGTTTCTCCCGTGCATGACCAGGCGTGAGTTGTGGCGGGGAGTACCGTTTCTGCAGTGGGCTGACGCGTACGGCCGAGATGCCCTAGATAGACCCAGACATACCCGGCGGGCAGGCGAGCCCGACCCGCGCAGGGTGGAGAAGGAAGCAACCAGGTGGCGGAGAAGACGGCTCAGACAATCTATATCGACGCGGACCCCGGCACGGTCATGGACGTGATCGCTGACATCGGGTCCTATCCCGATTGGGTGTCGGAGTACAAGGAGGCCGAAGTTCTCGAAGCCGGCCCCGACGGCAATCCGAAGGTAGCGCGGCTGGTGCTGGACACCAGCGTCCTCAAAGACACACTGGTGCTGTCCTACAAGTGGCCCAAAGACCGCGGCTCGGTGAGCTGGTCGCTGGTTTCCAGCTCCCTGCTGAAAGCTCTCGACGGCGTATATCGTTTAGCGCCCAAGGGATCTGGGACCGACGTAACGTATGAACTCACGGTCGATCTGGCGATTCCGATGATTGGGTTGCTCAAGCGAAAAGCTGAGCGCCGGTTGACCGACACCGCATTGAAGGATCTGAAGAAACGAGTCGAGGCTGAGTGAGTCCACCGCACCCGACCTGGCCCGGATCAGTCTCTTCGTCGGTAAGGGTGGGGTAGGGAAATCCACATTGGCGGCCGCGACCGCCGTCCATGAAGCGCGCGCCGGTCAGCGGGTGCTGCTGGTATCCACCGACCAGGCACACTCGTTGGGTGATGTGCTCGGCGTCGCAGTCTCGCCGACCGGCCAACGCGACCCCGTGCGGGTCATGGCTGACCTCGAAACCGGGACGACCGCCGTCGGGGGCGGCTTCCTCGACGCGTTGGCAATGGACACGCTGGCTCTGCTCGAGGCGCGCTGGCGCAGTGTGGTCGACACGCTCGGCCGCCGCTTTTCTGAATCCGAGCTGGGCGAGATTGCGCCCGAAGAACTTTCGGCGCTGCCCGGCGTTCAGGAGGTGCTCGGCCTGCACGAGGTGGGGGAGCTGGCTCGGTGCGGGCAATGGGACCACATCGTCGTCGACTGCGCTTCGACCGCCGACGCATTGCGGATGCTGACCCTGCCTGCGACGTTCGCGCTCTACGTGGAGCGGGCATGGCCGCGCCATCGCAGACTTTCCACTGCCGCCAACGATGTGCGGTCCACCGCGGTGGTGGAGCTGCTGGAACGCGTCAGCGGCAGCGTCGAAAAACTCACCGCATTGCTGACCGACGGAACGCGAGTCGGTGCGCATCTGGTCCTCACCGCGGAGCGGGTGGTGGCGGCCGAGGCGGTCCGGACGCTGGGCTCGCTGGCTTTGATGGGCGTACGCGTCGAGGAACTAATCGTCAACCAGATTCTGATGCAAGACGATTCATACGAATACCGCAATCTGCCCGCACATCCGGCCTTCGACTGGTACTCGGAGCGGATCAGTGAACAACGAACCGTGCTCGACGAACTGGACGCCGCGATCGGCGACGTGGCGCTGGTTCTCACCCCGCATCTGGCCGGCGAGCCCATCGGTGCCAAAGCACTCGCTGAACTGCTGGACAGCGCGCGCCGCCGCGACGGATCGGCGCCGCCGGGGCCGTTGCGTCCCGTGGTGGATCTTGAATCAGGTTCCGGACTGCAGTCGGTCTACCGAATGCGGCTAGAGTTGCCGCAGATCGATTCTGGCGCACTTACCCTGGGCCGAGTCGGCGATGATCTGATCGTCGGCGCCGGCGGGATGCGGCGCAGAGTTCGATTGGCGTCCGTCTTGCGGCGATGCACGGTGCTGGACGCGCATCTTCGCGGTAGCGAATTGACAGTGCGTTTTCGACCTGATCCGGAGGTGTGGCCGAAGTGACCGCCGGCGATGATGCTGAGGTGGGGGCACGCCCCCTCGCCGCTGCACGGCTGGGGGGACCCCCACCCGCTTGCGGGGGACGGCGCTGATGACTGGCGTGCATCCCGACATCGGTCCGGAGTTGCGCAAACTCGCGCAGAACTTACTTGACCAGATCGACCCCGCGATTCGGATGGCGGCGTCCCGGGCGGTCGGCGACGGCGCCGGCACCGGCAGGTGCCAGCAGGTCTGGTGCCCGGTCTGCGCATTGGCCGCGGTGGTCACCGGGGAGGAACATCCGATGCTGACCGTCATCGCCGAACACAGCGTCGCGCTGCTGGCGGTGATCCGGGCGGTCGTCGACCAGGTCGACCACCCGGCCACACCCCCGGACGGTCCGTCGGGCGGTGGTGCCGATTTCGAGACAGCAGACGACGCCGGCCCGAAGAGCCGCTACCAACCCATCAGCGTCACCGTCGAGGAATAGCCGCGGCTACGGGTTAACGGCTGCAGGCGCATCGCCGGAGAGCAAGCCGGTCGGCCGCGCCGATGTGGTCCCACACACACTCGATCGGTAGGCTGACACAGGACACTGTCCGGCGCGAGGGAAGGGGAGGCTCCATGTGGTACTGGCTTTTCAAGTACATCTTCATGGGTCCATTGCTCGCCCTGCTCGGCCGCCCGAAAATCGAGGGACTGGAACACGTCCCGCACTCCGGCCCGGCGATCCTGGCCAGTAACCACCTGGCGGTCGCCGACAGCTTCTACCTGTGCCTGGTGGTGCGTCGGCGCATCACCTACTTGGCCAAATCGGAGTATTTCACCGGCACCGGGCTGAAGGGCTGGTTCAGGCGTTGGTTCTTCACCGCCGCCGGCCAGGTGCCCATCGATCGCAGTGACGCCGACGCGGCTCAGGCCGCGCTGGACACCGCCGAGCGGGTTCTGGGCGAAGGCAAGTTGCTCGGCATGTATCCCGAGGGAACCCGCTCGCCCGACGGCCGGCTGTACAAGGGCAAGACGGGGCTGGCTCGCCTCGCGCTGGACAGCGGAGTTCCGGTGATCCCGGTAGCGATGATCGGCACCAATGTCGTCAACCCGCCCGGCAGCAAGATGTGGCGGTTCGGCCGGGTCACCGTCCGCTTCGGCAAACCGATGGATTTCTCTCGCTTCGAAGGTCTGGCCGGCAACCGCTTCATCGAGCGCGCCGTCATCGACGAGGTGATCTACGAGTTGATGGGACTTTCCGATCAGGAGTACGTCGACATCTACGCCGCCACCATCAAGAACGGCGACGGGTCTGCTTCATCGGAGAACCAGCCGGTGCCTCGGATTCCAGAGAAGGCGGCCGGTTAACTGATCGCCGCCCTGATCAGCTGACGGCGGACACCGGTGCCGGGGTACTCGATGCCCGGGGCGCAGTGACAGCTGCCGCGGCGACCGCGACCGTAGTCCCTGCGGCGACGATGGTCGCCAACGCCCACCACAGATAAGACACCCCGACGAGTTGCCGCCACCACGCGGCGGTCACCTCGTGGTGCTTGGGAAGCAGGTCGATCGGCGTCCACACCGTGACGGCCACCCCGGCGGCGCTGACGAAGGCCAATGCGGGGTTTCGTCGCCGCCAGGCCAGCACGCCCGTCACCAACACCGTCGGCAGCACCCACACCCAGTGATGTGACCAGGACACCGGCGACACCGCCAACCCGAACAGCGCGATACAAATCAACGCCAGAGTTGGCTCTCCGGCGCGCAGCGCACGCCGTGCCGCCCATACCGTCAGCGCCAGTATGAGCAGGCAGGCAGCCACCCACGGCAGGAAACGTTCGTGCTCGCTGAGGCCCAGCCGCGCCAGCGTGCCGGCCACGTTCTGGTTGGTGTTCAAACTCGCCGAGCCGATCCGGTCGGTGTTGCGCACGGTGTCGGTCCAGTACTCCCAGGAGTCGCGCCAGGCCAGCACGAACCCCGCCAATGTCGCCGCGACAACGGACGCCAACGAGGTGAACACAGAGCGGCGGTCGCGGCGCAGCACGAAATACAGCAGGAAGACCGCCGGAGTGAGTTTGAGCGCGATGCCCAGCCCGAGCAGCAGCCCACGCGGCCACGGCGTGCGACGCGGCACGCAGTCGGCGATCACCAGCGTCATCAGCACGACGTTGATCTGTCCGAAGGCGAAGTTCGACTTGATGGGCTCCAGCCAGATCGCGGCGGCGGCCACGATGAATGCCGTCAACAACCACCGGCGCGACCACGCGGGTCCTGGCGCCAGGCGTGTGGTGTTCCACACATCGAGTCGAGTCAGCACGATCATTGTGGAGACGAGCAGCAGAGCCAGCGTGATCAGCGTGATCGTGATGCTGGCGGCCGGCATCCCCAACCAGGCAAAAGGGCTGAAAATGGCAGCGGCCAGCGGGGGATAGGTAAACGGTAAGTTCAAGCCGATCGGCGTATGGAACTTGGCATCGTGGCTGTAGAGCGGATGGCCATCCAGCCAAGCCTGGCCGCCCATGCGGTAGACGTCG